>Ga0315281_10005095_pt1 | contig 18875 bp, 14 predicted proteins | sample YL17G07_0_MG_FD_204540 | JGI IMG/M metagenome (GOLD analysis project Ga0315281, IMG submission 204540) | Sediment microbial communities from Yellowstone Lake, YNP, Wyoming, USA - YL17G07_0 | ecosystem: Environmental > Aquatic > Freshwater > Lake > Sediment | place: USA: Wyoming | collected... | reverse complement strand
TTCGACGCTATAAGAAAATCCGTCCGATCCCTCGAACGCGGCAGGTCGGTCGTGGACACTGGTATACCCCCCGATCGTGTTCGCGTCGCCTTTCGAGTGATCGGCCGGACGGAACTGGCCGGGCATTAGTTCTTGCGACTGCCAAGCATCTCGCGCACCACGCTGCCAGTGATGAACGCGACGTTTGCCGGCCGCTCCGCGAGTCGGCGCATCAGATAGGGGTACCACTGCGTACCGAACGGGACGTAGACGCGCATCCGGTATCCTTCCTTCACGAGCCGATCCTGCAGATCTCGGCGCACACCGTAGAGCATCTGGAACTCGAACCGGTCGAGGGAGATCGCATGGTCGCGGGCATAAGCCTTCGTCGCATCGATGATCGCTGGGTCATGTGTCGCGATCCCCGGATAGTTGCCTTTGTCAAGAAGCAGCTGCATGCACTTGATGTATGTCCGGTCGACATCACCCTTGTCCGGATATGCGACCGACGGCGGCTCCTTGTACGCCCCTTTGCAGAGCCGCACACGGCAACGAGCCACGGTCGAGCGCTCGGCATCATCGGGCGTACGATAGAGGTAGCTTTGCAGCACGATGCCGACGTTTTCCTTGAACGACGGATACAGTCGGTCGTAGAAGAGCTTGAGGGTGCGATCGACGTACGCGCTCGACTCCATGTCGAGCCGTACGAATGAATTCACTTCCCGCGCGCGGGTCAGCACGTCGTGCATGATCGACACGCAGAGGTCTTCCGAGATATCCAGCCCCATCGCCGTCAACTTGACGGAGGCGTTGGCGTCGAGCTTCTGGTCATGGATTCGCCCGAGAACCTCGAGGTACGCGTCGCGCGCTTCGCGGGCCTCGCGATCGTTGGTGACGCTCTCGCCAAGCAGGTCGAGCGAAGCTGTGATCCCCTTCTCGTTCAGCGCCTTGACGGCGGCGAGCGCCTCGGGCAGCGTCTCACCGGCGACGAACCGGCTGGCGAATTTCTTGGCAAGCCCGTTGCCCCGGATGAACCGGAAAACCCGCTGCTGATTGGAAAGATAAAGGAGTGACTTACGGAGCATCTCTGGGCGATAACTGAGCCGGCCGCTCCCGCGGGATCATCCCGCATGGAGCGGCCGAAATATATGAGGGCGACGGAGGCCCGTCAGTTCTTGGCCGGGCTCGTGCGAAGGATTGCCGGTTTGGAAATGCGCATGACGGGATAGCTCGCGTGCGGGGCGAGCAGTCCCTCGAAGAACCCCCACTGGAGCAGTCCGTCGTCGCCCTGCGGCTCGAGGAGGTAGAACGCGAGCAACCCATACGGCTGCGACGCCCGCACGACAAAGGAGCCTGTGGGCAACGAACTGGCCGTCGCTCCGGCCCACGTCCCAGGAGCATCACGCATGCGCCTCGCCGACTCCGACTGTCCGCGATCGGTGATCGTATCGACGGTAAACGACTCCAACATCACCTTCGCCGGGGCCGTCAACTTCTCGACCTGGATTCCATGCTGCGCGAGAATCGGGCGAATCGCACCCGCGGTCTTCGCGTCAAACGCATACGCGAAGGGAAGCGTGTTGGTAACCGTCGGCGCGAAACTCACCATCATCGGCATCTTCACCAACTTGACGACGCCTGTGCGCTGACGACCACCCATGCCAACTTCGCGCTTCGCCGAGTCGACCAGCAACGTGATCATCTCGACGCGAACGCCTTCGATGCGCGTCGTGTCCATGCGTGAGCGCAACGACAATTTTGGCGACGACTCCGGGTTCGTTGCCCAGGCGGCCACCTTGGCGTCGGACCGCTTGCCAACATCGAGCACGTCGCGTCGGTTTTCAGCGAGGAAGGAAAGGACTTCACTGACAAAATCGTAGGTGGAGGCAATTCGACGGGGAAACGGATCGTGCGAAAACGCCTCGCTGAGAATCGAGATCCGTCCGCGCAATCCATAGTAGTTGCTACCGTAGCGTGCGAACGGCTCGTACGTCGAGAACGCCCATCCGCTCGATGGAATCGAGTCGGCGATCATCATTTCCAACGACGTGTTACCGCCGCCACCCCGGGCGGCTCCGCCTCCCGCGCCGCGCGCGGCCGGCGGCGCGGGCGGCCGGTTGAACGTTGCCGTGTCGCAGTCGCGCATGTACGGCGCATTCGCTGCCGCGCTGTTGCCAGCGCGACCACGACCGCCCCCAAACCCGCCGCCACCGAGCGCACCGCCGGGTGTTCCGCCCGTGCCGCTCGCTTGTACACGACTAAAGTCACCATAGTCGGTGACTTCAAACCCCTGGCGCTCGCGCATCCGGCGCCGGATGACCGGCAACATCGTGTTCGCCACGTACGGTCTGACGGTAACCGCCGTCGGGGCAAGGGTCGGAGAATATGTCAGCGCGTAGCCGTGAACTGACCCGTCGGTGGTATGGAGATCCATGAAGAGATCCGGATTCCATTTGTTGAGCATCGTCAACGAGCCTTTGGTTTCGGGCGCATCAGCACTGACGTAATCACGGTTGAGATTCCAACCACAGGACGTGCTCCGCGTGCCGACCATGTCCGGTCCATTTTGGGATCCGTTTCGCGCGCCGGCGACGAAGTGCTCGTTGCCATCGGCGTTGTAGTCCGGCTGGACAATGAGGACAATTGAATCGAGGACGTTCTTGTTTTTGTCGAACACGAGGTCCCGCAACATTGAGAGCATGGCCTCTTTGCCCTCGACCTCGCCTGAATGGATGTTGGCCTGGATGTAGGCAATGGGCCGTCCCAGCCGCCGCGCTTCGGCGGGCGACGAAATCAGGGGCCGCGACGCGATGACATACGGCAGATCACGCCCAAGGGCCGTCTTCGCGATCGACCCGACCTCTATCTTCGCACCGAGGAGCTTGAGCGAATCGATAAACGCAATGACGTCTTCGTAGTGTGACGTCTCGGCAAAATTGGTCCGCTCCGGTCGAGTGAGTGGATTCTTCCCAGCGAAACTCTGCAGGCTGTACTTGCTCTTCGCCGGAATTGAATACAGATCCTCTTTTTCCTGTACGGTCGTCGCGGTCGTGGCGACGAGGGACAGCGCCAATACGATGGGGGCGTAGCGCACGGGTTCTCCGGAGGTGCAGAGTGTGAAGAATCGGGAGATGAAACTTGGCATCCCCGGGAAGGAGCTATCTGCCGGAATGAAAGCGTTTGCGAGCTCTCGCGTGTTCGACGAGCATTGGCGTCACGGCGAAGCGAGCCGGGAAACGTGCGTGAAGATCTTCGAGTCTTTTGACGACCACGTCCGCGCCAACGGTATCGATGTACCGGAACGGTCCGCCTCGAAACGGCGGAAACCCTATCCCGAAGACCGCTCCAATGTCTCCGTCGCGAGCCGAGCGCAGGATTCCCTCCTCGAGGCACATCGCCGCCTCGTTCACCATCGCGAGCACGCATCGCTCGACGATCTCTTCGGACGGGATGTCGCGCCGTTGGCTGCGACCGATGACCGGGTAGATCGACTCGTCGACGGCGCCCTTCTCGCCGTGGTGGTCGTACCGGTAGAAGCCGCTCTTCCCTTTGCGCCCTTTGCGGCCGGCTTCGACAACGCGGCGTAGCGAGTCCGCCGGCGCCATTCGCCCGCCGAACGCCTCGCCGAGCACGCGGCCGACGTGCCCGCCGATATCGATGCCCACTTCGTCGAGGAGCGTGATGGGCCCAACAGGAAACCCAAAATCGACCAGGGCCGCATCGACGGCGTCGATCGACGCGCCCTGGTCGAGGAGGCGGCCGGCTTCGTTCATGTACACCGACAGAATTCTCGTCGTGTAGAAGCCCGGCCCGTCGTTGACGACGATGACGGTTTTTCCGAGGTCCTTGCCATACGCGACCGCAGTAACCGTCGCCTGTGCGTCGGTTTTCGGCGTGACGACCACCTCGAGCAGCGGCATCTTGTGGACAGGCGAAAAGAAGTGCATGCCCACCACGCGCCCCGGATGCGCCGCAGCTTCGGCGATTTTGCCGATCGGAATGGTGCTCGTGTTCGACGCATACACAGCGCCCGGGTCGAGCATCGGCTCGGCTTCGCGCAGCACGCGGTGTTTGAGATCGAGATCCTCGAACACTGCTTCGATGACAACCTCCGCGGTTCCAAAGCCCGAATAATCCGTCGTGGCGCCGACGAGAACCATCATGTCGTCGAGTTGGAGCCGCGTGATCTGCTTTTTCACGAACCGTTCCATGAAGACGTCGCGAATTGCTCGAAGCCCGGCGGCGACCCGCGAGAGCTCCGTGTCCCTCAAGCGAACGAGCGTTCCCGCCTGCACAGCGACGGACGCGATGCCCGCACCCATGAAACCGGCGCCGATCACCCCAAGCTTCGTGACCGGGCGCGGAGTCGGTGCGTCGCCGACCACGCCCGGATCCTTGCGCGTCGCGTTGCGGGCGAAGAACAGGTACACGAGTTGCCGCGACACCTCGCTCGTCGCCAACTCGCCGAACAGCCTCGCCTCGGCGTTCAGGCCCGATTTGAATCCGCGGTCGTACCCGGCACGGATCGCCTCGAGGGCAGCGAGGGGCGCGGGATAGTGCCCCTGCGTTTTCTCAACGACGCTCTTGTGCGCTTTGCTGAAAACGACCGACCGACCGAATGGAGTGCCGGCAAGCAACAGGTCAGCCACGCTGCGGCGGCGCCTGACGCGCTTGATGCGACCCTCGGCCAGCCCCGCGGCGCGATCGACAGCAACGTCGAGCAGGATCGACGGGTGCACGACTTCGTCGACAAGCCCCATCTTGATCGCCCGCGCGGGACGGATGTTGCGCGCGGCGAGTATCATGTCGAGCGCTCCCTGGAGTCCGATCAGTCGCGGCAATCGTTGCGTTCCCCCCATGCCAGGGATCACGCCCAGCTGCACCTCCGGGAGCGCAAGGATCGTCTTTGCGTCGCTGGTACAAATGCGATAGCGACAGGCAACGGCAACCTCGAGGCCACCGCCCAGGCACGCGCCGTGAATCGCGGCGACCACGGGAACGGGCAATGCCTCGAGCCGATTGAGCAGCTCCTGCCCAACAGCGCTGACGTGCGCTGCGTCGCCAGCAGACCGGAACGTCGCAAACTGCTCAACGTCGGCGCCAGCGATAAAGCCGTCCTGCTTGCCCGACGCGATCACGGCCCCGCGCAGCTCCCGATCCTGCTCGATTTCCTTGAAGACCGACTCGAACTCAGTCACCAGGGCCGGACTCAACGTGTTGACCGATGCGCCGGGAACATCGATCCAAATGATCATCACGGAACCGCGTCGTTCGGTCGACAGGGACAAGTTCCCCACCTCCGCCTGGGGTGAACTCATGGCGCGGCCTCGATCACCATAGCGTGGCCCATGCCGCCCGCGGCGCACACCGTGAGCATGCCGAACTGGCCACCCCGGCGAACGAGTTCGTTGGCGAGCGTCGTCAGGATCCGTCCGCCGGTCGCCCCGAATGGATGTCCTGCGGCGATCGAACCGCCCATGACGTTGAGTTTCGACTGGTCGACTTCTCCGACCGGAGTCGTATAGCCGGCGCGACGCGCCCACTCTTCGGATTCGAGGCCGCGCAAGTTGCACAGCACCTGCGCGGCAAACGCTTCGTGCATCTCGATCAGGTCGAGGTCGCGAAGAGAGATTCCGGCTCGCTGGAGCGCTACCGGTGCCGCGAGCACGGGGCCCATCAGCAGCTGCTCGCCCGGATCGAGCGCCGCGTACGAGTATGATCGGATGTACGCGAGCGGCTGATACCCGAGCGTCCGTGCGCGCTCCTCGCTCATCAGGAGCACCGCACTGCCGCCGTCGGTCAACGGTGAGGAGTTGCCGGCGGTCACCGTGCCGTATTTTCGATCGAAGACCGGCTTGAGTGCCCGCAGTTGCTCGATTGACGAATCACCGCGGATGCCGTTGTCCGCTGTCACCACGGTCTCGAACGACGGAGGGACAAACACAGGCACGATCTCAGCCGTCAATCGGCCGTCCTCCGTGCCAGCGTTCGCGAGGCGATGCGAGCGCAGGGCAAACTGGTCCTGCTCGTCACGGGCGATCCCGTTCAGCTTCGCCATCTTCTCGGCCGATTCGCCCATCGACTCCCCCGTCGACGGCTCCGCGATGGCGGGCGTGATCGGGATCAGATCGCGCGGCCGGATTGACGCAACGATGCGGGCACGTGCTACGGCGCTGCGCGCGCGGCTGAGCGCGACGAGCTTGTCAGACATCGACCGCGAGTGAAGAATCGGAACGTTGGACAGCGACTCTGCCCCACCGGCAATAATGACGTGGGCGTGACCAAGCAGAATCTGGTCGGCTGCATCGGTAATCGCCTGGTTCGCGGACGCACACGCCCGGGCGACCGTGAACGACTGGACGCCTTTCGGCAGGATCGGCAGCAATGACACTTCGCGGGCTATGTTTGGCGCGATCACCGACGGCACGACCGTACCATAGATCAACGCATCGACCAGATTACCGTCGAGTTCAGTCCGCTGAATCAATTCCGCGACACACCGTTTGCCTAAATCGATGGCCGAGAGTTCCTTGAGCACGGTCCCCGCTTTGGCGAATGGGGTGCGGACACCGGCAATGATCGCCACCCTGCGCCCGGGCGTTCCGAAGGCCATGATCGTGTCAGAACCGGAAGGATGGGATGGATCGACCGTGAAGCATATTGAAAAGGTGCCGCTCCGGGGCGCGTGTGGGAAGCGGTGCGTGCCGCCTCACGACGGTGACCATGGCTGACCACTCGACGGCAGAGCGCCGGGCGCGGCTCGACGGACTCGGCGGCCGCCGGTTTGATGTCATCGTGGTCGGAGGCGGCATCACCGGCTGCGGAATCGCCCGCGAGGCGGCGCTCCGGGGACTGTCGGTGGCGCTGCTGGAAAAGAACGACTTCGCCGCCGGAACTTCCAGCCGCTCGTCGCGGCTTATCCACGGCGGTGTTCGCTATCTGGAGCACGGACACCTTCGTCTCGTGTTCGAGGCAAGCGCCGAGCGGCGACGCCTTCTTCACCTCGCGCCGCATCTGGTGCAGGCTCTTGAATTCACGTGGCCGGTCTATCGGGGCGCCCGCGTTCCGTTGTGGAAACTCGCCGCCGGCCTCACGCTCTACGATGCGCTCGCCCTCTTCCGAAACGTTGGACGCCATCGCCGGCTCAGTGCCGACGCGATTCTCCACGAACAGCCAGGGCTACGACGCGACGGGCTGGTCGGCGGCGCCACGTACTACGACGCGAACACCGACGACGCCAGGCTCACGCTCGCCGTCGCGGTGGACGCGCGGGAGCGGGGCGCGGTCATGGTCAACCATGCCCGCGTCAGCAAGCTGGTCACAGAAGGGGTTCGTGCCGCCGGCGTCGAGGTGGTCGACGAACTTTATGGCGAAACAACGCAGGTGTCGGCACGCGTGATCGTCAACGCGACAGGCCCATGGAGTGACGCGTTTCGGCACCTCGAGGGTGCGACATCGACGCCAAAGCTCCGCGGCAGCAAGGGCGTCCATATTGCGGTGCCGCGTGGACGCGTGGGCAACCACGGCGCACTGACACTTCTCTCCCCGGACGACGGCCGCGTGATGTTCGTCTTGCCGGCGGGGACACACACGATCATTGGCACAACCGACACGTTCACGAGCGTCACCCCCGACGAAATCCGGGCAAGCGAGGCGGACGTCGGGTACTTGCTCGCGGCGGCCAACAATTTCTTTCCCGGCGCCAACCTCGAACGCGGCGATGTCATCTCCGCATGGGCCGGGATTCGCCCACTCGCCGCCACCGCCAGCGAAGATTCCGTCGCGGCATCACGCGAGCACGCAATCGCAGTCACCCCCGCCGGCGTGGTGACGATCACCGGCGGAAAACTGACGACCTTTCGTGTCATGGCTGCCGAGACGGTGCGTGTCGCGTTGCGTCAGTTGGGCAGGTCGGCGCCGCCGTCGCGGAGCGAGAGCTCGCCGCTCGCGTGGAACATCTCAAATAGCAGAGAAACGGTCATCGAGGTGGCGACGCGGGAGACCGGCGATGCGGTGTTGGCCAACCATCTCGTCGGGAGCTACGGCTCGGCGTGGCCGTCAGCGTGGCGCACGATCGAATCCGAGCCATACGGATCAGAGCCCATCGATCCGGCACTGCCGTATCGACTTGGCGAGATGCGCTACGCGTGCCGCTCGGAGATGGCGTGTACACTCGCCGACTTACTCATTCGCCGGACGCACATCGCGTTCGAGACCCGCAATCACGGACGATCAATTGCGAGAACCGTCGCACTCCACGTCGCGCCAGTTCTCGGATGGACCGCCGCGGCGATCGCCACGGAGATCGAACGCTATGAGGTAGAAATCGACCGAATGTTCACGATCGACCGCGCCTAGGCGCGACTACTTCTTGTCGGGCGACGTGTCGTGGATGGTCTTCAGCTCCACCAGTTCCAGCAGGCGCAACCCACCGGGGAGCCTGAGGCTCGCAACATCACCGACGGCCTTGCCGAGCAGAGCGCGCCCGATCGGCGAGGCCATCGTCACATGCCCTTCTTCGAACTCGATCGCGTCACCGAACACGAGGTTATAGGTCTCGCGCTGGCCAGTCTTCTTGTCCTTGACGACCACGCGCGATCCGAGACCGACCTCGCCGCGCGGAATCTGGGCTTCATCGATCGATGAGAGTTTGCTCAGGCGGCCGTGGAGCGAGCTCAGCCGCGCTTGAACGAACTGCTGGCGTTCGAGCGCTGCCTTGTATTCGCTGTTCTCCTTGAGATCGCCGCGTTCGACGGCGGTCCGGATTTCCCGTGGCAGCGTGACGTTGAGCTCGTGCATGAGCTTTTCCGCCTCCGCCCCCAGCTTCCTTTTGAGCTCTTCGATCATCTCGAGGCTGACCTAAAAGTTGAGCGCCCGGCACGGGGCCGAGCGCCTTTGTATCGAAAACAAGGTACTGCGCCTACCGGTGCCGTGGTAACACCCCGCCTGCGTTCCCATCATTGGACGCGCCGCGCGACCGCCCATACTCTTTCCGCAACGGCGCCTACTTTCCGGCCACCCCTCGTTTCGTGTTGAGGGGGTGCACTACGCGTCCCGCTTGAGCGACGCCTGCGACGCGTGCGCGTTGATGACTGCCTGAGCGGCCTCGGCCGGGTCATCCGTCAGCAAAATGAGATCGAGATCTCCCGCCGAGATCTTCTCCTCACCAAGCACGCGCGACTGCAGCCAGCGGATCAAGCCTGCCCAGTAGTGGCGGCCAAACATGATCACCGGGAACTGATACAGCTTGCCCGTCTGGATCAGTGTCAGCGCCTCGAATGCTTCGTCGAGCGTCCCAAATCCGCCAGGGAAAATGATGAACGCATTCGAGTACTTGATGAACATCGTTTTCCGCACGAAGAAATAGCGGAAGTTGACAAGCGTGTCGACGTACGGATTCGCACCCTGCTCGAATGGCAGTTCGATGTTGCATCCGACCGAATGACCGCCTCCCAACTTCGCGCCCTTGTTCGCGGCTTCCATGATGCCAGGGCCGGCGCCCGTGATGATCGCGTAGCCAGCCTTGGCGAGAATTCGCGCGACCTCCTGGGCGGCAATGTATTGCGGGTCGTCGGGGTGGGTTCGCGCCGATCCGAAGATCGTGACCCCCTTGTGGATCGAGGCCATCGTATCGAACCCCTCGATGAACTCGCCCATGATCCGTAGCACGCGCCACGGGTCAGTCCGGGTGAAGTCCTCACCGGACTTTGGCGACTCGAGCAGCTTTTGATCCTCGGTGATCAGTCCGGCGTAGCTGCGGAGATCGTCATCAACGATGCGCGGCGGGTCCGACGTCTTGCGGCCCGCGCCCTGCGACGGCGGCGTCCGCCCCGCCGCGCGATGACCCTCTTCCGTGCGCTCTCGTAGCCCGACCTGTGAACCAAGCGTCGCGTTGGCCAGCGTCGCGGGGTCCACTTTCTTCCCGCTCCCTGTTCTCACCTTCCGCCGAGCCGGTTTCGCGGCGCGATCGCCAGCCGGCAGCGCGGCCTTGGCGGCGGGTCGCGCGGAACCGCCCTTGGCTGCCTTTCGGCCCTTCGCTCCTGTGGATGCCATGGCGGGAAACTAACTTCCACTCGTGAGTGTCGTCATCCTGCTCGCGGACGGTGTTCGACCAGACACGCTGCAGTCCGCAATCGAAGCTGGCAAAGTCCCTGCTCTCGCGCGCCTGCGCAGCGAGGGCGCGTTTCACACGATCACGACATGCTTTCCGTCGGTCACCGGGTCAGCATATACGCCCTTTCTGATGGGACGCTTTCCCGGGGCAGTCGGGCTCCCCGGACTGCGATGGTTTGACCGTGACCGTACCGCCTGCAGTTTCCCCGATTACACGCGGAGTTACGTCGGTCCGCAGGCAAACCGGGTCAATAGCGATCTCGACCCGAATGCGCCGACGATTTTCGAACTCTGTGAGCGCTCCATGGGCTCGCTGACACCGGTTTCACGCGGGTTGCCTTCGCGGAACCAGCTTGGGCGATTCTCACTTCGATCGGCGTGGCGCGTCGCCCGCACCCATCTCTCGGGGAACGTCGCCGGCTGGCTCGACATCGATCGAGAAGTTGCCGCCATGGTCGTCGACCACGTTCGGCGTGAGCGACCCGACTTCACTTTCGCGGCGATAATCGGTATCGACAAGACGTCGCATGCGGCGGGGCAACCCTCGGCGCTGACCGACGAAGCGCTGCACATCGTTGACGACACGGCGGCTCGCATTCGCGCCGATGCTGAGCGTGATGGGCGCTGGCCGTCGATGCATTTGTGGGTCACCAGCGATCACGGACATTCGCCGGTCACGGCGCACGAAGACCTCGCAGGGGTCGTCGCCGGCTGGGGGTTTCGCACCGTTGCGCATCCATGGATCTACACGCTTCGGCCAGAGGTGGCCGTGATGGTGAGCGGCAACGCCATGGCGCATCTCTATCTCGATGTTGGGGCGCGGCATCGCACTTTCTGGCAGGGCATGTCCGCCCGCAATCGTTCGCTCGTTGATCGATTGCTGGAACGCCCATCGGTCGATCTCATGATCCTCCCCAGACCTGGAGGCGCGACGATCCGATCGCGCGACCGCGGCGATGCCGAAATCACCACCGTCGAAGATCGTCTGTCCTACTCGCGAGCGACTGGAGATCCGCTTGGGCTTGGCCGCGACGTCCGCGATGCCACGTCGAACGAAGCACACGACCTGACGCTCGGCACGGACTATCCGGACTCAATCGTACAGATCGCGCAGCTGGCGGCGGCGCCGCGAAGTGGCGAGATCATCTTGTCCGCGGCCCGGAACTGGGATTTGCGGTCCAAATACGAGCCGATTCCGCACGTCAGTTCGCACGGGTCGCTGCTGCGAGAGCATATGGTCGTTCCGCTGCTCTCCAGCAGACGCTACGCGCGCACACCGCTGCGCACGACCGACGTCATGCCGAGCGCGCTCGTGGCGCTCGGACAAGCGGTGCCGCCCGGTCTCGATGGCCAATCGTTCGTCTGACGAGATTCCTACTATGCGATCGCGGTCGTGGCTTACCCTTTCAATCCAACTGGCAGCATGTGGCGTCCGCAGTCCGTCGACGGCGGCGGCGCTCCTCGGTGTCGCCTGGCGTTTTCGCCGCCGCGGGTGGGTCACGCGATTCCCGTTTATTCCGATTCCGGATCGCGACTACGTGAAGTGGCGAATGCTCACCGCGTACGGAGATCCTGATGCGATTCCTCCTGCGGCGGACGTCGTGCGTTACGCGCGGTGGGCGGTCCGTGACCGGTAGCGAACTCGCTTCAGCGATCAAGGCACAGGCGCTTGGGTTCGGATTCGATCTCGTCGGTATCACCCGCACCGGTCCGGCGGAGACGGCCGAGCATTTCGATCGTTGGCTCGCCGACGGGCATGCCGGAACCATGGCGTACATGGAGCAGCACGCGGAAACCCGTCGCGACAGCCGCCGGCCGTTCGAGCGTGGTTCGAGCGCCATAGTCGTCGCGCTGAACTACGGTGGGAGGGAGCCGACTGGGCCGGTCGCCCGCTACGCGCGCGGCGATGACTATCACGACGTGATGTGGCGAAAGCTCGACAAGCTTCACGTCTGGATCAACAATCACGTGGGAGACGAGACACGGGCGCGAGGGTACGTCGACACCGGCCCGCTGCTCGAGCGCGATCTTGCCCAGCGCGCGGGGCTCGGCTGGTTCGGCAAGAATACGAACCTCATCAGTCCGACGCTCGGGTCGTTCTTCTTTATCGGCGCCCTGCTCATCGACCTCGAGCTGGAGCCCGACTCGCCGTTCGAGGCGGACCGCTGCGGCAGCTGCCGACTGTGCCTGGACGCGTGTCCGACGAACGCGTTCGCGGCGCCGCGCGTTCTCGATGCGACACGGTGCATCTCGTACTTGACCATTGAGCTTCGCGGATCAATTCCTCTCGACCTGCGCCAAGCGGTGGGCGGGTTGCTGTACGGATGCGACATTTGCCAGGACGTGTGCCCGTGGAACGTGCGTTTCGCTGCGGATCTGCGCGAAGACGCGTTTCGTCCACGCGACATCGTCAGATCGAACGACGCCCGGACCATCGCTCTGGAATTATTGGCGATGGACGAGGCCTCTTATCAGACCGCGTTCCGGGGCTCGGCGATGAAGCGCGCCAAGCGGCGCGGCCTCGCACGCAATGCCGCCGTCACCTTGGGAAACATCGGGGATACCCGCGATATCGCAGCGCTCACGCGGGCACTCGATGATCAGGAGCCGGTTGTCGGCGAGCACGCGGCTTGGGCGCTCGAGCAAATGTCGCGCTGATCCCGCCGGAGCCCCTGCCGGAACGCCGCGGGGGCCGGTCTACTTCCGCGGAATCATCTCGTCGCGCATCGCGGCGTGATACAACAGCGACGCGTAGATCACCGCCGCCGCCTTCAGACCGGCAACCGGGACTCGCTCCGGCGAGTCCCAGTTCGTGTGGTGGATACGGGTATCGTAGTCCGTGTAGTCCTGGATCGGATTGAATCCCGGCACTCCCTGATTGATGAACGTGAGGTGATCGGTGCTGCCGATTCCCGAGATGATGTTCTTTCGGTAACCGAGGTCCTTGAACGGATCGAGCCAGGCATCGAAGATCGCCTTCGCCTGGTCGTTGCCTTCCATATAGAAACCGAAGATCGGGCCGGTGCCGGGATCCATGTTGAGGTAGAGCGACATCTTCGAGCGCGCGACGCTGTCGGACGCAAGATGCTGGCGGGTCCAGGCGCATGCGCCGAGCAGGCCTTCTTCCTCTCCGCCCCAGAGGGCGATGCGAATCGTCCGACGCGGTTGTACGCCAACCGCCTTCAGGATTCGCATGACCTCCAGCATCACCGCAGCACCGTCGGCGTTGTCCGCCGCGCCCAATGACGAGTGCCATGAATCGAGGTGCGCGCCAGCCATCACGATCTGATCACGAAGCCGCGGATCGGTTCCCGGAATCTCGGCAACGATGTTGTAACCATTGGTGTCGCGATCAGAGAATCGTGACTGCGAATTCACGCGCAGCTTGACCGGCACTCCGTTCTCGACCAGCCGCACGATCATGTTGTAGTGCTCGGCGGCGAGCACGACGTTCGTCGAAGCCGGCTGGGCGTTGTAGCGGCCGCCCTGCAGAAAAAGTGAGCCGTGCAGTCCGCGCGTCGCGGTGAGTCGCACGGCGGGTGAGGCGTCACTGATCAGCTGGGCGATGCGCTGCGCATCAGGCGATTGACCACCCGCTCCGCCCCGCCCTCCCGCAGGATTGGCTGCGCCGGCCGGCGGCCGCGGAGTGCACGAGGGGAGTCGCGTCGTTGGCGCCACGGCGGGCGGAGCCGCGGGATCCGTCGGCTGGATGCGATCGGAGGTGATGAAGTTGGCCATGAGGCCCTGGGGCATCACGATCCCGCCCTTGATGGTCCCCGCGAGGCGTTCCACGTCCGAAGCACTCTTTCCGGCGGTCAGCACCGGAGTCGCGACGATCTCGCCCGGCGTGGACGGCGACCACGCTTCGGGAAAGCCGAGCAGCGGCATGTACCGCGGTTCGATCATTTCGATCGAAAACCGATCGAGCTCCCATCCACGCCCGAACGGCCACGGCTCGAGGCGCGCGTCACGGGCGCCGAACTCGGCGAATTTCTGTTTCGCGAAATTCGCCGCTCTCAGATACGCGACCGACGCGGTGAGCCGCGGCCCAATGACGGTCGCGATCGTGTCGAACATCTGTACGACGTGCGATCGCTCGAGGCCTTCCGACCGGATCTTCGCGATCATGGAGAGATCGATGCGTTCCTGGGCGCCGACAGGCGACGCAAGCACAAGCAGGGGAATCAAGACTCGGATCTTCATTGTCTCATCTCAGTTTGAAACGCGGCAGTATTCGTCCGTCAGGTTCTATCACCCGGCGGCCCTTGGCACCAGCCCCACGGAAAACCGAGCGGCCCCGGCACGTCAGGGGAGACGGGGAGCGCGGCGGCGAGTGGCGCCAATACGCGATCCACATTACGATTTCAGTGTGAAGTCCCGGCCCGGCGACTCCCGACTCGCGTCATCCATTGGTCTCATCGCGGTCCTCGTCGCGGTCGAGGCGGCGCTACCGATCACGGTTGCCCGACGGGCAGCGATTCCGAGCGTCCGGAACGAGTCGGCGGGCGGTGCCGTGATTCCGCCTCCGATCGGGCGGGTCTCGACAGACGAGGCCGCGAGATCGCTTGCCCGAGCCAGACTTCGCGTTGGCGAGGTCGGCACCTACATCCCCGAGATTCTCCTCGAACGCGATTCCGCGCTGGTACGGTGGCACGACCGGCCATTGCGCCCCGTGACGGTGTGGGTGCAGTCGGCACCGGCGCTCGATGATTGGAACGACGCTTACGTCCGATCGGTGGCAGATGCGTTCCGGACATGGGACGCGCTCGGGTTGCCGGTCCGGTTTCGCGTCGTGCCCGACTCCATCGACGCCGAAGTCCACGTCACGTGGATCGATCGATTCAGCACGCCGATCAGCGGCCGCACTCGCTGGTCGCGCGACGACAGCTGGTGGATCATCGACGCGAGCATCGTGCTTGCCGTCCACCATCAGCACGGCGAAGTGCTCGACACGTCTGCGTTGCGGGCGATGGCGCTGCACGAGATTGGCCACCTGCTTGGCCTCGACCACACGAGCGATCGCGGATCGATCATGGCGCCACGGGTCCGCGTTCGCGATCTCGCCCCAATGGACGGGGCGACGATCAGGCTACTCTACTCGGTCCCGGCGGGAACGGTGCGCTAGGGCACGCGCGGATCGTAGACCAGTTTTTCGGTCTTCCCGGCCCGGAGCACGACGAACGTCGTCACACGACCGGGCCCTCGAGCGCTCAGCTCGCGAACCACCTGCGACGCAGAGGTCACGTCGACGTCACTGACTGCGACGATCAAATCGAGACCCCGCAGTCCCATTCGCGCGGCCGGCGATTCCGCTGCCACGGCCGTGACGAGAACCCCGCGTGACACCTTCTGCTGCGTCAGGGCCAGCGTCGCGGCTGAATCGAGATCGGACATGCGGGCGCCGGGGATCCCAATGTAGATCATCGTGGCGACGCGAGTGTTGCTCGGACCGGCCGTGCCACCGGCGCGTGCGGCATATGCCTGCGCACGTTTCTCCGCGAATCTGCGTTCCATGGAGTCGGCGATCATCACCGGGGCCCGCGCCGGGGCAAGCATTTCAACGACGGTGGTCATCATGCGCTCGTGTTCAGCGCTCGGCGGAATCTTGTCAGGGATGACCGAGACGTCCTTGGTGGCGCCGTCGCGCCGCAGGGTCACCTTGAGCGTCCGGCCCGGCTCGAGCAGCCGAGTGAGATTGATGGTGTTCCGTCGAAGATCCGCCCCATCGTAAGCAAGGAGCGAATCGCCGAACTGGAAGCCAACCTTGGCCGCCGGCGAATTCGGATCCACCGCCACGACGGTTGGATAGACGAAGTACCGGATGTAGGCGCCGCTTGGATCTTTCCACTCCTGATGGAGGCCGTCGGCTTTGATCCCAAGCCACCCACGGGGCTCCGCATCGACGTTGGCGCGCGTCGAGGTACCAGCGGCGCGAACCGCTTGGTCGGCGAAATCCGGATCGACCTTGACCGAGAAAGTGCGAGTACCGACACCCGACATTGACGCTCGGATCGTTGCATGTAGCTCTTCCTCGACGCGTGCGTATTCCGCCGACCCGATCGTCATCCCATTCTGGAGCCGAACCATCGAGTCGATCTTCTTCAGCAAAACCATCAGCCCAGGCCCCGTCGTCATGATACGCACCGAGTCCGTTTTCACGAGCGTATCGGCCGTCACTCGGACAGCACGGGTCGGCTGCGCCATTGCGCTGGTAGTGGCCGCTGTCAGCGCGACGACCGCGATGGTCCATGGGTTTGCGAGCCGGCACATCCCGGCTCCAGTGATCGTTTTCATCATTTGCATCCTATCAATAGCTCGTAAGCCGGATCGACCCGGAATTCAGTTGTCTCATTGAGGCCGCCCGCTGGCCCTGCGCATTGAGATACATCTTGTTCATGACCGCATCGTAGGGTGCATCCTCGAGCGCCGCGCCGACGATCCGACTCACCCGGTCGAGCGCCGCAAGGCGGGTCTTGATCGCCGCCGGGCTGGTAGTCGCAATGCCGCTTGTATCGTATTCGGCAAGGAACGCCATCGACGCCTGATACTCGCTCTGCGAGCGCGCCGCCACCGCTTGCGCTTCCGCCACGGTACGGTATGTCGCGACCGTGTCGCTCGCGAGGGAAACTCGGTCGGCACCTGCCTCGCGCGACTGGACAAGCGGCAGCGCCGTGCTCAGACGGCCAAACGCTGCCCCACCGACAAGCAGAAGCGCGGCCGCCGCAGCCTGCAGCCAACCTCGCGCCGCGATCGGAGTGCGCCAAAATGCGCGCCCTGTTTCGATGATTCCATCCTGCTTGAGCCGCGGTGAGAGCTTGTTCCAACTCGTCAGCGGAGTTCCAAGCATCAGCCCGCTCCTCGCCATTTCCGACAGTGCTTCGTACGCCTGGCGCTCACGGCGGCAAGGCGCACACCCGGCGAGGTGCGCGAGCTCGACTGGCGTTGGCGGTTCGTCGATGAGAGCGGCGAGCCGCTCAGTAGGCAGGTGTGGCATGTTCCAGATCCCTTGAGGTTCGGCCTTCGGGTACGTCTATGAGATGCGCGAGCAGCTTGCGCAACTTCGCGCGTGCTTTGAACAACTGTGATTTCGAGCCGCCAGAAGTGATTCCCAACTGCTGGGCGATCTCTTCGTGGGTGTAGCCTTCTACATCGTGGAGCACGAACACCGTCCGCGCCCCCGGCGACAATTTTGCTGTCGCTTCGTCGATCGATGCTGCAATGAAACTGCGCTGCGTATCCATTTCGACCGCCGCAGTGTCCTCCTCGACCCCAGTCTCGAGCGCCTCCAGGCGCCGCGACCGGCGCAACGCGTTCAGAGTCCGGTTAACAGCGATCCGATGGGCCCAGGTCGAGAACTGTGCGTCGCCGCGATAGCTCGGTAACGCCCGGAAGATCTGGATCCAGACTTCCTGTGCGACGTCCTCGGCCAGGTCCGGTTCGAACCCGACGAGCCGACGCACGACCATATCGATGTGAGGGGCGTGGCGAGTCCACAGCGCTCTCAACGCTGCCTCGTCACCCTCAATCGCACGGCGGATCGTGAGTTGCTCGTTTTCCATTTCCTGCATACTTGGTCACCGACAACGGGCGCAGGGTTGCGAGTCACTGGCCGCCCTCAACCCCGTTAAAGGGTACCCGATGGCAAAATCTGATGCACCCCGTGACTCGGGGGCGGCCTTGCTCGTCGCCGCATTGGGCCGCATCTTCTTATGTACCAGGCCTTTGACAGCCAGGAACATTTGGCTTTTTCGTCCGTACCGCCAGATAGTTCTGCGCGGACACACCGTTTGGTCCGCCCACTGCCTTCCGCGCCAATCCTGGCCCGGAACCCGTCCCAGGAGTAACGCTGTTGCTGCCTCTGCTGTTTTCGGCACTCGCCTTTGCCACGGGCTTTGGGGATGGACTTCCGGTGGCGACACCGACCGCGGTCGGCATGTCGGCAGCGCGGCTGGCCATGATCGATCACGTAATCGAACGGGGCGTCACCGCCGGAGGCTACCCCGGTGCCGCAGTCGTCGTTGGTCGTCGGGGCTCAGCCATCTGGGAAAAGGGGTTTGGCCGCCTCGGATGGAGCTCGTCGGATGCTTCCGTCCAGCCCCAGAGCACCATTTATGACCTTGCGTCGTTGACCAAGGTTGTCGGGACGACGACCGCGCTGATGATCCTGTTTGACGACGGAAAGATCCGCCTCGATGATCCGGTGAGCCTGTACGTCCCGGACTTCATTGGTGTGAACAAGGATCTGGTGACGATTCGTATGCTGCTCGAGCATCGCTCAGGCCTGCCGGCCGGCCGCGACATCTGGCGCGTCGCCAAGACTCCGGCCGATGCGCGCCGCGCCATCCTCGAAACGCGACTCGCCTTTCGTCCCGGCCGCTACATCGAGTACTCGGACCTCGGCGCCGATATGCTTGGGTTCGTCGTCGAAGGCGTTTCCGGCAAGCCGCTCGACCAGTTTCTACGCGAACGTGTGTTTCAACCACTAGCGATGGTGAACACCGACTTCCGCCCGAGCGATACGCTCCGTGCACGCATCGCGCCGACCGAAACGAACCCGCCACGTGGCCACCCGTTGCGCGGAGAAGTGCACGACGAGAACGCCTATGCGTTGGGCGGCGTCGCCGGACACGCCGGCCTGTTCAGCACCGCGACCGATCTGTCGGTCTTCGCGCAGATGATGCTGAACGGCGGCGAGATCGAGGGAAAGCGCCTTATCGCCGACTCGACGGTCGGGCTGTTCACGAGGCGAGCGGCTGGCACACGCGCGCTCGGTTGGGATACCT
>Ga0315281_10005094_pt1 | contig 18875 bp, 16 predicted proteins | sample YL17G07_0_MG_FD_204540 | JGI IMG/M metagenome (GOLD analysis project Ga0315281, IMG submission 204540) | Sediment microbial communities from Yellowstone Lake, YNP, Wyoming, USA - YL17G07_0 | ecosystem: Environmental > Aquatic > Freshwater > Lake > Sediment | place: USA: Wyoming | collected... | reverse complement strand
TGGTCTTCCTTCGACCCGGATTTCAGCCGAAAATGCGGCGAACGCGGTTATATCGGGATGAGGTGGCCAAAGGCCTACGGCGGTCACGAACGATCGGCGTTGGAGCGTTACGTCGTTACCGAGGAAATGCTGGCCGGAGGCGCGCCCGTGGGCGCGCATTGGGTCGCCGACCGGCAAAGCGGCCATCAGATTCTGCGCTATGGCAGCGAGCGGGCGAAACAAACCATCCTGCCGCGGATTGCCGCCGGGGTGTGTTTCTTCGGTATCGGCATGAGCGAGCCCGATTCCGGCTCCGACCTGGCCGCCGTGCGCACGCGCGCTTCAAGAGCCGAAGGCGGCTGGAAAATCAGCGGAACCAAGGTCTGGACCAGTGGTGCCCACCGGACGAATTACCTGATCGCTCTCGCCCGGACCTCGCCCAAAGAGGAGGACCGCCACGCGGGCATGACACAGTTCATTGTCGATCTTTCGCATCCTGGTGTCACCGTGCGGCCGATCTACAATCTCTATGGCGGCCACGACTTCAATGAAGTGGTGTTCGACGAGTTCTTCGTGGCGGACGACATGGTCATGGGCGAAGTCGGCATGGGGTGGAAGCTGGTGACGGGCGAACTGGCATTCGAGCGCTCCGGTCCGGATCGCTTTCTCAGCACCTACCAGTTGCTGCTTGAATCCATCCGCGCCATCGGTCCGGATCCCGATGCGCGCTCGGCCAACGAGATCGGCCGCTTCGTCGCCCATCTGGCGACCCTGAGGCGCATGTCGATATCGATCGCCGGCATGCTCGAGCGCGGCGCGCAGCCCATTGTCGAGGCGGCGCTGGTCAAGGATGTAGGCACGGCATTCGAGCGCGAAATTCCGGAAACCTTTCGCCATCTGATTCCGACCGAGCCGACTTTAGGCGAGGGCGCCAGCTATCCGGAACTGCTGGGCATGACCATTCTGCGTGCGCCGGGGTTCACCCTGCGCGGTGGCACACGCGAGATTTTGCGCGGCATGATTGCACGGGGGCTGGGATTGCGATGAGCGACATGCGTAATGATTTGCTGAAAACCGTGGATCGGATTTTTGACGAACGATGCCAAAGGCCGGTGCGGGAGTCGGCCGAAGCGGGCGAGTGGCCGGCCGCCTTGTGGGGCGCGCTGGAGGAGGTCGGTCTCGACCGGGCAGCGCTGCCGGAGGAGGCAGGCGGCTCAGGCCTGGATTTTGAGGACGCGATGCTGGCGCTGCGCCGTAGCGCGTATCACGGCGCGCCGCTGCCGCTGGCGGAGACCATGCTGGCTGGACGGCTGCTCGCCGCGGCAGGACTGGCGGTGCCGCAAGGTGCCCTGACCGTGGCACCGGTTCAGATCAGCGACCGGCTCAGCTTCGCGCGCAACGGTTCGGGTGCGACAGTGTCGGGCGCGGCGCGGCGCGTGCCCTGGGGCAATGCGTGCGCGCATGCGGTCGTGGTGGGCGCACTCGACGGCAAGGATATGGTGGGCCTGGTTGCCACATCCGGCACCGCCCATGGCGTCGAAAAGAATCTGGCCGGCGAGCCGCGCGCGCTGCTCGAGTTCGATGCAACACCGTTGCTTGCGCTGGCGCCATTGACGGGTGCGGGCACGCGCCTCGAAGTCGAGGGCGCGCTCTACCGCAGCGTGCAGATGGCCGGCGCGCTTGAGCGGGCGCTCGAATACTCCCTGCAGTACGCGAACGAGCGCGTGCAGTTCGGCCGCCCAATTGCCAAGTTTCAGGCGATACAGCACATGCTTGCGGTGCTTGCCGGGCAGGTGGCGGCCGCCAGCGCCGCGACCGACGCGGCGGTCGAGGCATCGCGCCATGCAGGGGACGAGTTTGCGGTTTCGGTGGCGAAGTCGCGCGTGGGCGAAGCGGCAGGCAAGGGCGCCGAAATCGCGCACCAGGTGCATGGCGCGATGGGCTACACGCGCGAGCACAATCTTCACTACAGCACGCGCCGCCTGTGGTCGTGGCGGGACGAGTTCGGCAACGAAACCTATTGGCAGAGCCGTCTCGGCCGAGCCGTCGCGGCCGGCGGCGCCGACGCGCTCTGGCCGCTGCTCACGCGGATCTAGATCTGTAACAAGACGACGGGATACATCCCCTCGCGCTCCCGTAAGTCAGGCCGCAACAGTAACAAAATGACCCTTGTTACGGGCCCCTGACCCCTGCCTCGTGCAGGTGGCAGGCGACCAGATTGCCGGGAGCAAGCTCGACGAGCGGTGGCGCTTCCTGCTTGCAACGCGCCATGACGCAGGGACAGCGCGTATGAAAGGCGCAGCCGGGCGGTGGATTCACCGGACTCGGCACGTCACCCTGCAGGATGCGTTTCTTGCGTTTTATTTTCGGATCGGGGATAGGCACCGCCGATAGCAGCGCCTCGGTATAGGGATGCAGCGGGTGGCTGAACAGGGTTGCCTTGTCGGCGTATTCGACAATGCGGCCGAGGTACATCACCGCGATGTAATGGCTGATATGTTCGACCACGGCGAGGTCGTGGGCGATGAACAGGTAGGACAGGCGCTTTTCCTGCTGCAGGTCCACCATCAGGTTGATCACCTGCGCCTGGATCGAAACGTCGAGCGCCGACACCGGCTCGTCGCCGACGATCAGCTTGGGATTCAAGGCGAGCGCGCGGGCAATGCAAATGCGCTGGCGCTGGCCGCCGGAGAACTCGTGTGGATACGCGCGCATCTGCGCCGCGCGCAAGCCGACCTGCTGGAACAGCGCGGCGACCTGCTCGGCCAGTTCCTTGCCCTTCGCGACGCCATGCACATGCAGCGGCTCGCCGACGATGTCGCCGGCCGACATGCGCGGATCGAGCGAGGCGAACGGATCCTGGAAAATGATCTGCATCTCGCGCCGGTGCGGCCGCAGTTCGGCTTTGCGCAGATGGGTGATGTCGTAGCCGCTGAGCTTGATCGAGCCGGCGGTCGGCTCGATGAGTCGCATGACCGCCCTGGCCACCGTGGATTTGCCGCAGCCGGATTCACCCACGAGTCCGAGGGTCTCGCCCTCCGCAATGGAAAAGCTGACGCCGTCGATAGCGTATACACGGCCGGTAGTGCGCCGCAAGAGGCCTTTTTTCACCGGGAAATGCTTCTTCAGGCCGGCGACCTCGAGCACCGGCGTTTGCGCGGCGTCTCGCGCCTGCGGCGTAAGGCCGCCCTGCGTTTGCGCCTCAGCCATCGCCGCCTCCGTCCAGCGCAGCCGAATGCCAACAGGCGACCCAGTGGGCCGGCCCTTTTTCCTCATAGGGCGGATAGGTTTCCAGGCAGTGCTGATCGGCCAGGGTACAGCGTGGCGCGAACAAGCAGCCCGGCGGCAGGTCGTTCAGCGCCGGCACCATGCCGGGGATTTCCGTCAGCCGCGCGCCGGCGACGGCGGGTTTGCCGCGCATGGACGGCAGGCGCGGAATCGATTCGATCAGGCCGCGGGTGTACGGATGCAGCGGTCGCTCGAATATCGCTTCCACAGCCGCCTCCTCCACCTTGCGGCCGGCATACATCACGATCACGCGCTGCGCGGTTTCGGCCACGATGCCCAGGTCATGTGTGATCAGAATCAGCGCGGTACCGAGTTCGCGCTGCAATTCCAGGATCAGATCGAGGATCTGTGCCTGTATGGTGACATCGAGCGCTGTGGTCGGCTCGTCCGCGACCAGCACCTTGGGGTTGCAGGCGAGGGCCATGGCGATCATTGCCCTCTGGCGCATGCCGCCCGAGAGCTGGTGCGGATATTCGCCCGCGCGCTGCGCCGGCTCCGGAATGCGCACGAGTCGCAGCATTTCCACTGCCTTGTCCGCAACTTTGGAATCAGGCAGATCCTGGTGCAGCCGGATCGCCTCGCCGATCTGATCGCCGATGGTCATCACCGGGTTGAGCGAGGTCATCGGCTCCTGAAAAATCATCGAAATTTCGTTGCCGCGCACGTCGCGCATGGCGTCTTCGTCGAGCTGCAGCAGATCCCGATCGTCGAGTCTGACGCTGCCGCCGACGATGCGCCCCGGAGGGGTCGGCACCAGTCGCATGATGGACAGCGCGGTCATGCTCTTGCCGCAGCCGGATTCGCCCACCAGCGCCAGCGTCTCGCCGCGCCGGAGCGTGAAGGAGACGTCGTCCACCGCTTTGACGATGCCGGCGCGGGTGAAGAAGAACGTCCGCAGCCCGGCGACCTCGAGGATGTTACCGGGAATTGTTTCCGCCGCCGTCAAGTGCGCTGCCTCGGGTCGAGCAGATCGCGTACCGCGTCACCGAGCAGATTGGTGCCGAATACCACCAGGCTGATCGCGATTCCCGGAAAAATCACCAGCCAGGGCGCTGTGCGCACGTATTCCGCAGCCGATTCCGACAGCATGCGCCCCCATGAAGGGAAGGGTTCGGGGATGCCGAGGCCCAGGAACGACAGCGACGCCTCAGTCAGGATCGCCGAGCCGAGCTGCGCCGTGGCCAGCACGATCAGCGGCGCCAGGGTATTGGGCAGCACGTGGCGCAAGGCGATGCGCAGATCGCTCATGCCGGTCGCCCTGGCCGCCTCGATGAATGGCAGCTCGCGCAGCGCCAGCGTGTTGGCGCGGATTACGCGCGCCACGTAGGGGATCAGCGGGATGGCGATGGCGATGATGGTGTTTTGCAGCGAAGGCCCGAGCGCCGCCGCCATCACCAGCGCCAGGACCAGCAACGGCAGGGCCTGCAGGATGTCTATGATGCGCTGGATCAGCAGGTCGACCCAGCCCGACAGGTAGCCCGATAGCAGCCCCAAGGCCACGCCAAACAGGCAACCCAGCGCGGTTGAACCCATGCCTACCGCCAGCGAGATGCGCGCGCCGAACACAATCCGGCTGTAGACGTCGCGGCCGAAGTTGTCGGCGCCCATCCAGTATCCGGCTCCCGGCGGCGCCAGGGACATGGCCGAATTGGTGGACAGCGCATCGTGGAAGGTGATCAATTCGGCGAACAGCGCCGCAAACACGAACACGGCGATGATCGCCGCGCCTATCGCTCCCAGCGGGTAGCGGCGCGCCAAAAACCGCGCCGCACTCCAGCGTCCGCCGACATTGGCGCCCGCCCGGGACAATTCCGCGGCGTACTCGTTTACCTGCATGCCAGTGCCTGTTTCAAAATGAGGAGACACATCCCCTCATACACCCCTAAATCGGGGGCCATTTCGGTGAATCTGAAATGGCCCTTAATCTGAATACCTGATGCGTGGGTCGAGCGCCGCGTACAGCATGTCCACGGCGAAATTCACTACCACCACGATCACCGCCACGAACATCACCAGGTTTTGCACGATCGGATAGTCGCGCCAGCGTATCGCCTCGACCAGAAAACGCGCAATGCCCGGAATGTTGAACACGGTCTCGGTGACGATCAGCCCGCCGATCAGGAAGGCCGCTTCGATGCCGATGACGGTGACCACCGGTAGCATTGCATTGCGCAGCGCATGCCGGTAATTGACCGAATTTTCGGTGGCGCCCTTGGAGCGTGCCGTGCGGATGTAATCCTGGCGCAGCACCTCGAGCATGGAGGATCGCGTGAGCCGCATGATCAGCGCCGAACTGCGGAAACCCACGGCGGCCGCCGGCACGCTGTACATGAGCAGCGCCTGCCAGAAAGACTTCGGCGCAGCGCTGTAGATCGGGATGGAGTCGGTGGCGGCGACGAAAGCCATCAAGATCAGCAGCCCGAGCCAGAATGCCGGCATCGACAGTCCGGAGAGACTGACCAGCCGCAGGGCGTAGTCCAGCCCGGTGTTCTGCTTTACCGCGCTGATCACGCCGAGCGGCACGCCGAACAGGATCGAAAACACCAGTGCCATCCCTGCCAGACGCGCCGTTATCGGTATGCGCGGCAGAATCTCGTCCAGCGCAGGTTTTTCGGAGACGTAGGAATAGCCGAGATCGCCTTTCGCAAGATTACCGATCCAGGCCGCGTACTGCAGCGGGATGGATTTGTCGAGGCCGAGTTCGGCTTCGAGTTTGGCCTTGTCGGCCGGATCGACGAAGCCGGCGGCATCGAACAGGATATCGACAACGTTGCCCGGAACGATGCGCAGCAAGGTGAAAATGATGATTGAGATGCCGAACAGGGTCAGCAGCATCAGCAGCGAGCGCCGCACGAGATAGGTTGCCATCGGGGCTCAAGTCCCTCGAACTCGCCCGCCCCGCATCGTTTCGGCCGGCAAGGCTACTTGTCCAGCCACACATCCTCGTAGCGATAACCGTTGTAGGTGCTGTTGACCATGACGGTCACGCCTTTGACATAGGGCTGCCAGCAGCTGCCTTCGCGGGCGTGGAAAATGATCGGCCGCGCCACGTCCTCCTGCAGTCTCCTGTCAATCTCCCACACCAGTTTCTGGCGCTTTTCCTTGTTGGGTTCCATCGACTGCTGGTCGAACAGTTTCTCCAGGTCCTTGTTGCAGTACTTGGTGTAATTGCGCTCCGAACCGCAGGCGTAGTTCTCGTAGAAGGCCTGGTCAGGATCGTCCACGGCATTGCCGGTGAGATTCAGGCCAACCGCATAATCCTTGCGCGCGACCTTGGAGAACCAGTTGGCGGTCTCGACCACGTCGAGTTCGCCGTCGATGTAGATCTCCTTCAGCTGGTCGATCAATATCACCGCCGGATCGCGATAAACGGGAATGTTGCGCGTCGAGATCTTGACCTTGAGCCGCTTGTCGGGTCCATAGCCGGCCTTTTGCATCAGCTTGCGCGCCTCCTCGCGGTTTTTCTTCACGTCTGGCCCGTAGCCTGGAATGGTCTGCAGGATCGCCGGCGTCAGCCCCCAGCCCCCTTCCGGCGGCGGCAGCATGGCGCCACCGATACCCGCATGTCCCTCGAACAGGATGTCGACGAAGGCCTTGCGGTCCAGCGTCATCGCCATCGCCTTGCGGATGTCCGCGTTGTCGAACGGCGGTGCATCGCGGTTGACAATCAGATTGGTGTTGACGTTGGTCGGTTCGATCTTGCAGACTGCCTGCGGCGCCTGCTTCTTCACGTCCTTTACCAGTGCAACCGACAGATTGGTCGGAAAGCTCATGTCGAACTTGCCGGCGACGAACGCCAGGACCGCCGTCGAGCGGTTGGGAATGATGGTGTATTCGATCCCGTCCAGATAAGGTCGGCCCTTCTTCCAGTAATCCGGATTGCGTGTGAGCTTGATCGATTCATTGGTCTTGAATTCCACGAACTTGAACGGGCCGGTGCCGATCGGATGCGTGCGCATTTCGGCGGGCGAGACATGGCAGGAATAGACGGGCGTGTAACCCGAGGCGAGCAGGGCGAGCAGCGCGGGCTGGGGCCGCTGCAGAATGAAGGTCGCCTCGAAATCGCCGTTGGTGACGACATCGGTCACGTTCTCATACCAGGTCTTGCGCGGATTTTTGCGAAATTTGGCGCTGGCCTTGCCCATCACCATGTCGAACGTGCACTTCACGTCCTTGGACGTAAACGGTTTGCCGTCGTGCCACTTGACGCCCTCGCGCAGTTTGAATGTGAGCTTGGTATGGTCCGCATTCCAGGACCAGCTGGTGGCGAGATCGGGGACGATCGAATCCAGGCTGTTCTGCGCCACGTCCTGTTTGTACATCACCAGATTGTTGAACACGCCCATGAACGGGACGTTGGTGGAGAAGGTCGCTTCCTCGTGGATCGAGGCGCTCGCAGGACTGTCCCGGTGGTACATCTTGAGTATGCCGCCCTGTTTCTGGGCAAATGCCGCGCCGGCGGCGAATATCCCGAGCAGCAGTGCCGCTGTCGCCACGGCGGATCGATAGTTTCTGTTCATTGCGGTTTCTCCTCCTTTGCGAACGATAGGAAAAAATGCCTTGCTTCTTTGGACTTGTGGCATCTTTTTTCGGGTCGAACCCGGCTGGTATGGCAAACAATGTATAGGATGGGAAGGTCTTCTGTAAAGATCAGCCTAGTCTAATATGATATGCGTCCGAACGGGGCTGCATATGTGTAACATTGTCGTGAATCCGTTACCGTTCAACCATGGAGACAAAGGGAGACGAAATGACCACAGCAGCCGCAGGCGCCGGTTCGGCGTCCGAGCTAGCGGGGCCGCCGACCTGGGCGGACGAAGTGCATGCCATGTTCAAGGCGGCACGATGAAAAAATTACTGCATCGCAGGGAAGTGGTGGCGCAGCTGCTCAGGGACCGGGGCGAATTGCTGGTGATCAGCGGCCTGACGGCGGTATTCGACATCACCAGCGTGAAGGATCACGAGCTGAATTTTCCCATGTGGGGCGCAATGGGCGGCGGGGCGATGATGGGCCTCGGCCTTGCGCTGGCGCAGGCGAAGCGGAAGACCCTGGTGGTGACGGGGGACGGCGAAATGCTGATGGGCTTGGGGGCGCTCGCTACCATCGCCGTCATGAGGCCGAAAAATCTCTACCTGGTGGTCCTCGACAACGAACACTATGCCGAGACCGGCATGCAGGAGGGACACACCGGCCATGGCGTCGATCTCGCGGGCATGGCCAAGGCCGCGGGCTTCAAACACGCGCTCAACGTCGACGATCAGGCGGGCGTGTCCAGGTTGCGCAAGATGATCTACAAGGGTGAAGGTTCTTTGTTCGCCCAGGTGAAAATCGTTGCGGAAAAGTTGCCCATGGTGCTTCCGCCGCGTGATGGTTCCTTTATCAAGAATCGCTTCCGCATCGCCTTGCTCGGGCCCAACGCGGTCTACGATGAATAGCGTTCCGACGCGCACCGGACTCCGGTTTGTAAAGGACAGGCGATGAAGAAATCCCGGCATGCCGTCGGCGGTACACGCATTGAGGCGCCTTCGAAGCGGGGAGGCGAACGCTTGGACCCGAAAGCGGGCGAGCACGGACCGCTCTCCGGAGTGCGCATCCTGGATCTTACGTCCGTGGTGCTGGGGCCGATGGCGACGCAGATACTCGGCGATTACGGCGCCGAAATTATCAAGGTCGAAAACCTGGTGGGCGACTCGGCGCGCGCCAACGGCGTCTCCTTGCACTCCGACATGAGTTCCATCTTTCTCGCCATCAACCGCAACAAACGCTCGATCGCCATCGACCTCAAATCCACCGAAGGTAAAGAGGCGTTACGGCGCCTGATTCCGGGCGCGGACGTGCTGGTCCACAACATGCGCGTGGCGGCGATCGAAAAACTGGGATTCGGCTACGATGCCGTGGCCGAACTCAGGCCGGACATCGTCTATTGCGTCGCCACCGGTTTCGGCCAGGATGGTCCGGATCGGGACAAGCCGGCTTTCGACGACATTATACAAGCGGCCTGCGGGCTCGCCAGCCTGAACGGCATGGGGCGCGGGCAGCCGGATTACGCGCCGTCGCTGATCGCCGACAAGACTACCGGCATGGCACTGGTGAATGCGGTGCTGGCCGCGCTGTTCCACCGCGAACGCAGCGGCCGCGGACAGTACGTCGAAGTGCCGATGCTCGAAACCATGGTGGCGTTCCTGCTGTCCGAGCATCTCGGGGGGCTCACTTTCGATCCGGCGCCGGCCAAAGCCGGCTATGCGCGGGTGCTCGCGGGCGGCCGCAAACCGGCGCCAACCAAAGACGGCTATATCGCAATGCTGCCTTTTACGGGCGATCACTGGAGGGCATTCTTCAACGCGGCCGGCCGCGCCGACCTGGCCGAGAAACACGGCAGCGGCGACAGGCAATCGCGCAATGCCAATGTTGTCGAAATGTACCGGGACATGGCGGAGGCGACGCGGCAGCGCACTACTGTCGAGTGGATGGAAATCTGTGCCTCGCTGGACATTCCGGCGACGCCGATCTACGCAATCGACGATCTTCCGGCGCATCCTCATCTCCAGGCGGTCGGACTGTTTGGGCGTGCCGAGCATCCCAGCGAAGGAATCATCCGCTATCTCAATCCGCCTACCAGATTCGCCGCCACCCCGGCCACGGTGCGATTGCCGGCGCCGCTGTTAGGGCAGCATACGCGGGAGATATTGCGCGAGGCGGGCTATGGCGAGCAGGAAATCGCCGATCTCCTGGCGCGGGGTATTGCATCCCAGAGCGCTGACTTGGCGAGGCCCTGACACCGTCGCTCGACGGCGGGTTTGGGCCCCGGGGTACGTGTGGGCGGGTACGTGTGGGCGGGTCCGCCTAGTGGCGCGCCCCGATCGCGTCCATGAAACGGTGCTTGATCGCCGTGGGGCTCGGCAGGCCGCCACCCTTGACCGGCTTTTCTTCCATCAGGCAGTGGATGAACCAGGGGCCCGGCTCGGTGAGTGCGCGATCGGCCGCGTTCTGAAACGCCGCCAGCGTCTCCACGCGTTCCACCTTGGGGTAGCCTGCTCCCTTGGCCATCGCGGCCAGGTCGGTGTGGAACGCGGTCGCGGTAGGCTGACCGCCGGTCATGGCATAGCTGCGGTTGTCCCATACGATGTGGATCAGGTTCCTTGGTTCGCGCAGGGCTATGGTCGCCAGTGCGCCCAGGTTCATCAGCAGCGAGCCATCGCCGTCGTATACGATGACCTTCAACTCCGGCCGTGCCATCGCCAAACCGAGCCCTATCGATGAAGCCATACCCATGGCGTTCCAGTTGTAGAAATTCCGATCGCGCTCGCCGCCAGAGAGCAGGTCGTACTTTTCGTTGCCCAGCGAGGTCACTATCAGCTCGTCCTTCAGCTTGCCGACAAGGTATTTCGATGCTTCGGCGCGATCGATCATAGTTTGACCTTTCCTTCCTTCCAGCCCGCCACTTCGTTGGTGACGAGGATCGCCACCGGCCCCTCGCTGGCATAGCAGATGCGCAGCGCGCCGTCAGTGACTTTCTCGGCCTCGTCCTCGCGGGTGATGCTATAGGTGGGGATGCGCAGGGCATCGAGGATATCCCGCGTTGCCTGCCCCATCGCCACCTGGGCCGGGTTGAATTCGCCCAGATCGCCGCGCACACCGATGATGATCGGGCAGGGAATGCGGTAGGGAATGGACAGCGATGCCAGTGCGTTGATCGAGTTGCCCAGTCCCGCCGTGGGGCAGAGCATCACGCCGCGTCCACCTCCCAGCGATTGCCCGCACACCACGCCGATCCCCTCTTCCTCGCGCGTGAGGGGGAGCGCTTCGAAGCCGCCTAATTGCCGCGCCGCCTCCAGGATCTTCTCGATCTTGGTGTCCGGCACGTAGTTGAGGAAGCGGACGTTATTTTTCTTGAGTACGCCGACAATGCTTTCCGCCCAAGCCATGGTTTCCCTTTCAGTAATCGGATGATGCGTGGTAATGCAGACCCAGGTCGGCCGGTTTGTTCTCGCCATCGCTCGCTTGCACGAAGCTTGCGCTATTGTACGATCCGGGCCGTCAGCGGCCCTTGAACACCGGCGGGCGTTTCTCGACGAAGGCGCGCGCCGCCTCCAGGTGGTCCTCGGTTCTGCCGGTCTGGACCTGGTGCAGGGCCTCGAGATCCAGGAGTTCGGATAAGCTGCCGGTTTCCGCGGCATTGAAGTTCCGCTTCATCAGGCCCAGCGCAATCCGCGGTCCGCCTGCAAGCTGCCTGGCCAGCGCCGTGGTGGCGTCGCGGAGTTCGAAATCGGGCACCACCTCGTTCACCACGCCGAGTGCGAGCGCCTGGCGGGCGTCGAGCGACTCTCCGGTGTAATAGAGTTCGCGCGCCTTGCCGGTGCCGACCAGCTTGGACAGAAAATAGCTGCCGCCGAAGTCGCCGGAGAAACCGACCTTGACGAACGCAGTGATGAAGCGCGCCGACTCAGAAGCGACGCGCAGATCGCAGGCGAGCGCCATGGCGAGTCCGGCGCCGGCGGCGGGTCCGTTCACCATGGCGATGGTCGGCTTGGGAATTTCGTGGAGCAGGCGCGAAACTTCCATCCTGCCGCGCAAGCGCTGCACCGCGTCGGGCACGCCCATCTGATTCGAACCTTCGGCCATGCCCTTGACGTCGCCGCCGGCGCAGAAGCCGCGGCCGGCGCCGGTCAATACCACCACCGCGATTTCCGGATCGGCCGCCAGCCGCGGCAGCGCTTCGAGCAGGCCGTCGAGGATGGAAGTGGAGAGCGCGTTCAGCCGGTCGGGGCGATTCAGCGTAAGCGTTGCCACGCGATCGGTGACGGTCTCGAGCAGTTCATGCGGCATGGATGGCTCCTTCGGTATCAGAGATTGGGAGGATGGTCGAAAGCATTGCGGAAAGGCCGGTCGGCGGTATTCTATACGGGTGAATAAGATCTCACATGCCCGTTGTCGCGGAGTTGCGATCTTGTACAAAAAAAGCAAACCCAAGCCGTCCTTGGTTTTATCCATAACCGCGTTTTCCGTACGGATGCGCTTCGTATCCGTACGGAAAAACGCCGTTGGCGCGCGCAGCGCGCAAGTCACGCGTGGCGCCCGGCATCAGCCCAGCCGGTCGAGCATCTCCCGCGTGACGAGGGTGACGCCGTTGTCGGTGCGCTCGAACCGCCGCGCGTCCGCGATCGGATCCTCGCCGATTACCATGCCCTCGGGAATGCTGCAGCCGTGGTCGATCACCACGCGCGTGAGGCGGCAGTGGCGGGCGACATTGACTTCGGGCAGGAGCACCGCCTCCTGCAGTTTGCAGTAGGAGTTGACCCGGCACTTCGAGAACAGCAGAGATCTCTCGACCGTTGCACCGGAGATGATGCAGCCGCCCGACACCAGCGAATCGAGGGCCATTCCCCGGCGGCCCTCCTGGTTGAAAACGAACTTGGCGGGAGGCAGTTGTTCCTGGTAGGTCAAAATGGGCCAGGTCCTGTCGTACATGTCGAGCGAAGGCTCGACCGCCGTCAGATCGATGTTGGCCTCCCAATAGGCGTCGATCGTGCCCACGTCGCGCCAATAGGGTTCCTTGCCGGTATCGCTCATGACGCAACTGAGGCCAAACGGATGTGCCACCGCCTCGCCGCTGCGTACCGTCTGGGGGATGATGTCCCTGCCGAAATCGTGACTCGACGCGGGATCGGCGAGATCGCGCGCCAGCGCGTCATACAGGTACTGGGCGTTGAACACGTAAATACCCATGCTGGCGAGCGCGTGCTCCGGCTTGTCGGGCATCTCCGGCGGATGGGCTGGTTTCTCGACGAAGTCGGTGATGCGGCGCGACCTGTTTATCGCCATCACGCCGAAGCCGCTCGCAGCGGCGACGGGCACTTCGATGCAGGCGACCGTGCATTGGGCGCCCATTGCGACGTGGTCGGTGAGCAACAGCGAATAGTCCATCTTATAGACGTGATCGCCGGCCAGCACCACGATGAACTGCGGTCGCTTGTCGCGGATGATGTCGAGGTTCTGGAACACCGCATCGGCCGTGCCGCGGTACCAGGCTTCCTCGCTGACGCGCTGCTGCGCCGGCAACAGGTCGATGGATTCGTTCATTTCGGTCTTGAGAAACGACCAGCCTCGTTGCAGATGGCGCAGCAGGCTGTGCGACTTGTACTGGGTGGCGATGCCGATCTGCCTGATTCCGGAATTCAGGCAATTGGAGAGGGCAAAATCGACAATGCGGAACTTGCCGCCGAAATATACGGCGGGTTTGGCCCTGCGGTCGGTGAGCTGTTTCAGGCGCGTGCCCCGGCCGCCGGCCAGCACGATGGCAAAGGCGCGCTTGGGGAGTTGCAGTCTGGCAAGCGTATCGGTGGGCATGATGTTGCTCCTTTTGCATCCCGACCGAGTGCTGAAAACCCCGGTACGCTGCTATATTACCGCTGCCGCTCGCATTCGGGAGAGGATGCCAGGGTCGATGCGCCACACCCCGGTGCAGGTAAGCCTCACTGACCCCGTCTCGCTAATGGACTCGTCCGGCGAGCGTATGCGATCCCCGGTTGTGTTGGTTCTGCAGGAACTGAACCAGGCTGCCTTGCTGCTTGTTCTTGAAATCGACGCATAGGCTGATTTTTTCCAGCGTCTGCGCGAGAATTCTGGGACCGCCGGTGTACTTGCCGCTGCGCTCACGGAAAAAGGTTTCCATGTCGTCACGCGCGGCTTGATCGCAAAACCGGTTCCCCCATTTGGGGAACTGTGCCGCGGTATCGCGCGGCAGGCGCGCGACCAGCGCGTCGAAATTGCGCTGCATGAACTCGTACGCCTTCCTGCCGCGCCGCGCATCCTCCGCCAGCGTCCATCCAATCTGCATCGCTTCGCGAATGTCCAGCCCCTCGCTCAGCAGCAGGCCAAGCGCCGCGTCGATTAGCGTGGGGTCGCGGAACGAGCCAAGAGCCGCGTAGAGACTGTTCCGTTCGCGCCTGTCCTGGGTCTTTTGCAGTTCGGTGCGAAACAGCTCGAACAGGGCGCGGTCGCCGTGGCGCGCAGCGCCTGCGAGCACCGTCTGTACCATGCTTGCGTCGATGGCGCCGCGGTCCTGCAGCCAGCGCTTGGCCAGAACGACTGCCTGCGCGCCGAGCCTGCGCTCATCGCCGGCATCAATTAGGAACCTGAGCAGTGCGGGCCGCAACTGCCGCGCGTCCTCGCCCTCGTCCGGCTTTGGACTGAGGCCCAGGCTGCGCGCCTTCCTTCCAAACAGGGCGCGCACCCAGCGTGCCTCATCGGCGCGCAGCGCTTCCGGCACGATAATTCGAATATCATCGAGCAGCGTGATCAGACTCTGCGCGACATGCCGGTTCGGCGACCCGGCAAAGGGCTGCACCGTCCGCAGCATCTGCGACAGGCTCAGGCCGCCATTGTGCGCGAGCGCGCCCGCGTCGCCGATCAGGGCAACGGTTTCGGCGGCATTCCGGGGCCTTGCGACCCTTTGCAACACATTGTTCTCGTAGCGCGTGCGGTAATAGCGCGCTGTGTCCGCGGCAAGAAAAGTCGGGCAGGCGGCGCCGAGCGACAACTCCCCGCTTCCGGTTTTCAGCAGGGTGCAGGCACGATGATTAGCGCCGTTCGTCGTATGGTTCGCGCACACCGGCACCTGCCATGTCTGGGCGCTTGCTCCCACCGATCCCAGTGGAAGGAACCGCTGCTGGGCAAGATGCAACCGGGCGCCCGAGGCGTCGCATTGCAACCGCATCGATACCAACGGTACGCCGGCCTGGTCCAGAAAGCTCGCAAACGCCGGGCCGGCCTGCGGATCCTCGGCGCTCAGTTCGCCGAGAAAATCCGCGGCGCCCGCATTGCCGTGCGCGTGCTTGGCCAGATAGCGTCTCACCGCATTGCGGAATTTGTCTTCGCCCATCCACGCTTCGAACATCGCCAGCACGGCGCCGCCCTTGGCGTAGGTGATGCCGTCGAAAGCGTTGACGATGTCGCTGTTGCTTTCGATCGACTGGCGTATCCTGCGCGCGCTGGCGAGGCCGTCATTCGCCATCGCCTCGCCGCGCCATATCTGGCCGCGAATCTTGACGCCCCAGGAAGGATCGAAGCGGTCGGTGATTTCTGCGCCAAACCAGGTTGCAAACGATTCGTTCAGCCAGATATCGTCCCACCAGGCGTGGGTGACCAGATCGCCGAACCACATGTGGCCGATCTCGTGCGCGGCTGTGTGCGCATAGGACTGCCTGAAGCGCGGCGTTTCGTCCTGCGGTTTTGCCAGGATGAGAGGCATCGCGTAGGTAATCAGCCCGGCGTTCTCCATGGCGCCGAAGCCCGTCGTCTGCGGGATCACCAGGCTGTCGAGTTTTTCGTATGGGTAGGGCACGCCGGTGTACTGCTCGCTCAGCTCCAGAATCCTCGGGGTGACGCGGGCTGCATAGCCCGCCTGTGCGGCCATGCCTTTGGGTGTCACAATGCGTACCGGGGTGCCTTTCGTCCCCGCTTTCCCTGCGTCCACGATGTCGAAGGGTCCCACGCCGAATGCGATCAGGTAACTGGGCAGCGGCTGGGTCGGGGCAAACGTCACCCGCTTCATGCCGCCTGGCAACAGTGTCTCGGAGATCGCCGTCGTGTTCGAAACTGCAACGTGCTCTTCGCGCACGATCAGGGCCAGTTGCCACGGAACTTTGTAGCCGGGCTCGTCGAAGCTCGGAAAAGCGCGCCGCGCGCGAATCGGCTCGAACTGGGTTAGCGCATACCACTCCGCGCCTTCGCGCTGCGCGAACACGCCGGAGGTATCTTTCCTGCTGATTTCCCCCCTGTATTCGAGATGCAGTCGCGCGGCACCCGGGGCGAGCGTCTGGTCGAACTCGAAGCCGACGAAGTCATCGCCGCCGGGAATGATGCGCGCTTGGACCGGCGCACCCGAACGCTCAAGCCGCGCCAGTTCCACCGTCAGGAAGCGGGCGTTGAGCCAGATGGTGTTCGTTGGTTTCTTAACTTCGATCTCGATGTCGATCGAACCGCGGAAACTCTCTTCGCTCGGAACGATGGTGAGTTCGGCACTGTAGCGCACCGGTATTACCGCATCGGGCAGTCGTAGCGACGGCGGCGTGGCGGCTTGGGAGCAGAGGCTCCATGGAGACAGCCCTGCGTAAACGGCGAATATCAGACCTAGGGCGCGGATAAGCATCAGCATGAGTTCTCAAAAAAAGGAGGTTGCCGGCAGTATGTCGCACCGGGAGGATCAGCGTCAACGCGGCCGCCAGGGCCGGCCTGCGGCCGCAGGCGCGAACCGGGCGGAGAACGCGAGGGCAGCAAGTGAAACAGGCAGCGCGGGAAAAGGATAAGATAGGCGGATATGAAAGCGCTGGTCGATGCATCTGGACGTAGCGATGGGTAAGGATCCGTCGAAAATCAAGGTGTGCCCGGAGTGCCGGCGCCTGGTCGAGGCTGCGAGCATGCGCCCGTTGTCGCGCAACCAGCTTGGCAGCGGCATCCGCTACGTCTGCCCGGATTGCTTCAAGCGCGTCCTGGCCCTGAGAAAGGTCGTGCGGGACGCGCGCGGGAAGTAGTCCGCGTCGGCGTGTGAATCCGGTTCCCTGTTTATTCGGCACCTTTCAATCCAAATTTCAGATCATTTTATCGGAGCAAATTAGCCATGCCCATATTTGAGTACGAGTGCACTTCATGCGGAAAGGAGTTTGAACGCCTGGTGCGCAACTCATCTCCCGCGGTCGAATGTCCCGCTTGCAACGGCACCGAGTTGCGCAAGAAACTGTCCGCTTTCGCGACCATCACCAGCATGGCATCGGCTCACGCGGAGCTTCCCGCGTCGTGCCAGAGTTGCGGCAACCCGGGCGGCCCTGGCGCTTGCGGATTTAACGCAAATCAGCAATGAGCGCGGGTATCAGGCTTCCGGGAACGCCGGAGCCGATGCACGTCTGGAGGGGTGTTGGCGGAATCAGGATAGCGGGGGACTCTTGGGGCGACCCGAACGGGCCACTGGTGCTGCTGCAACACGGTGGCGGTCAGACCCGCCACGCGTGGAAGGGAGCCGGCGAATTGCTGGGAGCCGCCGGTTATTGCGCCATCGCCTTCGACGCGCGCGGCCATGGTGATTCGGACTGGGCTCCCGACGGACTCTACGGCCAGGATGTGATGGTCGAGGATCTCAAATGCGTCGTGGCCGCGCTCGGCAACCGCCGCCCGGTGCTGGTCGGCGCATCCATGGGAGGCGGGACCAGCCTCGTCGCCATCGGCGAGGATCGCGTGGATGCCACCGCGCTGGTCATGGTCGATATCGCGCCGCGGATAGAGACCGAGGGGATCGACAAGATTCAGGCATTCATGAGCCAGAAGCCCGAGGGATTCAGTTCTCTGGAGGAGGTGGCGGAGGCTATCGGCAACTATCAGCCTCACCGGAAACGCCCGAGAAATCTGGATGGCCTGGCCAAGAACGTGCGCCTTGCGGCGGATGGAAAATACCGATGGCACTGGGATCCCCGGTTTCGTGCGGTTAGACGGGACTTCGACAAGCGCCGGGAACGTCTCGAAGCCTGTGCCAGGAATTTGACTTTGCCCACTCTGCTGGTTCGGGGCGGTCTGTCCGATGTGCTCACCGAAGAGGGCGCACAGGATTTTCTGAAGCTGTGCCCCCGCAGCGAGTATGTCAACGTGAGCGGCGCGGCTCACATGGTGGCGGGAGACCGCAACGACATCTTCGGCAACGCCGTGATCGAGTTTCTGTCGCGCGCGGTGCCCGTGGGCGGCAAGCCGGTTCAGCCGGCGCATGAACCCCATGCCCACCACGAGGGGCCCGAAGGAGATATCAACGACGTGCCGTGAGCAAATTTCCGTAAGAGTCGGAGGAAGTTGCCCTCTCTTTTGAAATTCAGGCCGGCGGCTGGGCGATCACGTCCTCGTACTTGTGACGCCTGGTGATCAGGCCCGCATATTGGAACACATCCAGGGTCACCTCGAACGCGGGGCGCGTGATCTCCACGTGCGGCGTCCAGCAGCCTAGCTTCTGGTAGGTGGCGATGGTCTGCGTCAGCACGTCACGATGGATCCCCGGGAAGAAGGCTGCCTCCGCCTCCGCGACCTTTACCGCCGGCGTACTGATCAGCCAGGCACGCGCTTTGCGGTAGGCGCGGGTGAAGCGCTTCGCGTCGTCCGTGGCAAGCCAGTCACGCGTCGCCGCCAGGCTCGAAAAAGCGAGCGGGCCGATAGCCTCTCCCACCGACGCGACCACGTGACCGACGCCGTCATGCTCGAGTTGCTGCGGCGCCGGCCCCTGCTGGTGGATGTAGTCGCCGCTGCCGTTGCGGAAGGCCTGGTCCATGGTGTCGATGCCGGCATCGACGATGGGCAGCGACTTCCAGTCCAGGCCGTTTTTGAAGCAGGCGTACTTGAACATCGCGAGCGGCTGGCCGCCGTGATCGACCAGTGTCTTGCCGGTCTTGAGCTTGTCCCAGGTGAATTTCGGATCGGGTTTGCGCGCGGCGATGAAGAAGCCGTCTTTCTCGTTGATTTGCGCGAAATGGACGGCTGGCGGCTGTTCACCCTTCTCCAGCGGCCCAAAACCCTGCGACGGCGCCGACTGCGCCACCTGTACGCTGCCGTCCAGAAGACCCGCGATCGCGGATTT
>Ga0315281_10005093_pt1 | contig 18877 bp, 24 predicted proteins | sample YL17G07_0_MG_FD_204540 | JGI IMG/M metagenome (GOLD analysis project Ga0315281, IMG submission 204540) | Sediment microbial communities from Yellowstone Lake, YNP, Wyoming, USA - YL17G07_0 | ecosystem: Environmental > Aquatic > Freshwater > Lake > Sediment | place: USA: Wyoming | collected... | reverse complement strand
AGCGTCATCAGCATCGCGTGCAGGGCGGCAATGGTAAACAGACTGTATGCAAGCATCGCCAGCACCGTGTGCAGGCGGAACGGAAGCGAATGCGCATACGGCGGGCTGACCAGCCCGGGGAACAGCGCAGGCAGCGGCGCGCACAGCGCCGCGAGCCCGAGCACCAGCGGCTGCAGGCCTTCGAGCTTGATGAACAGGCTCTCCAGCCAGTAGATCAGCACGCCGAGCCACAGCATGCACGACAACGCGTAGCCGAAGCCAAAGCGGAATTCGGCCGCTGCGAACAGTTCCTGGTAGAGCAGCCAGGAATGCACCACAAGGGGGGCGAGGATGGCAATGCGCTCCCACAGCGCGGCCTCCTGCGCGGTGGCCGCATTCCACCGCGTGCGCCAGAAGTGTAGCGCTAGGACTGCGTAAGCAAGTGCGACTATGCCGTAGAGTAAAATGGGCATCCACCCAGTTTACTACAGGGTCCGTTCCCTTCCCCTTCCATGCTCGATAACCTGACTCAGCGGCTTTCCCGCGTCATCAAGACGATCCGCGGCGAGGCGCGCCTCACTGATTCCAATATCCAGGACGCGCTGCGCGAGGTGCGCATGGCGCTGCTGGAAGCCGACGTGGCATTGCCGGTGGTGCGCGACTTCGTTGCCCGTGTGAAAGAGAAGGCGCTCGGGCAGGATGTGGCGGGGAGCCTCACCCCCGGGCAGGCGCTGGTCGGCGTGGTGCACGGCGAACTCACCGCGCTCATGGGCGGGGAGAGCGCGGTGCTGGACCTCTCTGTCACCCCGCCCGCGGTAATCCTGATGGCCGGGCTCCAGGGCTCGGGCAAGACCACCACGACCGGCAAGTTGGCGAAGCTCCTCCTCGATGACTACCGGAAAAAGCCCCTGCTCGTCTCCTGCGACGTGTACCGTCCCGCGGCGATCGAGCAGCTGGCGACGCTTGCCGAGCAGGCCGGCGTGGATTTCTTCCCGTCGGCAACCGGCGAGCAGCCGCTCAGCATCGCGCTCGCCGCCCTCGATCACGCCAGGCGCCACTACTACGACGTGCTGCTGGTGGATACCGCGGGGCGCCTGGCGATCGACGAGCAGATGATGCGCGAGATCACCGAGCTGCACGCTGCGCTCAAACCCGCCGAGACGCTGTTCATCGTCGATTCCATGCAGGGCCAGGATGCCGTAAACGTCGCCCGCGCCTTCAGCGAGGCGCTTCCGCTCACGGGCGTGGTTTTGACCAAGCTCGACGGCGATGCGCGCGGCGGCGCAGCCTTGTCGGTGCGCCAGGTCACCGGCAAGCCGATCAAGTTCGCTGGCGTGGGCGAGAAGCTGAATGGCCTCGAAGCCTTCCATCCCGAGCGCATGGCCTCGCGCATTCTCGGCATGGGCGACGTGCTCACGCTGGTGGAGGAGGCGCGTAAGAGCGTCGACATCGAGGAAGCGAAGAAGCTCGCCGAGAAGGTGAAGCGCGGCAAAGGTTTCGACCTGGAGGACTTCAAGCAGCAGATCACGCAAATGCGCAAGATGGGCGGCATCTCTGCGCTCGTCGACAAGCTGCCCGCGCAGCTCGCGCAGACCGCTCAATCCTCGCAGCTGGACGAGCGCCAGATGCGCCGCCTCGAGGGCATCATCAATTCGATGACGCGCGAGGAGCGCGCGCGTCCCGATCTCATGAAGGCCTCGCGCAAGCGCCGGGTTGCGGCCGGCGCTGGCGTCTCGGTTCAGGAGGTCAACCGCCTGCTCGCCCAGTTCGAGCAGATGCAGAAGATGATGAAGCAGATGCAGAAAGGCGGGCTGCAGAAAATGATGCGGGCGATGAAGGGCGTCATGCCCGGGATGCGGTAACACGAAGGAAGCAATACGCACAAAGATTCTTCGACATCCAGTCTGCTGGGGTGCTTTCGAGCCCTGAGCAAACGAGGGCGCCCCCGGGCGCGCCGGGGCGGCCCCGGCTTTCCCTTGCCAATCAGGGCAAAACTCACGTAAAATCACACCCCTTTTGTATCGATTCCAGGATTCAACATGGTTGTGATTCGTCTCGCACGAGGCGGCGCCAAGAAGCGCCCGTTCTATAACGTGGTGGTGGCGGATTCGCGCAAGCCCGCAACCGGCAAATTCATCGAGCGCGTCGGATTCTACGATCCCAAGGCGCCGGCGGGCCGGGAGAACCTTCGCGTCGCGATGGACCGCCTGAGCTACTGGAAAAATCAGGGCGCGAAGATGTCGCCCACCGTGGCCAGGCTCGTGAAGGGCATCGCGGCCGCTTCACCGGCCAGCGTGGCTCCCGCGCCGGCCAACGCGGCGCCCGCGCCGGCCAACTAACCCGCCCCGGGTGGTGCCCGGTAGACTCATCGTCATGGGGCGCATCTTTGCCCCCTTCGGTGTCAAAGGCTGGGTCAAGGTCAAAACCTATTCCGAGTCGCCCGAAAGCCTTGCCGGGCGGCCCAGCTGGTGGCTCGGCAAGAATGGAAACTGGCGCGAAGCGAAGGTCGCCCAGACCGAGCAGCATGGGGCGAGGCTGGTCGCACGGCTCGAGGGGTGCGACAGCCCCGAGGCCGCCGCCGCTTACCGGGGGCTTGAAGTGGCGGTGTTGCGGGAGTCGCTGCCGCCGACCCGGGAAAACGAGTTTTATCAGGCCGACTTGATAGGCCTGGAGGTCAGGAACATGGACGGCGAGCGGTTCGGCATTGTGGCCGAGCTGTTCAGTAACGGCGCGCACGAGGTGATGCGCGTGGCGGGCGACGAGGGCGAGCGACTGGTGCCGTTTATCGACCAGGTGGTGCGGGAAGTCGATATCGGCGCGGGGCGTATCCTCGTGGACTGGGGGAAGGACTGGTGATCCGGTTCGACTGCGTGACGCTTTTCCCCCAGATGTTCGCTGCGGTGACCGACTGGGGTATCACACGGCGGGCGCTGGAACTGGGTGCCTGGAGCATTGCGCTGTGGAATCCGCGCGACTTCACGACCGACAACTACCGTACGGTCGATGACCGGCCTTACGGCGGCGGCCCGGGAATGGTGATGCTGGCCGAGCCGCTGGAAAAGGCGATTGACGCGGCCAAGTCGGCGGCCCGGAATGCGACCGGCGGCGCAGCAAAGGTGGTGCATCTGTCGCCGCAGGGAAAGGTGCTGGATCACGCGAAGGTGCGGGAACTGGCGCACGGGCAAGGGCTGGTACTGTTGTGCGGCCGGTACGAAGGCGTGGACGAACGGCTGGTTGCGCGCTGCGTCGACGAGGAAATGTCGATCGGTGACTATGTAATCTCCGGCGGCGAACTTGCGGCGATGGCGCTCATCGACGCCGTGGTGAGGCAACTGCCCGGGGTGCTGGGCGACGAACAGTCGGCCGAGCAGGACTCGTTTGCGAACGGGCTGCTCGACTGCCCGCACTACACGCGACCGGAGTTGTACGAGGGCGTGGCGGTACCGCCGGTGCTGCTCTCGGGGCACCATGCGCAGATCGAGCGCTGGCGGCTGAAGCAGGCCCTGGGCCGTACCTGGCTGCGGCGGCCGGAACTGCTGGAGCGCCGCGGGATGTCGGCAGAGGAAGCGAGGCTGCTTGAGGAGTTCAAGCGGGAGCAGGACAGGCATTGACGTTGAGGATGGGCCCGGCGCACGTTGAGCCGCGGCGGTTCAGGGTAGATCGGCAAGGAGCGACAGATGAATCTGATCCAGAAAATAGAGCAGGAAGAAGTCACCCGGCTGGGGAAGACGATCCCGGTTTTTGCGCCGGGCGACACGGTAATCGTAAACGTCAACGTCGTCGAGGGCGAGCGCAAGCGCGTGCAGGCCTACGAGGGCGTGGTGATCGCCATAAAGAACCGCGGCATCAACTCCGCGTTCACCGTGCGCAAGATCTCTTCGGGCGAGGGCGTCGAACGTACCTTCCAGACTCATTCGCCGCTGATCGCTTCGATCGAGGTCAAGCGAAAGGGTGCCGTGCGCCGCGCCAAGCTCTATTACATGCGTGGACGCTCCGGCAAGTCGGCTCGCATCAAGGAAAAAATCGCAGCCAGGGAAAAGGAAGCCGCGGAATAGATCGATTGATCGTTACCCGAGAGGAGGCGCTTCGGCGCCTCTTTCTGTTCGTGCGCGCTGCGCGCGAGTTCGAAAAGCGGGTGCATGTCGTTCATCCTGACTCGCGCGACCTGCGGGCCTCGTAGGCCTGCAGATGGCAATGCGCGGCGGCGAGCAATGGCGCGTCGATTCCCGCCGCCTGCGCGCGCCGCGCCATGTCCCCGATGACGTGTTCGGTCTCGGTGCGGCGCCCAGCCTCGACGTCGCGCAGCATGGACGCGGTGAACGCTGACCCGGGTTCGGTGAGCAGCCTGACGGTGTCGGCATAAAACTCGTCACGCAGCTGCTCTCCCTCGGCCATGGCGATGCGGCGGCAGGTGTCCAGAAAGGCGAGTGTCAGCTCGCGTCCGCGCTCGGCACGCATGATGTCGCCGACGCTCGCACGCATGAGGCAGGTCATGCCGGCGAGCGTTGCCAGCAGCACGAATTTCTCCCAGAGTTCGGTTTCGATGCGCTCGGCGAGCACGGCCGGCACAGCCGTCATCGAGAACGCGCGCTCGAGTTCGATGAGCCGCTCGCGCGTGTCGGGGCGATTGCCCTGTCGCGTACCGAAGGCGATGCGATGCAGCGCAGTGAGCTGCATGATTTTCCCCGAGTCAGTGAGGGTGCCCGCAAGGTGGCAGGTGCCGCCGGGAACGCGCTCGCGGCCGAAGGCCTTATCGAGCGCCTCCAGGTGCGCAACGCCGTTCAGGAGCGGCAGAACCCGCGTGCCGGCGCCTATCGCCGGCCGCAGCGACTCGATCGCGTCGGCCAGATCGTAGGACTTGCAGGACAGCACGGTAAGGTCGTAATCAGGCCTCACCGTTTCGCGCGTAACGGATTGCACCGCAAGGCGCAGGTCGCCGTGCGGGCTCAGCACCACGAGACCGTCGCGGGCAAGTTGTCCGGCGCGCCGCGGGCGCACCAGAAACGTGACGTCCGCGCCTACGGCGGCCAGCCGGCCGCCGAAGTATCCGCCCACCGCCCCCGCACCGAGTACAAGTATCCGCATTGGGTCTGCCTTCAAAGCTAGTCACAAAATGAGCTTAGATATCCCCTCGCGCTCCAGCAAATCAGAGGCTGTTTCAGCTCATGCTGAAACAGCCTCCTAGGGGAGCTCAGATCGAAGTGGCCCTTCATTCAGCAGCCGTTCGATCCAGACTTCATCACTGCAAACTGTAATGGATTTCTCTGCGCTTGGGTTGGCTCGCGAATCGACGCGCACCGCGTTCATTGCCAGCGGTAGCCCTTTTTCGGGGGAAGGTCCCCGACGGCAATCATCCGCACACGGGTGGCGCGTCAGCCGGCCGCGGTGATCTCCGCGAGCACCATGTCGCGAACCGGAGCGGAGAACGCCAGGCTCACGTGGCCGATGCACGACACGCGCACATTCCTCGCGCCGTCGAGCAGGGAGCTTTCCTGCGGGACGATTACGTTGTCGTCGCTGCTGTAGATCGAAGTGACCGGCAGGGCCGGCAGGCTGCGCTCGTCGCGTGCGAGATCGACAAGCCACGCGCTGCTCGGCTCCATCTGGCGCGCGTTCAGTCCCAAGCCGAGTGGCGCCGTTCGCGTGCCATGGTGTGGCGTCCCCAGCGTGATGAGCTTCGCCACCCGGGCAGGCCCCTGCGCGCGCAGGTAGGCCCGCACCGCCAATCCGCCCATGCTGTGCCCGATGATGACAACTCGCGCTGCGCCCGACCTGCTGCAGATTTCCTCGATGCGCCTCGCCAGTCCGGCCGCGTACTCGTCGATGCCCGCGTAGACCGGCTCGAGGTTGTGGGTGTAGGTGGGCATGCCAACCTTTTCCAGGAACCGGCGCATTTTCGTCCAGATGCCGCTGTTGCACACGTAGCCGTGCACCAGCAGCACCGGCAGGATTGCGGGATTCGCGGGCAGGCGCGAGTCGGGGCGGCTGAACATGCGCGGGAACGGCATGAGCACGCTGAAGGTAAGCGTCGTCCATAAGATTTCCGCCGTCACGAGCCGCAATCGGCCGTGCTTCGCCGTCTGTGCGCGTTCGGCGGACGTGGACAGCGCCGCGGCCACGATGAATGTCGCTCCGACTCCAACGCACCGTGCCAGAATTGCGAAGCCCGGAATGACCGCGAGGGCCGCCGGCCAGACGAGGCCAAGCTCATGGAGCGCCGCAGCGGCGAGACCATAGATGGCGAACTCGATGAACAGGAAGCGTCGGGCGTAGCGGGCGAGCACGGGATGGACAAAGTGTAAGGGTGCAGCGGATTGTAGCCCCCAATGGTCCAGGGCTGACGTTGCATAGGCGCGGGGCCCTAATAATCCCTGTGCACGCGAAGTAAGATGATGCAGGTATCCATAACCGGACCAGACATGCCTCCCGACCCGCATTCCGACTCGTCGCTGGCCGAGGACAAGGCGGCGCTCGTCGCCGGGTTGCGCGCGGATCTCGCCAAGGCGACAGCGATGCGCGCGGCAGCGCGCCGGTCCGCTGCCGACCAGGCCGACCGCGCGCGCCTTCGCGCGTTTCAGGCCGAGCGCCTCGCACAGACCTACGCGGATCTGCTCGCAAGCCCCCGTTACGGGCCTGCAGCGGTATTTTTTCTGTCGGACCTGTACGGCGCCAAGGACCGTGCCGAACGCGACGAAACCGTCAATAACGTCGTGCCGATTCTTGCGCGGATGCTTCCGGCCGGAGCGGTGCATGCGCTGGCGATTGCGATCCGGCTGGACGCGCTGTCCGAGGAACTCGACGTGGCTATGCTGCAGGCGCTGCGCAAGGAGGGCGGGCTGGACGGGCTGGACGCGGCGCGCTATGCGCGCGCCTGGCAGCGCTGCGGGCGTCGTGGCGAGCGCGAGCAACAGATCGGCCTGATCGGCGAGATCGGCCTGGTGCTCGATCGACTGACCAAGATGACTACAGTCGGCGTCGCACTCAGGCTCATGCGCGGCCCGGCTCGCGCAGCCGGATTCGGGGGTGTGCAGGATTTCCTGGAGCGCGGTTTTCGCGCCTTCAGCCACATGGGCGACGCCGCGGAATTTCTTGCGACCGTCCGCGCAAGGGAAACCGCGATCGCAAAGCAGCTGTTCGCGGGCGAGCCTATCGATCGCGCCTGAATGTGCCGAGGCTGCCGCAAGCGTGAGCGCGGGCGCATGCCCGGATGCGTGTGCGGCACAAAAGCCTTAGAATCCGCACCCTCTGCAGGAAAATTTTCATGAGCGTCAGCCCCATCACCGAAATCATCGCCGAACTCAAGGCCGGGCGGATGGTCATCCTCGTCGACGAGGAAGACCGCGAGAACGAAGGCGATCTGGTTCTGGCGGCCGATTTTGTCACGCCCGAGGCGATCAATTTCATGGCCCGTTACGGCCGCGGCCTGATCTGCCTGACGCTTACCGAGACGCTCTGCCGCCGGCTCAACCTGCCGCTCATGGTGCGCGACAACCGTGCGCCGCTCGGCACGGCGTTCACCGTTTCGATCGAAGCGGCGACCGGCGTGACGACAGGGATCTCGGCCCAGGACCGTGCGCGCACCATTCGGGCCGCCGTGGCGCCGAACGCCAGGCCCGAGGACATTGTTCAGCCGGGCCACATCTTCCCGCTCATGGCGCAGGCGGGCGGCGTGCTGGTGCGCGCCGGGCACACCGAGGCCGGATGCGACCTGGCGCAGCTCGCCGGACGCTCACCAACCGCAGTGATCTGCGAGGTTCTGAATGAGGACGGCAGCATGGCGCGGTTGCCGGACCTGCTCGAGTTCGGCAGGCTGCACGGCCTGAAGATCGGCAGCATTGCCGACCTCATCCATTTCCGCAGCGAGAACGAGTCCCTGATCAAGCGCGTGACCGAGCGCACGGTTCAGACGCCGCACGGCCCGTTCCGCATGATCGCCTACCTGGAGAAGATCTCCGGTGCGACGCATCTTGCGCTGGTGCGCGGCGAGATCGATCGGGGGACCGACACGCTGGTCCGCGTGCACGAGCCGCTGTCGCTGCTGGATCTGCTCGACACCGGGCCGAGCACCCACTCCTGGACCGTCCACGAGTCGCTGGCGCGGATTGCCGAAGCGGGCAAGGGCGTGATGGTGCTGCTCAACTGCTCCGAGAACACCGCCCAGCTGATCGAGAGGGTGACGGCGCAGACCCGGCCCAGGACGCCGAGCAAGGTCGACTTGCTCACCTATGGCATCGGTGCCCAGATTCTGCTCGATCTGAATGTTGGAAAAATGCGGCTGCTGGCGCGCCCGCGCAAGATGCCGAGCATGGCCGGCTTCGGCCTCGAGGTGGTCGGCTATATCGAGCCGCAGACCAAGGAATACGAGCCGGTACGCAAGCTTGGTGCCCGCGAATGAACGAAGTCGCGATCAATCTCGACGGCAGCGGCCTTCGCGTCGGCGTCGTGCGCGGCCGCTTCAACGAGAGCATCGGGATGGCGATGCTGGCTGCCTGCCGCACGCGGCTTGCCGAGCTTGGTGTTTCTCCGTCGCAGGTGGACTCGATCAGCGTTCCCGGCGCGCTGGAGGTTCCGCTGGTGCTGCAAAAGCTCGCCGCAACCGGCCACTATGACGCCCTCATCGCGCTCGGTGCCGTGATCCGTGGCGATACGTATCATTTCGAGATCGTGTCCAATGAGTCCGCCGCCGGAATCAGCTCGGTCGCCCTGGACGCCGGAATCCCGATCGCGAACGGCATCCTGACCACCGAAACGGACGAGCAGGCGGAGGTTCGCGCGGCGCAAAAGGGCAGGGACTGCGCAGAGGTCGCCGTCGAGATGGCTAATCTGCTGCGAGCCGTCGCCAGAGCATCCAAATGAAATCGGCGCGACGCCGCTCGCGCGAGTTCGCGCTGCAGGGCCTGTATTCCTGGCTGCTTGCCGGACAGCCGGTATCGGAGATCACGGCGCAACTCGAGGAATCGAAAGGTTTCGAGCGCGCCGACCGCGCCTATTTTTCATTGCTGATGCGCGGCGCGATCGAGCAGCAGGGCACGCTCGAGGAGGCGCTTGCCCCCTGTCTGGACCGGAAAGTTCACGAGCTCTCGCCGGTCGAGCGGGGTATCTTGCTCCTGGGCGCGTGGGAGCTGAAGAACGCCGCCGAGGTTCCCTACAGGGTGGTGATCAATGAGGCAGTCGAGCTCGCCAAGTCATTCGGCGGCACCGACGGTCACAAGTACGTGAACGGCGTGCTGGACAAACTCGCGAAATCGTTGCGAACGCAAGAAGCCAGGGCAGGCGTGTAATCTCTCCGGGCATTCTCCGCCGATTATCCGTCGCCTCTCCACCGCCTTTCCACCGCCTTTCCACCTATGGCCTCCGAGTTCGAGCTGATCCAGCGCTACTTTTCCCGTCCCGCACCTTCGGCCGTGCTTGGGGCCGGCGACGACTGTGCGCTGGTGCGGCCCAAACCGGGCATGACACTTGCCGTGACGACCGACATGCTCCTGGAGGGAACGCATTTTCATGCCGGCGCCGATGCTCGCCGGCTGGGGCACAAGTCCCTGGCGGTCAACCTGTCGGATCTGGCCGCGATGGGCGCGGATCCCCGCTGGGGACTGCTGTCGCTCGCGCTGCCCGCCGCGGATGAATCCTGGCTGAGTGCGTTTTCCGAAGGCTTTTACGCCCTCGCGGCGCGCTATGGCGTCGATCTCATCGGCGGAGACACCACGCGCGGGCCGCTCACCATATCGGTCACGCTCATCGGCGAGGTGCCGGTCGAACTGGCCTTGCGACGCGACGGCGCGCTCGCGGGAGACGATATCTGGATGTCGGGCTCGACCGGCGAGGCGGCGCTCGCGCTCGCCGCCCTGTCGGGCCGTATCAAGCTGGCTGAGCCTTTTAGAACCCAATGTCTCGCGCGGCTCGAAGCGCCCGAACCGCGGGTCGAACTCGGCGGCCGCCTGCGCGGTCTTGCGCGCAGCGCCATCGACGTGTCCGACGGGCTGCTCGCCGACCTGGGCCACATTCTCGAAATGTCGGGCGCCGGCGCTGAGGTCTGGTACGACACGCTGCCGCGCGCACCGGGCATTGCTGCATGTGGCGATGCAACGCTCGTCCGCGAATGCCTCACGAGCGGCGGCGACGATTACGAGTTGGTGTTTACTGCGCCGCCTCACCGCCGCGGCGAAGTCCAGGCCGTGTCCGGTGACATTGGGCTCGCGCTGACGCGGATCGGCAACATCGTGCCGGGGGAGGCCAGATCGATTCTGCGCGATGCGCAGGGTAACGCGATTCCGGTCGGCCGCGCCGGATTCGACCATTTCCGATGATCATCAGGCCGACGGCGCGGTTTCTGTTCGCGCACCCGGCGCATTTCCTGGCGCTGGGTTTCGGCACGGGGCTTGCACCGGTAGCACCAGGAACGGTGGGTACACTGCTCGGGTTTCCCATCTACAGCCTGCTCGCGGATCGGCTGGCGCCGGTGGAGTTGTTGGCCGTGATCGCCGGGATGTTCGCGCTTGGCATCTGGGCCTGCAGCAAGACCGGAACAGACCTGGGCATCGCCGATCACAGCGCGATGAATTGGGATGAAGTCGTTGCCTTCCTCCTGATACTTGTGATCACGCCGCCGGACTGGGCCTGGCAGGCGTTCGCGTTCTTTGCCTTTCGCTTCTTCGACGTCGTAAAGCCCGCCCCGATCCGCTATTTCGACCGCACGCTGAAGGGCGGATTCGGCGTCATGTTCGACGACATCGTCGCGGCCTTCTATACGCTGCTGGCCATGGCGATCGTGAAACAGCTGTTTTTCTAGCCCGAACCGCTCGCGCGCCGCGCCATGGCTTCCGATACCCTCACCACACTGGCGACGCTCGTCGGCGCGCGGCTCAAGGCGGCAGGAATGAAACTGGCCACCGCCGAATCCTGCACCGGCGGCTGGGTCGCGCAGTCGGTGACCGCGATCTCGGGCAGCTCCGAATGGTTCGACCGCGGTTTTGTTACGTACTCGAATGACGCCAAGTGTGAAATGCTGGGCGTGCGGACCGAAACCTTAGGTGCGCATGGAGCGGTCAGCGAGCACACGGCGCGGGAAATGGCGTCAGGTGCGCTGGATCACAGCGACGCCGGCGTCGCCGTTGCGGTGACCGGGGTGGCCGGACCCACGGGAGGTTCACCGGAGAAGCCGGTGGGGATGGTCTGTCTTGCCTGGGCGTTGAGTGGACACCCAGCCGAGTCCGAGACGCGGAAGTTCGAGGGCGACCGTGACGCTGTGCGCAGGCAGTCGGTCATCCGGGCACTGCAGGGATTACTGGAGCGGATCGGCGACTGACACCCTTGACGGCGGGGCGCCACGTCAGCCGCGTTCGAGGACGCGCAGGCGGGCGCCAGCGTCACGGGCAATCTCGTTTATCAGCGGAAGCACTTGAGTGTTACCAGCAGGTGTTTGGGTTTGTCGCACCGGGACGTGGAAGCAATTATCGGAAGCGCTCACCGATCCAGGGTTTAACGAACGTAGGCTCCGCCGCGTTGACGCACGAGCGCCGGTCGAACTCGATCGTGTGCGATCGAGGCAGCGCAATGACACCGACGCGAGCGTCGACGCGTTGTTCGGATCATGTCAGGATGCGGCAAGCCAGGTGCAGGAGCGGCGGGGAGAACGCCAAATGGCGGCGTCTATCGCCCGCGCCGCCCGCGTGCGAGCGCCCTCGCCGATCGCCACTTGGCGGAACTGCGATCCGAGAGGCGCTTGCAGCGGCTGCTCGAAGAGCGCGTCATCGAGCGCTTCCTGAAATGCGGCGATCCGCACCAAGGATTCGCGCGCATTTATTGTCCCGAATGCCGTCACGATTTCCTGCTTGCCTTCTCATGCAAGGCGAGATATTTCTGCCCGAGTTGCCATCAGAAGCGGGTACTCGCCTATGGGGATTGGGTGGAGGAAAACGTTCTTGCGCCCGTGCCTCACCGGCAATACGTCTTCACCGTACCGCGTATGCTACGGCCGATCTTTTCGCGCCGGCGCGGATTGCTGGGCGAGTTGTGCCATATCGTGGAGCGTTTGCTGATCCAAGCCTATACCGGCGCCAGTGTGAAGGGCCGTCCGGGGTTGATCCTGTTCGTGCAGACGTTCGGCGATCTGGTGACATTCAACCTCCATATCCATGTGCTTGCCGCCGACGGTTTGTTTGGCGCCGATGCCGTGTTCGTTGCGTTGCCCGCGATTCCCGTAAAACTGCTCGAACAGGGATTTCGATGTGAAGTGCTCAAGCTGCTCGTGGCGGAGCACGCCATCGGCGAGCATGCTCGGCTGGCGCCACAGCGGCTTCTCCGTCCATAACGGCGTGCGCGTTCGCAGCAACGATGCCGAGGGGCGCAAGAAACTCGCGCAGTACATGCTGCGGGCGCCGTTTTCCCTGGAGAAGATGACTTACCTCCCGGAAACCGGAATGGTCATGTATCGCTCGCACATGCACAAAGGGCTGAAGCGCAATTTTCAGTTGATGCCCGGCGCGCAATGGCTCGAAATGCTCTGCCGGCATATTCCGGACCGGTTCGAACATTTGGTGCAGTACGTAGGATGGTATTCGACCCGCTGCCGGGGCCAGCGGGCACGCGCCGCCGCGTCGGCCGTGGCGGTGCAAGCAGCCGAGGACGGACAGGTGGTCGTTGCGCGCGCCACGATCGGCGTGGGCGCGGCTGATCCACAAGGTCTATGAAGTCGATCCTCTGGAATGTCCCAAGTGCGGCGCGCCGATGCACGTCATCGCGCTCATCGATGACGCCACAATCATTCGCCGAATCCTCGAATATCTGGGTCGCTGGGCGCCGCGGAAGGCGCGACAGAATCAGCGCGCGCCACCGGGGGACGGAAAGGGCATCGACGGACTAAAACCGCCGGTGCGCGAATGGGCCTACCACCCCGTTCCAGACATCGCCTGAGTTGCTGAACGAAAACGACGCCCCGGATCAACCTGGGTGCGGGACAGAGCTTCCCTTGCTGCGGCGGTTGGAATTGATTGCCCAGCAATTACCTCTAAACTCGCTCCGATCGCCCCCGCCGGACGTGCGTAGCGGAGCGAAATTGACATAAGATGCATTGTGCGCGCTTTGGGGCGGGTTCAAGTACGGGATTGCGGCGCGCCGGCACGCCCTTCCGACTTCGCGACCGGATTGATTCGCCTAGCCCTCCTTCTTCGTTCCCTCGGACACGAGGCTCAGAACCCGAGCCCCGCCTTGCCGCGCCAACGCCGGATTTTGCAGCCACATCTGGATAAAGAATTCCCGCATTTGTTCAGACTGCTCCAGACGACTGAGCATCAGTTCCTGCGGGATTACTGGCCGTGCGCGACTGTCGGATTCAGACATTCGGGTCTTCTCCGCGTTTGATTTTTTCGAGCGCTGCGACATCGAGTTGATCCTTCGGGCGATTCGCGATGCGTTTCATGACCAGCAAATCGTCAATGGACGCGATCCACACCTTTCGGTCAAACAATTCGCCCGCTACTGCATTGGCCACAAGCCTTTCATACGGCACATCAGAACGCACCAGAACATCCACCACGCTGCCGCCGATGTGCGGCTCCCTGAGAGCAAACGCCAACATGCCTTTTTCGCGATGCCACTGGTCGATCAGGCTGGCGTTTCGGAGCGAATCCATTGGAACCGGAATCACGGGAACCAAACCGCATCCTTGGGCTACGGCAATGAATCGAGAGAGATTCCCGTCGTTCATGGCCAGAACCAGATCGATATCGAAAGTGGATCGCAAAAAGCCGTGCAGCTGAACCGCCAGCCCTCCCACCAGCACGTATTGGACTTGCCCGTCCGACAATGCCTGGAGCAAATCGACGGTCTTCATTCGCAACACCTGCTTTCCGACTGAAAAGCGTTGCCGTGCATGCTAGTCGCTAATTCAATCCGGGTCAAAAGGAGTCGTCCGCCGTGGCATTGTCGAAATGGGAATCGGCGCCGTGATCGCCTACAATCTGAATATGGGATTTCAGTCATGAGAACTCGGCCATGAAACTCGGATTGTCGCCAGCAGGGGAGAAGATACGCCGACCTGCGGTCGCGGGAGCCTTTTATCCGGGCGACAGCGAGGCGCTCTCCCGCGAACTTGCGGAGATGTTGGAGCAGACCCGGGAGGATGCACCGGCGCCTTCATTCCCGAAGCTCGTGATCGTGCCCCATGCCGGCTACATCTATTCCGGGCCGGTGGCGGCGAGTGCCTACGATCGCCTGCGTCCGGCGCGGGGGATCGCGACACGGGTCGTGCTGCTCGGACCGGCGCACCGCGTTCCGGTGCGCGGCCTTGCGCTGCCCGGCGTCGGGGCCTTCGACACGCCGCTCGGGCGCATCCCCATCGATATGGAAGCCGCAGCGTCGATCCGCGACCTTCCCCAAGTGGTTGAGTCGCCGCAGGCGCATGCGCTAGAACATTCGCTGGAAGTGCAGTTGCCTTTCCTGCAGCGCGTGCTGGGTGATTTCGCTCTGGTGCCGCTGGTGGTCGGGGAAGCCACGGCCGAGGAGGTGGCGCAGGTCCTCGAGCGGCTGTGGGGCGGGCCGGAAACGATCATCGTCATCAGTTCCGATCTTTCGCACTATCTGCCCTACGACGATGCGCGGAGAATCGATGGCATCACGGCCAGGGCCATCCTTGGATTCGAGACCGGCATTTCGCACGAACAGGCATGCGGGGCCACGCCGGTCGTCGGCGCGCTCATCGCGGCGAAACAGCACGGCCTGACGCCGCAACTTCTCGACCTGCGCAACTCGGGCGACACCGCGGGCGGCAAGGGACAGGTGGTCGGATATGCGTCTTTTGCATTTTCCGAAGGCGATGCGCAGTTCGGCGCGGAACACGGCAGGACGCTGCTGCGCCTCGCGCGTGCCTCGATCGGTGCCGCGCTCGGAATCAATACCGAGCCGGACATTCCGGGTGATCTGTGGCTGAGGATTGCGCGTGCGAGCTTCGTAACGCTGAAGAAGGATGGGACTCTGCGCGGATGCGTCGGCTCGCTGGAAGCGCGCCGGCCGCTCGGCGAGGACGTCATCGCCAACGCCCGCGCCGCCGCGTTCAATGATCCGCGCTTCTCGCCGCTTGCGCGCGAAGAATTCGAGGCGGTCGGCATCGAGGTGTCGCTGCTGTCCACGCCCAGGCGCATCCTGTTCGAGGATCACGCCGACCTGATCCGGCAACTGCGGCCGGGAGAGGACGGGATCATTCTCGAAAATGGCGATGAAAATGCGGGCCGGCGCGCGACCTTCCTGCCGCAGGTGTGGGAAAGCCTTCCCGATCCGGAGCAGTTTCTCGCGCATCTCAAGCAGAAGGCCGGGATCGCAGCCAGTGTGCGCACCACGCGCTGCAAGGTGATGCGCTATGGCGCGCTCAAGTGGCGTGAGGAACGCATTTGGCGCGAAGACAAAATTGGGAGACATAAATGAATGCGCCGGAAAAGATGGCCGCCGAGGCCCCCTATGTGGGCCGCTGGTGGCACCTGCTGGAGGACGGGAGGCTGCAATGCGACCTGTGCCCGCGCGACTGCCGCCTGCATGCGGGCCAGCGCGGCCTGTGCTTCGTGCGCATGCGCGGGGAGGGTGAGTTGCGCGACAAGATGGTCCTCACGACCTATGGGCGCTCCTCCGGATTCTGCGTCGACCCCATAGAGAAAAAGCCGCTCAACCAGTTCTACCCGGGATCGAGCGTGCTCTCGTTCGGTACGGCAGGCTGCAACCTCGCCTGCAAGTTCTGCCAGAACTGGGACATCTCGAAATCGCGCGAATTCGACCGGCTGACCGACCAGGCTTCTCCCGAGACCATTGCCCGCGCCGCCGCGGAGCTGGGATGCAGGAGCGTCGCTTTCACCTACAACGATCCGGTCATCTTCGCCGAATACGCGATGGACGTCGCCGACGCCTGCCATGCGCGCGGGATCCAGACCGTCGCGGTGACCGCGGGTTACATGCACGACCAGGCGCGGCGTGAGTTCTACGCTAGGATGGACGCCGCGAACGTCGATCTCAAGGGATTCACCGAGGACTTCTACTTCAAGCTCACCGGCGCGCATCTGCAGCCGGTGCTCGACACGCTGGCCTATCTGAAGCGCGAGACCGACGTGTGGTTCGAGATCACCACGCTACTCATTCCCGGGCGCAATGACAGCGATGCGGAGCTCGAGGCCGAGTGCCGCTGGATCATGGCCGAACTCGGACCCGACGTGCCGCTGCACTTCTCTGCTTTTCATCCCGACTGGAAGATGACCGACGTGCCGCCCACGCCGCCGGAGACGCTGACACGGGCACGCGACATTGCGACCAAGGCGGGGCTGCGCTATGTCTACACGGGCAATGTGCACGACATCGAGGGCGGCACGACGTATTGCCCGCATTGTCACCATGCAGTGATCGCCCGCGACTGGTATCGGATCCTCGACTACCGCATCGGCGACGATGGACGGTGCCTGGAATGCGGGGGGGCCATTGCCGGCCGTTACCAGAAATTCGACCTGAAAAAGGCGTTTGGCCCGCGGCGCATTCCGGTGCGGCTGGCCGAAATGAACTCCTGAGGCCCTGACCGCGGCTGTCGGCATGCGGCAAGGCGCTGGGCCTTGTCCAGCGAGCATTTTCCTGCGCCAACCCGTTGATTTGGCTATGCGACGGTGTCGAGCCCTGCGACAAGGCTTGCATTGTGCGTAGTACTGTATAAATATACAGGTCAACGCGTTTCGGCCGCTTGGCGTTTATGCCATAATCGCCAACGCCAAAGACAAGGACCACGACATGGAAGACAACAAATCCAAAGCTCTCGCCGCCGCGCTCGCCCAAATCGAAAAACAGTTCGGCAAGGGCTCCATAATGAGGATGGATTCCCAGGCGGTGCCGGACGTGCAGGTCGTTTCGACCGGGTCGCTGGGGCTGGACATCGCCCTTGGCGTCGGCGGCCTGCCGCGCGGGCGCGTGGTGGAGATCTACGGGCCGGAATCATCGGGTAAGACCACCCTCACGCTGCAGGTGATCGCAGAAACGCAGAAGGTGGGTGGCACGGCAGCTTTCATCGATGCCGAGAATGCGATGGATCCGCAGTACGCCGCCAAGCTCGGCGTGAAGACCGACGAGTTGCTGATTTCGCAGCCGGACACCGGCGAGCAGGCCCTGGAGATCGCGGAGATGCTGGTGCGCTCGGGGAGCGTGGACGTCATCGTCATCGACTCGGTGGCCGCGCTCACGCCCAAGGCGGAGATCGAGGGCGAGATGGGTGAGCCGCAGATGGGCCTGCAGGCGCGCCTGATGAGCCAGGCGCTGCGCAAACTGACTTCCAGCATCAAGCGCACCAACACGCTGGTCATTTTCATCAACCAGATCCGCATGAAAATCGGGGTGATGTTCGGCAATCCGGAGACCACCACCGGCGGCAACGCGCTCAAGTTCTACGCCTCGGTGCGCCTCGATATCCGCCGCATCGGCTCGATCAAGAAGGGTGACGAGGTGATCGGTGCTGAGACGCGCGTCAAGGTGGTGAAGAACAAGGTCGCGCCGCCGTTCCGCGAGGCGATCTTCGACATCCTCTACGGCAAGGGCATCTCCCGCGAGGGCGAGATTCTGGAACTCGGCGTCAATGCCGGCCTGGTGGACAAGTCCGGCGCCTGGTATTCGTACAAAAAGGACCGCGTCGGCCAGGGCAAGGACAATGCCCGTGAATACCTCGAGGAGCACCCTGAACTGGCCGCCGAGATCGAGGCCAGGATCCGCGAGAAGCTCGGGATCAACAACCCGCAGGCCGCGCTGCCGGCAGCCGCCACCGCCGAAGTCTAGATCCGGATGCAGCGCGAGCGTTCGCTGCGCGAGCGGGCCCTCGGATTTCTCGCTCGACGGGAACACAGTCGTAGCGAGCTGCGGCGCAAGCTCGCGCCGCACGCCGCATCTCCCGAGGAACTCGACGCACTGCTCGAGGACCTCATCCAGCGCAAGTTACTCTCGGAATCCCGCTTTGCGGAAGCGCGTGCCCATGTGCTTACGCGCAAGTTCGGCGCGGCCCGCATCGAGCACGATTTGCGAGCCAAGGGGATCTCCAAGGAGGCGGCCGCGTCGGCGGCCCGCGAGGCGCGCATCACCGAGTTCGAACGCGCCCTTGAAATCTGGCGCCGCAAATTCGGCGCTCCGGCGATGGATCTGAAAGAGCGCGCCCGACAGGCACGGTTTCTGCTCGCCCGAGGGTTCAGCACCGACGTTATCAACCGGATCCTGCGGCACAAGGACGAATAGTCGACGCAACTGACGTCTTTTCGTCAGTCATGGCGACCCGGATCGGTGATGAATATGTGTACGGGGGGCGGGAAGAGCGGCCCGCTCCACGAACCCCTTGGGTTCCGCTCGGTAGGTTATGAAAGCCATGAAAGCGCGCACTCTCGGACTGGTGCTCATCGTAATTGCCGTCGTGGTGGCCTTTGCTGGACATTCGCGTTCGGACGTCGAACCCTCGGTGCGGTCAGCTCTATCAGGGCCACCCCGCTGACGCGGGCCTCAGACCCCGGCCTCACCTTACCTCTGCAGCCCGAACGCACGCCGGGCGCGCGTATCGGTGCGTGCGCGCGGGATTTTCGCTACCATCGCAGCGGTCATTCCTCGAGCCGGTCCCCATGAGCAGCAGCCACGACGGTTGGCGCGAAGAGAAGCGCTCCGCATATCTCTACCGCGTCATCGCCGACTGTGAGCGCGGTACACCACGCGAAAATCTGTTTCGCAGCCTTGCGGTCGAGGCGGATGGCCAGGCGACGATCTGGGCGCGCAAGTCGGGGATCGACCCCGCGCGCGCCTATCTGCCGGATCTGCGTACCAGGATCGTCGCGGGGCTGCTCGGCGTCCGCGGCCCGCGCGCCATGCGCGGAATACTCACCGCCATGAAGGTGCGTGGCTTGTCGGTGTATTA
>Ga0315281_10005092_pt1 | contig 18880 bp, 22 predicted proteins | sample YL17G07_0_MG_FD_204540 | JGI IMG/M metagenome (GOLD analysis project Ga0315281, IMG submission 204540) | Sediment microbial communities from Yellowstone Lake, YNP, Wyoming, USA - YL17G07_0 | ecosystem: Environmental > Aquatic > Freshwater > Lake > Sediment | place: USA: Wyoming | collected... | reverse complement strand
TGCTTCTTTGATCTTCTCGTTGAGCCTTTCAGTGAGTTGCTGCTTCAGATTGGCGATGGCGTCTTTCGGCGGCGCAGGCAAGTAAATGTTTGGATTGCCCTTCTGAACTATGAGCATGCCTTTCTTAGAGAGTCCGTCCAGGGCATAGTAAATCTTCGAGTCAGGGATGCCTGTTTCCTTGCACAGTGTACTCGCGGTTATGTTGGAATGCGTCAAGAGCGTGAGGTAAGCCAACGCTTCGTGTGTTGGCATTTCCAGTTCTTTGAGCCGCGTAACTATTCGGTCTCGGGCGACTGTTTCTTTGATGTTCGCGATTGTTTCCTCCTACTCCTAGTAAGTAGTTGTCAGAGAAGCCTCAAATAGTTTTCTACTACCCTCAATTAGTAGTTAAACGAAAAAGGAGGTTCGGTATGGAAAACAAAATAAAACTGCTGATAGCGGTTGGAGCTTCCTTTACGGCGAATTGCCAGCCTTGTCTTAAAACTGCCGTCACTCAGGCTCAGTCAGCAGGAGTAGATACGAAAGAAATCCTTGAAGCAATCGCAATAGGGAGAATCGTTAGGAAAGGGGCAATGGGTAAGATGGACAAATTCGCCTCAATCCTAACCGGAAAGGATGTGGGCACCTCAGACGAATGTCCATTCGGCTCGACAGAAGAAGAGGTCAAAGAATGGGTAGAGCAAGACGATCAGTGTGGTTGCAGCTAACAGAGTTCGCGCTCTTACCTTGCAAAAGCGAGCTCTGGATTTAACAACATGGGAGATGAAAGTGTGAGAGAAGAAAACCACAGCTACGGGCTATCCGAGGATAAACGATACAAGTTAAGAGCCATCAACCGGCTGGCCATTGGGTCCATCATCTTGGTATGGGGCAGTCTGCTGGCGCTAAAGCAATTCGGAATAATAGAAAAGGATGTAAGCACGTTGCCTTTTGTCTTTGTAACCTTCGGCATGCTGCTCGTCTTTGGAGGTATCTACAGGCTAACCGCTCGAGAGAAGACTTCCCGAGCATAACCGCGCTAGGATCTGACAAAATAGGACGTGAAGACATGAAAGAAGAAAATATCAGGAAAATAGTTCGGGAAGGCTACGGGAAAGTCGCCAAGAAAGAGAAATCCTGTTGCGGCGCCCAAAATCCCAGTGGCGACAACACACCAGATACGAGCGAGGAGATCAGCAGAGGAATAGGCTACAGCGAAGAAGAAATAGAGTCAGTTCCAGAAGGCGCAAACCTGGGTCCGGGATGCGGCAACCCTGTTGCGTTAGCTTCTCTGAAAAAAGGACAAACTGTCTTGGATCTTGGCTCTGGCGGAGGGTTTGACTGTTTTCTCGCAGCAAATGGGGTCGGCAAGAGCGGCAGGGTCATCGGCGTGGATATGACCCCTGAGATGATTGACAAGGCCAGAGAGAATGCACGGAAAGGCAAGTACGAGAACGTTGAGTTTAGACTTGGAGAAATTGAAAATCTGCCCGTTGCAGACAGCACAGTTGACGTCATTGTCTCAAACTGTGTAATCAACCTCTCGCCGAACAAGAAGCGCGTGTTTGAAGAGGCCTTCAGGGTTTTAAAACCGAACGGTAGACTAATGGTCTCAGACATCGTCCTTCTTAAGAAGCTTCCAGAAATCATAAGAAAGAACGTTCAGGCATACATCGGATGCCTCTCAGGCGCCGAAATGAAGAGCAAATACCTGCAAATGATAGAAGACGCTGGCTTTCAAGAAGTCAAAGTCATCGAAAAGAACCGCTTCCCAGTCGAAAACATGGCTCACGATCCTACCGCACAAGCAATAGTCAAGACCTTAAAGATCACCGCTGAGAAAGCCAAGAAAATCGCTAACATCGTGGCAAGCGTGAGGTTTCCGGCTTCAAGCGCGCGCAGGCAGCTTAGCGTCATTCCAATGCAGCCTTGATGTCTTCCGCTATCATCTTTCTTTTTGACTTCTCGATAAGATAGCTCTTGCCCGTCTGCAAATATGAAGGGAAGACCTTCAGTTGCTTGTAGAAATACTTGCCTTTCCTTATCTTGTACGTCGACCCACTGGGAATAATGGCTTTACCCGTGTTTCTCTTAGCGACATAGTTCATCGCCTTTATGGCAGTGTCTCCCATAAGCAGGATCGATTTTGCCTTTGGAAACAAGCCTATCTCGTTCTCCAATACGCGGACAGAGCAATTGTCAATGGTTTTTGAAGATATCGAATAGGAAGTTTTCCCACATTTCACAGCCGTAGTAACGTATACTCCTAGCTTTAGTATGTCTTTCATGCTGGCAACCTTGAAACCCGCATCATTAAATGCTTGCACAGTTGTCTGCACAAAGAAAGGATTCCCAGAAGCATAGAAGTAATCACCTGAATCCTCAGGAGGCGCTTCTGAAATCATCAGCATCCCAATCTTGCCAGGATCAACCTCTACATTCGGAACCACGTAACATTTCTTATTCACATCTAGGCATGGAAAATCCGTGCATCTAGTGAAGTCGCTTGGACGCATTTACATGTCCTCCAGTTTCAATAGCAAGCTAGATAGTACTTAAGAATACTTTTTTCTTCCTAGCCATCATATAAGGCACGCGCGCTCGGTTGCAAGGTGGAAGTCCGTGCGCGTCTTTTCAAGGCATGCTGCAACTTCTGCATTATTCTTAAGTGTCCTACTTACTTTTACCGTCTGGGTGAATCGTTGACACACCATAGTGTGCGCCCCAGAAGCCCTAACACTAGGCATCATAAACGAGTGAAGTTGCACATTGAGCGGCCAACACTTTTGCTGAACCAAGAAAGGGCTATAAAGAATATAGAGAAAATGGCCAAAAAAGCCAAAGCGTCTGGAGTCAGATTCAGACCACACTTCAAGACCCACCAGTCTGCCCAAATAGGAGAATGGTTCAAGCCGTTTGGCGTCAAATCCATCACAGTCTCGTCGGTCGACATGGCCGCATACTTCTCTTCACACGGATGGAAAGACATCACAATAGCCTTCCCCACGAATATCCGAGCAATAACGAAAATAAATGCGCTAGCTGAAAAGATCACGCTGGGCCTACTGGTCGAGTCAAGCGAAACAATCGATTTCTTGGGGAAAAACCTGAAGTCAAACGTTAACGTGTGGATTGACATTGATGTCGGATACAACAGGACAGGCATTCCTTGGAGCAGCACACGCGAAGTTGCGGGACTCGCAAAGAAAATCGCAGGGTCGAAGAACCTTGCTTTTGCAGGCATCCTAACCCACGCGGGGCATTCATACGAGGCGAAATCCACCAGCGAAATCAGAAGAATATACGCTGATTCCATCTTCAAGATGCAGAAGCTTCGAGACGTGTTGACAGCGAAAAGCTTCTCAAATGTTGAAATATCTGTTGGTGACACCCCAACCTGCAGCGTGGCAGAAGACTTCACCGGCGTAGACGAGGTAAGGCCGGGCACCTTCGTGTTCTACGATGCGAAGCAGCTGGACCTTGGTTCCTGCGGCGAAAAAGACATCGCCATTGCCCTAGCATGCCCAGCAGTCGCCAAACACAAGGAAAGAAACGAAATAGTCATCCACGGAGGCGCAGCCCACCTCTCAAAAGACTTCATGCTAAGCAAGGAAGAAGACAAGGTCTTCGGATACGTGTGCATGCCCACAGAAAATGGTTGGAGCCCACGGGTCAACAACACCTACGTGTCATCACTTAGCCAAGAACACGGAATCATCAGGACGGATGCTGCCTTCTTTCGCAAAGCCCAAATAGGCGACCTGCTGATGATTCTGCCAGTCCACTCTTGCCTAGTCGTGGATCTCATGAGAGAATTCCTGACCCTCGAAGGCGAAACCCTGCTAACAATGCCCAAATTCAACTAATCCCAAACAATCGCCAACCAACCCGTCCCGTGACTCTGAAATCAACGTCACTTTAATGCTGAAAATCCAACACAGCTTCATGCAGCAGCCGACACCGAATGTTGGCGCTGCGACACTGAGCACTATCCCGCGACAGGCCAACACTGGAAAACTCACATGAAAACGTGGAAACCCAACAAGCACGCCGCGCCGCGTCACCTCCTGAACAGTCACACGAACGCCACGGTAGCCGTCACTGACAAGCAGGTCAAACCCAACACATCAGTTCTTCTCTACTGCCCTCTGCAACGCATCTATCGCGTTCTGCTTCCCCATAGCAAGCAAATACGCACCCAAACGCGGCCCACGTGGAACCCCAATCAAAATCATATACAACACTCTAAACAGCTCACCTGCCTGCAAACCATGCTCCTTCGCCACACTAAAGATCGCATTCTGCATCCTCTCCGCATCATCTTCCACCTCCAACACCCCAACCAGCTTCACAACAGCCCCCTTCTCCTCCTCATTAAGGCTGATAGCCATCTCTCTAATCTCCTCAAAATCCCTAATCCAATTAAACGCGTAACCAATCCGCCTCCTCAAACCCTCATCAGCCACCTGACCCTTCCCCAAATACCCTTGGCTCTGAAGCTTCTCAACAATAAACCCCTCCTCACTCCCCCTAGGAGCCATCTTCGCCAAAAACGTCAACAAATTGTAAGGCACATGAACACAAGGCTTCGACGGAACCTTCATTGCAAAGCAATATGCGTACAATCCCCGTAGCTTAGCCATACTCCTATCGTCCTTCGCCTTCCCCACACCAAAATACAAGTCCTCCAAATGATCCAGTTCGTTCATGTAAACCGGAATATCAGTCACATCCAAAGCCCGAGCCCCAACAAACCTCTTCAACAGGAGCAGCATCAAAGACTGCGGCGAACCATACTTAAACCAAGTCTGAGGCGTAAAAACCACACCAGCCGACTTCGACATCCTCTTCCCACTCTTATCCAAAAACAACTCATAACGCGCATGAACAGGCGGCTCCCAACCGAAAACCTCCCTACAAATCCGATCATTCACACGCACAGAATCAGCAACCTCCTTCCCAAACGCCTCAAACCTAACATCCAAAGCCTTCCACCGGACAGCAAACTCACCCTTCCAACTCAGCTTACCCTCACCCTTCCGATAATCCGCCTCACCCCTATGCCCACAACCCTCAAGCCACCGCCCCTTAACCTCCATCCCCTCACAAACATACAAAACCCTGTCTTCCTCAGGCAAAAACTTCGTCGCCTTAGTCGTATAAATACGCCCACAATTCTCACACACAGCAAAATACGGCAAAGCCTCAAGAAACTTCTCCTGCCCAACCTCCTCCTTCACAATCTCCCCAATCTTCCTAGCATTCAACAAAACCGCCCTAATCTCATCATTAAACAAACCCTTCCGGTAAACCTCCGCACCCGAAATAAACCTATACTCAATCCCACAACCATCAAGAGCCTGCCGAAGCAACAACGCCATATGCTCACCATAGCTCTCGTGACAACCATAAAGATCCGGAATAGCCGTCACAGGCTCACCAAGATGCTCCTCCAAAGACTTCGGCAACCCAGCAGGAACCTTCCTCAACCCATCCTTATCATCAGCAAACGCAATCAATTCAGAATTGAAACCCTGCTCCCTAAGAGCCAAAGTAACCGCAAAAGACCTCGCAGCATCACTCAAATTGCCAATATGCGGAAAACCAGAAGCCGCAATACCCATCTCAGTCCTAACCAAATCCACGCTTCTGCCAAGCCTCCGCTCCCTCTCAACTATCTTCGCAGCCATCTTATCGTACCAAGTACCCAGACCGATTATCCTCTCGCCCATACTGAGCCCTGATCTCCCATAGCATACGCCCACATGAAAATAAAAACGTTACACCAAATCAGCTTCCGTGAACCTCTCCTACAATCTAGCGGAATCGCAAAACATCCACCGTGAACACTCAGCCTCATCAACATACACGCAAGACAAAGAAAGAGGGGGACAAAGAAAACTACTTGATCTTCGCTCCACAGTTCGGACAGAACTTTGTTCCCGCTTGAACCTCTGTCTGACACTTCGAGCATTTGACAGTAGCCTGCAACGGACCTCCACAGCTAGAACAGAATTTCGCCCCCGCCGCATTCGCCGTTCCACACTTAGGACAATTAACGCCGCCTGCCTGCAAAGGTGCACCACAACTGCCACAGAACTTCGCTGCCTGCGGATTCTGGACGCCGCACTTCGGACACAGAACCATCGTCTGCGTCGGAGCTTGACCTTGCTGTTGCTGGAACAAAGGCGGAATTATCACTGTTCCAGCTCCGATGGCTGCCCCCGAACTCTTACCTAGACTTTCACTTGCCTTCTGAACAGTCTCCATTCTGAGAACTTCCCCTGCGCCTACTCCAGTCTTAATGTAGAACAGCCGATCTCTCCACTCAGGGGTCGTGTCTATCCCTTCAAACTTCACCTCGATCAGTTCAAGACCTACCCGCGAGAACGCATCGAAAAGCACATTCTTCGAAAGAAGGCTTGTCTCGTCAAGCTTTCCGTAGACGTCTGCCAGCGAATACTGACTCAACGTGTCGATAAGCCTCTCATTGAAGTATCCTCTGAGAAAGTCCTGCAACGTAGCCGTATTGAAAGCTCCTTGTCCGCCGACCACTTCATTGACAAATAGATTTACCTCTTCTACTCTGAACCAGAATCCTCCGAAGAACTTCAGAGGAGCAAGCTCCTTAGTTTGCCCCTGCGCTCCAAACTTGCCTTGGAACTGCTTCAACGAAACAAAGACAATCGTCGACGTGAACGGAACCTTGTCAAACCCTCCAAGCTTCGAGAAGAGTTTCGTCAGCAACGGAAGATTCGCAGTTGATAAAACATGCCTCCCAGCCCTAAAAACATCGTATGCTTTCCCGTCCCTGAAGAAAACTGCCGCTTCGTACTCGTGGACGATAAGGTTGTCTCCCCAGCCGATCTCCTCGTTCGGGTATTTCCAAACGATGTCTCCTTCACCTGCTCCCACCCACTCAATAACCTTTGGCATTCATTCTTCACCTCCTTCCAAGTGCGCGATCACCCTTCTAATCCTCTAAGAACGTTCGACCTCTCGTCAACAAACCTGTCAAGCTCTTCGACTTTTGAAATCAGCGCGTCCATGGCTGTTCCCCACTCGTCCGCCCCAGGCTCAATGCTGGCCACTTTTTCAACATCAGCCCTTGTTGCTTCAGCTTTCTCTATCAGACCCAAGTCATGTTGTATGACAGCATCAAGTTTATCCTCTTTAACCTTGATCGCATCGAACATGCCCGCATATCCTGCAACTGCTCTGTCTATTCGCTGAGTGACTCTGTCAATACGAGATGTGAGCGCATCAAATCGGAACGTGTCTTCGCTTGAAAGCTTCTGTACGGCCGAAGGATTTGCAAAGCGTCTTCTGAAGATGTTTTTTGCAGTCTTGAGCCTATTTACGGCGTCCATCCTCACAAGCCGGTCGCTTTCTCTTCTCAGCTCTTTCTCCTTGTATCCCCTGTATCCCGGTACGTAGCCCATTATCCTTTCTAGAAGACCTCTCTCTTCGCGAACCTTTCCAGCGTAGTCTTTTCCACTCATCGTCTACCTCTCCAATATGCAAGAAGACCTATAATTGCAAGAACTATTATAAGAATTCCGAAAACAACGATCGCGTTTATCACGGTGTAGAGTGCAGAAACCAAGGCAACGGCGAACAATATCGTACCCCAGGCTAAATGATATGTAGCGTCTTTGCTGGCTGCAAATGCGTAGATAATTGTGTACAGCCCGAAGGGACCGCAGATCCAGGCTGGAATGTTGAGAAGATTGAATGATACAAGAGGTATGCTATAAACAATGGCTGCAACTCCTATTGACACGGCAAGAACGACGAGAGAGCCCACACCATGGCCCAACAATCTATGATTTGAACCCTCGGTTTTCATGTTCCTCTTCACTCTTAATTTCGACTTATAAATGAATACGTGTTACTTTTAAAGTTTCGTTAGAGTGTTCAGAAGCTCTTCACAGGTATGCTCCCCTTGATTATGCTTCCAGTCGCTCCATCCGCAAACAGCTGGTAGCTTTCGCCCTTGTAATCATATCTCACAAACCATATTGGAGCATGAAGGTAAACAACCTGCTCAACCCTAAAGTCAGTCTTCATCTCAATAATCTTATCTATGTCCTGCTGAGACAGAAAACGATGGTTTGCTTCGATCTGCTCCTTTGCAAGTTCCACTGCTTCATCCTTGTCAATTTCACTATTCAAAACTTTAGCAAAACCTTCAACCCGTCTGAAATCATACGAGATCTTCCCCTCTAACGGCACATTATAATCTCGCGTCGGAAACTCTGTCGCTTTCCTGGCCAAGACAAGCCAATCATAATCTTTTTCGATCTTTCCTTCTTTCACCACCGCCGGGGTGATCCGCTCAAAAACTCCCTTGTAACTGCTTTTGGCATCCACTGACACAACCCAAAACGGCAGGTATATCATATTTTTCTCACTGATTTTCGCCTTTCTCGCCAAGTCCTGAGGCTTCAGAAACCCTTCCCGCATCCATTCTCTAACGGGCTCTTCAATCTGCGTTTGATCGTACCTGTTCAGCAATAAAGAGTGTTCAAAGTCGAAAGTTTTCCCAGTTTCCACAACAACTGTGTAACCGCAGTATTTGCACGTGGCCAATATTTCGCCTGGCTTGAACTCCATAGGCGCGCCACAATGCGAGCACTTTATCTCTTCAACAACAGACATCCATTCACGCCTTCGGCTTTTCCCTCTTCAATATTTCTCTTGCCACAATTAAGCCTGATGCTGAAGCCTGAATGAGCCCTCTTGTAACACCTGCCCCGTCGCCGACAGTGAATAGGTTTTGAATCTTTGTCTCCAAGCAGTTGCTCAGTTGAAGCCTCGAGGAATAGAATTTCACTTCCACACCGTACAGAAGCGTGTCCCTTGAATGTATCCCAGGAGCAATTGTATCCAATGCCTGCAGCATCTCCCTTATGTCCGCGAGGTAGCGGTAGGGCAAAACAAAGCTCAGGTCGCCTGGAGTGGCATTTTTCAACGTGGGTGTTACTACGCTTCTATCAATCCTTTCAGGAGTTGACCTTCTTCCAGACTCCAAATCCCCCAAGCGTTGGATTATGACTCCCCCACTGAGAAGGTTCGAAAGCCTAGCAACATACTTTCCGTAGGCTATCGGCTCCTTGAAAGGTTCAGTGAAGGACGTCCTAACCAAAATGGCAAAGTTGGTATTCTCAGTCTTTTGCTCCGCATAACTTTGACCATTAACAGTTAACACACCATCATAAGATTCTGTTATGACATGCCCGTAAGGCGCAACGCAGAAGGTTCGGACCTCATCATCAAAAGACCTAGAATAGTAAATGAGTTTGGGCTCGTAGAGAACGTTCGTCAACTCCTCCATAACAGAAGCCAAGACTTCAACCCTTATGCCGATGTCAACTGGGTTGTTGAGCGTCTTTAAACCTAGGCTCTGCGCTTCTGTCTGGAGCCACTCTGCCCCGCTCCTTCCTGGCCCAGCAATCACGTATTTGCCGAAGAATTTTTCACCATCAACAGTTTCCACACCCTCAATCGTGTGGTTATTTACAATGAGACCTTTCACATCAGTCTTTGGCCTGAAATCAATCTTGTTGTTCAATTCCTGCCGCATTTTCCGTAGAGTCTCAGCACACCATTCAGTCCCCATGTGACGGATTTCTTGACGGATAAGTTTCAAGCCGGCTAATGATGCCTTCCGCTCAATCTCGTCTATCCGCTCAACGTCACCACCGTAAGTGCGCTCAGTTGCCCCGAACTTCCTGTACATTCCATCAGCATGTTTCACGAGTTCCTTAAGTTCTTTCGTGGAGACATACTGGTTAAGCCAGCCTCCTACCTCGGTCGACAATGTGAGCTTTCCATCACTGAAGGCTCCTGCCCCTCCCCATCCAGACAGAACTGTGCAGGGGTCGCAATGTACACATTCGAATCCGCGGCTCGAAGGGCATTTACGCTGGTTTATGTCTTGCCCCCGGTCCAGCATGAGAACGTTCAAGTGGTTTTTTGCACTTAGTTCGAGAGCTGAGAATATGCCCGCGGGGCCCGCACCCACAATTATTACGTCATATTTCAAAGGGTTTATCCCCTAAAGACCAAAAAGATGATATGACAACTCGCATATATTTCTAGCGAACAAATCAACGTTGGAAACTGCAAAAATCACTTGTCCCTGATAGGGACAAGGCATAGAAACTTTAGGATTTTCGAGCTGCTGTTCTTGAATTGATGTTTCTCTTTTGGCGGAACGAAAACTACATCTCCTGCCTTGAATTCTGTCTCTCTGTCCTCGCCGACTACGACTCCTTCGCCCTCCAAGATGAAGACTTCATGTTCCCAAGGATGAGTGTGGAAGGGGCTGTGTCCTGAAGGCTCCATTTCGAACAGTCTCATAGCAAAGTTTGGAGCCCCCATTTCTTTTGTGATAAGCCACCTCACCTTTAATTTAGATGCGCCTTCATCCGCTTCTTTGGCTTCAACGTTCTTGTGAGGGAACACTTTCATTCAATTCAACCTCTCTTCAAACTGTGAGATCTCAGCAACTAGTCCTTTATAGCTTCTATTACGCTCATCACATTCCACAATTTCACCCTAGTGTACTGGGGCATGTTGGGGTCCTGCAGGATCTCATCCAAAAGCGAGATTGCATTTGAAGCTCTAACAGCAGGAGTGTACTCTGTTCCCTGCAACGCCGTAATGGAGTCCTTCGCCGTCCTTCTAATGTTTCTCGGCGTAGTTGTGTCTTCGGCGACTTGTCCAAGCACCGTGACAGCCTGCTTTATGCGTTCTTCATATTCCTCCATTTTCTTCTTTCTAACCATAGTTGGCACCCCCGAAGCTCTTCGAGGTAACCTTGTTATATAAGCTCTCATACCTATTTAGTTTGGGGTTTTAAAACTTGTCACGAAAAGAGAGAGAAGAACCGCACATCAAGCGGATGGCAGATCTACTGTGCCAAGGCTCAACCCTAACGGAGCTAGCTTGCCCTGCATGTTCTTCTCCGCTCTTTAGGCTGAAGAACGGAGACATGTGGTGCGAAAAATGCGAAAAGAAAGTAATAGTTGTGAGACAAGGAGAAGAAGCCTCAAAAGTGACAAGCTCCATGGCCCTAGACAGCCTTGAAGTCACATTGCTAGTTAGAGTTCAGGAGATTCAAAATAAGATGCAAAATACAGACAACGCGGAAGAGCTGCAGAAGCTGGGCACTGCACTTTCTGGGCTTCTAGATAACATCGAAAAAATAAGACGGGTCAAAAAAGCTTGATTGAAGACCCCGCTATGCTTGGCTTGTATGAGAATTTCCCTGCAACTGTCCACAGGGCCGCGCATTTTTCCTCATTGGCTTCAAACAAAAGACTGCAACAAAAGCTTGCAGAAACCCTTCAGAGACTAAATGCCGAAACCGTCACCTTAGAGTCAGTCACAGACCCGTCAATCCCACAAGGCACGGTAAATTTTGACTTTGGAATAGGAGAAGCCAGCAACTTCAACTACTTAGACAGCGAAGAAGCCGCTAGGCTTTTGAAAGCGATAAGCGGAAAACCCCTACAAATCATGGACTTCTTCTGCGCCGCACGCTATCATAGATCACAAAGTGAGAGACAAACCCGGTTGAGATTCGATTATTATATGCTGCGTTTCAAATTCAATGAGGACTCGATGAAAGTCTACATATTTCATGAAAGAGGGCCAAGGTACACATCGCCAGAAGATATCATCAGCCTTATCGTCAACAGGATAAATGAAGCCTCGGCGAAGAAAATCCTGGCGAAAACTCATTAACACGCTTTCTCCAGAAACTCCAATACGACCTTCAGAATGCGGCCAGCAACTTTTCGCTTTGAAGCATTCCCATCGATGACAACAAGTTCTCCTTTCTCGACGAAACTCAGGTATACCTCTCGCACTTTCCGTTGCGTTTCCAAGTCTTCCATGACAGATCTTCGAGTCTTCAACCTTTGAACGACAACTTCAGGCGCCACATCAATGAATAATGCTAGGTCAGGACGCTGAGCATGCGCATTTAGACTTTCAATCCAACTCAGATCTACTCCGGCTGCGCCCTGATAGGCGAGAGAAGAATAGACGTAACGATCAGAGATGACAAGCTTTCCTTCATTAACCTTGGGAAGAACTTCACTCTGCACGTGTTCAAAACGATCTGCAGCAAAAAGCAGGGCTTCAATGATGCTCGACCCGCGCTTCTCCGCATGCAAATAATATTGCTTAATGAACTTTCCTATTTTTCCATTGCTTGGCTCAGCTGTATATACAGCACTGTAGGTCTTTTTCAACCTCCTTGCAAGGAGTTTTGCCTGTGTAGTCTTACCACAGCCGTCCAACCCCTCAATACATATGAAGAAACTCCTTTTCGCCATGGTTTCATCCTCGAGGCTTAAGCCCTTAGGCATTATAAGACTGAGATGAATTAATAGCTATTCAACGAAAGACTGAAGGCGCCGGGAATGCCTAGAGGTTATTGGGGCGAAATAAAGGATCCAGTGCACGGCTACGTCTACATAACTGAACGAGAGAAGGGCGTCATCGACTCCTATCCCATGCAGAGACTGCGCAGACTGCGGCAATTGGCGGGCTCGGAATATGTTTATCCGGGTGCGAATCACACCCGTTTTGAACACTCAGTGGGGGTCATGTACTTGGCAGGCAAAGTCACGGAAAACCCCAACATCTCAAGACTTATGAACGAGGATGAAGCGGAAACTGTCAAGATTGCGGCGCTACTTCATGACGTTGGCCATGGTCCCTTCTCACACGTTTTCGAACACCTACTTGACAAGAAACTCGGCAAAACGCATGAGGACATGACACAGTGGATTATAAAGAACAGCGAATTGAAAGACACGTTGCAGAGAAATGGCTACGACCCAGAAGTGGTTGGAAGGCTGGCGACGGGCAAGCTTCACAAACCCAGGAAAGCCTTCGTTGACCAGATCATAAGCAGCGCCGTTGACGTTGATAAGCAGGACTTCATCGTGAGGGACACACATCATACTGGCGCGGAATACGGGTTCATCGACATTTTCCGACTAATCCATGCATTAGACGTACTTGATGAAAACCTCGCAATAGACTTGGGCGCGCTTTCAGCGCTCGAATCGCTCATAATAGCCAGGATAGAGTCGTTCAAAAGCATATATTTCCATCGGGTTGGCAGAGCAGCTCAAATAATGCTTGCCATGGCAATGGAGAAAGCAAATGATGAACTAGGATTAACCCACTTCAGAACCCCGGAAGAATACATGACCATGGACGACTACACTGTTTGGACAATGTTGAAAAACTGCAAGAAATCTGCCTCACTCATAAGAGACCTCGAGAGACGCAGAATGCTCAAATGTGCCTACGAAAGAACTTTCTACGAAAAAGACACTATAGTTTCAAACATTTTCAGCCGCGAAGCTCACAGAAGACAGCTTCAACAAGACATCGCAAAAAAGGCCGGAGTCGAAACTGAAGCAGTAATAATCGACGTTCCGACAGTTCCCTCAGTGCCTTATCATCACAAAGCCCTGCTGGAATCCATGGAGATACCAGTCTTCTACAAGACACAAAGTGGCGGCAAGGTTCCGCAGCGCCTAAGTGAGATTTCAAGGATCTTCGAGGTTCTCAGAGGCTTCATTAACATCTTGCGCGTTTACACTGACGAGGAAAGTCGGGAAAAGGTTAGCCAAGCGTCGTCGAAAATTCTGGGCGAGATTCCCTCAACGGCAAGAATATCCTATTAGAGTGTGTGATATGCAGAGAATAATCCTGAGGGGTCGAGCGATAGTAGAAGGGCACTGCAAAGCTGAAGCGTTGGTTTCCAGAAGGCCGATAAGCTTCTTGGGAGGAGTTGACCCAGCTGACGGCAAGATTGTGGAGAAGAATCATGACTTGTGTGGGCAGTGTATAAAGGATAAGATTCTGTGTTTTCCACACGGGCACGGCTCAACAGTCGGCAGCTACGTACTATATTCCTTGGCGAGAAGGAAGCTGGCGCCGAAGGCCATAGTAAATCAGACTGCTGACCCTGTCGTCGTAGTTGGAGCAATAATAGCTGACATCGCAATGGTCGACGGGATAGACATTAGACAGATCAAGTCAGGCGACCTTGTAGAGGTTGATGGAGCAAAAGGCACAGTCAAAGTCATGGGGAGAAGAGGAAGCCGAGTATGTACCTGACAAGGGAAGAAGAGCGCATCTACGATGGCGAATGTGGATGGGCAAATCAGAAATGTATGAAAATACTCGTCCGCCTCGGCGAGCTCTTCAACGCTTCAGGGCTGATTCCGATAAGTTCTGCTCATGTTTCGGGAGTTTCATACAAAACTCTGGGCGACGCGCCGATAGAGTATTTGGAAGCCATGGCGGACGCTGGCGGCAGAGCGAAGGTAAAAGCTACCATAAACCCGCAAAGCTTCGACCCTGAGTATTTGGGAAAGAGGTTTGGAGCACACGTACGAGAGAAACAAATGGGCATTCTTGGGCAGTTCGAAAAGATGGGCTTCACCCAGTCTTTAACTTGCACGCCTTACTATTTGGGAAAGCCAAGGCCAGGCTCTCACCTTGCTTGGGCTGAGTCTTCGGCTGTGGTTTATGCCAATTCTGTTCTGGGTGCATGGACGAACAGGGAAGGCGGACCAAGCGCGCTTGCGGCTGCAATTATTGGTAAGACCCCTGATTATGGGGTTCACAAGGCTGAAAATCGACGGCCTCAAGTCCTGGTGAAAGTAGACGCGCGCTTGCAGAATGAGACTGAATTCGGCGCCTTGGGAATATGGTTGGGCAAGATTTTGGAAGACAGGGTTCCAGCGATTCAAGGTCTGCAGGGTGCGTCAGAAGACTATTTGAAGCAGCTAGGTGCGGGGGTGGCTTCTACGGGAATGGTTAACATGTTCCATTGTGCAGACGAAGGCTGCCAGGCAAGAATGGGAAGAGGACATAAGATAGTTGTGAAGGCTGAGGACATAAGGAAAACAGCTGAAGAGCTAACTACAACATCCGCAGAGCCGGATCTTGTTTTCATAGGGTGTCCGCACTGCTCAATGGATGAGGTCAAAGAGATTGCATGTCTGATGGACGGCAAAAGGGTTAAGGCAGGAGCAGAATTTTGGATTTGCACGTCACGTTACGTTAAGCGGAGAGCCAGGGATTACGTCGATAGGATAGAGAGAAGTGGGGGCCATGTCTTAGAAGGCGTGTGCACCGTTGTGTCGTGGACTGAGACTTTGGGGATAAGGACGATTATGACGAACTCTGCGAAGACGGCCTTCTATGCTCCGACGCTTAGTAAGGCTGAAACGATTTTGGCAGCAAAAGAGGAGTGTTTGAAGGCGGTTCTTAGAGGATAAGATTTATTCGAGGGGAGAGACATTCTGCATGATACCTCGGGCTATTGGGCTCCGGTAGTATAGCCCGGTCAAGTATTCCGGCCTTTCGAGTCGGAGACCCGGGTCCAAATCCCGGCCGGAGCACCATAACCATAATGAGCTTGTCATGTTGGGTTTGACCTGCTTGTCAGTGACGGCTGCCGTGGCGTTTGTGTGACTGTTCAGGAGGTGACGCGGCGCGGCGTGTTTGTTGGGTTTCCACGTTTTCGTGTGAGTTTTCCAGTGTTGGCCTGTCGCGGGATAGTGTTCAGTGTCGCAGCGCCAACATTCGGTGTCGGCTGCTGCATGAAGCTGTGTTGGATTTTCAGCATTAAAGTGACGTTGATTTCAGAGGGAATGGGGCGAATTAACTGTGCACTGCTTGGTTGCTATTTTCTTGTTCTGCGGATTTCGAATACGACGGGATTCTCTGCATCAGGGCAAGCATTGCATATTGCGTCTTTATCTTTTGCCCATGGGAACTCAGCAGCATAGCGCATAGCATAGACTTTGGGGAGCAGTACCATTAACGCGCTGTAGCAGATGTTTCCTTTTACTGTTTTTCCGTCAAAGGCTATTTTGTCGCCGACCTTGTGTCCGAAGGCGCATTTGCCTTTTTGGCTCTTTACAGTCACTTCTATGGCCGACATTGCGTTTTCACAACCTGTTTATGTCTTGTTCTTTATGTTTCTCTCTTATGAAGATACCCGCCCTAGACTACATTTCTTCGCGACCAGGGGAAGCCGAGTCGGCAGCGTCCACCGTGGCCATTCATGGCGTGGCCTGCGCTCATGAGAGGATCTGAGGGTTACGCTGGAATCGTCGGTTAGACTCATTCGCAACACAGAACGTCCCCGCTTGCATCTGAATATCATTTTTGCTGCTTTTGGAATTCACACAAGACTCATATACCTGCTGGCTCTATCGAATATCTTTCCGAATGTATGGCGATCAAGATGACGGAAAACCTGTTTTCAAACTACAAGAAACTGATGGAGAAATTCAAGGAAATTGCCGTTTTCAACTCAACCCAAGCGTTGATGCAGTGGGACATGGAAACGATGATGCCGCCAAGAGCGATTAACTTGAGAAGCGAACAGCTTGCCCTGCTTAGCGGGATACAGCACAAGATGGAGACCGCTCCAGAAATAGGGGCTTTGCTGGAAGCTATCGAGCATCACAAGGACTATGATAAGCTGGACATGGTTCAAAAAAGAAACGTGTACCTGATCAGAAAGAACTACGACGAACAGACAAAGCTTCCCGAAGAGCTTGTCAAGGAGATGGCAAAGCAGCATGCCATAGCGATAGATGCTTGGAAGAAGGCCAAGGCCGCGAAGAATTTTGCCATGTTCAGACCTGAACTTGAAAAGAATGTTGAACTGTCAAAGAAGGCTGCGGAAATCCTCATGCGCGTAAAGAAGACAGCCACGCCCTACGATGCGTTAGTCGACATTTTCGAACCAAAAATGACCTCCAAAGAAATCACGAAGGTTTTCGACGAGCTTAGAGTAGGTTTGGTGTCGCTGCTGAGGAAATGCGAAAACTCCCCGAAGCAGCCAGACACAAGCATTTTGAGCCGAAAAATCGCGATAGAAGTACAACGCAAAATCGCAGTAGTCCTAGCTGAAACTGTCCAGTATGACGTGACATCAAAGAACGCAGGCGGCAGAATAGACGAAACCGAGCACCCATTTACAAATGGCTACTACGATGACGTGCGAATAACAACGCACTACTATGAAAACCTGTTTACTTCATCCGTGTTCTCAGTGCTGCATGAAGCTGGACATGCCCTCTACGAGCAAGGTCTAAACCAGCAGTGGATGTACCAGCCAGTAGGAGGCGGTTGCTCATCAGGCTTTCACGAATCTCAGTCGCGATTCGTAGAGAACGTGGTTGGCAGATCACGAGAATTCTGGGTCTACTTCATGCCGAAACTAAAGGAGCTCACAGGAAAGACATTATCAGACTTGGAGTTGGACAAGTTTGTCCATGCCATAAACCAGGTTAAGCCCTCAAAGATTCGGGTTGAAGCAGACGAGGTCACCTATGGGCTTCACATAATAGTGAGATTCAACATCGAACGAGACCTATTCGCCGGCAAGATAGCGGTCAAGGAGCTTCCTGAAATATGGAATCAAAGCTACAAGGACTTTCTGGGATTGAAAATTGAAAATGACTCTGAGGGCGTGATGCAGGACACTCACTGGGCAAACGGCTACTACGGTTATTTCCCAAGCTACGCGCTTGGCAACATCTACGGCGGACAAATACTCGCAGCAATGGAAAAGGACCTGCCCAACTGGCGAAAACTGCTAGAGAAGGGCGGTTTTACAGAAATGAAACAGTGGCTGGTCAAGAACGTTCACAGTCAAGGAAACCTGTACGACCCACCGGCTCTCATCAAGAAGATCACTGGAAAAGAACTGACTGTAAAACCCTACTCAGACTACTTAAACGCCAAATGCTCAAGACTCTACGGTTTCTAGTTTCCTCTTTTTTCCCAAAACCCCGTAGATTTCTAAAGCCAAGTAGGCTATAACCCCAGCCGCCGCTAGTACTAAGCCACCCCATCCAGAAACTGCATCGTAAGAGTTGCTGCCATACAAGAACACGACAACCCCAACAACCACGACAATCAAGATGACAATGTCCTTCAACGACACGCAACCACATCCTGAATGAGACTTAAGTCTGAAATAGCTTCCGAATATATAGCCTTGTCGACCGCTAACTCCTCGCTACGCGCGCTAACAAGCGGCAATCGACATTACAGATCCGACACGGGAACCAGGCACCTGCGCCTCTGCAAAAACAAGACGACACTTCATTGTGGAAAAGCCGATTCATGCTTCCTGTCACTACACTGTCTCCGACACTTTTATATACAAGACCTGCCATCTAGGATGCTCAGGTGACATTAGATGTCGGAATCTGACACAAGGAAGCCTGCAACCAAAGAAGAACTCGTTGCAGTGTTGACGGAAGCCGCAAAGAAAGCAACCGATACACGAATTCTCTCAAGGGGCAAGCCGACAGTTTCTGGAACAGCAGAAATGCTTGGAATACACAGAGATACTCTCCACACATGGCTCAAGGAGTTTAATGTCGACTTCAAAGAGATCGCAGACTCGGTCCCGACAGTGGAAGATGCAGAAATTGCCGGATCACGCGGAAAAGCATACTTGATTGGCGAGGCACTTGTCGGAGAAGGCAATGAAGTAGCGCACATCGATCTTCTGATGGGCGACAAGTGTGGTCCTGTGGGAGACGCGTTTGCGTCTGGGTTGTCTAATCTGTCAGCAGGGCATACGCCGCTTTTGGCGGTGATAAGACCTAATCTTCCTCCTAAGCCTCACACCTTAATCGTGCCGAAGGTTACTGTTAAGAACAGTGCCGATGTGGGCAAGATATTTGGGCCCGCTCAGGCTGCAGTTGCAAAAGCCGTCGCCGACGCAGTTGAGGAAGAGATCATTCCTAGAGACAAGGTTGACGATTGGGTCATAGTGTGCAGTGTCTTCATACATCCGCAGGCCACTGACTTCCGTAAGATATAC
>Ga0315281_10005091_pt1 | contig 18880 bp, 20 predicted proteins | sample YL17G07_0_MG_FD_204540 | JGI IMG/M metagenome (GOLD analysis project Ga0315281, IMG submission 204540) | Sediment microbial communities from Yellowstone Lake, YNP, Wyoming, USA - YL17G07_0 | ecosystem: Environmental > Aquatic > Freshwater > Lake > Sediment | place: USA: Wyoming | collected... | reverse complement strand
TCGAGAACGCGACGTACGGCCTGACGATCTGCGCGGAGCGCGTCGCGATGTTCAAGGCGATCTCGGAAGGGCATCGCGTCTTCACGCGCATCGCCATCGTCGCCGACACCGAGACGCTGACGCCGCCGTGCGGCGCCTGCCGCCAGATCCTCTGGGAGTTCGGCGGCAATCTCGAAATCATCCTCGCGAACCTCACGACGGAAGAAGCGAAGCACCGCCTGAAGACGCTGCTGCCCCTGCCGTTCGACGCGCGCTTGCTGTAACGACAGGTTCGGGGTTCAGGGTTCGGGGTTCAGGGTTCAGGGTTAGCGAACCTTGTTAGTACTGTTGTCGCGGTGTCGACGCTGGCATGCCTACGAGTACCGCTACACTAGCGCGCGTGATGTGGCCAGCGCTTGCTCTCGTTGTGGCATTCGTCGCCGTCTCCATCTGGTCCTCGTGGGACCGTCGCCGGAAACTGCTCGCGCGGCTTCGTCGCGACTGGGGACGTCCCCGCTCCGAGCGCGCGGACATGGAGAGCATTGCCGACTTGTTCCGCTGTGATGAGAGCCGCGCCTCCCTCGACGATCGCACGTGGAATGACCTCCTGTTGGACGATGTGTTTGCGCGTCTCGATCGAACTGAGAGCAGCGTCGGTCAACAGAGCCTCTACGGTCGTCTTCGCCGCGCGCCTGTTCCCCGCGACCTGGATGCCTTTGACGCGCTTGTCGCGCGGCTGACCGGTGATGTGAACCTTCGCGAGCGCGCGCAAGTGGCGCTTGCACGTCTTCGGCATTCCTCCGGCTACTACCTGCACCGCCTCGCGCGTCCAGACGCGCTCGTCCGTCCGTGGTGGCATGTCGTGTTTCCGCTGTGGACCGCTGCTGTCCTGATGACGCTGGCACTGGGGTTTGTCTGGCATGGATTCTTCGTGCTGGCCATAATCGGCTTGGTCATCAACTTCGTCATCCGTGTTGTCACGAGCCTGCGGGTTGGCGGCGAGGCCGTGTGGTTCCGACAAGTTGGTCCGCTGATATCGATCGCAGAATCGCTTTTGGTATGCGATGAGAGCACGACAGCCGCGATTACAGGATCGCTGAAAGCAGACCTGGTGGCGCTGCGGCGGATCGGTGCCGTGGCTCGATGGGTCAGCCGCGGCGCAGACAGCGGTCCTCCGACCGATCTTGCGGGCCTCATCATCGAGTACATCAACATCCAGCTGTTGATGGATCTCAATGCGCTGTACTTCGCCAGCCGGGAACTGCAGTCGCGGGCACCCCACTTGCTCCGCGTTATCAAGGCCGTCGGCGAAATCGACGCGGCGATTGCCGTAGCGTCGTTTCGCGAAACTGCTGGCGGGTGGATTCGGCCGACCGTCACGACGCCGAACGCGCCTGCGGTCCTTGCTGATCTTCGTCATCCGCTCATCGACGACGCGGTGCCGAATTCAATCGCTCTCGCGCCGCCGCACGGCGTGCTGATTACCGGGTCGAATATGTCCGGCAAGTCCACGTTCCTGCGAACCGTCGGCGTCAACGCTGTTCTTGCGCAGACCATCAATACGTGCCTTGCACGCACGTACGAGGCGCCGGTGTATCAGGTGCGCACGTGTATCGGTCGAGCGGATGATCTTATGGCCGGCAAGAGTTACTACGTGGTGGAAGTCGAGTCCGTGTTATCGCTGGTCAAGGCAAGCGGTCGAGTCGAGCCGCATCTCTTTATCTTCGACGAGCTGTTTCGCGGGACAAACGCGATCGAACGAATCGCCGCTGGGGAAGCTGTCCTCCGCTCGCTCATCGATAACGGCAAGCCGCACGTTGTCCTCGCTGCGACGCATGACGGCGAGCTCGTCGAACTGCTGGGCGAGGCATACTCGGTGTACCACCTGGGCGATTCCATCGGATCGAACGGCCTGATCTTCGATTACCACTTGACGCCGGGACCGGCGACAACCCGCAACGCGATCACGCTGCTGAAGTTGAATGGGGCGCCCGAATCGCTCGTGGCCCAGGCGCTGTCGCGTGCCGAGGAACTCGACCGGCACCGGCGCGCGGTCGTCACGTCCGGGTGATCGCTCGATCCTCGCGCTCGCCATCAGCACCTGGAACCGTGGAACTCTGGAACCAGGAACCGCTACAATCGTTCTTCATGCTTCCCACCATCGCCCGAGAAGACGATGCCGTCGTGATGATCGACCAGCGCAAGCTGCCCGCGCAGGAGATCTACGTCCGCTGCAAGACCGCCGCCGAGGTCGCGCGCGCCATCAAGACGATGGTCATTCGCGGAGCGCCGGCGATCGGCGTGGCCGCGGCGATGGGCATCGCGCTCGGGATGCGAAAGAGCAAGGCGACGGGCACGCAGAAGTTCGCCGCGGACTTCCACAACGTCTGCGAGCTGATGGCAGGCACGCGGCCGACGGCCGTGAATCTGTTCTGGGCCATCGATCGGATGAAGCGGGTCTTTGCCGCGGCCGCGCAGGCGGGCGAGTCCGTGGCACAGATCAAGGACCGGCTCGATCGCGAGTCGCAGCTGATTCACGACGAGGACGTCGCGAGCTGCCGGGCGATGGGCGCGTTTGGCGCCGCCGTCGTGCCGGCGGACGCGCGGATTCTCACGCACTGCAACGCCGGTGCGCTGGCGACGGCCGGCTACGGCACCGCGCTGGGCGTCATTCGCGGTGCGGTCGAGATGGGGAAGACCGTCACGGTCTTCGCCGACGAGACGCGCCCGTTTCTGCAGGGCGCGCGGCTGACCGCGTGGGAACTGGTCCGCGACGGCATTCAGACGACCGTCATCACCGACAACATGGCCGGCGCGCTGATGCTGCAGGGCAAAGTGAACTTCGTCGTCGTCGGCGCGGACCGGATCGCCGCGAACGGCGACACGGCGAACAAGATCGGCACGTACAGCGTCGCCGTACTCGCGCGGGAGCATCAGATTCCGTTTTACGTCGCCGCGCCGCTGTCGACGATCGACCTGAAGACGCCGGACGGCCGGCACATTCCCATCGAAGAGCGCAGTGCGCGGGAAGTCACGCACGTCGGCGGTTCGCAGATCGCGCCAGACGGGGCGCTCGTCTGGAACCCCGCGTTCGACGTCACGCCGCACCATCTGATCGCCGGCATCATCACCGAGCGAGGCATCTTCCGCGCGCCGTACATCGACTCGCTCGCCCGGGCGTTCGAACCCGAGGCCGCTCGCGCCTGACAAGTTCTGATAAGTTCTAAATTGTTGCGCATTCTCGGTATTGAGACCTCGTGCGACGAGACGTCGGCGGCGGTCGTCGAGGAGACCGGCGACCCGGCGCGGCCGTGGGCGACGCGCTCGAACGTCGTCGCGTCGCAGGCGCCCATTCATCGCGAGTGGGGCGGCGTCGTTCCCGAGCTGGCGTCGCGCCAGCACATCCGCGACATCTGCGGCGTCGTCGAGCGCGCGCTCGATGACGCGAAGACGGCCTGGGCGGATCTCGGTGCGATCGCCGTCACGCAGGGCCCCGGACTCGTCGGCTCGCTGCTCGTCGGCGTCTCGTTCGCGAAAGCGACGGCCGCGGCGACCGGCCTGCCGCTCGTCGCCGTCCACCATCTTGCCGGGCACATCGAGTCGCTCGTGCTGCAAAACGGCGAGCTGCCGCTGCCGGCGATTGTGCTCGTCGTGTCCGGCGGACACACGAGCCTCTATCTCGTCAGGCGCCCGGGACAGTACGAGCTGCTGAGCCGCACCAGAGATGACGCCGCCGGCGAGGCGTACGACAAGGTCGCGAAGCTGCTCGGCCTCGGCTATCCAGGCGGGCCCGTGATCGATCGGCTGTCGAAGTCCGGCGACGACCGCGCGATCCGGCTGCCCGGCACGCGGCTCACGCACGCCGATCGCAACGCGCCTCATCTGAAAGGCGATCTCGATTTCAGCTTCAGCGGCCTGAAGACCGCGGTGCTGCGACTGGTGCGCGAGCGCGAGCAGACCCGCCCCGGACCGATGTCGGAGAAGGAGCGTGCCGACATCTGCGCCAGCTTCCAGCGCACCGTCGTCACGACGCTCGTCGATCGGGCGTTCGAGGCCGCGCGGCGCTTCGGCGCGAAGAGCATCGGCGTGGCCGGCGGCGTGTCCGCGAACAGCCGGCTGCGTGCCGACCTGATGCACCACGGCGAACAGCGCGAGATGCCGACATTCCTCCCGAGCCTGGCCCTGTCGACCGATAATGCCGCGATGATTGCCGCGGCCGGGCTGCGAAAATTCCGGGCCGGCATCCTCGCGCCGCCGGATCTCAATGCCGATGCGGCACTGGCGTTATGAAGGTCCACACCGACTACCTCTGGTTCAACACGAAGACGCGGCAGGAGTTCATCCGCATCACGGATGAGGTGGCGGCGATCGTTGCGACCAGCGGAGTGAAGGAAGGCACGGCGCTCGTCTCCGCGATGCACATCACGGCCGGCGTCTACGTGAACGACTGGGAAGAAGGCCTCATCGGCGATTTCCAGGTGTGGCTCGAGAAGCTGGCGCCCGCGGGCCTGGACTACCGACACCATCAGACCGGCGAAGACAACGCCGACGCGCATCTCAAGCGCACGATCATGGGACACCAGGTCGTCCTGCCGATCACGAACGGCCGGCTCGATCTGGGTCCATGGGAACAGGTGTTCTACGCCGAATTCGACGGCCAGCGGAAGAAGCGCGTCGTCGTCAAGGTCATGGGCCTGTGATGACGTGCCAGCACCGTGCGATCCCGTGCGCCGTCGCGGTCCTCATCGCGGCAGGTATCGTCGTGCGTGCGGGACAGCCGCAGCCGACGACGTATCTCGTCGAGCTCGATGCGGTCGTCACCGACGATGCCGGGAAGCCGGTCGCTGGCCTGAAGCAGGAAGACTTCGAAGTCAAAGACGATGGGAAGCGCGTCGAGCTGAAGACGTTCGACGCGGTGGCCGACACCGACGAGCGCCGGGTGGCGAGATCGATCGTGCTGCTGCTCGATGACAGCGGCGTGGGGTCGGGTAATACCCTCACGATTCAGTCGATCGCGCGGACGTTCGTCGCGCGCATGGCTGCGGCCGACGAGTTCAGCGTGATCCGCCTCAACAACCGCCGCGACGAGGCGTTCGGCGATCGTCTGGAAGCGCTGCTGCGGATTTCGGAATATCGGTCGGACGCGTTGCCATTCTTCGGCCGCGAGACGCTCGAAAACGCGCTGAGCGTGTTCGCGAAGGTGTCCCGCACGCTCGAGGCCATCGAGCATCGCCGGAAGGCCCTCGTCTGCATCGGCGTCGCCGACGTCTGCAGCATCCAGGAGCCAAACGGACGAACGAGCCTGATCTGGCGCTACTGGGTGGACACGATTGGCGCGATGGGACGCGCGAATGCCAGCCTGTATTCGCTCGAGCCGAACGGCGGTTCCCGGCGCGCCGCGATGAGTGGCGGATCGATCGCGGAAGCCACGGGCGGACAAGTGTTCATCAACACGACCGATATCACCAGGCCCATCGACATCGTCAGGCGCGACACCGGGACCTACTACCTGCTCGGGTACTGGCCGGCGGCGTCCGACAAGCCGCTGCACTCGGTTGACGTGAAGGTGAACAGGCGCGGCCTGCGTGTGCGCGCGCGCCGCGTCCGCGGCGAGTCGTCGTGAGGCCGTATCCCGATCGGCCGGTGGTCGGCGTCGGCGCCGTCGTGCTCGAGGCCGAGCGCGTGCTGCTGATCAAGCGCGGGCATGCGCCGCTCAAAGGGCAGTGGAGCCTGCCGGGCGGCGGCGTCGAGACGGGCGAAACGCTCGAGCAGGCGGTGGCGCGGGAAGTGCTCGAGGAAACGGGGCTGACCGTGGAGGTCGGCCCGATCGTCGAGGTGCTCGATCGGATCAGCCGCGACGCCGACGGACGGGTCGAGCATCATTTCGTGCTCGTCGATTTTGTCTGCCGCGCGAGCGGCGGCATCCTGCGCGGTGCGTCTGATGCGGAGGATGCGGCGTGGGTGGCGCTTCAGGACCTGGCGCGGTACGACGTCGCGGCGGTCACCGTGAGCGTGATTCAGAAGGCGGCGTCGCGCGGGTTCGACACCGGCGATCGCCCGCTCGTCTGGTGACTGCATTAAGATTCAGCAACTGCCATGCATCGTGACGCGGCGTGGGCGCTGCTGACCGAGTACACCAAGAGCGAGAGCCTGCTGAAGCATGCCCTTGGCGTCGAAGCCGCCGTGCGCGGTTACGCACGCACGTTCGGTGAAAGCGAAGACGAATGGGGCATCGTCGCCCTGCTGCACGACTTCGACTACGAGCGCTGGCCGTCGCTGGACGATCATCCGTTTCGCGGCTGCGAGATTCTGCGGGAGCAGGGATATCCGGAGTGGGTGACGCGCGCCATCCTGTCGCACGCCGAGTACAGCGGCGTGCCGCGCGACAGCCGGCTCGAGAAGACGCTGTGGGCGTGCGATGAGATGGCCGGATTCATCACCGCCGCCTCGCTCGTGAGGCCCAGCAAGAGCGTCCTCGATCTCGAGCCGGCGTCGGTCATCAAGCGGATGAAGGACAAGGCGTTTGCCCGCGCGGTGAAGCGCGACGACCTGCGCAGGGGCGCCGAAGAACTGGGCGTGCCGCTCGACGAGCACATCGGCAACGTGATCGCGTTCATGCGGGAGCAGGCCGACGCGCTGGGGCTCCGAGGAACGCTGTGACAGGCGTGCCCGTATATCTGATTGTCCATGGATGATACCGATCCCGTCGTCTCGCTCGACAACGTCATCGTCGAGTTCGGCCGCAATCGCGCGCTGAACGGCGTCACGGCGTCCTTTGGCCGCGGGGCCGTGGGCCTGCTCGGGCCGAACGGCGCCGGCAAGAGCACGATGATCAAGTCGCTGCTGGGGTTCATCGTCCCCAGGCAGGGTCAGATGCGGGTGCTCGGGCTCGATGTCGCGACGTCCCCGGTCGAGATTCGCGCGCGCATCGGCTACATGCCGGAAACCGACGCGCATATTCCCGGTTTGACCGCCGTGCAGTTTGTCGCCTACTGCGGCGAACTGGCGGGCCTGCCGCGCGCCGACGCGACGCAGCGGGCCCACGAAGTGCTGTATTACGTCGGCCTCGGCGAGGCGAGATATCGCAACGTCGAGACGTATTCGACGGGCATGAAGCAGCGCATCAAGCTGGCGCAGGCGCTGGTGCACGATCCCGACCTGCTGTTTCTCGACGAGCCGACCAACGGCATGGACCCCAAAGGCCGCGATGAAATGCTCGAGCTCGTACGCGACCTCTCCCGCAACAAGGGCGTCAACCTCATCCTCTCGTCACACCTGCTTCCCGACGTCGAATACACCTGCGATCAGGTCGTGGTGATGGACAAGGGCCGCATTGCCGCGGCGGGGCCGATCGAGGCGCTCAAACAGCCGCGCGGCCGCGTCTACGAGCTGCGGGTGAAAACGCACGGCGACCTCGAGACGTTCTTCGAGCACCTGACCGCCGCCGGTCTCGAATGCCACGCCACCGATGACGACGTCGTGCGCGTGTTCGTGCCGGGCGACGGGGGAGCGCAGGAGCTCTTCGCGCTCGCCGCGGCGGAAGGCGTGCAGGTGCGGCATCTGCGTCCGAGCGTCCCGACGCTCGAGGACGTGTTCGCGCACGCGGTGGGCGAAGACTGATGCCGATCCACGACCAGGGCTATCGGCGCTACGGCGGCACGAAGGCGGGCGGCCGCGCGTGGCTCGTGATCCTGCATGCCGGCTTCTTCGGGATGTTCCGCAATCGCCGGTGGATCGTGCTGATGATCGCGTCGTGGATCCAGTTCATCGTGCGTGGTGTGCAGTTCTACATCGCCGCGAATTTCCCCCAGGCGACGATCGCCGCGCCCACGGCCGCGACGTTCCGCGACTTCTTCGACAAACAGGACATCTTCGTCTTCCTGGTGACAGTGACGCTCGGCGCCGTGTCGATCGCCGAGGATCGCCGCGCGAATGCGCTCCAGATCTATCTGTCGAAGCCGCTGACGCGGCTGGAATACATTTGCGGCAAGCTGTCCGTCCTGATGGCATTTCTCCTGCTCATCACGTGGGTGCCCGCGATTCTTCTGCTGATCGTGCAGGTGGCGTTCGCCGGCAATTTCACGTTCCTGATGGCGAACGCGTACCTGGTTCCGGCGATCACCGTGTACTCGCTCGTCGAAGTGCTGATGGTCTCGATGTGCATCCTCGCGCTGTCGTCGCTCTCGACCAACAGCCGGTTCGTCGGCATTCTCTACACCGCGCTGATCTTCTTCAGCGATGCGCTGTACGGCGTGATGCGAGCCGTCACGGGCGGCACCGGCGTGTCGTGGATGGCGTTCGGCAACAACCTCGCCCAGCTCGGCGACGTCATCTTCCGCGTGCCGCTCCGGTATGAGACGCCGTGGCTCGTGTCGCTGACCGTGGTGGTGGCGCTCATCGCCGTCTCGGCGTTCATTCTGGAACGCCGGATCCGCGGCGTGGAGATCGTGGCGTGAGCCCGGGGAACGACGTCAGCATCGTCACCGCCGAGCATCTGTCCAAGTGGTACGGGCAGGTCATCGGCCTGAACGACGTGACGCTCACCGTGCCGAAGGGCATTACGGGCCTCCTCGGACCGAACGGCGCCGGCAAGTCCACGTTCATGAAGCTGATGACCGGCCAGCTCAAGCCGAGCAAGGGCAGCCTCACCGTGTTCGGCGAGCCGATCTGGGAAAACCCCTCGGCGTACTTCCGCATCGGGTTCTGCCCCGAGCAGGACGCCTTCTACGAGCGCATGACGGGCAGTGAGTGGGTGACCGCGCTCGTCGGACTCAACGGCGTCACGGAGTCCGCGGCCAGAGCGATGGCGGCTCGCGCGCTCGAGACCGTCGGTCTCAGCGACGTCGCAGACAAGAAGATTGCCGCGTACAGCAAAGGCATGCGGCAGCGCGTGAAGCTCGCGCAGGCGCTGGCGCACGATCCGGAGCTGCTGATTCTCGACGAGCCGCTGTCGGGCATGGATCCGCTCGTCCGCCGCAAGACGATCCGCCTGATCAAGGACTGGGGCCGCGCGGGGAAGAGCATCATCGTCTCGAGCCACATCCTCCACGAGATCGAGTCGATGACGTCGAACATTCTCTTGATCAACCAGGGACGAATCCTGGCGGAAGGCAACGTGCATCAGATTCGCGACCTGATCGACGAGCATCCGCACACCGTCTTCATCCGCGCCGAGCACACGCGGGCGCTTGCCCGGGAATTTCTGACGGACGATCAGGTCCTGAGCCTGAAATTCGAGGACGGCGGCATCGTCGTCCAGACCGGGCGGCCCGACGTGTTCTACACGCGCCTGACCGAACTGGCGGCGTCGGGAGAGCTTGGCGCCATCCACGAAGTGACGTCCCCCGACGACAACCTCCAGGCGGTTTTTCAGTATCTGGTGAAATCGTGACGACACGCCCCGGCGTCCTTTCGTCAGCCGCTCGTGTGTTCGACCTCTCGCTCGGGCAGATGCTGTGGTCGAGGCGATCGGTCTTCCTCGGGCTGCTGGTCGGCGCGCCGATGGTGATGGCGTTCGCCATCCGCATGGTCGCCGTCACACGCGGATTGCCGGTGATCAACGGCGCCGGACTCAGCGGTCCCACGCTCTTCGGCATTCTGATCTGGCTGTTGTTTGTCCGGTTCATCGTGCCGGTACTGGGCGTCTTCTACGGCACGTCGCTCATTGCCGATGAAGTCGACGACAAGACCATCACCTACCTCTTTACACGCCCGGTCCCGCGGTCGGCGGTACTGCTCGGAAAGTACCTGTCGTATCTCGCGTGCGTCGTCCTCCTCGTGCTTCCGTCGGTCGTCGTCGTCTATTTCCTGGTCGTGCCGATTGGCGGCCATATCGGCGAGTCGTTTCCCTCGCTCGTCGAGGACCTCGGCATGATCTTCGTCGGCCTCGCGTCTTACGGCGCGGTGTTCGCGTTTGTGGGGGCGCGGCTCAAGCGGCCGCTCATCGTCGGCCTCGTGTTCGCCTTCGGATGGGAGTCGACGGTGCTGCTCATCCCGGGCTACCTGAAGCGCCTGAGCGTCGCGTACTACCTCCAGGCGCTCGTCCCGCACGTGATGCCCCAGGATTCATCGATCAGCCTGCTGCTTCAGGTGTTCCAGGAGCTGCCTTCGGTGTGGGTCAGCCTGCTGAGCCTGACTGGCATTACAGTACTGGGGCTGTGGCTGGCCGGGCGGACCGTCGAAAAACGTGAGTATGTTCTCGAACAATAGCCGCGACGGCTTCGTATTAAGGATGTAGCGTGAGCCGATGACCGTCAAAACCCGCTATTTCGTTATTGTTTCGCTGCTCGTCCTGGTCGTCGGCCTCGGCACCGGCCTCGTCGCCTATTACGTCGGTTTTCCCGCCACGGCATTCTTCAGCGGCAACGCTCCGGACGAGCTGCGATACATGCCGAGCACGGCCTCGGTTGTTGGATACGTCGAGGTCCGGGAAATCATGGCATCGGATCTCCGGCAACGGCTCCACAAGGGCATCGCCTCCCAGGCCCAGGACGACGGCAAGCGCGAGCTTCAGGAACTGACCGGCATCAACTACGAAACCGATATCGAGCGGATCGTGGCCTGCTTCGACTCCGCGCAGTCGGCCGACAACTCAGGTCTCATCCTCGCCAAGGGCCTGTTCGACACCGTCAAGATCGAGGCGCTGATGCGCGAGCACGGCGCGCAGGTGCAGGATTACAAGGGGAAGCGGCTCATCGTCGCCGACCACTTCGGCCGCAACAACTTCAGCAACTTCGATCGGGCCGGCCGTCCGGCCGAAGACGCGAGCTTCGCGCTCACGTTCATGGAGCCCGGGCTCGTGGGGTTTGGCAGCACCGCGCTGGTGCGGCAGGCCATCGACCTGCACGCGAGCGGCGGCAGCAGCGCGGCGACGAATGACGATCTCGTCGCGCACATGCGGGGCCTTGAAGGCGGCAACGCGTGGGTCGTCGGCCGCATGGACGTCCTGCGGGAACGCGCCAAGCTTCCGGAGATCGTCGCCAACCAGATTCCGCCGATTACGTGGTTCAGCGTCCGCGGCCAGGTCGACGGCGGGTTCCAGGCCCGCCTGACCGCCGAAGGGCGCGACGAAGAATCGGCCAACATGCTTCGCGACGTCGTCCGCGGTTTCCTCGCGCTCGCCAAGCTCCAGACCAGCTCCAAACCCGAATTCCAGCGTTTCGTGCAGTCGCTCCAGCTCGGCGGCACCGGCAAGACGGTCTCGCTGTCGCTCGACGTGCCCGCGCAAGTCTTTGAGGCGCTTGGCGCGCTCATGCCGAAACAGCCTGGCGAGCAGAAGCCCCAGTAGATTTCACCCTCCCTGCGGTCCCTGCGGTAGAATCCTCACCTGCCGTGACCGATCTTGTTTTCTTCTACGGCACGCTGATGAGCGGCTTCCAGCGCCGTGGCCGCGAGCGGCTTGATGCGAAGCTGACTCCTGTCGGGCGAGGCTCCATCCAGGCCGCGCTGTTCGACGTCGGCCTCTATCCCGCGGCCATTCCAGCTTTTGATGCATCGGTCCAGGGCGAACTGCATCGCATGAGCGATGCCGAGTCTGTCCTGCGCGAGCTGGATGAAATCGAGGGCTTCAGGCCCGAACAGCCGGACTTGAGCCTGTACCTTCGGCTCGAGACCCCCGTCACCCTGACAGACGGCCGGATCGAATCGGCGTGGACGTACTTCTACAACGCGCCGCTCGGGAACGCCCCGCGAATCGAATCGGGCGACTACCTCGACTATCTCAAAGTGAAACGATGACTCGTGCCGCGCGCGTGCTGCTGACGTGCGCCGTGCTCGCGGGCGCCGGCCGCGCCGCGTCCGCGCAGCCTGCGCCCGATCTCGACCCGCGGATCGTTCAGCTCGTCGGCCAGGTCTCGCAGGATCGCCTCGCCGCCATTCTCAGGAAATTCGAGACGTTCGGCACGCGCAACACGCTGTCGTCGACCGACTCGCCGTCGCGCGGCATCGGCGCCGCGCGCCGGTGGCTCCTCGACGAGTTGAAAAGCTACAGCCCGAAGCTCCAGGTCAGCTACGACACCTACCGGATTGCGCAGCAGGGGCGCATTACGCGCGATGTCGAAGCGCGCAACGTTATGGCCGTGCTGCCGGGCCGGAGTCCGCGGCGCATCTACGTCAGCGGTCACTACGACACCATCGCGATCAGCGGCGGGCAGACCGGGACGAATGCCGGCGGCCGCGGGCGCGACGCGATCACGATCGCTCCGGCCGACAGCACCGCGCCCGGCGTGAATGACGACGGCAGCGGCGTGGCGCTGACGATGGAACTCGCGAGGATCTTCAGCCAGAGCGGCATCCAGTTCGACGCGACGCTCGTGTTCATGTGTCACGTGGCGGAGGAGCAGGGCCTGATGGGCGCGAAGCTGCACGCGCAGAAAGCCGTGAACGAGCACATTCCGATCGACGCTGTCCTCAACAACGACATCGTGGGCAACGATCGCGGCGGCAACGGCATCGTCGACGGCGCGTCGATTCGCGTCTATTCCGAAGGCCCGGAGGATTCACCATCGCGGGAACTCGCGCGATTCGTTCAGCGATGGGGCATGCGGTACGTGCCGTCCCACAACGTCCGGCTGATCGCGCGGCCTGACAGGTTTCTTCGGGGCGGCGACCACACGGCGTACAACCAGTACGGCTTTTCCGCCGTCGGCTTCCGCGAGTCGCGTGAAAATTTCACGCGGCAGCACGATGCGGCCGACACGTTCGAGGGCGTCTCGCCGGCGTATCTCGCGCAGAACGCGCGCGTGAACCTTGCCGCCGCGGCGACGCTGGCGCTTGCGCCGCCGCGTCCGGTTGTCGTCAACGACCGCGACGCGCCAACCATCGACCGCGCGCCGTCAGGCTACGACGCCCACCTGCGATGGCAGGCGTCCGCCGGCGCGTCCGCGTACCGCATCTTCTGGCGCGAGGCGTGGGGATCGGACTGGCAGCACGAGATGCTCGTCGGCAACGTGACCGAGGTGACGCTGCCGAATACCCTCATCGACGATCTCGTGTTCGGCGTCGCCGCCGTGGACGCCGGCGGACACGAGAGCGTCGTCTCTCCGTACATCGCGCCGCTGCGCGAGACCGAGGACGTCAAGACCCTTCCGCAATAGCCGCGTACGGCAGTGTCCGGCTCCAGCCGGGCCTACAAGGCGCGGCGTCCCGTCTTGATCGCTTCGATGAAGTCCCTGATGACCGATGCGACGCGCTCGGACGGCTCGATGAACTCGAGCCCCGATCGGTAGACCACGCCTTCCTGCTCGACGTCGCTGATACTGCAGTGCGCCACGCGTCCCTTGATGACGATGGAGCGGTCGCCGAGAGTCAGCCGGAAATCGTGCAGTGAATCGAGGTGAAGCGCGAACGCGGTTTCCACCTGGGCGCCGCCGCGGCTGATTTCTTTGATCGTCATCGGCTGGAAGATCATGACCTCGCCGTTGAGCTCGCCGAGGATTTCGATGCGATCGGTGTCGCGCTTGTCTTCGAGACTGCCCATCGGGCTGGACTATACCATGCTAGTTCATCGAGGCTGCCGGCACGCGTTCGAACATTGCTTCGTCGTCCTCACGCTCGATGAACGTCGTGCGCTCCGCGTGGGGTTCGTACTCGCTGAGGCAGGTCAGCAGCGGAATCGTGCGCGTCTCCTCGTCCAGCTTCAGCATGGACAGCACCTGGAAACCTTCGCGCTCGTGCATGTCCAGGCACAGGATGATCAGGGACGGCCGCTCGTGCTTGATGTGCGAGTACGCGTGGTCGGTCGACTCCACAAACACGACGTCGTAATGGCCGGCCGTCAGCATGGGCTGCACGGTGTCGAGGAGATCGGTCGTGCCGTTGACGATGACCGCTTTTTGCATCGTGGTCCCCCTGCCACCAGCGCTACTTCAGGATCCGTGCCAGCCGGGACCGCAGCGTTCGCGGCCTTTCGGCACATCCATAAAGGACGGCAGGCGACGCCCTCCGGTTGCAGCGTTCCTCTACAATAGGGGAATGCAGGATCTCATCAGGCAGCTCCTCGCCGAACTCGGGGAAGATCCGACCCGCGAGGGGCTGATTGACACCCCGAAACGGGTGGAGAAAGCGCTCAAGTTTCTGACGGGCGGCTACGATGCCAATATCGACGAAGTCCTGAACGGAGCGCTCTTCTCCGTTGATTACAACGAAATGGTAATCGTCAAAGACATCGATTTCTACAGTCTCTGCGAGCACCACCTGCTGCCGTTTTTCGGCAAATGCCACGTCGCGTACATTCCCGCCACGAAGGTGATCGGGCTGAGCAAGATTCCCCGGCTGGTGGATGTCTTCAGCCGGCGACTTCAGGTGCAGGAGCGTCTGACGAATCAGATCGCGAACACCATTCTGGACGCGATCAAGCCGATGGGCGTCGCGGTCGTGATGGAAGCGACGCACCTGTGCATGTCGATGCGCGGCGTCGAAAAGCAGAACTCCTTTGCCGTGACGAGCGCGATGCTGGGCACCTTCCATTCGGATCCGCGGACGCGCTCGGAGTTCCTCGAGTTGATCAAGCTGCGCGCCGGCGCGACGCCGTCCCGCGAGATCGGCGCATCGGCTAGCCTGGCATGCATCAGCGAATAACCGCCGCGGTGCTCGCCGTCCTGCTCGCGGCGTCGGCCGCGGCGCAGACGCGCCGGGCCCCGGCACGCAAACCCGCGCCGCCTCCGCCGCCTCAGAAAGAAGCGGCGGACGTCATCTGTCCGACGCCGCTGGGGACCGGCGTGACGACCAGGCTCGAGTTCTGCGACGTCATGAGCGGGCGCGACGTGACCGCCGGGGTCATCGTCAAGTTCCCGGAACACAAGGGGCCGGTGACGCTGACGTTCGATCTCCACAACCGCCACACGTACTCCGAAGAGCAGGTGAAGGCCAATCGCGCGTTCGCGCGCTACACGGCGACGATCGGCGTCCTGACAATGGACAACACGCTCGTCAGCCGCGCGGTCGTCGAGAACGAGTTCAGGAAGGTGACGGACTTCGTCGATCGCATCGGCGGGGGCGCGGGGCCCGCGGGCATCAAAGCCGTGGGGCCGACCGGCACCGAGTCGATTGCGATGCTGATTCCGGAAGACGAGCAGCAGGTGAGTATCCTGGGCGAGAAGCTCACGGTGGAGCGCCTGGACGGCACGGCCACGTACTCGTCGCCGGGCCGGCCGATTGCCGTCGTCAGCAACGTGATGATCGAGTACCGCCCGGCCCCGCCGCCGCCCGCGACGAAACCCGCCGCCACGACCAGGAAGCGCTAAGCAAAAAGAAAAAGGCCGGCGATTGCTCGCCGGCCTTTCCAAATCCCGAAGCCCTAATCCCGAATCCCTACTCAGTTGCTTTGTGCAGCACCGGCTGAGGCGCCTTCTTCTTGCCGCCCAGCCCCTGGATCTGCAGCGTCGGCTGCTCCTTGAGCACCTGCTGACGGTAGAGGCGCGCCATCTCCTCGTGGTACTTCGGGTCGTCCTTGTGTTCGCGCGCCTTGAGCTTCTCTTCGCGCGCGTTCTTGGCGATGCCGAGGTCGTCGAGATCGGTCTGCGCGCCGGCGGCGACCGCTTCGGCGTTGAGCGCGAGCTTGTGCTCGAGCGTCGGCAGCGGGACGTTCTTGTTGCCGGCGAAGATCTCGTGACGGCCGTGCTCCTCGTACCACTTCGTGAGCGTGGCCGTCATGTGCATCTTCTCGATGATGTTGCGCCAGCCGATGCCGGTGTTATACGCGCAGAAGGAGATTTCGCCCTGCTGCGTGGCATACGGGATGATGCACATCTCGGTGCGGCGGAAGTCGTAGTTGAAGAGATCCTGGAACCACATGCCCGCGATGAACAGGAAGTTCCAGCGATCCGACCGGCGCTTGGCGATGTCCTGCGCGGTGCGGTCGCCTTCGACACGGCCGTACTTGCCCTTTTCGGCCGACTTCGTCGCGCCGAACGTCTTGTCGAACTTCCGCAGGAGATCGACCAGCTTGAACTCGGTCGGCGCCTTGAACGGGTCGTAGTTGCGCATCAGCGCGAGCGCCATGCCGAAGACCGACAGGAAGCGGCCGCGGGCCGCGTCGCTGACCGCCTGCACGTCTTTCGCGAGCTGCTCGGCCTTGAGGAACGCCGTCACCGGCACGGCCTCCTTCGTTTCCTTGTCGATCATCACCGCCATGCCGACGCCGCAGTTCGGGTGGCAGCCGCACGTCAGCTGGCCGAATTCCTTCTCGGCGCCGTGCGTGACGTCCGCCCAGTCGGTGAAGGCGCCCATGAACGAGATGGGGAACCAGTCGCGGACCGGCTCGCCGATGCCCGTCTGGTTCTTCACGTCGTGCGCCAGGTGCGACAGCGTGTAGCGCTGCGCGTGACGGCGCTCGTCGGTGATTTCCTCGTCGCGGCCGGTGAACGACACCGGCTGGAACGAGAGGAAGTTGATCGTCTTCGGGTTGTCGAGCGCGAACTCGATGATGCGGCCGACCTGCTCGTTGTTCACGCCGTTGACAATCGTCACAACCGGCACGATGTCCACGCCGGCGCTGTGCAGGTTTTCGATGGCCTGCAGCTTCACGTCGAACAGGTTGCCGACGCGGCGATGCGAGTTGGCCGCATTGCCGATGCCGTCAAACTGCAGATACGCGTAGCGAAGGCCGGCTTGGGCCGCCTTCTTCGCGTACTCCGGGCTCTTGGCGAACTCGATGCCGTTGGTCGCCGCCTGCACGCTGTTGTAGCCGACCTTGCGCGCGTAGGCGACCGCGTCCAGGAAGTACGGTGACATCGTCGGCTCGCCGCCGGAGAACTGCACCGACATCTGCCGGCGGGGTTTGATGCTGATGGCGTTGTCGAGCACCATCTTGATGTCGTCCCACGACAGCTCGTGGACGAAGCCCACCTGGTTCGCGTCCATGAAGCACGGGTCGCACATCATGTTGCAGCGGTTCGTCAGATCGACAGTGAGCACCGCGCCGCGGCCGTGCTGAATCGTGCTGCTGCCGTGGTTGTGGAGCTTCTCGTCGTTGTGGGCGCGCATGTCGCGGCCCGGGAAGACCTGCTCGAGGTGCTTGAAGAAGTCGGTGTCCATCGCCATCACGTCCTCGAAGTGGCCGTGGATGGGGCAGTCCTTCACCATCAGAATCTTGCCGTCGCGCTCGATGATGGTGGCCTTGATCTCGCCAACTTTTTCGTTCAACAGCACGCTGACGTCTTTCTTGCCGTCGAGAATCTCCTGGCGCGCCTCGCGCGTGCAGATCGGACAGAGCGAGTCGGTCTCGCGCGGCCACCCGAGCGGCGGCTTGGTCTTCTGGTACGACTTCAGGAGCGGCTTGTCCGCCCACTTCGGCGTGAACGACGGGTTCTGCGCAATCTTGTTCAGATTGCTGAACAGGAACCAGGCGCCGTTTGCTGTCAGCGAAAGCCCCTTCTCGAGGTACTTGATGGGCGGGTGCATGCGTCAGTCTCCTTAAGAAATTAGCTCGCAAATAATAGAACAGATTGGGCTTGCGTGATTACGTTTCCGGCGAATGGGCCTGAACTGACCCCGAATGGGCCCGTACGTACGCCAACGGTCAGATTCCCAGCCGTTCTTTGAGCTCCCGGACCCGGTCCCGGGCGACGCTGAGCTCCGTCTTGCCCTCGTCCTTGAGCCTCAGGAGCAGCCCGTCGACGCCCGGATACAGCTCCTGCACGAACCCGACGTTGACGATCGTCGCCCGGTGGATGCGGACGAAGCGGCGCGAGTCGAGATGCGAGTCGAGTTCGGCCATCGTGAAGTCGATGACGTGCTCGCGGCCGGCGGAGACGGCAAACGTCAGCTTGTCCTTCGCGAAGAAGTGCGTGACTCGCGCGACATCGAGGACCGTCGTGCGCTCGCCGACCCGCGACGCGATGCGCTCGATCCGGCGTCCCGGCGCGAGCTCCCTGGCCAGCTGCTTCGCCAGTGCACGGACGTCTGGCGCGGCCTGCCCGCTCCCGCCGGACACATGGAATCGCTCGAGCTTGTCGAGCGCCTTCTCGAGCCGCGCGGCTTCCACCGGCTTCAACAGGTAGTCGATCGAGTTCACGGCGAACGCTTCGAGCGCGTATCGATCGTAGGCGGTCGTGAAGACGACGGGGATGTTGCGATCGAGCCGCTCGATCAGCTCGAAGCCCGTCATCTCCGGCATCTGTATGTCGAGAAACACCACGTCGACGTCAGCGTCGCCGAGCGCGTCGAGCGCCTCCTGCGGATCGCTCGCGCTTCCGGAGACGAGGACGCGGCCGGTGTCGGTGAGCAGGCGCGTCAAGCGCTGCACCGCGAGCCGCTCGTCGTCCACGACGTATGCGCGGATCAGCACAGGTCGTCCTTCGACAGCGGGGGCAGGCCGGCGGCCGCCGTCGCCTGCGGCACGACAGTGACAAACGGCAGACCGAGCTCCACGACAGTGCGGCCGGGCCGGCTGTTGACGACGAGAGCGGCGCGATCGCCGAATGTCATCGACAGGCGTGACGTGAGAAGCTGCAGTCCATGTCCATCTGGCAGATGCGACGCGTCGAAGCCCGGGCCGTCGTCTTCGATGGCGACGCGAAGCCGGCCGTCGCTCGCCGTGGCGACCACGGCAATCGACGCCCCGTCGCGTGAGGCCGAGACGGCGTACTTCACGCAGTTCTCGACCAGCGTCTGCAGCGAAAGTCGAGGCACGAGCGGCGCGCCTCCGCCGGACAAGGGTTCGATGGTAAAGCGCAGGCGGGCGCCGAACCGCACGCGTTCGATCTCGAGGTAGCTGCGGACGATCTCCAGCTCGTCATCGATGGGCACGAGCGACGCGCGCCGGTCGAGCGACGATCGCATCAGCGCAGCCAGCTGTTCGATCACGCGCTCGGCATCCGCCGGCTTGTCGCGGACCAGCGCGGCGATCGAGTTGAGCGTATTGAACAGGAAGTGCGGATCGACGCGAGCCTCGAGCGAGGCC
>Ga0315281_10005090_pt1 | contig 18880 bp, 19 predicted proteins | sample YL17G07_0_MG_FD_204540 | JGI IMG/M metagenome (GOLD analysis project Ga0315281, IMG submission 204540) | Sediment microbial communities from Yellowstone Lake, YNP, Wyoming, USA - YL17G07_0 | ecosystem: Environmental > Aquatic > Freshwater > Lake > Sediment | place: USA: Wyoming | collected... | reverse complement strand
GCACGTCCGGTTCGACGAGGGGGGAGGGGGACTGCTTATGGTTTATCGTTCGCACGCCTCCTCCTCTACTCTACCGTCTTTGCGGTGAAGGTCTATTCGATCTAACGAAGGTATTGTTTCTTCTCCTCGATGCTGTCGACCATGTAGCGGATGCCGCGCAGCCAGGAATTGTCCGAGTTGCTGCGCAGATCCACGGATTTCGTATACAGCGTTTTTCCCGATGCGACCTCCTTTACTTCGATATTGACGTTGAGGATGAGGTTGCTGACTTTCTGCACCCAGCAGAGAATGACGACGTCCGCGCCGAGCGCGCGACCGATGTCGAGTTCGCAGCCGTTGCAGTTGCGCAAGTCCTGCCGGGCTTTCTGGTCCGCGATCAGTTTCGCCGCGGCGTTGTTGTCGACCGTCCGGTACATTGCGCGCTGATCGAATTCCCGGCGCAGGGCATCGCTGATCAGGTCCAGCCGGCGCTGCTGCGCGGCATTGGTGTCTGCGGTCTCGTAGTCGCGCATTTCGTTGATCAGCTCGAAATCCATGACCGCCGCGCGTTTGGGTAGAGGTGAATTCGTTTGCGCCGCGCTCGCCGGCATTCCGATGAAGAGCCATGCCATGAGTGCTGTCAGGAATACGCGTTCACTCATTTGTCCGAACCTGTCTTTCGCTCCGGCAATGCCTGCAGCCGGCGAAGTATTGAATCCGCGATCGAAGCGGGCGAGCCATCGATATCGACACTGAGCGCGTCCACAGGTTCTTCGAGGGCGGCGAACTGGGATTCAAGCAGGCCGGCTTTCATATAGTGACCTTTGCGCGCCTCCAGCCGTTCGCGGATGAGTTCGAAGCGGCCCTTGAGGTAGATCCAGCGTATTTCCGCAATTCCCGTTGCAATCCGGTCGCGGTACGCTTGCTTGAGCGCCGAGCAGGCGAGCAGCACACTTTCGTTGCGGGCTTCGCGTTCTCTGAGGGCCGCGTTCATCCGATCCAACCACGGCCAGCGGTCGGCGTCGTCGAGGGGAATGCCATTGCGCATTTTCTCGATGCTGGCGGCGGAATGGAATTCGTCGGCATCCAACAGCGGCCAGCCCAGCTTCCCGGCCAGAATCTGGCCGATGGTGGTTTTGCCGCAACCCGACACGCCCATCAGGATGACAATCATTTTGACTTCGCCGGTTGCACCGCGTGGCCGCCGAAGCCAGCGCGCATCATGGCCAATAGCTTCGAGGCGTAGTCGTCGTGTCCCTGGCTGGCGAAGCGCGCCATCAGTGCAAGGCTCATGACGGGCGCCGGCACGCCGAGTTCGATCGCTTCGATCGCCGTCCAGCGGCCTTCGCCGGAATCGGCGACCACCGGGCTGATGGACTCCAATGTTTGTCCATTCTTGAGGAATTCGGCGGTCAAATCGAGCAGCCAGGATCGCACGACGCTGCCATGACGCCACATTTCAGTTATCGCGGCAAGATCGAGGTCGAATTCCACTTTGGCTTTCATCATCGACAGGCCTTCGGCGTAGGCCTGCATCATCGCGTATTCGATGCCGTTGTGGATCATCTTGACGTAATGGCCGGCGCCAGCCGGCCCGCAGTGAATCCAGCCGCGATCCGGCGCCGGCGCAAGTAATTTTGCGAACGGTTCGACCTTGGCGACGGCGTCGTTTGCGCCGCCCAGCATGAGCGCGTAACCGTTGTCCAGCCCCCATACGCCGCCGGATACGCCGGCATCGACAAAGCCAAGACCGCGCTCCGTCAGCCAGCCAGCGCGTCGCCGCGACTCCTTGTAGTTGGCATTGCCGCCATCGACCAGCACATCGCCCCGGGCGAGCAGCGTCGCCAATGTCTGAAGGGCCTGCTCGGTGATCTCGCCGGCTGGCAGCATGACCCATACGACTCGCGGAGCCGGCAGGGCGCTCACCAGCGCAGCGAGTTCCGCGTGCGGCTTGACGCCGCTTTCCTGAGCGAGCGCGCTGCGCGCCACCGGGCTGACGTCGTAGGCGGCCACATGCACGCTCTTGCGTGCCATGCGCCGGGCCATGTTCGCGCCCATGCGTCCCAAGCCCACCATGCCGATTTGCATCTGTCGTCTCCACCGCAAATAATGATCTTTCCCTAATTCACATCAGTGAATTAGATCAATCCTCCCCCTCTCCCCCCGGGATACCCAGGCGCAGCCCGGAGTTATGGTCGCAGACCGGTTATGGTCAGAGACCGGTATCCCCTTGGGGAATCCCCCGGAACCCTTTTAGAGGGCTGGGGTGAGGGATTGAGCGTTCCAACTGTCATCAATTACGAAACGCTCAATAGCGAGAGCGCCCATTGTCCGGGCTCGAATGGTGATGCGCAATGCGCGCGTGCTTCGATTCCGGTACATTGCCGGGCGTACGCGGTACAAGCCAAAGGGGGACAGGATGGCGCGGGTGGTATTGGGAAGCATCGAAGACCTTGCCGGCAAGGCGGGCCAGGAAATCGTGGTCAGCGATTGGCTGGAGGTCACGCAGAAACGCATCGATCAGTTCGCCGATGCCACCGGGGATCATCAGTGGATCCACGTCGACGTCGAGCGCGCGCGCCGCGAATCGCCGTTCGGCACGACCATCGCACACGGTTTTCTGACCCTGTCGTTGTTGAGCCACTTTCTCAACGAGTCGCTGGAGTTCGGAAAATCGAAGATGGGCGTGAACTACGGATGCAACCGGCTGCGTTTCACCGCGCCGGTTAAAGCCGGCTCGCGTCTGCGCGCTCGTTTCAAGTTGAAGCAGTTCCAGCGCATCGAAGGCGGGGTGCAACTGATCTGGGACATCGTCATGGAATGCGAAGGCGAGACCAAGCCCGTGCTCGTGGCGGAGTGGGTCGGCCGGCGCTATGGCTGAGCGATTTCCAGCCGTCTTCGTTTCGCATGGCGCCCCTGCGCTTGCCATCGAAGACAGCCCGGCACGCGAATTCTTGTCGGGCCTGGGACAAACGCTCGGCAGGCCGGACGCGGTCCTGGTGGTATCGGCGCATTGGGAAAGCAGCCAAGCCACGGTCAGTGCCGCGGCCCGCCCCGAGACCATTCACGATTTCTTCGGCTTTCCTCAGGAGTTGTACCGGATCAGCTATGCGGCGCCGGGAGCGCCGCAACTGGCATCGCGAGCAAGCAAATTGCTTGGCGCCAGGGGCATCGATACGCATGTGCATCCGACCCGCGGCCTGGATCATGGTGCCTGGGTGCCGTTGCTGCTTATGTTTCCCGACGCTGGCATTCCGGTCACGCAACTGACGGTGCAGCCGGAACTTGGGACCGAGCATCATTTTCGTCTGGGCGAGGCGTTGCGTCCGCTACGCGAGGAAGGCGTGCTGATCCTCGGGTCCGGCGGCACTACGCATAATCTCTCTGAATTCGGCCGCCATCGGCGCGATGCGCCGCCGCCCGCGTGGGTGACCGGTTTTCAGGAGTGGCTCGCGCACGCCGTCGAAGGCGGGACCACGGATGATCTCCTGCATTACCGCGAACGCGGGCCGGAGGCCACGCGCAATCATCCGAGCGAGGAACATTTCCTGCCGATCTTCGCGGCAGCCGGCGCCGGCAGTCCGGATATAGCAGGCCGGCGCATTCATCGCAGCCATACCTTTGGCGTCCTGGCGATGGATGCCTATCGCTTCGACTGAATTGCGAGCGCCATGGCAAGACAGCAATTCAGATTCGTTTACCGGCTGCGCGTGCGCTGGGCGGAAGTGGATCGACAGGGCATCGTGTTCAACGCCCATTACCTGACGTATTTCGATGTTGGCATTACCGAGTACTACCGCGCGCTCGGCTTTCCCTATCCGGATGGCCTGGCGCAGCACGGCACTGATCTTTATGTTCGAAAGGCGGAGGTGGAATACCACGCCTCGGCGCAGTATGACGACGAGGTCAATATCTGCGTGCGGGTCGAGCGCCTCGGACGGTCCAGTTTCGACTTCCGGGCCGAGATCTATCGTGCCGATCAACTTCTGGTGAGCGGCAAAGTGGTCTATGTGAATGCCGATCCGGTCGCGCGCAAGTCCGCGCCGCTGCCGGATTTTCTGCGCAAAGCGATCAAGGCCTTCGAACATACGGCGCCGGTCGAATTGAACAGTGCCCCCGCTTAAAAACCTTCGCCTGCAGTGTCATACTGGCGACTTGTTGCACCGCTTCAGTCCGCTCCCGCAAATCGCCCGCCAACGCAAGGAACCGCCATGAATTTTGATTTTTCGGACAAGGTCAAGGATCTGCAGAAAAAAGTTTCCGCCTTCATGCAGCAGCATGTCAATCCGCGGGAGGCGCGATTTTACGAGGAAATCGCGGAGAACCGCGCCAAGGGCAATGCCTGGATTCCGACGCACATCGTGGAAGAGCTCAAGCCCAAGGCGCGCGCGGCCGGCCTGTGGAACCTGTGGCAACCCAGGGATCACGGCGGGTCGCTGACCAACCTGGAATACGCGCCACTGTGCGAAATCATGGGACGAAGCAGTTGGGCGCCGGAAGTGTTCAACTGCTCGGCTCCCGACACCGGCAACATGGAAGTGCTGCTGCGCTATGGCACGCCGGAACAGCAGACGCAGTGGCTGACGCCGTTGCACAACGGCGAAATTCGCTCGGCTTTTTTGATGACCGAGCCGGAAGTGGCTTCATCTGACGCGACCAACATCCAGTGCCGCATCGAGCGCCAGGGCAATGAGTACGTTGTCAACGGCCGCAAGTGGTGGTCGTCCGGCGCCGGCGATCCGCGCTGCCGGATTTTCATCGTGATGGGCAAGTCCAATCCGGACAGCGCCGATCGTCACCGGCAGCAATCGATGATTCTGGTGCCGGCCGACGCCAAAGGGGTCAAGGTCGTGCGGGCGCTCAGCGTGTTCGGCTACGACGACGCGCCGCATGGCCACATGGAAGTGACACTCGACAACGTGCGCGTGCCGGCTTCGAACATGTTGCTGGGGGAAGGCCGCGGTTTCGAAATTGCGCAGGGCCGCCTTGGTCCCGGCCGGATTCATCATTGCATGCGCATCGTCGGCCAGGCCGAGCGCGCATTGGAACTGATGTGCGCACGCCTGAAAAGCCGGGTTGCGTTCGGCAAACCGGTGGTGGAACACAATTTGTGGCATGAGCGCATAGCGGAGTCGCGCCTCATGATCGAGCAGGCGCGGCTGCTCACGCTCAAGGCGGCTTACATGATGGATACCGTCGGCAACAAGAACGCGAAGGCGGAAATCGCGATGATCAAGGTCATCGCGCCCAACATGGCGCAGCAGGTCATCGACTGGGCGATCCAGGCGCATGGCGGCGGTGGCGTCTGTCAGGACTTTCCACTGGCGCTGATGTACAGCCACAACCGCACTTTGCGGCTGGCAGACGGGCCCGATGAAGTCCACCGCAACCAGATCGCGCGTCTGGAACTGAAGAAATTCGACGATGCAAAACCTCACCGCTGAAGGTTCTTCCTGGGCGCGCGGCCGGGTTCACCGCGTGCCCGCAACTTGGGTTTGGTGAAATGACTGCCGCGTTATGATTCAGTGGGATGCTGCTGTGCAACATCAGAATCCCGCGCTGTCCATCTCCCGAAGCCCCAATCTCCCTGTTTTCGCAGGCGAATGTGAATATCCGGCAAACCGAGGCCTGGCGCGGGTTTGCGGGCGACTGAAAAATCGCGCGCGGGATTCTTTCGGCGCGCCGGACAATCTGAGGCTAAAAGGTTGTAAGGCGGTTTTGATTCGTGTATTTTGGCCGGCGTAACTATCCAAGTGTTACGCCGAAATACCTTCATTGGTTACTAATAACTTCATTCCTCACTAAGGGGGGGGTCTTGCAATGAAAATCTCGTTCAACGTAAATGGAAAAAGCACGAGCGTGGATGTCGCGCCGGATACGCCGCTGCTTTGGGTTCTTCGCGATACTCTGGGCATGACCGGCACGAAGTTCGGTTGCGGCAAGGCGCTCTGCGGCGCCTGTACGGTGCATCTGAACGGCCAGGCCGTGCGTTCCTGCCAGGTCCCCATCGGTTCCGTCTCCGCCCAGAAGGTGACGACGATCGAGGGCCTCGGTGGCAACCACAAGGTGCAGAAGGCATGGATCGCACTGGACGTGCCGCAATGCGGCTACTGCCAGCCCGGCCAGATGATGTCGGCATCCGCACTGCTCGCCTTCAACAAGAATCCCTCCGACGAAGATATCGATGCCTTCATGTCCGGCAACATCTGCCGCTGCGGCACGTATCCTCGAATTCGCGCGGCGATCAAACAAGCTGCGAAGCTGGCCTAAGGGGAGATGACAAATGGAAAATATGATCAAAAATGAAACTCGCCGTGACTTCCTGAAGGTCAGCGGCTCCGTCGCAGGCGGACTGGCGCTCGGGTTCTACCTGCCGGGCAAGCAGAATCTGGCGATCGCCGATGCCGGAGGGGGCTATTCAAGCCCGAACGCGTGGGTAAGGATCGGGCTGGATAATTCCATCACCATCATGTGCGCCCGCTCCGAAATGGGTCAGGACGTGTACACCTCGATGGCCATGCTGGTCGCCGAGGAACTCGAAGTCGACATCAACAAGATCAAGGTCGAGTTCGCGCCGCCGGCCGAGGTCTACATCAATTCATTGTTGGGCGGGCAGCTCACCGGCGGTTCGACCGCGGTTCGCGATGCGTGGGAGAAGCTGCGCAAGGCTGGTGCCTCGGCCCGCATGATGCTGGTGGCTGCCGCTGCCGACCAGTGGGGCGTCGATGCCGGTCAGTGCAAGGCCGCAAATGGCGCGATTACCGGCCCCGGTGGCAAGCGCGTGAACTACGGTCAGGTGGCTGCCAAGGCGGCGACCATGGAAGTGCCGAAGGAGGTCGCGCTCAAGCCGTCGAGCCAGTTCAAAGTCGTTGGCAACCCCAAGCAAAAGCGTCTCGACACCGAGGCCAAGGTCACCGGACAGGCGCAATTCGGTATCGATACCCGTGTGCCCGGCATGCTCTACGCCGCGGTTGCGATGGCGCCGATGATCGGTGGCAAGGTCATCAGCTTCGACGATATGCGTGCCAAGTCGATGCCAGGCGTCAAAGCGGTCGTTCAATACAGCCGCGGTGTCGCAGTGGTCGCGGACTCTTACTGGCAGGCAAAGAAGGCTAAGGACCTGCTGCACATCGAGTGGGATGGCGGTCCGAATGCCAACAACAATCAGAAGTCGATCTGGGAGGGCATCCGTGCTGCCAGCGAGCAGCCCGGTGCCGTGTTCCGTGAACAGGGCAATGTCGATACCGGCATGAGCCAGGCAGTCAAAAAGGTGGAGGCCACCTACCAACTGCCGTTCCTGTCGCACTCGCCGATGGAGATGCAAAACACCACGGCGGATGTACGTGCCGACAAGGCCATCATCATCACCCCGACGCAATTCCAGCAGTTGGTTCCGCACGTCGTTGCCGGTGCGACCGGACTGAAGCCGGAACAGGTCGAAGTGCATACCACCTTCTTGGGTGGCGGTTTCGGCCGTCGCGTGGAAGTGGATTACACGATCGACGCCGCCGAGATTTCCAAGGCGGTCGGCGCCCCGGTGAAGATGTTGTGGAGTCGCGAAGACGACATGACGCATGACTCCTATCGTCCTGCCAGCCTGATGAAGCTGGCTGCCGGGTTGGATGCAAGCGGCAAGCCGGTGGCCATGCGTTTCCATTCGACCAGCCCGTCGATTTCGGCGCGCTTGTTCCCGAGCATCGTCAAAGATGGCATCGACCCGTTCGCGGTGGAAGGCATCGACAATTATCCGTACGCAACGCCAAACATGAAGCTCACGTACCAGATGCATGACGCTGGCGTGACTCCCGGTTATTGGCGTGGGGTGTCGCACAACCTGAATGCGGTCGCGCTCGAGTGCTTCGTCGACGAGCTTGCGAACGCGGCCGGGAAGGACCCGCTACAGTACCGTATCGACATGCTCGACATGGGATCGACCAAGCATCAGTGGTCGGGCCTGTCAGCGGGTGTGCCGGTTGGCGCCCGTATGAAGAGGGTTCTGGACGAAGTTCGTGCCAAATCGGGCTGGGGCAAGAAATTGCCGGAAGGCCGGGGCATGGGCGTCGCGGTGATGGAAGGCTACAACACGGTCATCGCGATGGTTGCGGAAGTCAGCGTGTCCGCCGGCTATGACGTGACGGTCGAGAAGGTGACGGCTGTTGTGGACGCCGGTACCCTGGTGCATCCGGATCAGGCGCTGGCGCAGATGCAAAGCACGATCAACTTCGGTCAATCCGCCTGCATGTGGGGTGAAATCACCATCAAGAACGGCGGCGTCGAACAGACCAATTTCGACATGTACCGTGTTGCGCGCATGAATGAAAATCCAAAGGTTCTGGATATTCACTTCATCAAGAGCGATAGCACGCCGGGCGGGTTGGGCGAGCCGGGCACCGCGGTGATTCAGCCGGCCATCGGCAATGCGATTTTTGCCGCCTGCGGCAAGCGCTGCCGTACCCTGCCGTTCACCCCGGAAAACATCAAGGGCTCCGCCTAAGGTGTAGTCAGCCCGGCCGCTATGGCCGGGTGACCGGTGTTTTCTTCGACCCCTCGGCGGCTACCGCCGGGGGGTTTTTGTTGGCGTTGTGCGGTCGGCCTGGATTAGAATCGTTGTTCCCGTTCGAGCAGAACGCTCGTGAGCAAGGCAAGCCTTATGGATAGCGTGGATTTACAAGTATTGCGCAGCAGTGTCGCGTGGCTCGACGAGGGCCATCGCGTGATTCTCGCCACCATCGTCGAGACCTGGGGATCCTCCCCGCGGCCGGCCGGTGCCATGCTCGCGATTCGCGGCGACGGTCTGGTTGCCGGTTCGGTATCCGGCGGTTGTGTGGAGGACGATCTGATCTTTCGCATCCGCAACAAGTCGTTGGCGATCGACAAACCCGAGCTTGCGTCCTATGGGATCAGCAAGGATGAAGCCACACGCTACGGCCTTCCCTGCGGCGGCAAGCTGGAGCTGGTGCTGGAGCCGGTCGGCGATAAACGGCGCCTGAGGGAGCTGCTGGAGCGCGTCGATCGCCATGAGCTGACAGCTCGAATCCTGGATATGCAGAGCGGTGAGGTGACGTTGCGGCCGGCAAAGCGGACGGACGACACGCTCGGATTTGATCGCAAGCGGCTGATGACGGTGCACGGGCCACGCTGGCGCCTGCTGATCATTGGCGCCGGGCAGCTTTCGCAATATCTGGCGCAGATGGCACAGGCGCTCGACTATAGCATCACGGTCTGCGATCCGCGCGAGGAGTACGCCGACACCTGGAACGTGGAGGGCGCCATTCTCGATCGCGGCATGCCCGATGACGTCGTGGTGGCGATGAATCTCGATTCCCACAGCGCGCTCGTCGCGGTAACGCACGATCCCAAGCTCGACGATCTGGCGCTGATGGAGGCGCTCAAGTCGCCGGCGTTCTACGTCGGTGCGCTGGGCTCGCGGCTCAACTCGCAGAAGCGGCATGAGCGCCTGCTGATGTTCGATCTGTCGGCGGCCGAGCTCAGCCGTCTTCACGGACCCATAGGACTTAACATCGGCAGCAAAACGCCGCCAGAAATTGCCGTGTCGATTCTCGCGGAAATGACAGCGGTGCGCCACCATGTGGACCTGAACAAAGTCGGTATCCGGGAAAACGAGGATAGTTCGGAAGGCAATCGGCAGGTTTGTGTGACGGCACAGAGCGCCTGATCGAGCGCCAGAGATATCAGCAATGGGAGCCCGCCCGGCTCCCATTCTTTTTTATTCAATCCGGGATCAACAGCTTCAACGAGGAGAACAGCATGAGACTCAAGAACAAGATTGCAATCGTGACCGGCGCAGGATCGGGCTTTGGCGAGGGTATAGCCAGGCGTTTCGTGGAAGAGGGTTGCAGGGTCATCGTCAACGACCTGAAGCCCGAGGGCGGCGAACGGGTCGCGAAAGAGATCTCGTCCGCTGGCGGACAAGCGAAGTTTGTACAGGGGGATGTATCCAAGGCGGCGGATTGGGACCGGTTGCTCAAAGCCACGCTGGACGCCTACGGCAGTCTCGATATCGTCATCAACAACGCAGGCACGACGCACCGTAACCAGCCGCTTCTGAATGTGACGGAAGAGCAGTTCGATCGTGTCTATGCCGTAAATGTGAAGAGCCTGTACCACAGCGCGCGCGCCGTCGTGCCTTACTTCCGCAAAAGTGGCGGGGGAGTATTCATCACCATCGCGTCAACGGCCGGTGTGCGGCCGCGCCCCGGGCTGGTCTGGTACAACGGCAGCAAGGGTGCGGCAATCGTCATCAGTCGCGCGATGGCCGTCGAGCTGGCACCGGACAAGATCCGCGTGAACGTGGTCAACCCGGTGGCCGGCGACACGCCGCTGCTGGCCGAATTCATGGGGTCCGATACGCCGGAGATACGCGCGAAGTTCATTGCCAGCATCCCGCTGGGACGTTTCAGCAAGCCGATCGACATTGCCAACGCCTGCCTGTATCTCGCTTCCGACGAAGCGGATTTCATCACCGGCGCCTGCATCGAAGTCGATGGCGGCCGCTGCGTCTAAACAGGTCTCAAGAAAATCTTCACCGCAGAGGCGCAAAGGCGCAGAGGAAACGCAAAGGAAAACAAGGATGGCGTCAAAATGCGGTTCGCGCCTGTATTGATCGAGTCGAGGCAGAGAAATAGCGGATTCTCGCTTTGATCGATTCGTGTGATCCAGGCAAGTTGAACCAATGGAGTAAAGACGAGCGCCGAGATTCACATCCCTGCATGTGATTTTCTTTGCGTTTCCTCTGCGCCTTCGCGCCTCCGCGGTTAGTACTTGCCTTAACCGGTGAAGGCCTGGATGCCGGTCTGGGCGCGGCCCAGGATCAGTGCATGCACATCGTGGGTGCCCTCGTAGGTGTTCACCGCTTCCAGATTCATGAGGTGACGCATCACGTGGTATTCGTCTGAAACTCCGTTGCCGCCGTGCATGTCGCGCGCTGTCCGGGCGATGTCCAGGGATTTGCCGCAGGAATTTCGCTTGATCATCGATATCATTTCGGGAGCGGCGCCGCCTTCGTCCATCAGGCGGCCCACGCGTAGAACGCACTGCAGGCCGAGCGTGATTTCGGTCTGCATGTCCGCGAGTTTTTTCTGGATCAGCTGGTTCGCCGCGAGCGGCCGGCCGAATTGTTTTCTATCCAGCGTATAGCCGCGCGCCGCATGCCAGCAGAATTCGGCGGCGCCCAGCGCCCCCCAGGCAATGCCATAGCGCGCCTTGTTCAGGCATCCGAACGGACCTTTCAGGCCTTCGACGTTCGGCAATAGATTCTCTTCCGGGACGAATACGTCGTCCATGACGACTTCGCCGGTTATCGAGACTCGCAGGCTGAACTTGCCTTCGATCTTCGGCGTGGAAAGTCCCTTCATGCCGCGCTCGAGAATGAAGCCGCGAATGATGTCCCGGTCATCCTTTGCCCAAATGACGAACACGTCGGCCACCGGCGAATTCGTAATCCACATCTTCGCGCCCTTGAGCAGGTAGCCGCCGTCGACTTTGCGCGCGCGGCTGATCATGCTTCCCGCGTCCGACCCGAAGTCGGGCTCGGTCAGGCCGAATGCGCCCACGGTTTCGCCTGAGGCGAGCCTGGGCAGATATTTCTGCCGTTGCGCCTCGGTGCCATAGGTATGGATCGGATACATCGTAAGGCTGGATTGCACGCTCATCATCGAGCGATAGCCCGAATCCACCCGTTCGATCTCCCGCGCGATCAGTCCATAGCAGACATGGTTCGCGCCCGCACAGCCATAGCCCTCGAGCGTCGAGCCGAGAAAGCCAAGGGCGCCCATCTCGGTGAATACCTCGCGATCGAAGCGTTCAAGCCGGTGCGCCAGCACAACGCGCGGCATGAGCTTACCCTGGCAGTAGGCGCGCGCCGAGTCTCGCACCATGCGCTCTTCGTCGTTCAGTTGTTCTTCGAACAGTAACGGGTCTTCCCAACGGAACGAGGCACGGGCGAGGGGGGCGTTCATGGAGTTCTCCTGTTTTGGCCGGTGAATCGCCGGGCCGAGAATCCAAGGCAGGCGACGCCCCAGCATTCTAAGCCATGCAACGGAGGGGACACGTCCAGGGGGGTGCTGCCCGGCGGCTCGCCGTCCGCAACTAGGGGGTTGGCCGCCAGCGAGGCGCAGGCAAAAAAATGCCCGATCAGGGAGGAAACCGGGCGTCAAGCACACAAAAGCGCAATAAAGGGCTTAGGGCGGCAGGGGCGTTGTACTAGGGATTTGCCTCGCCGTCATTCGTACTTGAACTCGTTTCAGCCAAGCCTGATCACCGACCCATTGACCAATTTGATCCGCTCGCCGATGTTGAACGCAGGGCGCTCATTTTCATACATCGTTCGCACGGTGCCGTTTTCCATCTGTACGGTCACCACGAATCCGGCGGTGCGCGATCCTCTTTGTTGATCGCCCGGATGGCCGGTGACCTTCAAAATCATCGCGCCCTCGCTTGCCGCCGCCACTGAATAGGCAATTTCTGGTGCGGACGGCCTGGCCTGCAGGGGAATGATCGAATTCACAACACCACAATCAGGGCAGACAGGTTTGCGCGCCGGCACGCTCGCGCCAAATTGGAAGTTGACGGGCTTGCCTGCGGCCAGTGTTTCGCCGCGGTGGCGGGTCAGACCTTGATGTCCCTCGCTTGATACGGCGGGGGCGCGGAGAATGCCGGTGACCGGTGTCTTGCCGAAACCCGAGAATGGATTGAGGTTCGAGCGCGTGATTGAAAGATGCCCGGTGATGGCTGCTACCCCGAGTCCACTGAAAGCGATTACGGAAAGCGTTGCCGCGATAACCAGCGGGGTTATCAGGGGACCTTTTCTATCGTTCATGGCTTGTTTTCAGGTTTAAGGTTTGTGATCGACAGGACTATTTACGGCAAGTCCAGATCAATATGCAGCAAGATTTCTATTCATTGCGCTCATCGTTGCGCTATCCGCACGGCATGCCCAATCGAGGCCGGCTTACGATAGCAATCGTGTTTCCACGCGACCGAACGCGCCGAAATCGGCAACCACGTGATCTCCAGGGGCGATTGCCGCCGGCGCAATGCAGGTGCCGGTGGTGATGGTTTCGCCGCCGCGTAACGATTCGCCCACCCGCGACAACTCGTTCGCGATCCAGGTGAGGGCGACGCGTGGGTCTCCCAGCACGTTCTCGCCCTTGCCCTCGCGGGCGAGGTTGCCGTTGATGTGTGCCGTTACCCGATGTCGGGCCAGATCGTGCTGGCGCCAATCGATGCGCGTTGCTGTCCCGAGGACAAAATAACCTGCACATGCATTGTCGGCAATGAGTTGCGCTGCACCCGCAGAGGCGAAATCGCGATAACGCGAGTCCGGAATTTCGATCGCCGGATGCATGCTATCCACGGCCGCAATGACCTCGGCGATGGAGTACGGGGTATTGCGCGGCGGCAGATCACGCGCCATGCGAAATGCGAACTCCGCTTCGGCTACGTTCATGATGTTGTTTGTCAGCGTGATGCCTGCCCCGGGTAAGAAAACGCGGTTTTCCAGCAAACGCCCGGCCAAGGGGCCGTCGACACCAATATGCTGCTGCCCCGCCTTGCTGGTTGCGGCGATTTTCCAGCCGAACACCCGCTGGGCCGATAACCGCGCAACCTGCGCCTGGACTTGATAACCGTCGATGCGCGTTTTCGGCCGGTATGCGGAAGGGATTGCTTCAATGCGCTGATCGGCATGCCAGGTCGACCAGATGATCTTGGCGGCTTCCTCGATTGCCTGCTTTTCCATAGCGTTCTTTCCCAAAATGGTCATTCAATGCGCGGCGGCCGGCGGCCGGACCACATTGACGAGGGGTTCGCCGCGTGCGAGATGATCAAGGTTTTGGGCAATCAGTCTGCAACGTCGCGGCAGCAGGCCCTTGGTCCAGCCCGACCCGTGCGGCGTCATGATTACGTTATCCAGATCGCGAAACGGCAGGTTGGACGGATCACCTCGCGCTTCGCCTTGTGCGGGATAGCGAAACCAGGTGTCGATCGCCGCCCCGCCAATGCGATGGTCCCGCAATGCTTCGTACAATGCAATTTCATCGATCAGGGTGCCGCGCGCGACATTGATGATGAAAGCACCCGGTTTCATCCTGGCGATCCTTTCCCTGCCGATCAGGCCCGCAGTGGAGGAATCGAGTGGCACCGCGAGCAGGACGAAATCGGATTTTGCGAGCAATTCATCCAGTTTCTGCATCGGTTCCACGCACTCGACCAAACCATCTCCACCTCTTGGCGTGCGGCTGCACGCCAGAATAGTCATGCCGAAAGCGCGTGCGCGCGCCGCGACCTCACGGCCTATGTGTCCATAACCGACGATCCCCACCGTCTGTCCGAACAACTCCCCATGACGCGGACCGCTTAGATGAGATCCATACCATTCGCCGCGCCTGAGGGCGGCGTCCATTCGCGGGATCCCGATCACCGATTGCAACATGGCGGACAGGACGTATTCGGCGATGCCGATTTCATGCTCGAAGACGTTGCACACGGCGGCCTGCGCCGGAACAGTTTCGAAGGCAATGTCGTCGGTGCCGGCGCCGGGCAAGTGCAGCAGTTTCAATTTTGGCGCCAAGGGCATGTTTCTCGTCCAGTTCATCGAAATCATGGCGTCCGCGTCGGCGAGCTTGCGTTGCAGTTCGCCGCGGTCCTCGTGGTTCGCCACGTCAACAGTCCATTTGGTCTCGAGAAATTCCGGAATCAGGGCGAGGCGCCCGTCGTTATCGACGTTCTTGATGAGCAGTTTCAAGCAGGCATTTCCCGGTAATCAAGATGAGATCGAACGGATCGACGAACACGAAGAGGCAAAGTCAGGGCTGCGCAAACATTAGCGAGAAACCCCGGCGATTCAGAGGCCGATTCATTCGCGCAACGGATTCTTCGTTCGAGGAGTAAAGTCCGTTGGCGCGATGATTATACTTTTTCGACGCCGGGCGCGTCGGACCGCAGCGGAGCCGACTTGCCGGGTGTTCCTCGGGCAGCAGTCAGGGGAGCGGTTGACAATGCAGCCGACGGGAACCGTCTTGGCCAATTCGACGGCGCCTTCGTTGGTACACTCATGGCGTTGTCTGGCCATCGATATGGATAGGATTGATTGCGTCGAATGCCGGGCTCGAAGGCACGTTCATCGCAACCGAAAAAAACGTCAATCGCACCAACATGTGCAACGACCGCATGCTGAAATACCCAATGACTGCCTTGCGTTACGCAGGTGAACTCTGATGGGCACCGCATCTTCGATTCTCGTGACAGGCGGCGCCGGATATATCGGTTCACATACGGTCGTGGAACTGCTGGCAGAGGGACATGAGGTGTGCATCGTCGATAATTTGTGCAACAGCAGGCTCTCGGTCATCGACAGGATCTCTGCTATCGCCGGCCGAAAGCCGGAATTTGCCAATCTGGATTTACGCGACCGGGCGGGACTGAGGAATCTGTTTTCCGCGCATGCATTCGACGCCGTGCTCCATTTTGCCGGTCTGAAGGCCGTGGGGGAGTCGGTAGCAAAGCCCCTGCTTTATTACGGCAACAACGTTACCGGCACGGTCTCGCTGCTGGAATCGATGACGGAGGCGGGATTGAAGACCCTGGTATTTTCCTCATCGGCTACGGTTTATGGGGATCCGCTCGCCGTTCCGATAACCGAGAGTTTTCCCCTTAACGCCACCAATCCGTATGGCCGTTCCAAGCTGATGATCGAAGATATTCTTCGCGATACGGCGAAGTCGGACCCGCGGTGGCGTATCGCCTTGCTGCGCTATTTCAATCCGGTCGGCGCCCATGAATCCGGATTGATCGGCGAGGACCCGCGGGGCACACCCAATAACCTGTTGCCCTATGTGGCACAAGTCGCGGCCGGCATACTGCCTCAGGTTTCCGTTTACGGTGCGGACTATCCGACACCGGATGGCACCGGCATTCGCGACTACATTCACGTGGTGGATCTGGCCAAGGGGCATCTGGCGGCGCTCAGCACGATTGCACGGCAGCCGGATCTGCTGACCATCAACCTTGGCACTGGGCGTGGAGTCAGCGTGCTTGAAATGATCAAGACATTTTCCGAAGTCAGCGGGCGCAAGATCGCCTATCGGATTGCCGCGCGCCGGCCGGGAGACGTGGCGGAGTGCTACGCGGACGCCTCGCTGGCCTATCGACTCATGGGCTGGCGGGCGACGCGCACGGTCGAAGACATGTGCACCGACGCCTGGCGCTGGCAGAAAACGAATGTTCCGGTCAAATAGCAGGAGGCTGGTGCTCGGGGGACGCTAAACCAAACGGCGCCATCGCCAGTGCCTTCGCTGCTGCGTGGACGGCAAGCGAAACGAGACATCGCGAAGCGGCGGGCTTCCTGGTTGCCCGGTGACCCTACGTCAGGGGGAACAGCAATAAATCACACGGTACAATTGGAAGCGCCACCTGAGTAGGACCGATGGTGGTCGGGTTTGCGATTTTGCGATTCTTTATGCTGATGCGAGCGAAAGCTAAATCGCAAGATCGCAAACTTGACACCGGAGTCTTGACACCGGAGTCTCAGACACCGGAGTCCCATAAAGGTGTGCGACCCTTTATTGAAGAAAACATCCTCTCGCCGATTACCGCGCTGCTTGACATGGTACGGCACGCCGGGGAAAACGGTTCGCGCAAGCCTGGGCATCTTGGAAGACTGTCATAGGCGACAATAAAGGGGTGCGTCCCCTTTATTTCACGACACCAAAGACCTCAAACAGGCGAAGGCGCTCTTGGACGAGTTGCAGGAAAGCGTGGCGGCTTGGCGGTCGGTGTAAAAGTCGCAACTATTCAGTGGTGATGCGGGCGCGCCATCGAAGTATTAGCCTAGCTTGCCCAACGCACGAGGCGTCTGATGTTTGTGTGCACCCTATGGCAGAACAGAAAGTCCCGCACGTGTGGCTCCGTCGTGCAGGCGCTGGTCGAACGCTGCGAACGTGCACGGAATATCCGTTTGGTCTCGAAGCCAAAGCGCGCTGGCGAGATGTATGCTGTCGAAGCCGCGTAGCTCGTAGGTTTCCGCGGTTTCCCCGGCGCGTCGTACTACCGAGGGGGTTAGCTCGACCCGCATAAACGATTCCCAGTCAGCATTAAGTCGGGCAACGCGCTCTCGGTGTCTGCGAGGGCTGGTGAGAGCGTTGCGATGCAAGCGTGCAAAGGCGGCCCGCGCTTCAGCGTACGCCACCACTGAGGTCGCGGCCGCCGTTGCTTTGTTCAGCCAATTTCGCACTCGCACGGAGCCCGTCTCCCGAACATAGAGCTTCACCAACGCCGACGTGTCGAGGTACAGGATCACCGCCGATCCTCGCTCACCCAGTCCGATACAGAAACGTTTTTCGGCAGCGATTCAGGACGAGCGAGTCCCTTCGGCATCTTGCCGTTCCAGTGGATACCCGGTTCGGCGGCAAGCTGGTGAATGGACCGCTTCCTTCGGATCGGCACTATTTCTGCCACAGGCTTGTTGTGCGACGTCACGGTCACCGTGTCGCCGGCTTGTACCCGACGCAGTAGCTGGCTGAGTTGGGCTTTGAGTTCTCGTACGCTGGTTTGCATCGATGTGGTCCAAATCTATGATTGTGGCCACAATGGTACACGAATGCGTGCGACCTATGTTCTGGGGAACGACAGAGAGCAAGCGCCAGACAGGAGAGCTGCGGTATCGGTATCAGCGTAACATGCTCGGATCCCTGCGGTGATCTGACCGCAGAAGTCTGCTAAGACCATCGATCCTCGGCGGGATCACCGGACACGAAGGAGGGATTTTCATGCCGACGCTCGCCGGCTGGCTACAAGAGCATGGTCTCGATCAGTATGCCGGCGTGTTCGCCCAGAGCGAGATCGATCTCGATGTCATGCCGGATTTAACGGAGCAGGACCTTGAGAAGCTAGGTTTGCCTTTGGGTGCGCGCAAGCGGTTCATGAGGGCGATCCGTAGCCCGAATGCATCCTCCCCCGCCGCGATCGATTCCTCGTCTTCTTCGTCGCCCTCCTCCTCCTCCTCCATCGTCTCCGTTGCAGAAGGCGAGCGCCGCCAGCTCACAGTCTTGTTCTGCGACATGGTGGGTTTCACCGAACTGGCCAACCGCGTGGATCCCGAAGTGCTGCAGCAGATCATGGGCAGCTACGAGGATGCCTGCGCGGTGTGCATTACCCGCTACGAAGGCTACGTTTTCCAGCGCCTGGGTGACGGCATCGTGGCCTTCTTCGGCTATCCGCTCGCGCACGAGGGCGAGGCCGAGCGGGCGATTCATGCGGGGCTGGAGATCATGGAAGCCTTGTCTGCGCTCGACGTCCCCGACGCCGGCCATCTCGCGGTGCGCATCGGTATCGCTACCTGCTTGGTGGTGGTCTCCAGTGTCGAGAAAGGCGCTGTGGGCAACACCATGAACCTGGCATCCCGGCTGCAGGCCATCGCCCAGCCCGGCAGCATCGTGGTGAGCGAGCGGGTGCACCGCTTGGCCGGTGGCAGCTTCGACTACGACGACCTGGGCGAGCAGACTCTCAAGGGCATCGCCCAGCCCACTCATGCCTATCGCATCCTCGGGGTGAGTGAGGCGGCCAACCGCTTCGAGGCCGCGCACAGTGAAGCCGAACTGACGCCGCTGGTGGGGCGCGAGCAGGAGATCGGCTTGCTGCTGGAACGCTGGGCGCTCGCGCAAGACGGCGAAGGCCATGTGGTGCTGCTGTCCGGGGAGCCCGGCATCGGCAAGAGCCGGATCCTGAGTGCGTTTCGCGAGCGGTTGGAGGGCAGCAGGGTAGATGGGGTCAGACTCGATTTATCTGCTAGACTCTCGATCGTCTGCGTATCCAAAGGCGCTTACCCTCTCCCATGGCCCGACTGCCCCGCTTCTTTGCCAAAGGCCAGCCGCTTCACATCATC
>Ga0315281_10005089_pt1 | contig 18892 bp, 15 predicted proteins | sample YL17G07_0_MG_FD_204540 | JGI IMG/M metagenome (GOLD analysis project Ga0315281, IMG submission 204540) | Sediment microbial communities from Yellowstone Lake, YNP, Wyoming, USA - YL17G07_0 | ecosystem: Environmental > Aquatic > Freshwater > Lake > Sediment | place: USA: Wyoming | collected... | reverse complement strand
CCTGTCCGGCGGCGAGAAGCAGCGCGTATACCTGGCGCGCGCGTACGTGCAGGACACGCCGCTAATCCTGATGGACGAGCCCACGTCGTTCCTCGACCTCAGGTATCAGCAGGAGACGATGCGCTCCATCCGCGCTCTCGCCGCCGAAGGGCGCGCGCTCCTCATCGTCACGCACGACCTCGCCGCCGCCGCGCTCGTCTGCTCGCGGATGTACCTTATGTCGGCAGGTAGGATGACCGCGTCGGGGGAGACGAGCGACGTGCTCACGGCGGAGAACGTGGCCCGCACTTTCGGCGCGGAGATGCCGTATGGAGTGGCTGAGATTCTTGATGCAAGGAGGGAAAGACCGTGAACCGAAATCGAACGACAGCCATCGTTGTGGCGGCCGTCATCGTCGCAGCGCTGGCCGTCGGCGCATGGCTTCTGAACCTGAAGGGCGGCGCGCCGCCGACCGTACGAACCGCGTCGCCCGCGTCCGTCCGCGTCGTGTCGCTTGCGCCGAACCTGACCGAGATGGCGTTCGCCGTCGGCGGGGGCGGCGACATCGTGGGCGTTTCCGACTTCGACAACTATCCTCCCGCGGTGCGTCAGCTCGCGCGCGTGGGCGGGTTTATCAATCCCAGCTTGGAGAAGATCGTCGCGATGAGGCCCGACATAGTCCTCATACACAAGGGCAACCCGCTCGACGTCATCGACAAGCTCAAGGGCGCGGGCATCCGCGTGGAGGTGTTCGACGACGAGCGCTCGCTCACCGACATATTGACGAGCATACGTAGATTGGGCGACCTCTTGAACAAGCAGGCCGAGGCGACGAAGGAGGTCGAGTCCATCCGCGCGGCCCTCACGATGGTAAGGGTCGCCGCGGACAAGGCGCGCGGAGCCGGAGGGCGCGTCCGCGTGTACTTCGGCGGCACGTCGCCGCCATACTGGACCGCCGGCGGGCGGACGTTCATAGACGAGGTGATTCAGGTGGCGGGCGGGCGGAACGTGGGGTACAAGATCACCCAGGATTGGCCGACCATTTCTCCCGAGGCGATCGTCGCGTTCGACCCGCAGGCCATCATCATTCCCGTCAAGGACCTCGCCGCGAAGGGCGATTCGGCGCTCGCCAAGGCGCGCCTCGACATTTCGCAGGCGCCAGGCCTGAAGGACACGGACGCCGCAAGGAACGGCCGCATCCTCCTCGTGGACGAGGACGTCATCGAGCGTCCCGGCCCGCGCATCGCCGAGGCGGCAAGGACGATCGCCGACGGCCTCGCGAAGATGTTCGGTGCAAAGACCTCTCCGGCCCCATCTAAGGAGGCTGAGTGAGCCTCTCACGCAGGACACTCTGGACGGCGGTTGCTTCGCTCGCGGCGCTGGTCGCGGTCGGCTTAATCGCGCTCTCGCTCGGCGCGGAGACCATCGCGCCCGCCAAGGTCATCGCTGCGCTCGCGCACCGCATACCGGCCGCCGACCAAGCCGCGATCATCATCTGGCAGCTCCGCCTGCCGCGAATCGCGCTCGCGCTGTTCGTGGGCGCGGCGCTCGCGCTCGCCGGCGCGGTGATGCAGGCGTACTTCCGCAACCCTCTCGCAGACCCATATATTCTAGGTATATCGTCGGGCGCGGCGCTCGGCGCGGTCATCGCGCTCTCGCTCAATCTCGCCGCCGGCGCGTCGTTCGGCGCGGTTCAGGCGCTCGCGTTCGTCGGCGCAATCGCGGTGATGGCCGCGGTGTTCGGCATCACGCGGGCTACGGGGCGCCGCGACACGCTCACCCTCCTCCTCGTCGGCATCGCCTTGGGCGTCCTCCTGAACTCCGTCACCTCGTTCGTGATGAGCCGCTCGACGGGCGGCCTACTCGCCAACCAGTTCTTCTGGCTGATGGGCTCGCTGGCGTCCGCGAAGTGGCAGAGCGTATGGATTCTATGCGTGGTCACCCTCGTCGGCGGGGCGGCGTCGCTCGTCCTCTCGCGCGAGCTCGACATTCTCTTGATGGGCGACGAGGAGGCGCAGCACCTGGGCGTATCGGTCGGGCGCGTGCGTGCGGTCGCTATAATCGCGGCGTCGCTCCTCACGTCCGTGGCCGTCGCCGCGGCCGGAGTAGTAGCGTTCATAGGTCTCATCGTTCCGCACATAGTCCGCCTGGTCATCGGCCCGTCGCACCGCGCGCTCCTTCCGATCGCGGCGGTGGCGGGGGCGGCGTTCCTCATCCTCGCCGACCTCGTCGCGCGCACCGCGCTCGCGCCGGCCGAGATCCCCATCGGCATCGTCACGTCGCTCATCGGCGCGCCGGTGTTTCTGGTCGTCCTGCTGAGGGGGCGACGGGCGTGAGCCGAATCGCCGCGCTGCTATTGGCGATGTGTCTGCTCGCGACGTGGGCAGGTCTTAGACCTGCCCCTACGAGCGCGGCGGAGCAGGATTCCACCAACGTGAAACAGCAAGCGCAATCCGATAGCGCCGACCAGGAGGAAGTTGAGCTCGTGCCGATAGAGGTGACGGCCAAGCGCGAGAAGGGCGAGCTCGAGCGCGCGTCCGCCGACGTGACAATAATCCGCGTGGCCGATACGCCGGGCAAGTTCCGAAGCGTGGCGGAAGTCCTCGACACCGTGACGGGCGTCGTCATCCGCAGGCTGGGCGGCGAGGGCAAGCCCGCCATCGTCTCCATCCGCGGGTCGTCGGCGTCGCAGGTGCTCGTGCTCCTGGACGGCGTCCGTCTCACTCCCGGCAGGCTTGGCGGCTACGACCTATCTAACATCGATTTATCAGCTATAGACCATATTGAAGTCTTGCGCGGCGGGGCGTCCGCCCTGTTCGGCAGCGACGCGTTCGGCGGCGTCATCAACATCGTCACGAAGAAGGCCGCGGGCAGACCCACCGCGAGCCTCTCCGTCACGGCGGGCTCGTTCGGCACGTATCGGGTCTCGATACAAGCGTCGAGCGCGGGCGCAAGGAGCGAGTCGTTTACGAGCGCGTCGGCGGAGCAGTCCAAGGGCGACTTCGCGTACACGACCGTCAACGGCGCGCGGCTCCGGCGCGACAACGACGACCTCCGGGGCTTCGACCTCTTCAATAAGTACTCGACTCTCGGCCTCCGCGGACGCTTCACAGTGACGAACTCGTTCCACTTCGCCCATGATGGCGAGCCTGGCCTGGGCGAGTTTCCGTCCACGACCGCGGTGAGCCGCGCGAGCTCCCTCGTCAACGACTTCACCTTCGAGCCAGAGGTATCCACAGGCGGCAACCTCCGCGTGACATACACGCTCCGGCATGAGATGAAGAGCCAGTCATTTCAGGATACGCACCCGTTCTTCGGCCCGCCGATAATGGACAAGACGATCGAGCACGCGTTGGACGCGAGCGCCCGCATCCGGTGGACTCCCACACCGCAGCAGGTGGTGTCCGGTCTGGCTGAGGCTAGATACGATAGGCTTCAGAGCGCGCCGTTCAACTCGCCGCACCGGACGAGCCTGCTTCTCTCCGCAACCGACGAGATTTCTCTCCCGCGGCAAGTACGTTATCTCGCCCGCCGCGTCCGTATCGCACGCGAGCGACGTCGGCACCAGGTTCTCGCCGTCGCTCGGCTTTCACGCGAACCTGTCGCGACGGTTCGAGGCGAACGCGAACGTCGGCCGGTCGTTTAGGTTCCCGTCGTTCGACGAGCTGTACTTCCCGAACGAAGGCTTCCTTTCCGGCAACCCCGACCTCACGAGCGAAGTCGCGAACGAGGCGGACGCGGGCGTCGCGTACAAGCCGAGGTGGGGGCGCGTCGAGGCCGTGGGGTTCGCGAGCGACATCGAGAACTCCATTATCTTCGCGCCGGTGTCGGCGTACACGATACGCGCCGAGAACACCGGCCGGGCGCGCGTCCGCGGCATCGAGGCGAGCGCCAGCGCGACGGTGACCAAGCGCCTGAGCCTGGCCGGCTCGTATACGCTCACGGACGCGCACTACGCGGATTCGCGGATTCCCCTGACAGGCCGGCCGAAGTACAAGGCGACGCTCGGCGCGAACCTGGCCGCGGGGCGTTCACGGATTACGCTCGACCTACTGCGGGAGAGCAGCCTGCCCGCCGACCTCTTCGGCAACATCACGGTCGCGGGGAAGACGCTCCTCGCCGCTTCGTTCTCGTACAAGCTCTCGAACCGAATCGACCTCGTCCTGAAGGGCGAGAACCTGTTGAACGAAAACGCGCGCGACTCGCGCGATCTGCCCCTGCCGGGGCGCGCATTCTATTTGACAATAACACTGAGGTGACACAGAAATGGCCGATATGAAATCCCATACGGGCGGTTCTCGAACCGCCCCTACAATCGCGTTGCTGCTTGCTCTCGTAGCGCTCTTGCTCGCCGCCTGCGGTGGCGGCGGCGGAGGCACCGTTCCGTCGCCGAATCCCGGCGCGGGGCTCGACCCGCAGACGCTCGTGGTGAAGAAGGCGTTCACGACCGGCGCCGCCCCGAACCGGATGGTCGTCTACGGCAAGTTCGGCTACGTCGCCAACTACTCCGACAACAACGTTGAGATCATCGACCTCGATTCGATGACTGAGAGCGCGCGGTTTGCCCTGCCCGTGAACAGCGGCCCGAGCGAGGTCGAGGTGGTCGCGGGCATCGGCTACGCCGTCTGCAACGGGAACAACACGCTCGCGTTCTTCAACCCCACGACGGGCGAGCAGAAGTACCCGACGCTCGACATATCGTACGGCGGCGCGATGTTCCAGGGGCCGGGGCAGATGGCCGTGTCCGGCAGCAAGGCCTATATACCCAATGCCAATGTCACATCGTACGCGCCGTTCGATTACGCGCCGGGCAGCGTGACCGTCGTGAACCTGACCACGCGGACCGTCACGGGCCACATCGCAACGACGTTCTTCCAGCCGCTCTTCGCCATCAGCTACGGTGGCCTCGTCTACGTGGTCGAGGCGGGCAAGACCGGCTTCGACGCGAGCTTCAACGTCACCGTCGCGACGGACGGAGGCATAGACGTTATAGACCCGGCGACGGACGCCATCGTCGGCAACATCGACCTCGGCAAGAGCGCGGCGGGCAGGCCGGCGGTCGTCGCGGGGACGCCGTTCGCGTACGTCGGCACGTCGATGGGCGGGTTCATCATGAAGGTGAACCTGGATGCGAAGACCGTCGTGCGCGGCGTTGACGACCCCATCCGCCTCACGTCCGCGCGCACGTTCATCTCGTCGCTCGCGGCGACGCCCGACGGCCATCTCCTTGCTACGTCGTTCAACACGGACGAGGTCTACGTGATAGACACGGCGACGGACGCCGTCGCGGGGCCGCCGTTCTCGTGCCCGTTCAGCCTGAAGGTGAGCGCTGACCTGGTCGGCGGCGCGGCGGACATCGCCATCCGGGATATGCAGGCGTTCCCCGGCGGCGGCCCGAACGTGTTCATCCTGAACGGTGTCGCCAACTCGCTCTCGACGATCAACCTCCGCGGGTATCTAGGATTTCCACACTAGGTGGTGCCGTCGCCGTCTGACAACCTCACTTTGGCTCGTTCTTTGACGGCCTGTCGTCGGGGTCGCCAATGTACCTGGGCTTCCCTTTGTCCTCGGGCCAGAGGTAGACCTCTCTATTGATCCTCATCACGACGTCGCCGACACGGTACTCAAGCACTATGGTCGCCCTAACCGTGTGCTCAGGGATGAGCACGGATGTCTCCCTTCTTCCGCCGCTAAGGGTGTCCCTCGCGCCGATCGGCGTTCCGTAGGTCTCCCGTGCGGGGCCGGTGACCGGGTCATACGGGGTGGCGAACAGCGTCATCTTGACGTCGATGGGGAACGGGGGTTCCTCGGAGAGGAACGTGCGGCGCACCGTGACGGAGACCCGCACCGGCTCGGCGGTGCACTTCACTTCCCCCGGCTTGCCGTCGAAATCACTCGTGTACGGCAGCATCACGAATGGCACGTCCTTCGGGTCCTCCACACTCATCACGAGCTGAGCCGACGGGTTGTCGCCGATAGGCGCTTCCGGCGTCTCGGCCAAGCCGACGAGCTGGACACATCCTCCGCGCACGAAGACCCTCGTCGGCACCTCGTAGAACGTGAATATGTCGTCGCCGTAGCGCACTTGCTGAAATATGTTAGGGCTGCGCCTTATAACGACGTTCTCTCCCGCGTCATTCCGTCCAGCGTACACGACGCGGAGGTGATCCGGGTCGCTCTTCGCGAGTTCCTCGGTCTTCGCCTTGAGGTTGTCATACTCTTTCTGCGACTTATACGTGTATAGGACAACCACGGGATAGTACTTTACGAAGAAGTCCTGCGTCTCCTTGTGCCACGATGTCTGCCAGAAGTGCCCGTAAACTAGGAGCAGAAAGCCGCTCTTCTGCCACTGTTCGGGGATCTGGTTCAGGACGGCTTGAGGCAGTTCGTCGCCGACCTCCAGCGGCCGGGCCGCGGACCACATAGGCAAAGTCAAGACGACCAGCGCCGCGGCAATCGCCGCGATGAGCGGCGTTCCGCATACACGTTTTGTTTTCATCGAATAGTCCTCCTTGGTGTGCATATTCTAACGCACTTGGAGGCTAATTGTACCCCCCCCAGAATTTTTCAATGGGTACGTGAAAATCGGGGGATCCCTGACCGCCTGCGGGATGCCGGCTCTACCAATGAGGAGAGGACTCGCGCCTTTCGAGGCGGCGTCCACTTCTTGACGCCGGAGGCGTCGCTGACAATTGCCACGGGTTTCAACCCGTGGTATGAGGGCAGGGTCCAGGCAGTGAATCGAGGTGGGCGACCGATGGAATCGGTCGCCCAAACAGGAGAACGTGGAGGGTGGTGGACGCCGTCACCCAGGGCTTACGCCCTTGGATATTATCAATCGCCCCTCCAGGGCCAATAGGATTCCATGTGCGCCTCCGCCAATTCCTCGTGCCTTCGTGCCTTTTCAGTGATGGACAACACGCAGGCTGAAGCCGTGCGGCTACGCTCAGATACCGTTCCGAGGCGTTTCCCAGCCGTCCAGGGGCTTCATCCGGTTGAGCGTCTTCAGCGACGGATACGTCGTGAAGAATGTGACGGCGAGGATGAGAAGGCTTATGCCGCCGCCGAATCCGATGGCGACAGGCGAGCCGAAGAAGCGGCCTATCGTCCCCGCGACGAGGCCGGTGATCGGCATCATCCCCACGAACATCAGCACGTATATGCCCATAATCCGGCCGCGGAGGTGGTCGGGCGTGTTCAACTGCACGAGCGTGTTACAGATGGGAAAGAGGAACGCGAACGAGAGGCCGATAAGCACCGCGTTCACAAAGGCGAGGTTCAGGCTGCGCTCGAACGAGAACGCGATGATGAGCGAAGTGAACGCCGCGGCGGCGATGAGCGGGAACTTCACGCGCCGGAACCTCATCGGCAGGGACGCGAGGGTTACGGCGCTCGTGAACGCTCCGACGCCGATGCCCGCCTGCAGGAGGCCGTACCCGCGCGCGTCCGTGTGAAGGACGTACTTCGCGAACGCCGGCAGGAGCACGACGTACGACATCGCGAACACGCTCATCACGGAGACGACGCCGATGAGGAGCGACAGCCCGCGATGGGCGCGCAGGTACGAGAGCGCCTCCCTCAGGCCTTCGCGCACCCTCAGCCGCTGAGGGGCGCCGCGGCTGAGATCCTGCGGCCGCATCAGGAAAAGACCCACGATGACGGCGATGAACGAGACTCCGTTCAGAATGAAGCAGTCGCCGATGCGCACGTGCGCGGCGAGGAGAAGGCCGGTTATCGCCGGGCCGAACGCGCGCGCGTTGTTGAAGATGGAGCTGTTCAAGGCTATCGCGTTGCCAAGGTCGTCCTTGCCCACCATCTCCGAGACGAACGCCTGCCGCGTGGGCATATCCACGGCGTTGTTGAGCCCGAGGATGAACGAGAGCAGGACGACGTGCCAGACCTGGACGATGCCCAGGTAGACGACCGTCGCGAGGACGAACGCCTGCACCATCGCGGCCGACTGCGTGACGAGGAGCACCTTGCGCTTGTCGTACCTGTCGGCGAGCATCCCGCCCAAGAACGTGGCGAACATCATCGGCAGCGACGCCGACATCGCGACGATGCCCAGGTAGAGGTTGGCCTGCCGCGCCTGCACGAGGCTGACGATGAGCCAGCCCTGGGCGGTGGTCTGCATCCACGTGCCGATGAGGCTGATGAACTGCCCGAAGAAGTACAGCCGGAAGTTGCGGTGGCGCAGCGCCGTGAGCGCGCGCGGGAGGGCGATCCTTGCGGTCGTCACTCTCCCTCCGCAGGGCGGGGCGTCGGGGTTTCCTGTCTGGGAGCTTTCCTGCGCATCTCTGTTGGTCGCCTCTGAGCGCGGACGGGCCGCGTCCGCATCAGCTCGAACGCCGACAATATACAGGCAGACGCCGCCGCGTTCAACTGCCGCTCCCCGCCTTGACCCGCGATTGGGCATCTGTTACGCTTGCCGCGTGCAGGGCATCACCGACGTAATCGTCCAGGCGCTTCGCATCGGCGGCGCCATCATCCGTGACGCATACGCGAGTGGGGCATCGGAGCACGTGCGACACAAGGGCGCCGTCAACCTCGTCACCGAAACGGACATACGCTCGGAGGAGGCGGTCGTCGCGTTCCTCGCCCGCGAGTGCCCCGGCTGGCGCATCGTCGCCGAGGAGAGCGCCACGATGGGCAAATGGGACGAGGCGAAGATCGACGCGGCGGAGAATCCGTCCGGCCTCACGTGGTACCTAGACCCGCTCGACGGTACCACCAACTTCGCGCACGGGTTCCCGGTGTTCTGCATATCGCTCGGCCTCGCCGACGGCGCCGACCTCATCGTAGGCGGCGTGTATCAACCGCTGCTCGAAGAGACGTTCATCGCAGAGAAGGGGAAGGGCGCGACCTTGAACGGCAGCCCCATCCATGTCTCACCGCTCGTAGAGCTGGATAAGGCGCTCCTCGCGACCGGCTTCCCGTACGACATCCGCGACACGGACGAGACGAACCTCGACTACTTCGCGGCGTTCGCGGTCAAGGCGCAGGCGATCCGCCGCGCGGGAAGCGCCGCGCTGGATCTGTCGTACCTGGCGGCGGGGCGGTTCGACGGGTTCTGGGAGATGAAGCTCGCGCCGTGGGACACGGCGGCGGGCACGCTCATCATCCGCGAGGCGGGCGGCGTCGTCACCGACTTCGGCGGGCGCCCGTTCGTCCCCGGCGGCGCCGAGGCGCTCGCCGCGGGCACGCCGGACCTCGCCGCCGCGCTCCAGCGCGTCATCGCGGACGTTCGGGCCGCGCGCAAGCGCCCGTGATAGAATCAGGCGTGGTCAAGAGCGCGACTCTCGCGCTTATCGCTGTCCTCCTCTGCCTCTGTGCGTCGGCGCAGAGCGCCCCCGCGCCCGGAACATCCGACCAGTCCGACCTCACCGCGTTCTTCCCCCTCGCGCCGGGTCTTCGGTGGGAGTACAGCGGCCCGACGGGACAGAAGCTCGTCGTCGAGACATATGGCCCGGAGAAGGTGGGCGGGGTGCAAGCGACGCGGTTCGATTACACTATGGATGGCGTCCTCGTCCAACGCGAGTGGTACGCGGCGGGCGAGGCCGGTATCGTGCGCCTGCGCTCGGCGTTCCCGAAGACGAAGCTGGACGTGAAGTACTCGCCGCCGGTTCCGTTTCTGAAACCGCCGCTCGAATACGGCAAGTCGTGGCAGTACGCCGGCACCGAGGTCATTAAGAGCGGCAAGAACAGGATGAGGGTGGCGGTGAAGGCGCTCTGCGAGGTCATCCTCACGAGCGAGATGAATCTCTTCGGCGAGAAGCGCCGGACGTTCACCATCCGCGAGCAGGTAAAGGCGAGGCAGTCCGGCTCCGAGCACGCCGTGACGGTGGACACGACCGTCACGCTCGCCGAGGGCGTCGGCGTCGTGCGCCACAACGCGCAGGGGTCGGGCCTCAAGACAAACGCTTCGCTCCTATCGTTCGGCAAAGCCGGCCAGGACGGCTAGTCCGAAGGCCCGACACTCCTGTCGGGCGAAAAGGGCGCCGGGCAAGAGTGCCCGGCCTCCGGGGATTGTTTCTCCCCCGGCGCCCGGCTCGGTCGGAGCCTCGCCCTCCCGCTTTTCGGGCCGCGCTCTGCTACAATCAATCCGACGCCTCTAGGCGAGGATATTATGAGAGCGACACTCGTGCGGCATCTTCCGGCGGTCATCGCGGCACTCGCGACAGCGGCGGCCCTGTTCGTCGGCACGCACGCATCCGCGCAGACGAACAAGGAGTTCATCGGTGTGCCGTTCGACGTCACGATGGAGCCGCGCCTGGCCCCGATTCTCGACGCATCCCCCGACAAGGCCGCCGTCGTCGCGGCGCTCGCTGACGCGGGCGGCAACTGGCGGGCGCTCGCGGACGCGATCCTGGGGGCGCCGGAGGACGAGCGCGCCGACATCCTTTGGCTCATCACGCAGATGCCGCACCTGGACAGGCTCGAGGCGACCGCCGACTGCCTCCTCGAACACCTGCAGTACGCGTACTACGCGAAGACCGCGTTCAAGTGGCGCGTTCCCGAAGATATGTTCCGAGAGTACATCCTCGCGTACCGGCTGGAAGAGGAGCCGATGGACCCGTGGCGGAAGGAGCTGAGCGTGGCGTTCGCCCCGCTCGCGAAGGACACGGCGCGCGACACTGCGCGGATGGTGAACGAATGGGTGGCCGGGAGCGCGGTCGTCGCCCCGCCGAGCATCTTCGGCCCGCGCCAGTCCCCCATCGCCACGTACCGGTCGCACCGCGGCACCGAGACCGACTTCGCCATACTCACGACCGCGATACTCAAGTCGCTCGGCATCCCTTCCCGCGGCGTCCGCTGCGCGCTTCTGGGCGAGGAGAAGGGCGGCGCATCCTGGGTCGAGGCGTACGACGACGGTGTGTGGATTCCGCTCTACCCGCTCGACGCGAAGAGCTTCGGCGACACCGGGAAGTACACGGCCGGTATGCCGCACAACCTTACGGTCGTCAGCGCGAAGACCGCGTTCAAGACCGTCCTCGTCACCCCCGCGTACGTGAAGTGCGGGAGCATCCACATCGCCTGCGTTAGGAAGGGCGCTCTCGACCCCGCGTTCACCGACTTCGGAGTGAGCGTGTTCAACGACGGCGCGTGGCAGCCCTTGGACGACCTCGGAAGCGAGCTCGATTCCCCGCAGGCGGGAGTCCACGCGGAAGGGCTGGAGCCATACAACTACGAGGCGGTCGTCGGCCCGGGGCGTTACCTCATCACGGCGGGCGTCCGCAACGAGAACGGCGATGCCTACGTGCAGACGAAGACCATCGACATCGCGGGCGGAGAGACGGTTTCCGTCCGCTTCGACCTAGACTTGCCAGAGGTGCAAGAAGGTAAGGAGTCTCAAAAGCAGAAGTGAGCGCAAGCGAGAAACTGGCCGAGGAATTCCTGCCGAAGAGGGTCGCGACACTCCCTGAGTACGTGCGGTACATCGCGGACAAGTACGGCGACAGGCCGGCGCTCGTGGCGCGCCAGGACGGCGGCAAGCGCACAGTCATCGCGTACCGCGACCTCGCATCGCGGGTCGACTCGCTCGCGGAGAAGCTGAGGGCATACGTCTCTCCAGGCGACTTCGTCGCGCTTTGGGCGGAGAACGCGCCGGGATGGGCGGTCGCAGCGTTCGCCGTCCTGAAGGCGGGCGGCATCCTCGTGCCTATCGTCAACAGGCTCGGCCCCGCGGAGGTGGACTTCATCCTCGGCCACTCCAAACCGAAGATACTCGTCTGCTCCGACGCGATGCTTCCCCAACTCGAGAAGCTCACGCAGGCGCTCATCCCCGCGGGCGGCGCACTCAAGATCGACGGCTGGCCCGACGCGACGGGGGTGAGCGTCGCCGTCCCCGCGGGGGACGTGCACCCGGCCGAGCGGCCGCCGCTTCCGGACGACCTCGCGCTCGTTATGTACACGTCGGGGTCGATGTCCGACCCGAAGGGCGTGATGCTCTCCCATCGCGCCGTCCTCGAAAACGTGCGCTCGATGCTGGCCGTCTCGGGCTGGCACCTCGTCCGCCTGGTATCCATACTGCCTCTCTCTCATATGTTCGAGTTCACGGCGGGGCTCGTCACCGCCCTCTCCCTCGGCGCGACCGTCACGTATCCGAGGGCGCTCGCCTCCGACGAGATAATCTCGGCGATGCGCGATGCGAAGGTGACGGCGATGATATGCGTGCCCCGGTTCCTGCGCCTCTTTCTTCGCGGCGTGGAGCGGAAGCTCGCATCGATGCCGCCGGTCCAGCGCGCACTGACAGAGTTTTGCCTGCGCACACCCATCCTAAGGAGCGCCGTCTGCCGAAGGATAATCGCCGGATTCGGCGGCGAGCTCAAGTACCTAATCGTCGGAGGAGGGCCGACGGACGTGAGCGTCCTTGAGCGGTTCGCCCATTACGGGATGGAGGTGCTTCAGGGCTACGGGCTCTCGGAGGCCGCGCCCGTCGTCACCGTCAACCAGCCCGGCGCGAACGCCCTCGGCACCACCGGAACGGCGCTCCCCGGCATCGAGGTGAAGGTCGCCGACCCGAACGAGCAGGGCGTTGGCGAGGTGCTCGTCCGCGGGGCGAACGTGATGGCGGGCTACTACAACAACCTCGAGGCCACGGCGAGGGCGCTCAGGGACGGCTGGCTCTACACCGGAGACTTCGGTAAGATGGACGGGCGCGGCAACCTGACCGTATTCGGCCGGATGGGCACGACCGTCGTGAACGAGGCGGGCGAGAACATATTCCCGGAGGAGATCGAGGAGGTCATCCTCAGGTACAGGGGCGCGGCGGGCGCGGCGGTTTTCGGGTACCCGCCGGACAGGCGGCGCGAGGTCATCGCGATAGTCCAGGCCGATGAGGCGACGGTCACGGAGCTCGCGAAGCAGCACGGGAACACCGAGGCGGCGATGAGGGAGGTTCGCGCGGGCGTGGATTCTGAGCTTCGCGCTCTCGGCGCGTTCAAGCGGCCGGACAAGATCCACGTCATCCAAGAGGCGCTCCCTCAGACGGGGACGAACAAGAATCGGCTCAAGGATATCGTCGTCCTCTACGAGCGCATCAGGACGTCGGAGAAGTAGCGCGCGGCTCCGCGCCTCTTCCATCGCTCTCCCCCATTTGGTAAAGTATCGTCGTGGCCGCCACGCGAGTATTCGGCGTAGTCCTTTCCGAGCTTCCGACGCCGGGCGCCGACCGAACGGTCGTCGTATTCTCGAACGAGCGCGGCCGGCTCATCGTCAAGGCGCGCGGCGCGAAGAAGCCGGGCAACAAGCTCGCGCCGTCCATCCAGCCGCTCACCGCCGCGACGTTCCACCTGGCAGCCGCTGGGAAGACGCTCATCCTTTCAGGCGTTCAGGTTCGGAGCTTTCACCGGAGGTTGCGCGAGAGGTTGTCGTCGCTCTCCGTCGCGCAGGCGATAGCGGAGGCGGTGGACCGCACGCTTCCGTACGACGAGCCCGTGCCCGACGTGTTCCGGCTTACGATGAATTGCCTCGGCGCGCTGGAGAAGGGCGCGCGCGAGGACGCGGTGCTCGTGTTCTTCCTGGCCAAGATGGTCGGCCTCTTGGGAGTCGCGCCCTCATCCGCCGCTCTCGAACCTTTATACGTGATGAAGTTCGCCGACGTCGGCTCCATCGAAGCTGATGCAGAGTCGTTCGCCTCGTGGGTCGCCGTCCTTCGCGGCGGACTCGAGAAGTACGCGGAGGCGAGAATCCGCTCCCTCGACTTCGCGCTCGAGATGCTTGGACGCGCCGGCGAGACGGGGCCGCCCGCGCCCGATGCGTCCGTCCCTTTGCCCGAATAGGCGCGCAGGGGTAGAATATTGCGCCCGAATGAACTCAAGGCTTCATAAATGAGACCACTCGTAGCTTCAGCGCTCCTCGCGTCCCTGCTCGCGTTCGTGCTCTCGTGCGGCGGAGGAGGAGGCGGGGGTGGAGGCAACACACCGCCGCCGCCGCCCGACGTGACGATAAAGGACATCCTGTTTGTACCGTCGAGCCCGGGCACGAACTCGCTCGTCGAGCTGACGGCGTCGTTTTCGTCGCGCACGCCGTCCGCCAACCTGACGAAGAACTGGTCGGTGTCGAGCGGGACGCTCCTCGAGACGTATCCCGACTTCACGCTCACGCCGCGGCATACCCCGTCCGCCGTAAAGAAGCCGTCGCTCTCGACCACGGCGTCGAGCGTCTACTGGCGGACGCCGCCGGGCGCGGGGAGCTACACGGTGACGCTCGTCATCGGGTCGGCCAAGCTCACGCGTGTCATAAGTGTCGTAGACGAGCCGGTGTCGATGAGCGTCGTGACCCAGCCCGACGGCAGGAAGGTCATCTCGGTCACCGCGAACGGCGTGACCGACCTCTACCAGGTCGCGTTCAGGTTGAACTACAACGGGACGGGATACGTGATCGACAGCGTGACCATCGGCGACTTCCTGGGTACGCCGCCGAACATCCTCTCGCTCGTGGTGAGGAGCCTGCCCAACACGATCCCCATCGCGCTAACGAAGAAGGGCAACGTGCCGGGGGCGACCGGGAGCGGCGTCCTGGCGACGGTCATCTTCAAGCCTCGAACGGGCACCTCCTCGCTTAAGTCCGCCTCGATTTCACCCGCTCTCAGCGTGCTCGTCCGGAGCGCCCGCGACAGCAAGAACCGCGAACTGACCAAGCCTCGCTAGGCGTCTTGACCGGGGACGTTATTTGGGGAGGGCGATGCCGTGTCCAAGCCAGACGGCTCGTCCGGTGCTCGCGATTGAATTCTACCACAACCGCGGGCCCTTTTCAACGGAGGGCCGACGCTCTCCTCCCGCGATCAGGACCAGGTTACGGTTTGTCCGGTTTGGCTTGCTGCGGCAGCCGGCGATCTCGTAAGAAGGTATAATCATGGGGATGGTACCGCAGGAATCAGGCGGGAGTCTCGAAGAACTGTACGATTATCTGAAGAGGTTTAGAACGTCGGACAGCCTTGTGGAGTTGGGCAGGATTAGCTTCGTCCTTGAATCTGACCTGTTCAACCTGGTCCCAATTGCCGGCATTGGAGGCTTAGGTGCGGACGGGGATAGGATTCGCACATTGATCGGGCAGCGCTGCCGCGACGAAATTGCCAAGAAGGAGCTGTTGGCGAACGCTGCTAGACTGGCTCGGTTCTTGCTGCTGTCTCCTGTGAACGACTACAAGAGCCAGGTCCTCAAGCTGGGGGTAACACAGACTGCCAAAGCGCTCGATTTGTCGTGGAATGTTTACGACCCAGATGCAGAAATCATGGTCAAGGGCAAAGCGGACTTTCATCGGGCTCACCTTCGAGTCGGACAGTGGCAGTTTATCCTGCAACAGGATCCCAGAGATTGGTTCGCTAGAGCCTACCTCCTCTTCCACGAGATCCCGCAGACGACCAGCCTCGACTCACTTGTGAATGAAGCTGCTCGCGACGCGGTAGGTATGCTGCCGCTGCAGTTCATTGCGGCAGGATACTGCGTTGGACTTCTAAGCTTCGGGGTGCTCGTACCACAGCTAAACGTTGACGGCGACCTCTTGACCAATGAAAACCTGACGCAATTTGCATCCGTCTCCAGTCTCACTCAAAGAGGGTACTGTGAGGAAGTGCGAGGGAAAGACGAGTGGAGGGATTCGGCGCCCAAACAGGACGCGTATTTGCCTGACCCGCTGATGAGGTATCCTCTCATCAAGCCACGTTCTGGTTTGTCCGTTGGAGGCGCTGACATGGTTGTGCCCGTGAATCAGTACGTCTTCTTCAGGGCAACGTCAGGTCTCTTGTACGCGATATCGGAAAGGCAACGAGAGACAGCGCAGTCGCCTCGTGAAGCGCGCTTCAGGGCTGCTTTCGGCAGGATAGTGCAGCACTATGTTCGGTTCCAGTTGGCGCAGTGCAGGGAGACCTCTGGACTGTTTCTGGACTTGGACGGGATCCTGACAGACTACGGACCGACGAAGCCGGATTTCGCCCTCGTGAAAGGAGAAACCGCTGTCTTGTTCGAAGTGAAGTTAGGGTTGCTCACTAGAGGTTCCAAGTTTTTGGGCGATGAGAAAACGCTGGAAGCCGACTTTCTCACCCATCTTGAACCTGCCGTCGACCAACTCAACGGATTTGCACAGGCGATATACGAGAAGCGGGTACCGATAAACGGGTTGGAGGACGTAAAGCAGGTTGTTAAGGTCGTTGTTACATTCGATAATTCCTACTTGAGCAATGCCGACACTTTGCCTTTGGCGGGGGAAGTGCTAGGCAAGAAGAGATTGGCGGGAGTGCAGTTAGCCACGCTTGACGACATCGACTTCATAGGTGGGCTGCTCGCAGAAGGCGAAGATGTAGTTCCGCCGCTTGCGGAAAAAGCTGACATCGGGCAGTTTGGCGGCTGGATCATCTGGATGTTCCTTCGCGACAAAGTCGGACAGCCGAAGAGCCGCAGTCCGTATCTTGAGCATGGGTGGCAGGGGTTCACCTCACTGCTGAAGTAGCTTCTACCGCCGCCTTTACGACTTGTTCGTTGACGGCCTCCCGCCCGCTACTTCTGCGTCAGGCGGCGCCAGCTATGGCCCGTCGGTTTCCCAGTCGGAGTGGCGCCTCGCGCCAGCCGGTCGAGCGAGAGGTCGCTTCCGATCATCCTGCCGTCCGCGGTGAGCGCGACTATCGCGTACTGCGGCGCTACGAGGTCGGCTCCGATAGGCATATTGTATCTAGGTTCTGGTGTCTCGCCGAGCACCTTGCTCTCGCCGGCGATGCGATACTTCGCGGCTCCGGCGACCGGCTTCCACGCGAGTGGCACGGACGTCGGCGCGGTGCGCTGAAGTGTCGTGAAGTTGGGCGGCTCCTGAGTGCGCGCGATGGACGGCGCGAAGTCGATCGTCACGGTCGCAGGCGCGCTCGTGCGCCTGTCCAGGTTCGTCGCGTTCACGACGAGGGCTCGGTCGCCGGGGATGAACCCCATCGCGTCCGTCGAGAGCGTCACGGCAACCGCGCACGGCCCGGAGACCACGCCATTCATCTGCGCCCCGCCGTTCGCGTCGGTCTTGATATATCGAGTTAGATACGAGGCATAGCTACGATACTTCCTGCCGTTCACCTCGGAGACGCCGAACATAAGCACGTCCGCGGATATTCCGACGGAGAGGCCGGCGAGCGGCTTGCCGTCCAGGCGCGCGATGAACTTCACGTCGTGCTTCACCACGTCCGCATCCGCCGGCGCCTTGGCCAGGCCGCCCGCTACTCCGCGGTCGATCCTCCTCTGGACGTACACGGGCATCTCCGCCCGCGACGCGAACGCACTCTCGGTCGCGGCGTTTCGCTTCTCGGCGCGCGCGAACGCCAGTTTAGCCATTGGATAGTCGCCCTGCCAGTAGTACACCTGTGCGAGCCAGAGGTCGGTCTCGGGCGGCGCCATCGGCGCGCTCTCGGCGAGGGCGGCCACGTCCGCCGTCTCGCCCGTATCCAGGTACGCCCACCCGTCGATCTGCGGCAGGCCGAAGTACGAGAACACCATTCCAGGATTCGCCCTCATGATGTTCTTGAACAGCGGGGTTATGTCTACCCCGTTGTAGATGTGCCCGGAGAGCCTGTATGGGTTGAGCGCAGGCTCTTTCTCCCACGCAACGGGGAGCTTCGCGTCGGCCGGGCCGAGCGCGGCGGCCTCCGCGACCGTCTTCTCGATGTCGCTGTTGACCGTGCGGGCCGCGCTGTCGATGCGCCCGTCGTTGTAGAAGACCGCATAGACGCGCGTGTCCGTCGCGCGAGTGGTGTAGAAGGGCGACGCGTTGAGCTTGGCGAGAAGCGGGTTGAGATGCTGTCCCGTGGAAGCCGACGACAGGATGGGCGCAATGATGAGCATCCCGCCCGCCGCCGCGAAGGCGACGATCATCCCCGCCGCAGAGCGCGTCCGCCGCTCGACGAAGCGCAGGACCTCCGGCACGAGGGCGACGGCCATCAGGACGAGGAGCACGATCGGAGTCGCGACGAGCAGGTGGATGGTGGTGAGCGTGGCGAGCGGCGAGTCAACGCGGAAGTTCGCCGCGACGCGCGGGACGGCCACCGGAATGAAGTAGAAGGCAGCGACCGCCAGGACGAGGCTCGAAGATGCCCTGGCTAGGACGCGCATCCGTGACGCGACTATGTATGAATCCGCGAGGACGAGGAGCCAGCCGAGGGCGACGATATTCGCGAGGAGGAGCGATTCGTCCCATTCCATGCTGGTGAGCCTGATGATGAATGGGGAGCGGAGCGCGATGTAGAAGTCGCTCCGCGCGAACTGCGAGTAGCAGAACGCCGCGATGATGACGACCTCGACGAAGACGACGAGGAAGTGCATCGCGCGCTTGCCGCGGGTGAGGCCGTACTTCGCCGTGAGGAGGAGCAGGAGCGCGCCGACGAGCGCGACGGCGACGACCGCTACGGGGATAAACACCGACGGCGCGTATGATGCCTTCAGGTAGCCGAACGCGAGCGCGGGAATCTTCGCGAGGTTGAGCTGGAACGGGTCAGGGAAGTCCCAGATGGTCGTGTTGCTCGAGCGCAGGAGCGGCATGAACGCGAGCCCCGCGACCGCCGCCGCCACGATGAGCCAGATGGAGAGCGCGACCCCGTACAGGATGGGCCGCCGCTCGCCCTCCGGCCCGCTGAGCATCAGGAGACGCGCCAATGACACGCGGTCGCCATCAGCCACGGCCCTTGCCGGTGAGGACGCCTCCGGCTCGATGCCAGACTGAAACCGCCTGAGTGAAAGCCTCTTTGAATCCGTCGCCATCGCAACCACACTCCTTTCAGAAATGCCCGTAGATTATACAAGAGGAACCGCGAACCCGTTGACTTCCTTTTAGACTCCCCTCGGCCGATTCGGTTCCAGGGAGGAACCTGCGGTAAGGGACAGCCGCAACCGGAGCCGCGGAGCGGCGGCTGATGGTAGCCACGGGCGAGAGCCCGTGGAAAGAA
>Ga0315281_10005088_pt1 | contig 18892 bp, 17 predicted proteins | sample YL17G07_0_MG_FD_204540 | JGI IMG/M metagenome (GOLD analysis project Ga0315281, IMG submission 204540) | Sediment microbial communities from Yellowstone Lake, YNP, Wyoming, USA - YL17G07_0 | ecosystem: Environmental > Aquatic > Freshwater > Lake > Sediment | place: USA: Wyoming | collected... | reverse complement strand
TTTTCGGTCCTAAACCTTTTTTGAAATGCCAGGAGACTCAGACTTTCCTGTTGCATAATATTTGCCCCATTTAGCTAATTATTTTAGTAAATTATAGCTAATTTTAGGAGCAATGGCAATAAGCGAACTCCATAATTTGCGGTAAGATATTATATGCGCTACGTGATTATCGGGGCCAGCGCCGCGGGCTGCCAGGCCGCGGAAACGCTCCGGCGCTATGCCCCCGAAAGCGACATCACCCTCATCAGCGACGAGCCCCGGCCCCTTTACAGCCGCCCCCTGCTCACTTATCTTTTGAGCGGCGAGGTGGCCCCGGACCGGGTCTGGCTGCAGGGAGAGGATTATTTCGACCAGTGGGGGTTTGCCGCGGTCCTGGGTGAGCCGGTGACCGGGGTGGACCCCCGGGCCCGGGAGGTGCGCCTGGCCTCCGGGCGGGTCCTACCCTACGACCGGCTGCTGGTGGCCTCCGGGGCCCGGCCCCGGCTGCCGGGGATTCCCGGGGAAGACCTGGCGGGGGTCTTCACCTTGCGCACCCTGACGGACTGGCAGCGCCTGGAGGCGGGCCTGCCGGCGGACGCCCCGGTGGCGGTGGTGGGGGCCGGCGCCGTGGGGGTAAAGGCCGCGGAGGCCCTGGCCCATCGGGGCCTCAAGGTGCTGTTGCTGGAGGCGGAGCCCCGGGCCCTGCCCCGGATGCTGGACGGGGCGGCCGCGGCGCTTTTGCATGAAGCCCTGGCCCGGCGGGGGGTGGAGCTGCACCTGAACGCCGGCCCCGGGGCCGTCCTGGGGAAGCGGGGCCGGGTGCGGGCCCTGGGAATGACCGACGGCCGGGAAATTCCCGCCGGCGCGGTGCTCTTCGCCACCGGCGTCACCCCCAACCTGGAGTTTCTGGAGGGCACCGGCCTCACCGGGCCGGACGGCCTCACCGTGGACGCGCACCTTCAGACCGTCGATCCCCACATCTACGCCGCCGGGGACTGCACCCAGGCGCCCCATTTCCTCACGGGCCGGCCGGCCTACTACCCCATCTGGCCCGGGGCCGTGGCCCAGGGGCGGGTAGCCGGGGCCAATATGGCGGGCGCGGGCCTCGCTTATGACGGGGTCCTCCCGCAGAACAGCATCTCCTTGGGGGGCTTCCACCTCATCAGCGGCGGCCTGGGGCCCGGGGAAGAGGGCCCGGATTGCGAGGTAGTCGCCGACCTGGACCACCGCCGCGGCCGCTACCGGCGCCGGGTCTACCGCCAGGGCCGCCTGGTGGGCCTCACCTTCGTGGGGGAATTCGAGGACGCCGGCCTCCATTTCCAGCTCATGGCCCAGCAACTGCCGGTGCGGGAGCCGGTAACCCCGGGGCAGATGTGGGGGTGAAGAAAAGTGGCACCGGCGTCTCGCCGGTGTAGTTTAAGTATAAATTAAGATTAAATATAGGGCGGCCCTTGGCCGCCGAAAATCTACTTCAAAAAGAATGCATCAGTTATATCCGACTCATACGTATTTCTTGAGGAGAACGGTCTCATGAAAACCGTCATCGTTCACCCGGAGCGCTGCGTCGGCTGTCTCCAGTGCCGCCTGGCCTGCGCGGTGGAGCATTCCCGGTCCAAAGAACTGGTGGCGGCCATTGGGGAAGAGACCCGGCCCCAGCCCCGGCTGCGCATCTATGCAGGCAGGCTGCATTTCGCCTTCCCCAACAAGTGCCGCCACTGCGACCCGGCCCCCTGCCAGGAGGTCTGCATCGCCGGGGCCATCAGCCGGAGTGCGGCCCGGGGCACGGTGGAGATCGACTCCCACCGCTGCATCCGCTGCGCCATGTGCGCCATGGCCTGCCCCTTCGGGGTGCTCACCTACGCCCCGGTGTACCAGGCCTCGGAGCGGGCCGCGGTGGCGCTCAAGTGCGACCAGTGCCCGGACCGGGAGCGGGTCGGCCGCCTGCCCGCCTGCGTGGAGGCCTGCAAGGTGGGGGCCCTGACCTATGGCGACTGGGAAGACGCCCAGGAAGACAAGGGCCGGGCCGTGGCCCAGGCCGTCTTCGCCTCGCTGAAAGCCGCGGACCAGGCCGCCCTCGCCCTGCCGCAGAGCATCCGCCTCTGGCGGCAGCTGGGTTAGGGGTCCGCACCTGCCTTTAATAAATCCGAAGTCTTGCCTTCCTTCCTTGAGGGGAGGGGAGAGGGCCGACACGGTCCGGTTCCCTGTCCCACCAAGGAGCTTCGTCGAGTTGACCCGTTGGCATTGACCCCCGCCGTGACAGATGGGTGGGGCAGGCCCGGGGCCCGCCTTTTAAGCAATCAGCATAAAAAAATCGGCGGGCCCGGAGGCCCGCCCCACCAGCAATAATTGTCCGGTAGTGGTCCCAGTTACTGGACCGCCATCAGATATTTGAAATATTAGCCCAAAAAGAGGCGCAGCGCTTCCTGTTTCAGGCGCCGGAACTCTTCTTCGGCCTGGCGCAACTGCTTCTGGTGGAGGGCGTGGCGGATCTTGCGGATGATTTCGTCCAGGCTCAGCGGCTTGTAGACAATGTCCACCTGTTCCAAATAAAGCATGTGATGCGTCTGGGTCCGCCGTTGCATCATGACGATGAAGCGGGTGGCGGGGTAGCGGCTGCGGGCATTCTCCAGGAGGCGCTGGTTGTCCGGCTCCTTGTGGTCGGCGATCACCAGGTCAAAGGAGCACTCATCCAGGGCCGCCAGGGCCTCGGCCACCGAGGCCACCAGTTTGAAATCTTCGAAGCCGCAAAGCTTGATGACCGAGGAGAGGAATTGCCGACACCAGTCCTCCTGGTCCACTACCAGGATACGGGCCTGGCAAGTGCTTTCTCTGGCTTTCATGGGCGGGGGCTCCTTGCAGAAAGACCTGTATAAATTTACTATGTAATGAGCCTTCTGGCAAGAGGGGACCGGAATTTTGCCGGCCACAAGCCAAAGGGGCGTGATTTATCACGCCCATTAAGGGGACGGCTTTTGAGACTTCGCCCGGGCGCAATAAATTGCGCCCCTCCCCTCCAAAGATGCAAGGGGCGGGTTTAGCACCCGCCCTTAAGGCTACGAAACCCCGTGGTTTTCCCTCACCGGTCCTGGTTAGCAATCCGGGACGACGATTTCCTCTTCGGGATAGATGGGATTGAGGATCAGGCCGGTCATCACCTTGGGGTAGAAATAGGTGGATTTCCGGGGCATGATCAGGCCGGCGGAGGCCACATCCTGCACCTGCTCGATGCGGGTGGGGTTGAGCAGAAAGGCCAGGCGGGCCTCCCCCCGGGCCACCGCGGCCACCGCTTCGCTGATCTTACTGGTGTACTTGCAGGTCTCCTGGTCGTCCTGGGCCCTGGCATCCAGCCCCAGGACCTTCTCAAAAATGAGGTAGTTCAGCACCGCCACATCCAGTTGGGCCAGGGCCGGGTGCATCTGGCGGGCCAGCAGGTTTTGCCGCACCCCGGGCCGCAGTTTCAAAAGCCAGGCCTTGCGCCCAAAACCCAATAAAATCAGGGCCGTGTCCCCAGGCCCCACCTCCGCCAGGCTCTGTTGCAGAAACTCTTCGTAAGCCTCGCCAAACTCATCGGCGCTGGGCAGCGAGACGATTTCGAAATACTCCTTCAGCCGCCCCAACACCCTGGCCTCATCAGCCTGCTTCAGCCTGGGCCCCCCCAGCAGGCGGTGGGCCATGAGGATGACCAGGTCCGGGTCGTAAATGTTGGAGAGGTACATGAGGGTATAGTTGAAGGCCGCCCGGGGGGAGGCATTGGGAAAACGGGCTTTGAGCAACTTTTGATAGTTCAGGGAGGTCTCGTAACGGTGATGCCCGTCGGCAATAAACAGGGGCAGGTCCGCCAGAGCTTGATGAACCGCTTTGATGGTGCCGGGCTCGGTTACCGGGTACAGACGCTGCACGTAGCCCAGGGTGTCTTCAAAGGCCATGAGGGGAGAGGAGGGCAGGCTGTCGTGCAACCTTCCCAACACCCGGTGGTGGGGGTCCGGAAAAATGGAAAAAATGGGAGAAAAATGGGCCTGGGAGTGCTTGAACAATTCCAGCCGGTCGGCCTTGGCCGCGGAAAAAGTCTGCTCGTGGGGCCGGATTACCCCCCCGGTCAGGGGCTCCAGGCGGACCAAGGCGGCCAGCCCGGCCCGGGTGCGCTTCCGGCCCGCATGCAGGAAATCGGTCTCCCAATAATAAAAAGCCGGCCCGGCATCGCGCACCAGCACTCCTTCTTTCTGCCACTGGCGAAACCGGGCGGCGGCCCGGGTATAGCGGTTGTGCAGCAGATCGTCCCCCGGCCGGGCCTGGGGCAGGATCAGGTGCACCATGTTATGGGGGTGCCGGGCGGCGAAGGCCTGGCGCTCATCGGGGCGGATCACGTCATAGGGGGGCGTGACCACCTCCGTTAGATTCGGCACCTGGGCGGGGTTATAATGGAGCCCCCGGAAAGGGGCGACTAGGGCCACGTAGCTCGTCCTCCTGACACCTGGTAGCTCGTTAAATTTATCACCAATGAACTCTACGTCAATAGTTAATGCGACCGGGGGCCGTTTCCATGGGCTCGCGGCCGGTAACCCCTCTAAAAAAGTCTTGACCCGGTCAGGCTCCCAAGTTATATATCTTTGAATATTCTTGATTAAGGGATGGGCATATGCGGATAGCCCCTTTTGCAGGGTGGAAAGGGGTTAACAAGGTTTCGGGGCAAAAAATATCTGGGGCGGTGACGCTCCCTTCCTCGTGCTCTCCGAAACGGTTGCCGGGAGCCCAAAACCTTATTCACCCTGGAACCGGCGGTTTCAGGGCGGCGCGCCCCGCCGGCGCGCCTGGTTTGCCTACCGGGCATTCCCCGGTGACGCTCAACCCTGGTGCGAGGAGGACGATAATTTGAAAAAAGCGGCGCTTGGCTTCGGACTGCACCTGACCCTGGACGGCTATGGTTGTAGCCATGAGAGGCTGACGAACCTGGACGCCATCTATGAGTTCTTGGACACCTGCCCGGACTTGATCCAGATGACCAAAATCATGCCGCCTTACGTGTTCAAATACAGCGGTAAGGTGCCGGAGGATTGGGGACTGTCCGGGTTTGTGCTCATCGCCGAAAGCCACATCAGTATTCACACCTTTCCTGAGCGAGGCTACCTCAGCCTGGATATCTTTTCCTGCAAAGGCTTCGATTACGATCAAGCGGTGGCCTACGTCACCAAGATGTTCGGCATCACCCGCCATGAGCTCAATCTCTTGGACCGGGGTCTGGAATTCCCCCGGGAAGTGGGGACCGTGGAACGCCTCTTGCGTCAGGAGCGGGAACAGATGCGAGGCTGACATGGAAGAGGCCGAGAGTCCATCCCCTGGCTTGCTTAAGCGCCTCCGGCAGCGGCTCACCCGCAGGAGCATCACGCAGCCGGAAGATCTCGAACGCGAAATTCAGCACATCATCGATGAAGGCGAGGAACGGGGCCTCATCAGCCGGGAAGCCGGAAAACTCATTGAAAGTATCTTTGATTTCAAAGATACCCTGGTCCGGGAGATCATGGTGCCCCGTCTGGAGATGGTGGGGGTGGAGCGCCACACCCCCCTGAACCAGATCATCTCCCTGGTGCTTTCGTGCGGCCATTCCCGTTACCCGGTTTTTGCGGGCGACATCGACCACATCAAGGGCATCCTGCTGGCCAAGGACCTCCTGGTCTTCTGGCAGACCCCGGAGAAGACCTGGGATTCGGACCGGGTGCTGCGCCCCGCCTACTTCATTCCCGAAAGCAAAAAGATCAGCGATCTCTTGCGGGACCTGGTGGAGCGCAAGACCCAGATCGCCATCGTCATTGACGAGTACGGCGGCACCGCGGGCCTCATCACTCTGGAAGACATCCTGGAAGAGATCGTCGGCGAAATCTACGACGAGTACGACCGCATGGAGCCTCGCCTGGTGCCCCAGGAAGACGGCTCCGTCCTGGTGGACGCCCGCCTGGACGTGGAAGAGCTGCTGGACCACTTCAACCTGCCCCGCCCCGAGGGCAAGTTCGAATCCGTGGGGGGGCTGTTGATCCACCTGCTGGGCCGGGTGCCCCAGATTGAGGACCAGGTTATCATCGACAACCTGGAGCTCACCGTGGTGCAGGCGGACGAGCGCCGGGCCAAACAGGTGCGGGCCCGCATGCTGCCGCCGGCGGCGGGAGAGGAGTGATTATTGGGGAGGGGGCCAGGGGCAGACGGCCCCTGCCCCCTCCCCAAACCCCACCCCCCAACCCCTTAAGGGGGGTTTGAGCGGCCGGGGAAGTCGGGGCTTCAGCCCCGCCTTCCCCGGCCCGCCATTCAGGGGGTTGGGTGGGGAGTTTGAGGGGAGGGCGGGGGAAAGCAATTCCCCCGCCCTCCCCTCAAATCTAAACTAAGACTTTATGCGCGTCGGAATCTCACACCTGGGGGCCGCGGTGCTCTCCGGCCTCCTGTTGGCCGCGGCCTTCCCCAAGTGGGACCAGGCCTATCTGCTGGTGGTGGCCCTGGTCCCCTTGCTTTGGGCCCTTCGGGGGCAGTCCTTGAAGGGGGCCTTCTTCCTGGGTTTGGTCTCCGGGTTGGCCCACTATCTGGGGCTGCTCTACTGGATCGTCTACGTCACCCACGTCTTCGGACATCTGTCCCTGATCCTGTCCCTGGGGGTGCTGTTGCTGCTGGCCGGCTACCTCTCGCTCTACCGGGCCCTCTGGGCCCTGGGAGTGAACTGGGGCGCGGCCCGGGGTCTTAGCCTCCTCTGGTGGGCCCCGGCTCTTTGGGTGGCCCTGGAATTCGGCCAGACCTACATCATCAGCGGCTTTCCCTGGGGGCTCCTGGGCAACGGCCTCTACCAGCATCCCCTCCTGCTGCAACTGGCCGATATAACCGGGGTTTACGGCCTCTCCTGCCTGGTGGTTCTGGTCAACGTGGCCCTGTATCTTACTTGCTTTCCGCCCCGGGGCCTGAGGGTCCGCCAGTGGCGCCACCTGGCGGTGGTCTGCCTGATTGTGGCTCTGTGGTTGGGCTACGGCTGGTATCGCCTGGAAGCGGTGCAAAAGCTGGAGGCCGGCAGCCCCAAAATCAAGGTGGCCGTGGCTCAGGGCAATATCAAGCAGGGGGAAAAGTGGAAAAAGGAGATGGTGACCGCCACCCTGGAGCGCTACGCCGAGCTTGACCGCAAAGTCAAAGGGTCCCGGCTCATCATCTGGCCCGAGACCGCGGCCCCCTTCTTCTTCCTGCGCACCCCGGGGCTCACGGACCGGGTCCAGGAAATCGCCCGGGAGTCCGAAGGCTACCTGCTCTTCGGCGCCCCGGCCTGGGACCTCACCCCCGACGGCGAGCGCTTTTTCAACCGGGCCTACCTGCTCTCCCCCCAGGGCGAAGTGGTGGGCTACTATGACAAGGCGCACCTGGTGCCCTACGGCGAATACGTGCCGCTGAAGCGGTTTTTCCCCTTCATCGGCAAGATGGTGCCCATGATCGGCGACTTTGCCGAAGGGCCGGTGGGAGGCACCGTGTCGCTGCCGGAAGGAGCCATCGGCCCCCTGGTCTGCTACGAGTCCATCTTCCCACACTTGAGCCGGGCCCAGGTGGCAAACGGGGCCCGCCTGTTGGTGAACATCACCAACGACGCCTGGTTCGGCAAGACTTCGGCGGCTTACCAGCACCTGTCCATGGCGGTGCTGCGGGCGGTGGAGAACCACGTCTGCCTGGCCCGGGCCGCCAACACCGGGATTTCCGCCTTCATTGACGCCCGGGGCCGCATTTTGTGGCAATCGGAGCTATTTGTGCCGGACGCCCACGCCCTGGAGCTGGCCTGGCTCACCGGCGGCAGCCTCTACACCCGCGTGGGCGACGTCTTCGCCTGGGCCTGCACCGTCCTGGTGGGCCTGGCCCTTATCCTGGCGCGCCGCCGGGGGGGGAGATGAGGGGCAAGTAGTAGGGTGGGGGCCTGGGGGAGGGGGTAAGGGCCACTTACGAAAAAGCCCTTAGCCCCCTCCCCCAGTTTTTTTAGGGCCCGGGGCCTCTGGCCCCTGGCCCTAAATAGATTATAATATTTCCATGTCATCTAATTCTAATACCGGAAACCGGAAACCGGAAACCGGAAACGGTTTCAAATGCGGCTACGTGGCGCTCATCGGCTTTCCCAACGTGGGGAAGTCCACGTTGTTGAACCGTCTGGTGGGGGGGAAGCTGGCCATAACCTCCCCCAAGCCCCAGACCACCCGTTTCCGGTTGTTGGGCATCGTCAATCTGCCCGATGCCCAGCTCCTGTTCCTGGACACCCCGGGGATTCTGGAGCCCAAGGGCCCCCTGAATCAGACCCTGGTGCAGGCGGCCCTCACGGCCCTGAACGAGGCCGATGCGGTGGTGTGGCTGGTGGAGCCCCGGCCTCCCGACCCTCAGGACCGGGTGCTGTTGCCGCATTTACAAAAACTCTCCCACCCCCTCATCGTGGCCATAAATAAGATCGATCTGGTGGCCAAGCCGAAACTTCTGCCCCTGATGAGCGCCTTGCACGAGCTTTTCCCGGACTCGCCCGTCATCCCGGTGAGCGCCCTGGCGGGGGACGGCCTGTCGGAACTGGTGGCGGCCATCATCAAGGTCCTGCCGCAGGGAGAGCCCCTTTACCCCCCGGAACTGGAGACGGACGCCACCGAGCGTTTCCTGGTGGCGGAGCTCATCCGGGAGCGGGCGCTGCACCATACCGGCGAGGAGGTCCCCTACGCGGTGGCGGTGCTCATCGAGGAGTTCGATGAAAGTCGCCGCCCTGATCTGGTGCGCATCCGGGCCGTCATCTATGTGGAGCGGGACTCTCAGAAGGGGATTCTCATCGGCAAGCACGGCCGGATGCTCAAGGCCATCGGGGCCGAGGCCCGGGCTGAAATGGAGGCCCTGTTGGACGCCAGGGTGTTCCTGGAGCTCTGGGTCAAAGTGTGGAAAAACTGGCGCCGGGACCCCCGGGCCATCCGCACCCTGGGATACCATGGACGATGAGTTTTTAGCGGTAAATACGTTAAGACCTATAAACTAAATCTAAGTACAGAATTTCGTAATTATGGTGACGTTTTTACAAAGCCCCCCTCACCCCAGCCCTCTCCCCCCGCCAGCGGGGGGAGAGGGAGGATTACAGGAGTTCCTTCTTTATCCCCTCTCCCCCAATGGGGGAGAGGGTTAGGGTGAGGGGGAATTAGATCACTGTTCCGTTCCCGTTAATAAATACGTAACCGAATTTATGAACCACTGTAATAAGTTAGGTAATTGCTCCAGTGGGCGGCCAGGGACGGCCACCCCACCATTTTCCCAGGTTTTGTAGATGATTTTTCAGGGAAAGGCAGGGATGGGGGATAATAAGCCCATGATTTCAACCTTAGGCGTTGCTTTCATTGACAATCTCCTCGAACATGCTCACAATAGAACCAAGTGAGGCGTGACTTCATGAGGCGACGCGTAGCCCAGATCTCAGGCGCGGTTTTCGCCCTGCTGCTCCTATCCCCCAGGCCTGCCCTGGCGCAATGGGTCGGCTGGTTCCAATTCGGCACGGAAGGCTCCTACGTCCACCAGGCGGCCCACTTGCTGTTCGCCGCCGCCATGTTCTTTTTCATCCTGGAGATTTACCAGGCCGGGTTGGAGAAGTTCAGCGGCTTCAAGTTCCTCATCTGGGCCTGGGCGCTGTTAGTCTTCTGGAACCTGGACGCCTTCATCGGCCACTGGGCCGATTGGACCCTCGAAAACCCGGTCATTTTCGGGAAGGGTTTTTCCCGGACAATTCTCATGTACGATGCCCAGACCTGGCTGGTCTACCTCACCAAAATCGACCACTTCCTCTTCCTGGTGCCGGCCTTCTACCTGTTTTACCGGGGGCTGAAGGCCCTGGCCCAGGATTCGCGAGGTGAGAGGTCATGATCGCCCTGCCCCTGGCCCCCCTCTGGGTCCTGGAATTTGCGGCCTCAGTAATTGTAGTCATTTTCAACCTGCTCTCTTTACGGATTAGCTATCGGCTGGTGGCCCGGGACCCGGAAAATGCCCTGTGGCTCTTTCTCAACTGGCTGGCCATCGTCTTTCTGATCTTTTCCTGCACCCACCTGACCTCCCATAGCCTGCGCGATCTCATCACTTACTTTGATTTTCCTAATTTGAACCTGGCGCACCGGATTTTCGGCGGCTTTGACACCATCATCTACGTGGCCATTGCCGCCATCACCCTGTTTTTCCACCGCATCCAGCGTCTGTACCGGCGCATGGAGGCCGACCATCACCATCTGGAGGAAACCAGCCAGGAAATCCTGGCCCTCAACCGGGAGATGGAGGCCCTGGTGATGGAGCGCACCATGTCGGAGATGGCCCTGGGCATGGCCCACGGCATTCGCAATCCCCTCCACGTCATCGGGGGCTTCAGCCACCGTCTCTTGAAAAAGACGGACGAATCGGACCCCTCCCGGGCCTGGGCCACGGCCATCGCCGAGGAGGCCCGGCGCATCGAGCAGATGGTAGAGCGCTTCGAAACCCTGGCCCAGAGAAAGACTTCCTTCTTTGCCCAGGAGGACCTGAACGTCATCGTCTACAGCACCCTGGAATTGCTGCGCCCGGAGCTCAAAGGCAAGAATATCACGCTGGTGAGCGAGCTCTGCCCCACGCCCCTGGTGGGCCGCCTCAACAAGCACCTGCTGAAAGTGGCCGTGTCGCACCTGCTGCGCAACGCCATTGAGGCCATGCGTCCGGGAGGCGCCCTCATGGTGCGGACCGCCAGGGACAAAAACTACGCCATTCTGATCATCAAGGACACGGGCCGGGGTATGCCGGCGGACGTGGTGGACAAGGTCTTCGTGCCTTTTTATACCACCAAGCTGGGGGGGACCGGCTTAGGAATGGTGTTCGTGCGCCAGATCGTGGATGAGCACCGGGGCATCATCACCCTGGAGAGCAGGCTGGGACAGGGGACCACCGTGACCATCAGGCTGCCGCACCGCTTTGCCGAACTGCCGGAGGTCAGCCAGGAACCCCCGGCCTCCCAGGGCGAGGCCAGCGCGGCGGGAAAAGATAGGCAACCGCAATAAAACTTTGCTTATTGCGAAAACCCATCCCCCAGCCGCGGCCGGTGGATTGGTTGCCACTCCTCCCCAGAGCCCGGGGAGACGCCCTAAGGCAAAATCCCCAGGAGCCGGCGTTGCCTTTTGGTCTCAGGGTTTGCTGGCTTCGGCCCGGGAGATCAGCCAGTAGATCACCCCGCAGACCAGGATCCCACCCAGATACACGCCTTCCGTCAGCAGATCCTGATGGCTTAGGGAAGCCACCAGGACCTTGCGGATAAAGGCCACCAGGGCCACTCCCACGAAAAGATGCAGCTTGAAGGCCCCGCCCCGCAGGCGGTCGATTTCCATGTCCAGGAGCTCGATGACCACCCAGAGGACCAGCACCGAACCCAGGGCCCCCACCAGGCCCTGGTCCAGGCGCCCCTGGACGATATGGCCCACGTCCTGGATGATGAGGCCCACGGCTCCCAGGGACAGGCCCAGGAGGCCCACCACCAGCAGGATGTTGAGGCCGAAGGTGAAGCGCTGGGAGAAGCGGATCAGCAGGGAGTCCAGCTTTTGGGACAAAAAGACCCGGCGAATCTCCTCTTCGTGATAGGTCCGGGCAATGACGTCCAGGTTTATGTCCAGGATCTTTTCCACCGCCGCCAGGGTGCTGTCCCTGAGGCGCGGCTCCACCTCCGTTTGCACCAGGCGCACCAGGTGCTGGCGGATCAGATTCATCCCCACATAGACGAAATGGGCCGACAAGGAGATGCGCACGTGGGCGTGGCCGATGCGCTGCAACCTCTGGAAGTAGCGCTCGTCAAAAGGCCCCTGGAACATGGACAGCAGCCAGGCCCGGTGCATCCCCCGGAGCCGGGGTAGTCGTTCCTCGGTCAGGAATTTGGCGGTGTCCGGGATTTGCAGGAAGAGGGTGTAAAAATCGCCCACCAGCCGGTCGGCGTGGGGTTCAACCAGGGGGAGCAGCCCTTTGAGGATCTCGATCTCCAGCTCGGTGAACCGGTAATTGTCCTTGATCTCCTGGAAGCTGCGCATGGGTTCGGCTCCTGGGTGTCTTTTTCTTCACTATCACAGCCCCAAGAAGGTGTAAATCAATCTTGGGTTTTGCCCCCATTTGTTTTGGAAAGAAAGTTGTCACTGCCAGCCCCGGCATTTATAATAGCCCCCGGCTTGAGCGAGGGTGCTTCAGGGGGTTAAGGGCCGGGATCCTGATATTGCTTATTTTGTGCTGAGGCGGCGCGCCGGCCGAGGCTGCCCCCGAGGCCGTGGCGTCCCTGACCCTTTTGATTTTTGGCTGATACATTGCCGATAAGGGCAATTTCCGGGAAATTCTGATATGAAAAATATATCTACCTATGGGTGCCGGGTTTGCGAAGATGTTTGTGGACTGAGCCGGCAGTCCGGGGTCCCGGGGTTAAGGGGCTGAGCGGTCTTTCTCTCAGGTTTTCCCATGACTCTCTCCGGGTAGCAAGATCAAAGAGGACGCCACCGAGAGCAAGCAACTGATGGGCGCATCGTGGTCTCATATCCCTGAGGCAGCCGCGGACTTCCGCTACCTCCTGGCCCGGGCCTACCCCCGGCAGGCCGCCCTGGCCCTGGTGGGCAACCGCTACCACCTGGACCACGTCGCCCGGCAAATCCTGCACCGGGGCGTCTTTGCCCCGGAGGTGGCCGCGGCCCGGCGGGCGAAACTGCGGCGGCTCCGGGATCTGGCCGGCCAGGGGCTGGCCCTGGACGGCCACAACGTCCTCATCACCCTGGAGTGCGCCGGGCGGGGGCTGCCTTTGGTGGCCGCGGACGACGGCTTCATCCGGGACGTGGGCCAGGTCTCCCGGGCCTTCAGGCCGTCGCCGGAGACCGACCGCATTCTGGGGCTCCTGGCCGATTACCTGGCGGACCACCCGGTGGGCCTCATTATGGTCTATTATGACGCTCCCTTGAGCCGGAGCGGCGAGCTGGCGCACCGCACCGGGGAGATTTTTGCGGTCCGGGGTCTAAAGGCCCAGGCCGTGGCGCCGCCGGTGCCGGAACATGAGCTGGCGGCCTTCCCCGGCCCCATCGCCACCAGCGACACCGCCTTGATCGACGCGCACGGCGCGGTGGTGGATCTGGCGGGGGAAATCATCCGGAAGCGACACTGCCCCGTGATTGCATTGGGTGGCTAAGGCAGGCAGGCTGAAGCCAGGAGAGGGCCATTCCCCTCGATTCCCCGGGTTGATTAGAGGATTTCTTCCCGTTCCTGCAGTTTCTCCATTTCCTCTTCCTTGAGATTGACGCTCTCCTCGCGTAGCAGATGCTCCACGATGGGGACCAGGTGATTCCCGGCCACCATATTGGGGAGCAAGACGTAGTCCGCCCCTGCCTGATACAGCTTGAGGGCCGCCGCCGGGCTTTCCGCTTAAGCGGCGAAAATGCACCGGGAAGGAACCAGGAAGGGGCCGCAGGCTGCAGACTGCCATCATCCGGACTCCACAAATCTTTTCTACCCTCGGTCCCCGGGACTTGTCAAAAAGATTTTTTTGGATTATTTTAAATTAACTAACGGGCGGTTAACTCAGGGGTAGAGTGCCATCCTCACACGGTGGAAGTCGAAGGTTCAAATCCTTCACCGCCTACCAGCAAATTCCAGGGGTTGCGGTTTGAGACCGTAATCCCTTTTCGATTTTTGGGACCATTTTTTGACCGGTAGCCTCAAAAATCGAATCTTCCAACCTGCAAGCAACCTCCCCTCAAAGTTAATTATTCGATTCATTTCAGGGATTTCCCGGCCCCAAAATCAGGTATTGCCTGATTGTTATTTTAGATTGAACCACTATGCTCTTTTGCAAGGTGGGGTCTGGACTGAGCAAAATGAAAGTGTGGGATGACCATGGCAAATATTAAGCATCGTAAGCCTCTTAGCTTAAAACCGCCTCTGAAAGTTGGAGAGGGTGTTACATGGAGAATGCTATGGTTAAGAGAGAAGTTGTGGCAATGTGCATGGAGAGTCCGCTCTATTTCACCATGCCTTTGTGGAAGAGACTAATATTCTTAAAGAAACTCGAACAAAGATCTTCTTCCGAACACCTCCGGGATAATTTCCTAAGCTGGGTTAAAACAGGTAATTTCAATCATCCGGCTAAAATCTCTTCAACTGACTTAACTAAAGACAACGATTAAATAAGGTTACAAATTTTATCGTATTTATTATTGGTGAAGAACTCTAATAAATAAACGCTTAGCAATATTATTGCATGGCTTCATAGTTGGGTTTAACTGTGGGTGGGGGCCGGATTTCAGCCGAGCCAGGGGGAAGGGACGGGCTCCAGGTGCCCGGCTAGTGGCGGGGGCGGGAATTATCCCGGCGCCCCCGGCCCATCAAAACCAGACAGAGCAGGCCAGAACCGAGTAAGAAGACGGCGCCGGGCACCGGCACCGGGGACGCGGTCAGGCCATACGGTCCTATACCGGTATTGTTGATTTTGGTTCCCCTGCCGGTTAAGAGATCGAGGCGCAAAAATTCCTGATTGTCCGTTACCCCAAAGAGAATCCCGTCTTTAAAAGCCAAGCCGTGGACTTGTTCGAAACCGATGGTGCCGATAATCCTGGCCGCCCCATTGAGCGGATCAATGGCGGCCAGATAATCGTTGGTGCCGTGATGCCCCCAATGCACCGAAGCGTAGAGCCTGGAGCTCCGGGGGTCGAATACCAGGTCCCCGCCCGAAGTGATTTTGTCCTTCTCCACGGTTCCCAAACTGCCGATTTTGGTTCCGGCCCCTGTCACCGGATCGATCCTGATGAAAAAGCCGTTGGCGCCCGCGGCGTAAATAGTGCCGGTTACCGGGTCCGCCGCCAGGGCGTCCATGCCGCCAAAATGAAGGGGCCCCACCAAGGAGGCGGCTCCGGTGTCGGGATTGATCTGATAAAATTTGCTGGCGGTGATGCCATACAGGGTGCCGCCGCAAAAGGCAATATCAGTAATATTGGCCACTCCCATGGGCCCCACCGCGGTGGCCCGGCCCGAGTCATCCAGGGTGTACAGGGTGCTGTCGCCGTGGCCGGCATTGGCGTAAAGGGTGTTGAGAGCAAAACCCCGGGCGGCGGCGGCGCTGATCAGCACCGATACGAAAGCGACCAATAATCTCGTGGTTATTTTGGCAAACATCCCCTTCCCTTTCCATCTCCCGAGTCTGGCTAACCAGGTAATCGGCAGCTTTTCACTTGAACTTTATTAAAATCTTGCAGAAAGTGCGGCGCTCCGAAATCCTCTCTTCAAACTATTTCAAAGCCCCGTCTATGAAATGAAATGTCATTCTGAGCGCCGCGAAGAATCTCGTATTTTTAATAACTTGAGATCCTTCACTTTATGTGAAAATACCTTGTTGCCATGACGACTCGGGGGCGGCCGGGGACGGCCGCCCTACCAAATATTATTTATGGTGGGGCCGGCCTCCGGGCCCGCCTCCTTTAAATTTTCATGCTTCGTTGGGACCTTTAGGTCATGATTGTTCGTTCAGGATGACAGAGAAAACAGTTTCCGAGATAGCTTCTTTCAATGGATTTGATTGCAGGAAGATTGGCCACCATCCAGCCAATATTCATGGCCGCGCCCCGGCCAAGGTGGGAGGGTGACATCTCCCAGGCTCTTTCTGGTTTCTTACCCAAATCCCCATTTGACAAGTCAGGGGCTTTTGGGATAATAATTTCTTGGAAATATCGCCCTGTTAGCCTTAAGGAGATTTGCATGGCCATAGAAGAATTCCCCCGGATGAAACGTCTGCCCCCCTATGTGTTTGCCACGGTCAACGCCTTGAAAATGATGGCCCGGCGTCGGGGGGAGGACATCATTGACCTGGGAATGGGCAACCCGGATATGCCTACCCCGCCGCATATCGTGGAGAAACTGGTGGAAGCCGCGGGCAAGGCCGCCAATCACCGGTACTCCGCTTCCCGGGGGATCACCAAACTCAGGGTAGCCATTTCCGACTGGTACAAGCGGCGCTTTGAGGTGGACATCGATCCGGAAACCGAGGCCATCGCCACCATCGGCGCCAAGGAGGGCCTCTCCCACCTGGTGCTGGCCACGGTGGAGTCCGGGGACGTGGTGCTGGTGCCCAACCCCACCTACCCCATTCATGCCGCCTCGGTGGTGATCTCCGGGGGCCAGCTGGTGAGCATCCCGCTGACCCACGACCGGGATTTCTTCGAGGACCTGGCCAACATTACCGAGCTCATCCGGCCCCGGCCCAAGATGCTGATTATTTCCTTTCCCCACAATCCCACCACCAGGTGCGTGGACCTGGATTTTTTCCAGCGCATCGTGGAATATGCCCACAAATATGAGGTATTGATCATCCACGATTTCGCCTACGCCGACCTGGTCTTCGACGGCTACGTGGCCCCCAGCTTTCTCCAGGTGCCCGGGGCCAAAGAGGTGGGAGTGGAACTCTTTTCGCTGTCCAAGAGCTACAACATGCCGGGCTGGCGCATGGGGTTCGTGGTGGGCAACCAGCGCCTGGTCCATGCGCTGACCCGCATCAAGAGCTATCTCGATTACGGGGTCTTCCAGCCCATCCAGATCGCCTCCATCATCGCCTTAAACGGCCCCTACGATTGCGTCCAGCAGATTGTGGCCACCTACCAGGAACGGCGCGACGCCCTGTGCCGGGGCCTCCACAACATTGGCTGGCGGGTGGAGCCCCCCAAGGGCACCATGTTCGTCTGGGCCCGCATCCCCAGAAAATTCCGGCACCTGGGCTCCATCAATTTTTCCCTGATGCTCATCGAGGAGGCCAAAGTGGCCGTTTCTCCCGGATTGGGTTTTGGGGAATGGGGCGATGAATATGTGCGCTTCGCCCTGGTGGAGAACGTGCAGCGCACCAATCAGGCCATCCGCGGGCTGAGGAAAGCGATGCGCATGAACCAGGATGAGATCGAGGTAATCTCGGCCAAGTTTCAGAAGAAGGAATAGCAGTTGATAAATATCGGACTGATCGGCTTCGGCACGGTGGGGACCGGGGTGGTGCGCCTCCTCACCGAGCAGCGGGAAATGTTGTCCCGGCGTCTGGGAACGGACCTGGTCCTGAAAAAGGTGGCGGACCTGGAGCCGGACCGCCCCCGGCCCGTCACCCTGGACCGGGACCGCCTCACCACTCGGGCCGCGGACATCCTGGACGATCCGGAAATCGACATCGTGGTGGAACTCATGGGCGGCTGCGACGCCGCCCGGGAGTATATCCTTGCCAGCATCGAGCGGGGCAAGCACGTGGTCACCGCCAACAAGGCCCTGCTGGCCCACCACGGCAACGATCTGCTGGCCGCGGCCGCGGCAAAACAGGTGGAGATAGCCTTCGAGGCCTCGGTGTGCGGCGGCATCCCCATCATCCTGGCCCTGCGCCAGGGTCTGGCCGCCAACCGCATCGAGGAGCTGTTCGGCATCCTAAACGGCACCGCCAACTACATCCTGACCCAGATGTCCCAGCAGGGCGACCCTTTCGCCCAAGCCCTGCGCCAGGCCCAGGAGAAGGGCTTTGCCGAGGCCGACCCCACCCTGGACGTGGAAGGCGTCGACACCGCCCACAAGCTGGCCATCCTGATGAGCCTGGCTTACGGGGCCCGCCTGGATCTCGAGTCCATCGCGGTGGAAGGCATCAGCAAACTTGACCCCCTGGACCTGCAATTCGCCGGGGAATTCGGCTACTGCCTGAAACTCCTGGCCATCACCCGGGATGACGGATATCGTATCGAGGCCCGGGTGCACCCCACCCTCATCCCCCGGGACCACATGCTGGCCAACGTCCACGGGGCCATGAACGCGGTGCACGTCACCGGCAACGCCGCGGGGCCCATCCTGCTGTATGGGCAAGGGGCGGGTATGATGCCCACCGCCAGCGCGGTGGTGAGCGATATCCTGGATGTGGCCCGCAACCTGAGGCGCGGCGCCCCCTGCCGCATCCCGGCCCTGGGCTGCCCGGATGCCCTGTCCACCGCCCGGCTCATCAAGCCCATGAACGATCTGGTGACCAATTACTACTTCCGCTTTGCGGCCCTGGACCGCCCCGGGGTGCTGTCCCAGGTGTCCGGCATCCTGGGCAAGTACGACATCAGCATCGCCGCGGTGATCCAGAAAGGGCGGGAGGTGGCCGGCACCGTGCCCATCGTCATGATCACCCACGAGGCCCGGGAGGCCGATGCCCAGCAGGCCATGCGCGAAATCGACCAGCTGCCGGTGGTCTCCCCTCCGGCCGTGTTTTACCGCATCGAGGACCCCCAACTCCACTCGGCCCAGATTTGAACCGGAAGCGCCTGGCACCTAGTTGGGAAAATTAGCGCACCATAATATAAGCATCGTAACCATCGAAGGGTATTGAAAGTCCCCCTTTAATAAAGGGGGATTCAGGGGGATTTCAAAGGGCTTCTATAAATCCCCCCTGACCCCCCTTTTTCAAAGGGGGGAATAACAGCGCCTGGTTATGATGCGCTGACTTCTGCAATTAAGTACTAGAAGCCATTGCAAAACTCATTTTTTCTGTCATCTTGAACGCCGTGAAGGATCTCAAGTTATTAAAAATACGAGATTCTTCGCTTCGCTCAGAATGACATATGAAGGTGTATTCGGGGTTTTTCAATAGCTTCTAGCAGGACCCAGGAAGCGCCGCCGGCCCGGCGCCCGGCAGGCCGGGGCGGTGGTTGGGTCCAGGGCCCGGCTTGATACCCCGCGGTTTTTCCTCTACCTTGCCACCCCGCCCTTCGTCCGCAGCCAACCGCGGCTGGCGAAGCGCAGCCATGTTTGCTTTAACCCAACCCTTGTATCTTAGGTAAAGATACGCTTGATTAGTAATGGTGGTCAAAGTTAATGTTGACAAAAGAGCATGATGGTTTCCCTGGGCCAGGCCTGGGGCAGGCCCTCGGGCCTGCCCCAGGCGCCC
>Ga0315281_10005087_pt1 | contig 18895 bp, 19 predicted proteins | sample YL17G07_0_MG_FD_204540 | JGI IMG/M metagenome (GOLD analysis project Ga0315281, IMG submission 204540) | Sediment microbial communities from Yellowstone Lake, YNP, Wyoming, USA - YL17G07_0 | ecosystem: Environmental > Aquatic > Freshwater > Lake > Sediment | place: USA: Wyoming | collected... | reverse complement strand
GGTCACCCCGAGGCGCCGAACGACTGGCTCCATGAACGCCCGCCCGGGAAGAGAGAGCAAGCCCCGGACCGACGCAATCGTGGTCGCCGCACCGAGGGAGATGCCCGCGGCCTCCATGGCAGGTACGTGGTGGACCTGTATGGCGCCGAAGGCCATGGCCGCCAGCGAGAACATCGCCACCATCTGAAGCACCTCGCGCGTCCGGAAAGCCCGGAGAACGCTGCCGTGTTCAACGGTCGGCGTCTGCCCGTGGTGCGGGCCCGGTGCCGACTTGCTGGCAGCACCGCCGGAGATGAAGAGCGCGGCCGGGATGACGTGGAGCGCCAGGAGCCCGACGAGCACACGCAGTGCCGCGCGCCACTCGAGGAGGTCCACCAGCAGGCCGGCAAGGGGGAAGTAGATGACTGCTGCGAAGCCCCCCACGAACGTGAGGATGGCGAAGGCGCGGACGCGCTGCTCCGGGTAGAGCCGGGTCGTGACGGCCATGGTGACGTTGTAGAAGAGGCCGGCCGAGATGATCCCACCGCCCGCGCCCCAGGCGAGGACGAATTGCCAGGCGGTTTCGGCACTTGCCGCCATGAGCAGAAGGCCGCTCCCGGCGACGAGCGACCCGATCATGATCGGGCGGGCGCCGAAACGGTCCAGCATCCAGCCGCTGCCCAGGCTTGCCACGCCGCCAATCACCGAGAGCAGGGTGAACGCGGCCGAAAGCGAGCCCACGGACCACCCGGTCTGCTCGTGCACCGGCGCGATAATGACGCCGAACGAGTACACAGCGATGCCATAGGAGCCGACCGTGAGGACCCCGAGCAAGACCACCCGCCACCACTCGCTCCACGCCGCCCGGAGCGACTCGACCCGTCCGGGGCGGCCGGCTCCGCCTATCCCCCGCACGGCGTGTCGTCCCCGGTACATGGGGTGCCAGCAGCGAGAGCAGCTCCATGTTCGGCGAGCACGCCCGCCATGGCCGGCAGGAAGCGCGCCCATGCCGTAACGCCCACACGCAACGCCTCGCGACCTTCGACGGTCAGGCTGCACACGCGCCGTTCGCGAGCACCCTGCCACCGGGTCTCGCAGGCGATAAGCCCGGCCGCCTCGAGTTCGCGGATCGCCGGGTAGATCATGGCGGGCGACGGCGTGCACCAGTCCCCGCAAATGCCGGTCAGGCGGCGCGCGATGTCGTAGCCGTGGCCGGGCCGGTCGTCGAAGGCCGCGAGCATGAGCAGGCGGCCCGCGGCCCGCAAGATTGCCGTGTCCCAGTAGCCGGGGTCTGCGAGGTCCGCCACGTTCGTCCCCTCTCGAGAGATGAGGGAAGCATACTGTAGATACCGATACTATGGAACGTGCACTATCTAGGGCGGGAGAGCGCCAGCCGGCATGGTCGAATGGGGACGCGAACCGGCAGGGTGCAGCAGAGCGCGTGGAGCGAGGTGTCCGGGATGCGAAGGGCCGCCCGGCGGTTTCGGTCAGGCCAGGGAGCGGCGGCGGGTGATGTCCACGCAGGATTCGCAGACGGTCTCGGGGATGATCCCGGCCCGCATCAGCAGCATGAAGATCTTGCAGCCGAGGCAGAAGCCCAGGAACGCCTCCAGGGACGCGGCACCCAGGATCGCGCCGACGAGCACGAGCGCGGCGACGTTCGCCCCGAAACCGAACGCCAACACCACCGCGGCCAGTGAGAGCGTCGCGCCAATCCCTTGCGCAAACCGCTTGGGAAGCCCCGGAGTCGGGCGTTCCTGCCACGGAAGGGCAGGCACCAGCACCCGTGTGACGAACAACGCGAGCGGGCTCACCCGGGGGCCGGTCAACACACGTGCGACGAACCCGAACGCAAGCACCGCGATGAGCCAGCGCTCCTGGGTAGCGAGCGTCGCCACGGACAGCATGACCACGCCGCCGGCCACGAGCCGCGCTGCCACTTCGTTGGCCGGGTCCGGGAACCGAAAGAACTCGCGCATGGCAGCCTTCTAAAGATGACTTAGTGGATGGACTTTATCATAACCACCGCCGCGACGGCGCAGTTGCGGTCACGACGATCCATGGCGCCCGGCCGGGGTTCGTGGACCCTTCAGCACAGTTCGTTCCTTGCTTTTTCGCGACGCGGATTCTAGGCTCCCCATGCCGGGGCGCGGCCAGGCGGCCCGCTCCTCACCACTGCCGCGACACTCCCCAACCGTTCCGAAGGATGCCGAAATGAGCCGTGAGCAACTAATCGAAATGGCCCGGCGCGAGGTCGAAAACTTCCAAGCAAACAAGATCGACCTGGCCCCGGACGTGTACCGGGTCCCGACGAGCCTCTACGTGGACCCGGCGCGCTGGCAACTCGAAGTCGATCGCGTCTTCAAGCGTCTGCCCCTGGCGCTGGGCTTCTCGTGCGAACTGCGCGAGCCGGGCTCGTACCGGGCGCTCGAAGTGATGGGGACGCCGGTGTTGCTCACGCGGGGTGACGACGGCGAGGTTCGGGCCTTCGTCAACATGTGCAGCCACCGCGGCGCCATCGTGGCCGCGGAAGGGTCGGGACAGGCCCGCGGCTTCAAGTGCCCGTACCACGCCTGGACCTACGACCTCGAAGGCAAGCTCGTCTCGGTGTTCGACGCAAAGAACTTCGGCGAGTTCGACCGCTCCTGCTACGGGCTCACCGCGCTCCCGGCGGCCGAGCGGGCCGGCCTCATCTGGGTCACGCTCACGCCGGGCCTGGATGTCGACGTCGACGACTTCCTCGCCGGGTACGACAGCGTGCTCGGCGACCTCGACTTTGCCGGCTGCCACGTGGTTGGCCGCCAGTACCTCGACGGACCCAACTGGAAGGTCGCCTACGACGGCTACCGCGACCTCTACCACATCCCAATCCTGCACAAAGACAGCTTCGGGCCAGACTCGGCCTACCAGCCCGACTTCTACGCCTTCGGCTCGCACGTGCGCATGGTGTCGCCCAGGGGGTATGGCCGGCTCGCTGACCTCCCGGAGGACCAGTGGGACATGAACGCGCTGGTCGGCGGCGTCTGGACGATCTTCCCCAATATCTCGATCGCTGCCTTCGACGCTGGCGGCACGGTCTACATGGTGTCGCAGATGTTTCCCGGGAAGAGCCCGGGCGAGTCGTTCACGATCCAGAACTTCCTGCACACCCTTCCGCCCAACGAGGAGCAGGCGGGCAAGGTGGCGCCGATGATGGCGTTCCTCCACCGCGTGGTCGGCGAAGAGGACTACGGCACGGGGCTCCGCCTGCAGAAGGCCCTGCGCACGGGCGCCAAGGACCACAACCTCTTCGGCCGGAACGAAGGCGGCGGCCAACTCTTCCACCGCTGGATCGAGGCGCTCGTCACCACGGAGGACAAGGACCTCCCGGCGCTGGTCGCGAACGGGATCGGCGGCTAGCGGCTCAACTGCCCCACGCCTGCGCCGCCGCGCCAGGCGTCAACGCCCTCCTTCAGCGCAAGCGCAGCGACTGCCAGCCCGGCGGCCGAGTCCATCCACCACCAGCCGGTGGCCTCGTTCGCGACCAGCCCAATGAGCACGGCTCCGGCGAGGAGGGCGCAGATACGGGTCTGCGCCGCGTCCGCTCTCAAAGCAGCGGACCGCAGCCGCGTGGCGACCGAGAACTTCGCCCACGCCAGCGACGGGTTCGCGACCACCGAAAACGCCAGGAACCCGATCCCGAACGGGCTCGTATCCGGCTCGGCGCCAACGCCGGCCAGCGAGGCGGCGGCCTGGTACGCCACGTAACCGGCGACGGCGAAGAACGCGAGGGCGACGAGCCTGACCGCCCGGCCTTCGGCCCACAGATTGACCTCACGGCTCTGTGTCTCCTGCAGGAGAAACCAGACAATGACCAGCGCGCTGCAGATCTCGACGACGGAATCGAGGCCGAACCCGACCAGCGCGATCGACCCGGCCAGGACGCCAGCGGCTATGGTGGCGGCGCCCTCGACGCAGTTCCAGGCGATGGTGAGCGCCGTCAGCAGCCAGGCCCAGCGGCGCAGACGGGCACGCCTCACGACCTCGTCCGGACCAGGCGGCCCTCCGGCCCCGTGCAGCGCCATCGGCCAAGATTGGGCTGCGCCATCTCCACTCGCAAGGGCGTTCGGCGTGAAATGCGAGGCCGGTTGGCGACGAGCAATCTCCCCGGTTGGCGCCACTCCAGCCCGCAGACCCCAACGACAGAGCGGCCGTCCACCGTCGGCCCGGTGCGACCAGCGCCGAGATTCGCGCGTCCCCCGATCGGTGAACCGTTGCGCGTGCCCGCGGAACGCGGCCGTTACCTGGCGCGGGTGCTTTCGAACCGCCGGATGGCGGCGCAGACCTCGTCAACTTCGTCGCGCGTGATGGCCGGGTGCATCGGCAGCGAGAGGATCTCCGAGACAGCCGCCTCCGTGCGCGGAAGCGACCCCGGCCCGGCTCCGCGGGCACGATAGGCCGGCTGCAGGTGAATGGGCGTCGGGTAGTGGATTGCCGTCTGGATGCCTTCAGCCGCGAGCGCGGCCTGCAGGGCGTCCCGGGCCGGCGTGCGGATGACGAACAGGTGGTAGACGTGGCTTTCGCCTTCCGCCGGGAGTTCGAGCGGGAGCCCGGCGAGGCCCTCGCGATACCAGCCTGCGGCCTGTATCCGTGCCTCGTTCCAGGCTTCCAGGTATGGTGCGACCACGCGCAGGGCCGCGGCCTGCAACTCGGGCATGCGGTAGTTGTAGCCGGGCACGACGTGTTCGTGGCGCCCGGCCTGCCCGTGGTTTCGCAGCGACCTTGTGCGCTCCGCGACGGCAGCGTCGCCCGTGAGGACCATGCCCCCTTCGCCGACCGTGCCGACGTTCTTCGTGGGGTAGAAGCTCAGGCAGCCAGCAGCACCGAAGGTCCCCGCCGCGCGACCGTCGACACGCGCGCCGTGCGCCTGGCAGGCGTCCTCGACCAGTACCAGGTTGTGGCGGCGGCAGACGTCGAGCAGCGGGCCCACCTGCGCGACCTGACCGTAGAGGTGGACCGCGATGATCGCCCTCGTCCGGCCCGTGACCCGCCTTTCGACGTCGGCCGGGTCTATGTTGAAGCCGCCGGGCTCGATGTCGGCGAACACGGGCGTGGCGCCCGCCAGGCTGACCGCTTCGGCGGTGGCGACGAATGTGTTCGCCACCGTAATGACCTCGTCGCCCGGCCCAACTCCCTGCGCCTGGAGCGCCAGGTGGAGCGCCGCGGTGCCACTGTTCACGGCAACCGCAAAGGGCACGCCGTACTGCCGGGCGGCCTCCGCTTCGAGGGCCTCGACCTCGGGACCCTGCACGAACACGCCCGAGTCGAGCACTCGCGCGAAGGCGGCGAGCATCTCGTCGCGCGTCGGCGCGTGGAGCCGCTTCATGTCGACGAACGGGACGGTCACGGGAGTACCCGCTGCGGGACACCGCCGTCTTGCAGCGAGCGTTGCGCCGCGTCGATGATGCGCACCACCCGTGCCCCCAGGGCTCCGTCCGAGATGGCCGTCGCACTTCCGCGCACGACATTGACGAAGTGCTCCACTTCGACGGCGAGCGCCTCGGTGTTGTCGAGCCGGGGGGCGAGCACGTCGCCCGTGCGGTACTCCACAAGGCGGCCGTACATGTCCTCGACGTCGGTGACCATCTGTGCGCCGCAGTCGTACACCTTCAGCTTCTCGACCGGCTCGATGTCGTCGTACACGAGCATCTTGCGGCTGGCGCCGATGATGGTGCGGCGGATCTTCGTGGGCGCCAGCCAGTTCACGTGGAAATGCGCGAGCGCCCCGCCAGCGAGTTGCAACGTGATGTAGGCGATGTTCTCGTGCGCCAGGTCGATGTGGCGGGCGCCAAGGGCGGAGACCGTTTCCACGGGACGGTCGAAGAGGTAGAGCATCATCGAGATGTCGTGCGGCGCCAAATCCCAGATGACGTTGATGTTGCTCTGGAAGATCCCCAGGTTGATGCGCGTCGAGTCGTAGTAGTACACGTCGCCCATCTCGCCGGAGTCGAAGTACTGCTTCATCTTCTGCACCGCGCTGGTGAAGAGGTACGTGTGGTCGACAGCCAGGACGCGCCCGGCGGCGCGGGCGGCCGCGACCATCCGTTCGGCGTCGTCGACATTCGTCGCGAGCGGCTTTTCGACCAGGACGTGCTTGCCCCGCTCCAGCGCCTCGAGCACGAGGGAGCAGTGCGTGTCCGGAGGAGTGGCGATGAAAACAGCGTCGAGCGACGGGTCGGCGAGGAGCTCGTGGACATCGGTCGTAAGCCTGGCCGTGGGATACGCGAGCCGGGCGGCGCCAAGCCGCTTCGGGTTGAAGTCAGCGATCGCCACCAGCTCCGTGCGGCTGTTCTGTGCCGCGTTCCGCGCGAGGTTCGGGCCCCAGTATCCGTACCCGGCGACGCCCACGCGCAGGCGGCCCTCATTCGAAGCGGCCGTCAGAGAGCCGGAAGAACGCGGGGTACTCAACCGGCGGCCTGGCCTTCCGTCGCCACAACCGGCAGCCGCACGCCTTCGACACCGACGCAGGAGCTGATGGAGTCGGGCACGAAGTCTGGCGCCTGGCGCTGGCTGAGGACCGTGAGCCCGTCGTAGCCGGCCGCGCGAAACCAGCGGGAAACCTGCTCGTCGGTATGGCGGTGCACGTAGCGCGGCGTCCAGCGGTCGCGGGCCGCGTGCATCGCCTCACGCCATCCATAGGTGGTGTAGTGCGGATTGCCGCGTGCCGCGAGGCGCTGATGGGCGATGTACAACGGCGCCCAGGGAGCCAGCGCGATGGTCTGGAAGGGGTCGGGCAGGCGCGAGTAGACCGGCCGAAGGGCCGCCTCGAGTGCGTACAGCAGGCGCCGCAGCGGCGTCCGCCGTTCGTCGGACTGGCTGTAAACCCATACGTAGAGGCGCCCGCCAACGCGCGGAAGGGTTGAGATGCGCTTGAACGCGGCCCGCGTCGAGTACGTGTGGTGCAGGACACCCTGGGTGTAGACGTATTCGAACTGCCCGTCGGCGAACGGCGGTGCGAAGGCCGAGGCCTGGACGACGTGGAAGAACGGGTTCGCGCCGAACTGCCGCCAGGCCCCGTCGACGGCGTGGCTGAGGTCGACCCCGACGAGCTCGCACTGCTGGCTGCGGGCCACGTAGTCGGCGATGCCGCCGATGCCGATCCCGACTTCGAGGACGAGCCTGTCACGCAGGTCCTTGTGTTCGAGGTCCAGCGCGAAGTTCATGGTCCGGAACATGTCCTCGGCCGACTGGCTCCAGTAGGCGCGCTCGTCCCATTCGTAATGGAGCCACTCGCTGGAGAAGCTGCGGAGCACGGCCTCTTCGCCGGGTGCGCCGTCCTCGGCGGGAGGTCCGTAGCCCGTTGCCTCGCGGGCGAGGCGGTTCCGGTAACGGCGTGCAAAGTCCCGCACCACGCCCGTGGGGAAGACGAGCAGGCGCGGTACGCCCTCCACGATGGGGTAGTAGACGTGCCGCCGCCGGTTCACGAGCAAGCCCGTGCGGACCTCACGCTCGAACCGCTCGGGAGTCAGCCCCATGCGCCTGACGCGCACGACATCCTCATCCGACAGGCGCGCCGGCGACGATTCCCATTCCACGAGCTCGAGCGCGCCCCCGTCCACGGGGCAGACGAGCAGGTCGGCAAGACGAGGCCTCAGGGGGGCAACCTCCACGGGATTCGCGGCGCAAGCCAAGCCTAGTTCACGGCCTCGGGCTGAGTCCATCGCGGTCCCCGATGGGGCGGCCGACCAGCTCCGCCCGGGGCCGCTCGTGAAAGTCTTCACGCGCTTTGACCGGCCACTTGGCCCAAACCTATACTTCGGCCACGGGCACGAACCCATCGGGGCGGTCATCCCGGGGTGCCGTCCGGGCTGCGCGCACGCGAGAGGCGCCTCAGATGCGAATCGCTGAGATCAACGACGTCGCCTCAGTTGCCAGCGAGTTGGCGCGGGGGCTCCGGGCACGCGGCCACGACGTCACTCTGCTTCAGCCCAGGCTGGTCGGCGGCGGCCTTCCGCCGGCCATCAAGACCGTGGTAGCGCCTCTACGGGCACTGGACTGGGCACGCATGCTCCGGCGGCTCAGACGCGAGCGTTTCGACCTGCTCCACATTCACTACGCCTACCTCGGCATGCTGGGCGTGCTGGCGAAGGCGCCGTACATCCTCCACTGCCACGGAGCCGACGTGTGGGCGTTAACACCGTTCACACGCGGTGTGACCCGTCGGGCGCTGCGGCAGGCCAGCCACGTCTTCTACTCGACGCCCGACCTCGCGCCCCACGTGCTCCCACTGCGCCCCGACGCCGAGTTCCTGCCGAACCCTATCGACACGCACACGTTCCGCCCGCTGCAGCCGGCCCGCGAGAGCAAGCGCGTGTACGTCTGCTGTGCGCTCGACGACCTGAAGGGAGCGCCGCGCATCCTCGCCGGCTGCCGCGTCCTCGCCGAGACGCGGCCCGACATCCAGGTCACGGCTGTTGCCGGTGGCCAGCACACCGCCGCCTTCGAGGCGCTCCCGAACGTAACGCTCATCCCGCGGCAGCAGCGCGCCGCCCTGCCGGAGGTCATCGGGCGCCACGGCGTGGTCGTCGGGCAGGTCAACCTCGGCGCGGCCGGGATGGCCGAGCTGGAAGCGATGGCCTGCGCCCGCCCGGTCGTCTGCCACTTCACATTCGACGCCGCCTATCCCGGACCGCCGCCATTCGTGCGCGCGCAGGAGGGAGACGAGATCGCGGCGGCGGTCATCCAAATGGTCGACGACCCGGAGCTTCGCCAGCGGACGGGCGACGCAGGGAGGGCGTGGATCGAGCGCTACCATGACCTGGACGCAGTCGCTGAGCGGGTGGAGCGCGCGGCGCGCGACGTGCTCGCGGCGCGAAAGGACCCGAAATGCGGCCACGCGTCCTGATCCTCGGGCTGCCCTACTTCGGAAGAATGCTGGAGGACGTGCTCGGCGCCCGGGGCTGGACGGCCCGCTACAGGCCGCATCCCGGCCGGGACGTGCGCGCCTGGGCGCGGCTGCTGCCGGAGGTCGCCCGGGCGGACCTCGTCTACCTCATCAGCAGCCGGCTGGACCGGCGTTCGCCCCAGGCACTGCTGGCAAGGTTCTCCAGGCGCCCGATCGTCGTCCACTGGGTGGGCCGGGACGTGGACTTCGCCCTCGACGAGTTCCGGGCCGGGCGCGCCTCGCGGCAGCTCATCGCGCGGGCCACGCACCTCGCCGACGCGCCGTGGCTCGTTGACGAACTCGGCGAGACGGGCATCCGGGCGGAATACGCGCCGTTGCCCGTACCCGGGATGCCACAGGGTGAGCCTCCTCCGCTGCCGCAAACGTTCCGCGTGCTCCTGTACTACCCGGTCCCACCCCTGGACCGGGAGGTGTATGACTACCCGGCCATGCTCGCGCTAGCGCGGGAGTTCCCGGGCGCCGCTTTCCGGCTCATCCCCTCGCCGCCCGAGACGCTGCCAGAGCCGCCGCCGTCGAACGTAGAGGCGACGGGCTGGGTCACGGACATGGACGCCGTGTATCGCGAGACCACGGTCTACGTGCGGCTCACGAGCCACGACGGCACGTCCTTCATGGCGATCGAGGCACTCGCGCGCGGCCGTTACGTGGTCTGGACGTTTCCCCTGGCGGGCGCGATACAGGCGAGCGGGTTCGAGGGCGTCGCGCCGGTCATCCGCGAGCTGCTCGAACGGCACGAGCGTGGCGAGCTCGGGCTCAACCTCTCCGGGCGCACGGCGGTGATGGAGGAGTTCGACTTCGAACGTCTCGCGTCGAACCTGGACCAACACCTGCGCACGGCAGTCAAGGGCAGGTTCAGCATTTCAGGTTGAGAACCGGAGACCGGGCGAGCGGGAGGCGCGTCGCCACGACAGCGTCAGGTAGACTCACCCCTTCGGATCTGGCCATTGTCCCCTGCCGGCTCCAAGCCCGATCGAAACCCCATCTGACGGGAGAATGCACATCATGACCACCGCGCAGCCCGCCCAACTCCCCATCCCGGCCAACTTCCCGGTCGAATGGCATCGACCCGGTGACGAGCATCTGTTCTGGTTCCAGGACTCGATGCACCTGCCGCACGCCATCACGCCCCTCGACGCCACGCTCGTGCAATCTGGCTTCTCCGAAGGAGCGTCGCGAGCGAGCGCCCGGCTTCGATGCCCATCTCCGGGCTGCGGTCCGAGGCGTACAACGGCTACGCGTATCTCGCGCCGGTGCCGATCATGGGCACGCCCCAGGAGATGGAAGCCCGAATGGGCGAGATGATCCACATCACGGGAGAACTGGGCGCGACCGTGCTGGACGACTGGCGCAAGATCTTCGAGCCCCAGGTCCTCGCCGAGTGCGACGAAATGCTGACTTACGACTTCGGCCGCGCCTCCGTGAAGGAGGGAGCACAGTTCGCCGCGGGCATCCACGACCGTCTCACGAAGTTCTGGGACATCCACATGCGCGTGAATATCCCACCCATGAACGCAGTCTTCGGGCTGGAAGAGTTCCTGGGCATGCTCGCCGGACCGGACGCTGTCCCCCAGTCACGGCTCATGCTCCAGGGCTTCGACAACAAGTCTGTCGAGATGGGCCGCGCGCTCTGGGAATTCAGCCGGTGGGTGCGTGAGGACGAGTCCTTCGCGAGCCTGGTCACGTCGGCGACTGTCGTCGATGGCAAGGTGACGGTTGGCACCCATGTGCGGACCGCGGGCTTCATGCAGCACTGGCAGGCGTTCCTCGACACCTGGGGCTGGCGCTCGAACCGTTTCCTGGAGGTCGGCTGGCCGTCCTGGCGAGACGACCACACGACGCCGCTGATGCAACTCAACAGCTTCGTGGCCAAGCCCGACAGCGAAGACCCATATCGCGCCCACCGCGAGCAGGCAGCCGACCGCGACCGGCTGGTGGCCGAGATGGAGGCGCGCGTGCCGGCAGGCATGGTGCCCCAGTTCCGCGGGATGCTTGCCATCGCCCAGCAGTACATCCCCATCGCGGAGGACCACAACTTCACCATCGACCAGAAGTCGACCACGGTCATCCGGGAGACTCTGCGCCGCTTCGGCGGGAAGCTCGCCACCGAAGGAATCCTGGAGCAGGGCGACGACGTCTTCTTCCTGACGCTGGACGAGATCCGGGGGTTGGCGGACGGTACGGGCGCGACGGGATTGCGCGACCTGCCGCGTGGGCGCCGCGCAGACCAGGCGCGGCAGGAGCAGATGAAGCCGCCACCCGTGCTGGGCACCCCGCCGCCCGCGGACATGCCTCCCGACCCGCTCGTCAGCAAATTCTTCGGGCTGGCCATGGACCCGCAGTGGCACGGCCGGACCCTGAAGGGCATGGACTGCTCGGCGGGCATCGTGGTGGGTACCGCGAAGGTGCTGCTCAGCCTCGACGACGCATGGAAACTGGAGCCCGGCGACATCATGGTCTGCCGCTCGACGATGCCGGCCTGGACGCCCCTCTTCGGTGTCGCCGGTGGCATCGTGGCCGACGCCGGCGGGCCGCTCTCGCACTGCGCGATCGTGGCACGCGAATATCGCATCCCCTGCGTGGCCGGCACCCAGGTCGCGACGCACGAGATCCGCGACGGCATGCGCCTGCGGGTCGATGGCACCGCCGGGACGGTCGAACTGCTGGACTGACTCCAAGATCAGGACGAACCGGCCCAGGGATTGCCGGGGCGCTCAGTCGAAGAGCGCCTGGCGTTCGGCGGCGGTCGTCTGGCGCGTTGCGATCCCCGGCCTGCCGGTGCGGAGCCATTGCCGGAGGCTGACGAAGAGCAGCGTGACCACGAACAGGCCTGCCGACAACAGCACGATGCTGGCGCCGGAGGCGATGTCGAGCTCGTAGCTCAGGAACATGCCGACGAACCCCTGGGCCGCTCCTACCACGGTCGAGAGCACGAGCATGCGCGCGAAGCGGTCGGTCAGCAGCCGCGCGATGACCGGCGGGATGACGAGCGAGGCCGCAATCAACGTCACGCCCATGATGCGGATGGAGGCGATGATGGTCGCCGCCAGCACGAGCGCGAACAGCGAGTCGAGCCAGCCGGCACGCACGCCGTAGATGGGCGCGACCTCGCTGTCGAACGTGAGGAAGAGCAACTGCTTGTAGAAGAAGAACACCGCCGCCGCGGTCAGCAGCAGCACGCCCGCGATAATCCAGAGGTCGGAATTACTCACGCCCAGCAGGTTTCCGAAGAGCGCCGCGTCGAAGTTGCGCGTGACGTGCGTCGCGCGGCTGATGAGCGCCACGCCCAGGGCGAAGCTCGCCGTGGTGATGATGCCGATGGCGGCGTCGGCGCCGATCTGGCGCCGGCGGGTCGTCTGATTGATGAGGACCGCGGAGATGAATCCCCACACGCCGGCGGCGACGTAGAAGTTGACGCCCGCCACGTAGCCGACGACGGCGCCCCCGAACACGGAATGCGACATGCCGTGGCCGATATAGCTCATGCGCCGCAACACGACGAACACGCCCACGAGGCCCGTCAGTCCACCCACCATCGTCGCGGCGAACAGCGCCCGCCGGAAGAACTCGAACTGCAGCGGCTCCATCACGTCGATCATCGTCCGGGCGGCTCCTGGCCGCCGGCGAGAGGCGCGCCCACGCCCTCCAGCTCGCCGAAGGCGTGAGGGCTGTCGGCGACGAGGGTCATGCCGCCCTGGTGCACGACCACCATGTCGCCGCCGTACGTCTGCCGGAGCACCGCCGTCGTGAAGATCTCGGAAGGCCGCCCGTCGGCCACGATGCCGTGGTTGATGCACACGACGCGCGGGAGGTGCGCGGCCACGGCGTTGAGCTCGTGCGTGGAGAGCACGACCGTCACGCCCTGGCGGTTGAGCCGGACGAGCAGGTGGAGGACGTCGTCGCGGGTCTTGATGTCGACGCCGCTCGTTGGCTCGTCCAGGAGAAGCAGCCGGGGGTTGCGGATGAGCGCACGCGCGAGGAAGGCGCGCTGCTGCTGCCCGCCGGAGAGGTTGCGGATGTGCTTCTTGCGGAAGTCCGCGATGCCGAGCTGCGCGAGCAGGTGGTACATCTCCTCGCGGTCCTGCTTGCGCGGCCACGGCCAGGGCCCGGAAGACGTGGCGCGGCCCATGAGCACGACTTCCTCCACGGTGACGGGGAAGTTCCAGTCGATGGTCTCGAGTTGTGGCACGTAGCCAACGCTGGGGCGGTGCAGCCCGCCGACCTGGCGACCGTCGACGCGCACGTTGCCACTGAAGACGGGCACCACGCCGAGCAGCACGCGCAGGAGCGTCGTCTTGCCGGAACCGCTCGGGCCGACCAGTCCCACGAACTCGCCGGGGGCGACGTCCAGGTCGACGCCGCTGAGCACGGCCCGGCCTTCGTAGCCGGCCGTAACGTTTTTCAGGCGGATGATCGGTTCCATCGCGGCCCCTCCCGGGTCAGCGTTCGAAGGTGTTGGCTACAGGTATTCCGGAAACCGTATCAGCTTTCCCGCCCAGCCGGGTGAGCATGATCTTCATGTCCTCGACCAGCATGCCCACGTAGGTGTGTCCGGGGTCGCTCTCGTTCCCCGGCGGTTCGTCGTCGCGCAGGCGGTCTTCGAACTGTGCACCGCTCTCCGAGGCGATGGTCTCCATCGTCTTGCTCGGGAAGACCTCGCTGCCGAAGATCGCGGGCACCTTCTCCTTCTTGATCTGGGCGATCAGGTCGGCGACCTCACGGGCGCTCGGCTCCTTGAAGTCCGAAGGCTGGATGGCGCCGACGACGCGCCAATCGTACTCGCGCGCCCAGTAGGCCCAGCTGTCGTGGTAGGTCAGCAGCTTGCGGTTCTGCTCCGGCACCGTGGCAGCGTCCTTGCGTATGGCGTCGTCGAGCTGGTGCAGGACAGCGGCGAACTTCTCGAAGTTCCGGGCGTAGTAGTCCGCGTTCTTCGGGTCGTTCTCGCTGAGCCACGTGCGCACGAGCTCGGCGTAGCGCAGGGCGTACTTCGGGTTCATCCAGAGGTGTGGGTTCGGGCTCCCTCCGGCCCGCGGGAAGCTGAAGTCGTAGAGGAAGCCGGTCCGCTCGTCCTCGCCCTGCAGGGTGTTGTCCGCCAGGCTGTAGATCTTCTTCGAATCCTTGAGGTTCTGCTTCGCGATCTCCTCGGTCGTCCCCTCCAGGTGCGCGCCGTTCATGATCAGCAGGTCTGCGCGGCTCAGGACCGCAGCGTCCGATGGCTTCGGCTCGAACGTGTGCGAGTCGACGCCATCCGGGATGAGCCCGTGGATGTAGACGCGGTCGCCGCCGATGTTCAACACGATGCTCGTAAGGGGCGCGACCGTCGTGGCGACCCGCAGCCTGTCGCTCTTCTTGAAGTCGTTGTGGGTGCCGCTCGATCCGTTCCCGGGCGCGGAACTGTCCGCACCGCCGGAGGACCCGTCGCCACAGGCGGCTGCCAACGGAGCAACCACAGCGAGGGAGAGCAGCAGGCCGACCGCGAGGTTACGGAAGCGCATCACGTCCACCCACATGGAGCGTAGCCGCCCGCTCATGCAATTGCAATTGATTGCAGTTGCGACTCGCGCGCCCCTGTGGCCCGCTCCCCAGGAAGCGCGGCGTTACTCCGAACGCCGCCCCGGCGGTATCGTTGCACGCGTGCCAGCTCCCGCCCGCTACCGTGTCGGCGACTTCGACGTCGCCATCGTCTCCGACGGCCACATCAAGCTCGACGGGGGCGCGATCTTTGGGTTGGTCCCGCGGCTCCTCTGGGAGCCGATCGTCGGCAAGGACGCCCTCGACGCGCAGTATCGCCTGCCGCTCGCGCTGAACTGCATGCTCGTCCGCCGCGGGGCCGACGTGCTGCTCGTCGAGACCGGCATGGGCAACAAGCACAGCGCGGCCGTGCGCGAGCGCAGCTTCCCGGGCGACTACGGCCATCTGCTGGACGCCCTCGCGCAGCTGGGGCTGCATCCGGAAGACGTGACCGCAGTCGCCAACACGCACCTCCACGCCGACCACTGCGGCTGGAACACGGTGCGCAAGGGCGACGAACTCGTCCCGGCCTTCCCGAACGCGCGCTACTTCATCCAGGCGGGCGAGTACGAAGCCGCCACGCACCCGAACGAGCGCACGCGAGGGACATACTTCCCCGAGAATTTCGAGCCCCTCGTGAAGAGTGGCCAGCTCGAGCTGGTCGACGGGGAACGGGAGGTCGTACCGGGCGTGCGCTTCCTGCCGGCCCCCGGCCACACGGCGGACCACGCGGCGCTGGTGCTCGCCTCGCGGGGCGAGACAGCAATCTACACCGGCGACCTCGTGCACCACGCCGTGCAGCTGGAGCGGCTGGCGTGGATTGCAGCCTTCGACGTGCTCCCCCTCGCTAGCCTGGAAACGAAGAGGCAGCTCGCCGCGCGGGCGATCCGCGAACGTGCGCTGCTCATCTCGACGCACTCCGAGTTCCCTGGAGTGGGCCGCCTCACCGAGCACGACGGGCGCCGCACGTTCGTCCCCGAATGACTGCCCCCGGGCCCGTCTACCATCTCGCGCTGCGCGACCTTCACCGCGAAGCTGGCGCCTCGTTCAGGCTGGTCGACGGCTGGTCCGTGCCCGCCGGGTACGGAGACGCGGCCAGCGAGTACGCGGCCCTGCGCGAGAGCGCCGTCGTTGCTGACCGCTCGGACCGGAGCCGCTTCATGGTGACGGGGACGGACGCCGGGACGGTGCTCGACGCGGCCTTCGCGGGCCACCTCAACGAACTCGAAGAAGGCCGTGCCGTGCGGACGCTCGCCCTCGACGGACGCGGGGAGATCCGCGACGTCGTGCTCGTTGCGCGCACGGGGGGGATCGCCTATCTCGTCTCCGGCGAGCCCTCGCGCCGTGAGGAGACGCTGACGCGCCTCAACGACCAGGTCCGCGCGGATTTCGACGTCCGTATCGAAGACCGCACCGCGACGACCTGCATGCTCACGCTGGCAGGGCCGGGCGCGGCGTCCGTCGCCGCGGCGCACCTGTCGGACGCCCTGCCCGCACGGCTCCCTTCGCTGCACTGCGCGACGTTCGAGTTCCACGGCTTCCGCACGCTCGCCGTGCGTGCGGGCGAAGGCGGCGAGGACGGGTTCTGTTTCGTTGTCGCGCCCGCCGTGGCCCAGCACCTGCTCGAGACACTGCAAGCAGCCGGGGTGACGCTCGCGGGGCGGGACGCGCTCGAGTGCGCGCGGGTGGAGGCGTGCATCCCGGCGGCCGAACCCGACCTCGCCGGGCTGACCCCCGCAGAGGCCGGTGCTGAGCGCGGAGCCACGCCACGCCGCGTCCTCTCGGCCCTGCTGCTCGACGCGACGGACCCGGTCGCGTCGAGCACGCCGCTCACCCATGATGGAGGTCTGGCTGGCGACGTCCGCTCCTGCGTCCGGTCGTTCAGCCTGAGATCGGCGATCGCGCTGGCGGTGGTTGAAGCGGACTGCTCTTCGCCAGGCACACAGCTTGACGCTGGCGCTATTCGCGGCACCATCGTGGCACAACCAATCTACCGTCGGAGACAGTGACTCATGGTCATTCCCGGGATGGACAAGTACAACTTCTATCTGCCGCCCCCCGCCGGTGTGCACGAGCTGAACCTGAGCGACGCGTGGCGGGCACGCTGGTTCGACGCGAGCGAGTTGCCCGGCGGCGAACCCGTCGTGTACGGCTACGCGGCCGTCTACTGCGACGAAAAGGGGTACGTCACGCGGCTTTCCGGCACGGAACCGTGGGGCATCGCCGAAGGACCCCTGGAGCCGGGCGAGAAGCCGCTCGCCTGGGCGAAGCGAGCGGCGCTCCAGCAGGTGGGCGCTTCGGTCGGCGTGGTCGAGCTCATGGGCTACCTGGAATGCCGGGCCACCACCCACAACCCCGACTTCGCGGCAGGGGCGGTCACCATCCGGCCTCTGTACATGGTGGTGGCGAAGAGCGTGAAGGACATCGGCAAGAGCTCTGGCTACGAACGCCGGAGGCTGCCGCTGAACGAGTTCGGCGTCGCGATCCGCAACCGCTACCCCGAGATCGTTGATTACGTGGTGAAGACGCTCGACCGCTACGTCATCCTCACGCGCACGGGCCAACTCGAGCTGTAGGCCTGGCCGCGTCCGGGAACAGTCAGCGAGCCCGCCGGGCCGGCTTCGCCGTCACCAGGCTGTGGCTCCGTTCGACCCACGGCCGCGCGATTTCCCACTCGGGCTCTGACGACACACGCGCCGTCACCCAGCCGTGCCTCCCCAGGTAAGCCGCCACCGAGACGAACGGGAAGAGGAGCGCTTCGGACGCCTCCTCCGGGGTGAGCTTCACCGTCACGCCCAGCGGCTGCGCTGGGTCGACAGAGGCGAGCACGAACATCTTGCGGTTCGCCGCCTTGAACACGGCCGTGTCGTCGCCGAAGGGATACTCTTCGGCCGCGCCGGGGAAGGCCATCGCCAACGCGCGCAGTTCGTCGAGGGTCACTCCGGAGCCTCCACCGCCTCCCGGCTGAGTTCGCGCAAACCGGCGGCGTGCACCGCCGCGAGGCTGGCGTACCGGCCCGGGTTCCCGGTGATCCACTCCTCCGCGGGCGTCCCAGCGATAGCCCGCTTGACGACAGCCGGCGTCCCCGCGGCCAGCATCCCCGGCGGGATAACGGTCTCCGGGAGAACGACCGACCCGGCCGCGACCAGGGCGCCCGCGCCCACCGTCGCCCCGTCGAGCACCAGAGCGCCGTTCCCGATGAGCGCGCGCTCGCCGATGGTTGCGCCGTGGATGACGCAGTTGTGGGCGATGGAGGCCTCGCGCCCGACAATCGCGGGCAGGTCGGCGCGCCCATGGATCACGGCGCCGTCCTGGATGTTCGCGCCAGGCCCAATGACGGCATACGAGGTGTCGCCGCGCACGACCGCGCCGTACCAGACGGACGCCCCCTCGTGCACCACGACGTCGCCCACGATCGTCGCGGTGGGGGCGATGAACGCTCCCGGGTGGATGCGCGGGACCCTGTCGCCGATCGCGTAAATGGGCATAGCGCGGAGCATACGTCAGCAGAGGCCTCGCCTGCCTGCCGACCCGCCGGGCGCGCTCTGCTATCGTTCAGCTACAACAGCGCAAGGAGCACGACATGGACATCCAGGGCATCTCCGCGGTGGTTACGGGCGCCGCCTCCGGTATCGGGCGGGCGACGTCGCTCGAACTCGCGCGGCGCGGCGCGCGCGTCATCATCGCCGACCTCGACGAGGCCGGGGGGGCCGCAACCGTGGACCTCATCGGCAAGGCCGGCGGCATCGCCGTGTTCCGCCGCTGCGACACCACCCACACTGAGGACCTCGCCGGCGCAATCGCTGCCGCGACGGAGCACTTCGGCGCGCTCGACGTCGTGTACAACAACGCCGGCGTCGGCGGCGAGGACCTCTTCGCGGACGAGCCCGGCGACTGGCGGCGCATGGTCGAGATCAACCTCACCGCCGTGATCGACGGCACGCGTATCGCCGTGCGCGAGATGAAGAAGTCCGGGCGCGGGGGTGTCATCGTCAACACGGCCTCTATGGGCGGCTTGCTCCCGATGCCCGGGTCACCGGTGTACGCCGCGACCAAGGCAGGCGTGATCAACTTCAGCCGCTCGCTGGCCTACCTGGCGATGGAGTCGCGCATCCGCGTCAACGCGGTTTGCCCCAGCTTCACGGACACGCCGCTGGTCCGCCGTGCTGGAAACGAACGCGTGGAAGAGATGAGCAAGCAGGTGGGCGGCATTCTCCAGCCGGAGGACATCGCCGCCGGGGTCGTGGAACTCATCGAGGACGACTCGCGCGCGGGCGCCATCATGCGCGTCACCGTCCGCGGCGGGCGAGACTATGCGCGCGAGATCCGCCCCTAGCGTAGTGTCTCGTAAGTGTCGTTATGTGTAGACTCTCTCCATGGAGAGAGTGCCGGTCAGTGTATCCGATAGCGAGCGGGCAGAACTGGAGCGGTTGATGCGTGGGCGCAACACGCCCCAGAAGGTGG
>Ga0315281_10005086_pt1 | contig 18896 bp, 10 predicted proteins | sample YL17G07_0_MG_FD_204540 | JGI IMG/M metagenome (GOLD analysis project Ga0315281, IMG submission 204540) | Sediment microbial communities from Yellowstone Lake, YNP, Wyoming, USA - YL17G07_0 | ecosystem: Environmental > Aquatic > Freshwater > Lake > Sediment | place: USA: Wyoming | collected... | reverse complement strand
CGGCGGGCGTCCGGGTGGGCGGCCAGCAGCGCCTCGTGGGTCTTCCACACCCGGCCCACCACGGGGGTGACGGCGTAGCCCTCCTCCGCAAAGCGGATCGCCGGCTGCAGCGCGGCGTCCAGCCCGCGCGTGCCGAAGCGCTCCAGGGCCGTCTGCCAGGCGTCAATGGCGCCCGGCACCGACACGGCCAGGATGCCGCGCTCCGGGATCGCAGCCAGCTTGCGGCGCTGGAACTCCTCCAGCGTTGCGCGCCGGGGCGAGCGTCCGCTCCCGTTCAGCCCGTGCAGCTTGCCCGTCCGGGCCTCGTGCACCAGGATGAAGCAATCGCCCCCGATGCCGGTGGACTGCGGCTCCGTCACGCACTGCACGGCCGCGGCCGCCACCGCCGCATCCATGGCGTTGCCGCCGGACTTCAGCACCTCCAGCCCGGCCTGCGTGGCCATGGGATGGCTGGTGGCGATCATGCCGTTGGTGCTCATCACCACCGAGCGGCCCGGATACTGGATGTCTCGCATGACGCTCGCAACGCTAAGGGTTCTGGGAGTCCGCCACCCACGGGCATCGGCCACGGCGGCGTTCATGCGGCCCGCCCCGGCGCCGCCTCTCGTTCCGGCTGCGAGGGTAGCGGACCGGCGGCCAAAGCACAAAACCGGGCTTCGGATTCTACGTGCGGCTGGCGCTGTAGCCTCGCCAGACCCCCGGCACCCGCCCGGGTGACTTTCCGCCCGGGACCGCGCTAGGCTCGCTTTGGGCGCTGGTGCCGGGGGGCTCTGTCTCTCGGGCGGCCCAGCGCGGCCGCCGCCGGCCGCGGGCCGACCCCGCCCCACCCTGCTGTCCCTACTGCTCACCGCGCCCTGCTGGGAGCAGCCGAATCCGTTTCCCCCGCCTTCCCATGGAGCCTTGCCCATGACCACGACCTTCATGCAACGCCTCTGCGCACTCATCGCGGAGACCCCGGCCAGCGGGCCGGAGCACCTGCCCCATGTCCGTCCGGCCTTCGAGGACACCCTGGCGGTGGCCTTTGCCGGGTGGCACGAGCCGGTGACCCGCAAGGTCGCCGCCGCGCTGCCGGGGGGCGAGCGCCTGCGGCCCGGCGCGGCCATCGGTGTGGACCCGGAGGCCGCCGCGCTGATCTACGGCACCGCCGGACACGCCCTGGACTACGACGACGTCCACCTGGTGAGCACCACCCACCCCAGCGTGCCGATCGTGCCGGCGCTGCTGGGCGCGGTCAGCCGCGATCCGGGCCGCGCCGGGCGGCTGGCGTCGGCCTATGCCGTGGGGCTGGCCGCCAACGTGGGCCTGGGCAGCGTGCTGGGCTTCGCCCACTACGAGCGCGGCTGGCACGCCACCAGCACCATCGGTCCCCTGGCCGCCGCCGCCGCAGTGGCGCACCTCCTGGGGCTGCGGGCGGAGCCGGCGGCCCACGCCCTGGGCATCGCGGCGGCCCAGGCGGGCGGGTTGCAGCGCAACTTCGGCTCCATGGCCAAGCCGCTCCAGGCGGGCCTGGCGGCGGCGGCGGGCGTGCGCGCGGCTCTGTTGGCGCAGGCGGGGGTCAGCGCCGACCCCGACGTGTTCGGGGAGAAGGGCTACTTCGCCCTCTACGGCGGCCGGCAACTGGCCGCCGACCCGGAGCAGGTGACCTTCGACCCGCGCGCCGACGGCGTGTGCGTCAAGCTCTACCCCTGTTGCTACATGGCCCACCGGCCAGCCGCCGCCGCGCTGGAGGCGCATGCGCTGCTGCGGCAGGGCGGGCAGCGGCCCGCGGACCTGGCCGCCGTCGAGATCGTCGGCTCCCAGGGCGTGTTCACCGCCTTGCGGGTGAGCGACCCCCGCACGGGCAACGAGGCCAAGTTCTGCGGCCCTTACGTGGTGGCCTGCGCGCTCACCGACGGCGCCGTGGAGCTGCGGCACTTCGAGCCGCCCGCGCTGCGGCGGGCCGACCTGCGCGCCCTGATGGCCCGCGTGCGGCTGGTGGAGCGGCCCCACGCCCCGGACGCCGGCGGAAACATTGACGGCGGGCCGATCGAGTTGGTGGCGCGGGACGCCAGCGGGGCGGTGCGGCTGCGCACGCTGCGGGAGACCTTCCCCGGCTCCCCGCAAAGCCCGGCCACGGCGGAGCAGATCGAGGCCAAGGTGCGGGACTGCCTGGCCCACCACGAGCGGGCCGGGGGGCGGCGCCTCACGTACGAGCGCTTCCAGGCGTGGGTGGACGGCTTGTTCGCCCGCCGCGCCGCCGCCGGAAAGCGCACCGTGGCGCGCAAGCCGCGAGGCCAGGCTGTGCGTGTGAATGCCGTGCGGGGCAAAGCGGTGCAGGCTAAAGCCGGGCGGAGCAAGGCGACCCAGGCTGTGCGGGGCAAGGCGGCGCGGGGCCGCTAGTGTAGTGTCCTGAAGAAGGCTTTACAGTGAGTCATCCTTCAAAATCGAGTCTTTTTGGCGTCCCGGCGGCACGGACTCGTAAAGAGATTACTGGGACACTACACTAGGGTCTGTTTGGAAATCCCAAACCGTACACAGGGGGAGAACCAAGGCCAGCGAAGAACCGCAGATGCTTCGCTACCGCTCAGCATGACACGAACGATAATGTCACCCTGAGCGAAGCGAAGGGTCTGCGGTGGCTTCCCCCGTGTGGGGACCCCATTCTCAAACAGAGCCTAGCAGGCTTCGGAAATTCGCAGCGCCAGCGCAAAGAACAACAACGAGCCACCGATTGCACGGATTTCACGGAGGATGAATCCCCCACTCGTTGCGTGCGGGTTTTTCGACGAGCCACTCGCTGACACTTCATGAGTTTCACTGAAGGCCGCTCCCATGGCGGCTCTTGGGGAAATTGGGGACAAGCCCGCGAACCATGGTCCAGGCTCCAAGCCTGCTCGCCTCGGTTGGATGCCGGCAAGCCGTTCATCCGTGAAATCCGTGGCTGCGCGGTATTTCCCCACCCTCCTAGAACCGGTCCGTGACCGCGCCAAACTCCGCCGAGGATACCAGCTTGGCGTACTTGGCCAGCACGCCGCTGGTGTAGCGGGGCTGGGGCGCCTTCCAGGCCGCGCGGCGGCGCTTGAGCTCGGCATCGTCCACGTTCAGTTGCAGCAGCAGCTTGTCGGAGTCAATGGTGATCGAGTCGCCCTCCCGCACCAGGGCGATGGCGCCGCCCACGGAAGCCTCCGGGGCGACGTGTCCCACGACCATGCCGAAGGTGCCGCCGGAGAAGCGCCCGTCGGTGATCAGCCCCACGGAATCCCCCAGGCCCTTGCCGATCAGGGCGCTGGTGGGGGAGAGCATCTCGCGCATGCCCGGCCCGCCCTTGGGGCCTTCGTAGCGGATCACGAGGATGTCGCCCGGCCGGATGCGGTCGCCCAGGATCGCGTCCAGCGACGCCTCCTCCGATTCGAACACCCGCGCGCTGCCGGTGATGGAGCGCTTCTTGACGCCGGTGACCTTGGCCACGGCGCCCTCCGTCGCCAGGTTGCCCCGCAGGATGGCCAGGTGGCCCTGGGGATACAGCGGCTGGCTCCAGGGGCGGATCACATCCTGGCCCTGGGGCGGCTCGTCCGGCACGTCCTTGAGGAGCTCGGCCTGGGTGCGGCCGGTGATGCTGAGGGCGTCGCCATGCAGCAGCCCGTGCACGAGCAGCATCTTCATCACTTGGGGAATCCCGCCCGCCCGATGCAGGTCAATGGCGACATAGCGGCCCGAGGGCTTGAGGTCGCACAGCACGGGCACGCGGCGGCGGATGGCCTCGAAGTCGTCCAGCGCGAGGGGCACCTGGGCCGCGTGGGCGATGGCCATCAGGTGCAGCACGGCGTTGGTGGAGCCGCCGGTGGCCATGACGACGGCGATGGCGTTCTCGAACGCCTTGCGGGTCATCAGCTGGCGCGGCAGGATCTGCTTGTGGATGGCGTTGGCCAGGGCCAGGGCGCTCTGCTGGGCGTTCTCCAGGCTGCCGGCGTCCTCGGCGGCCAGCGTGCAGGAGTACGGCAGGCTCATGCCCAGCGCCTCGATGGCGGCGGACATGGTATTGGCCGTGTACATGCCGCCGCAGGAGCCGGCGCCGGGGATGGCCTTGCGCTCCACGGCCAGCAGTTGCTCATGGGTGATGCGCTTGGCGGCGTACTCGCCCACGGCCTCGAACACGCTGACGATGGTCAGGTCCTTGCCGTCCAGCTGGCCGGGCTTGATGGTGCCGCCGTAGACGAAGATGCCCGGCACGTTGCAGCGGGCCAGGGCGATCAGGCAGCCGGGCATGTTCTTGTCGCAGCCGCCGATGGCCATCACGCCGTCCATGCTCTGGCCGTTGACCACCGTCTCGATGGAGTCCGCGATCACCTCGCGGGAGACCAGGGAATACTTCATCCCCTCGGTGCCCATCGAGATGCCGTCGCTGATGGTGATGGAGCCGAAGGTCTGGGGCATGGTGCCCGCCTCGCGCAGGGCGGACTCGGCCTTCTTGGTCAGCGCGTCCAGCCCCAGGTTGCAGGGCGTGATGGTGCTGAACAGGTTGGCGACGCCGACGATGGGTTTCTCGAAGTCCCCATCCTTGAAGTAGACCGCCCGCAGCATGGAGCGGTTGGGCGCCCGGTGGTCCCCTTGGGTGACGATGCGGCTGCGGCGGTTGTCGCTCATGGCTGCTCCGGCGGTGCGGCGTGCTTGGGTTGGGCAAGGGCCGGGGGTGCGGATTCCGGCGGCCGGGGGCCCCTTGGCGCGGGCCGGTCCGGCGGGTCTCAACCTACCGTGAAGCGGGGGGCTCTGCAAGCGCGCCTGGGCGGGCAAGGTCCAAGCCGCAATGGAAACGGCCGCCGCCCGGGGGTTCCGGACGGCGGCCGCGCGCTTCCGGCGGCAGCCCTCGGGTCAGGCGGCCAGCTTGGCCTTGACCTGCTCGCAGATGCGGCTGAAGGCTTCCGGCTGCTCGATGGCCAGGTTGGCCAGCGCCTTGCGGTCCAGGCCGATCCCGGTGGCCTTGAGGCCCTGGATGAACCGGCTGTAGCTGAGGTCGTGCCCGCGCACGGCGGCGTTGATCCGCACGATCCACAAGCGGCGGAAGTCCCGCTTCTTGACCTTGCGGCCGCGGTAAGCATACGTGCGCGCCCGGTCCACCGCGTTCATCACGGTTTTCCAGAGGCGCTTGCGCCCGCCGGTGAAGCCTTTGGCGGCCTTGAAGTAGCTGCGCTTGGTCTTGTTGGCGTGTACCGCCCGTTTTACCCGTGACATGGGGCTCCGTTACGCGTTGGGAATGAGCAATCGAATATGCTTTTCGTGCGTCTTCGAGATGTAGCCGGCGGCGCGCAGGTTGCGCTTGGCGCGCACGCTTCTGCGCCGCATGAAGTGGCGCATGCCCGACTTCTTGTGCTTGATGCGGCCCGAGGCCGTCACCCGGAAGCGCTTGGCTGCCGAGCGGTTGGTCTTGGCTTTGCGTTGCTTGGCCATGAATTGCCTTTCATTTCTTCTTGGGGGACAGCACGGCGGTCAGCATCCGGCCTTCCATTCTGGGTGTGGCCTCCACCGTGGAGACCGGTTCGGCCTGGGCGATGAAGCGCTCCAAGAGTTTGTGGCCCATGTCCTGGTGGCTCAACTCCCGGCCACGGAACATGACGGTCACCTTGACCTTGTGGCCTTCCTCGATGAACTCCAGCGCGTGCTTGAGTTTGAACTGGAAATCGTGCTCCTCGGTCTTGGGGCGCATCTTGATTTCCTTGAGCAAGACGACCTTCTGATTGCGCTTGGCATCATGCAGGCGCTTGCTCTGTTGGTACTTGTACTGCCCAAAGTCCATGATCCGGCAGACGGGCGGATCGGCTCCGGGCGCCACTTCCACCAGGTCCAAGCCCGACTCCTGCGCCTGACGCAGGGCCTCTTGGAGTTCCAGGACGCCCAGTTGCTCGTTCGTGTCGCTGATGACGCGCACGGTCTTCGCGGAAATTTGGGAATTGATTCGCGTTGTCGGACCGGATTGCCGACTGGATCTTTGACCGAAGGCGATAGGCTTTTGCTCCTGTTACGGGTTCAACCGCTGCCGCGCCGGGTCGCCGCGCGTTCCTGCTGTCTGAGCGTGCCGGCCAACGCTCCGCGGATACAATTCACCGCGCCCCGGGAAGGCCCACGCTGCGCCCTTCCGGCCCGGTTGCCGGGTCGCTGTCAGAGAATGGCGGAAAAAGCCCAATCAGCGGCGGGTCCAGTACAGCCAAACGTCCCACTGCGAAAAACAGCCCTTTTTCCGGCTGGCGTATCTATATACCGGGAGCGCGGGTCAAAAGTCAATCCTATCAACCCGGGGGAACCTCGAACCAGAGCGTGGACAGCGCGGGCAGCACGACCAGGGCCGAGTAGGGCCGTCCATGCCAGGGGTGGGCCCGCGCCACGATCCGGCCCAGGTTGCCGGCGTTCCCGCCGCCGTAGTGCACCGCATCGGTATTCAGGATTTCCCGGTACGCGCCGGGCCGGGGCAGCGCCAGGCGGTAGCGCGTCCAGGTCGTGCCGGAGAAGTTGCACACGCAGGCGATGCGCCGCCCGCTCTGGGGCGCGATGCGCATGAAGGCGAGCACGTTCTCCGCCGGGTGGTCCGCGTCAATCCACTCGAACCCCGCCGGCTCGAAGTCGCACTCCCAGAGCGCCGGTTCGGCCTGGTAGGCGTGATTGAGGTCGCCCACCAGGGTCATCAGCCCGCGGTGCTCCGCCCCCTCCAGCAGGTGCCAGTCCAGGCTGGCCTCGTGGTTCCATTCCGCCCACTGGCCAAACTCCCCGCCCATGAACAGCAGCTTGCGGCCGGGATGGGCCCACATGTAGCCGAAGAGCGCCCGCAGGTTGGCGAACTTGGCCCGCCGGTCGCCCGGCATCTTGGCCAGCAGCGACCCCTTGCCGTGCACGACCTCGTCGTGGGAGAGCGGCAGGATGAAGTTCTCGCTCCAGGCGTAGAGCAGGCCGAAGGTGAGGTTGTGCGCGGCGTACATCCGATGCACCGGGTCGTGGCGGAAGTAGGTCAGCGTGTCGTGCATCCAGCCCATGTTCCACTTGAAGCCAAAGCCGAGCCCGCCCGCGTAGGTGGGGCGGCTGACCCCGCCCCACGACGTCGATTCCTCGGCACACATCAGTACGCTGGGATGCAGCCGGTGCACCGTCTCGTTGAGGTGCTTGATGAACTCGATCGCCTCCAGGTTTTCCCGGCCCCCGTGGCGGTTGGCCACCCACTGCCCGGGCTTCCGGCTGTAGTCCAGGTAGAGCATCGAGGCCACGGCATCCACCCGCAGGCCGTCCACATGATACTCCCCCAGCCAGCACAGCGCGCTGGCCAACAGCAGATTGCGCACCTCGTTGCGCCCGTAGTTGAAGATGAAGGTTCCCCAGTCGGGGTGCTCACCCTGGCGCGGATCCAGGTGCTCGTAGAGCGCCGTGCCGTCGAAGCGCCCCAGCGAGAACTCGTCCTTGGGGAAGTGCGCGGGCACCCAGTCCAGCAACACCCCGACGCCCCGCCGGTGCAGGTGGTCAACCAGATGGCGGAAATCGTCCGGAGTGCCATAGCGGGCCGTGGGCGCCAGATACGAGGACACCTGATAGCCCCAGGAGCCGCCGAAGGGATGCTCCATCAGCGGCAAGAACTGCACATGCGTGAAGCCCAGCTCCGTAACGTGGTCCGCCAGGGCGGTGGCCAGCTCGCGATAGGTGAGCGAGCGCCCGCCCTCCTCCGGCACGTGCCTCCACGAGCCCGCGTGCACCTCATAGATGGACATGGGGCGGCGCAGCTTGTCGCGCCCCGCCTCGGCCTCCTGCCACGCCTCGTCCTGGAAGGAGTAGCGGGTGCGGAAGAGCACCGACGCGCTCCCCGGCGGCATCTCCGCGGCCAGGGCATACGGATCGGCCTTGATCAGCATCGCGCCCAGCGCCACGCGGAGTTCGAACTTGTACTTGTGGCCTGGCGCCAGGCCCGGAATGAAGATTTCCCAAATGCCCGAGGAACCCAGCACCCGCATGGACGCCAGCCGCCCGTCCCAGCCGTTGAAGTCCCCCACCACGCTCACGCCTTCGGCCGCCGGCGCCCAGACGGCGAAGGCGAAGCCCTCGTCCCCGTCGTGCACCCGATAGCGCGCGCCCATCTTTTCGTGGACCTCCTCATGCTTGCCCTGGGCCATCAGATGCAGGTCCAGATCGCCCAGGGTCGGCAGGTAGCGGTAGGGATCCCGCAGCACCTCCAGCCGCCCATCGGCCAGGCGCAGCTCGAGCCGATAGGGGAAGACCTCGTCGCGCTCGGGCAGCCGGGCCTCGAACAGCCCCGCGGGGTGGGTGCGCTCCAGCGGCACGGAGGCGCCGGCATCCGGCAGCAGCAGCACCTCCCGCGCATCCGGGCGCAAGACCCGCGCCACCACGCCCCCTGGGCCCGGGTGCAGGCCCAGCCACGCGTGCGGGTCGTGGTGTCGCAGGGCCAGCAGGCGCCTCAGGTCCGCGGCTGGGACGGACCCCCGGTATTCCCGCGACGCCGAGGCGTGACCCTCCCCGCGGGCTTGCGGTTGCCGCGTTGCGCCGCCTGGGAGCGCGCTGCGCTTGGAAGAGGATGGCGCCATCGGCTCAGACCCCTGTCTCTGATGTTGCAGGGACCACCAGGCCCAGGGCCAGGGCCAATTGCGCCATCAGGCCGGTGACAGCCTTGCGCGGCGGGAGCGCTTCGAAGAACGCCTCCTGCGCGAGGTCTAGCCGGGGCGCCAGGCGCATCTCCCGGCACAGCTCGAGCATCGCCAGCGCCCCGCGCACGGTGTCGTCCTGGGGGTCTTCCGCCACGCGCCGCACCAGCGCCGTCACCTTCTCCTCGAAGGCGCGGTTGACCGAGGGCCGCTCCACGGCGCAACCCCGGCGTTGCGCCTCCAGCGCCAGCTCGCGCGCCTTGCCGTAGGCTTGCGGATCCATGCTGCCCTGCTGCCGGAGCACCTCCTGCTCGAAGCGATAGGCCAGCGTGAATTCCGCCGCCGCGGTCAATTCCCGCGGCAACTGGAAGCCGGACTGCTGCAAATGGTCCATGATGCGCCGGTTGTCGTCATAGAGGCGCGCATACTGCTCGTAGTAGTGGCCGATCATGCTCCCGAAGACCTGCTCCAGGATGCGCTGGCGGCTGCGCGGCAGGGCATGTTGCAGCCCGAACTCCTCCGGGCCGAATTCCTCCTGGATCAGCCGCAGCAGCGTCAGCAGCGACCCGGAGGCGAAGTGCTCCCAGGTCTTGGCGACGGCCGCGCGGAAGCGCTTGGGGCCCGCCATGGGGCGCAGCACACAGTAGAAATCCACGCCGCCGATGTACAGGGCGGCATGCATGAACGCGTACAGGCGGCCGGTGGCGCTGGATTCCAGCTTCAATTGTCCCGTCGCCAGCGTGACGCGGCCCAGTTGCTCCTTGCGGGTCTCGTGGCGGGAGAAGTGGAAGCCGCTCACGTCCCCGCTTTCCCCTTCCTCGTCCAGCAGTCCGGAGATCGCCAGGTGCGCGGCAAAGCGCTCGGGCGTCATGCGCATGGGGTCCACCTCGCGCCGGAAGATGTCCGCGCCGTTACCCTTGGATGGCTCGTTGCTCACGGCCTGGGAGAGGATCTCCAGGAAGCGCTCGCGGGGGCTCGCCAGGCCCAGTTCCACCATCAGGTCAATCGCCCGCCCGGCGTACTTGAGCACCTGCACCGCCTCCAGTCCGGCGATGTCGGAGAAGAACCAGCCGCAACTGGTGTACATCAGCAGGCACTGGCGTTGGAGCTCGAGCAACGCCAGGGCGCGCACGCGCTCCTCCGCATCCAGCTCGCGGGCGCCGAAGCGGCCGAGGAACTCGTCCCGGCCCTGGCCTTTGCCCAGCACCACGGAAATGTACCCATTGCGGGCATCCCACGGGTCCTTGAACAACCGCCCGCGCGACTCCTCGAACGGCACCGCGGCCGCGTCGCGCAGGAAGTCCAGCGCCTGCCGCAGCGGGGCGCGCCAAGCCTGGTTCCAGCCCTCCTGGCCGCCGGTGCTGCACCCGCAATCGCGGTACCAGCGGCCCACGCCGTGGGCGCAGCTCCAGCTGGTGCCCTCGCCGTTGGGCCCGGGCTTGATCTCCGCCTCGTGGGTCGGCGGATGCTGCTCCAGGTATTGGCCGTAGTTGGTGAGGGCGAAGCCACGCTGCGCCGCCTCCATCTCCAAGGCATAGGCCAGCGTGCGGTCGCCGAAGTGGCTGTGGTGGCCGTAGGTCTCCCCGTCCGTGGCCACGGACACCAACCGGCCATCGCGCCCGCCCACATGCGCGAAGCGGTCCAGGAAGGTCTGGCTGGAGTACAAGGCCCCCTCGAAAGCGATGCTGCGGGAGAGCGGACCATCGTAGAAGAACAGGGCGATGGAGCGGCCGGAGCCGTCCCGGTGCAGGTAGCGGTAGGCCTGGCCCGGATCCACCGAACCTTCCGCCACGCTCGTCCAGTCCCCGTTGCCCAGGGGGCGCACGCGTTCCGCCTGATACGGCGAGAGAATTGCGTACTTCATCCCTTGGTCCATCAACGCGCCCAGGCAGGCGTCGTTGCAGGCGGTCTCCGGCAGCCAGAGCGCCTCGGCGCTGCGGCCGAGGCGGTGACGGAAGTCCTCCAGCCCCCAGACGATCTGCGTGATGCGGTCGTGCTCGTTGCAGAGGGGCAGAATGGCGTGGTTGTAGCCCTGGGCGATGGCGCTGCCGTGTCCGCCAAAGCGCCCCAGGCTCTCCCGGTCGGCCTCCAGGATGCGCCGGTAGGCGTCCGGGCCGTGCTCCTCCATCCAACTAAGCAGCGTCGGGCCAAAATTGAAGTTGATATGCGCGTAGTTGTTGACGATGCGGGCCACCCGCCCGTGGCCATCCACCACGCGGGCGAAGGCGTTGGGCCGGTAGCATTCGCCTTGGATGCGCTCGTTCCAGTCGTGGGCCGGCGCGGCGCTCGGCTCGCGCTCCACCATCCCGGTCCAGGGGTTTTCCCTGGGCGGCTGGTAGAAGTGGCCGTGAATCACCAAGCTGGTCGCCATGACTGGAAACTCCTCAAACGGTGCGCGCAGGAACGGACGCCCCAGCCCGCGCGGTACCGGGCCAGGACGCGGTGGCGGTTACTTGCCCCGCGGGCGCGCCGGCGGCGCCGGGGTTTGGCCCTTGAGCGCGTCCAGGATGCGCGCCATCCCGACCAGGGGAATCGCCAGCCAGTCCGGCCGGTTGTTCAACTCGTACCCCAATTCGTAGATGGCCTTTTCCAGGATGAAGGCATCCAGCAGGATCCGCAATTGGCCGCCATCCTTGGGCAAGCAGTTCCCCGCCGCGGTCCCTTCCAAGTAGGCGCCCAGGAACGCCGCGGCGACCCACTGCCGCCAGCACACGGCCCAGGTCTCGATCCGGCGGCGCGCCCGCGCCGATGCGGCGTGCGCCTCGGCCAGCCGCTGGGCGAAGACGACCGCATAGTCGAAGGAGCGCACCATGCCCGCCACGTCCCGCAGGACGGAGCGCTTGATGCGCCGCTCGCTCAATGGCCGGGCGGGCTCGCCCTCGAAGTCAATGATGACGAAGTCCTTGCCCGTGAAGAGCACCTGGCCCAGGTGATAGTCCCCGTGATAGCGCTGCCGCGTGGCATCCAGCACCTTGCCCCGGGCCAGGCCCCGGATGCAGTTCAGCACTTCGGGCTGGCGGCCCAGCATCTGCTCGGCGGCGGCGCGGACGTCCGCGGGCAAGCGCGACAGGTTCGACCGCAGCAGCCGGAAGGTCTGGGCAGTCAACCCGCGCATGGACTGGTAGACGGAGCGCTGGTAGAGCGTCGAGAACGGCTCGGGCTTGAAGTCCGGCTTGCCCCGGTCGTCCGCGAGCGCCAGGTGCAGCTCGGCCGTGCGGCGGCCCAGCAGGCGGACGGAAGCCAGGTAGGGGCCGATCACCTCCTCGGCCAGCGGCGGCGGCTTGCGGCCGGCCAGATCCAGCAGGTGGCCCGCGTAGTGCGCCTCGGCGGGCTCCGGTTGGGAGAGCGCCCGCTCGAAGAAGCGCTCCAACTCGTCCAGGGCGTGGCTCCAGGCGTCGCGCTCGTTGTGCACCAGGCCGGAGAGGATCGCCAGCGTCTTGGGCTGGCCGCGCCGATTCCGGAACTCCAACGCGCCGGCCAAGGGCGGCGTATGGGCGAACTCCCGCTCCGTCAGGTGGCGACTGATCTCCACCTCCGGGTGAATGCCTTCCTCGACGCGGCGCAACAGCTTGAGGATGAAGCGCTTGCCGTAGATGACCGACGAGTTGCTCTGCTCGCCCCGGACAGGATGGGCGGAGAGCCGCCGGGTGCCGGTGCGGGCCGGGCGCAGGTGGTGGGTGATCTCGGCCACCGCCGTGCCCGCGCGGCCCTTCAGCACGCGCCGCTTGAGGAAGCAGTCCAGCAGCGCATGGCAGAACGCCGGATCGCCCATGGCGTCGTACAGCACGCCCTCGTACGCGCGCCCGGGCCCCGTCACCCGCAGGGCGGCCACCAGGCACTCCGGCCGGGAGCGGCGCAGCGCCTCGGCCTGCTCGCCATGGCAGAAGGCGAGCGCGACCTGGTAGGTATCCGGCGGCCCCTCGGTGAAAGGCGCCCGCACCTGGAGCAGTCCACCCTCCGCGTCGGGGATCGGCAGGTACTCCACGACCCGCATCGCCGTCCGCGTGCGGCCCTTGCCGCCGTACCAGCGCCGGGCGCGGATGTACGCATCCAGGGCGGGCTCCAGACGGGGCAGGTTGCGCTCCGTCAGCGCCGCGTCCCAGCGCGCCGCCACCTCCAGCGCCGGCAACTCCGCCACGGCGCTGCGCGCCCCGGCCGCCGCGGTGGGCGGCCGCAGCAGGAACCAGAAGAACGTGTGCGGCGCCGGCGTGAGCACGTAGGGCGGCTCGCCGACGGCGGGAAACTCCGTCTGGCCGAATAGCTCCACGGGCACGTGCCCCGGATAGCGCGCCAAGTCCAGGGCGACGTGCTGGGTAAAGCGCGAGAGGTTGGCCACGACCAGGATGCGCTCCCCTCCGTGCTCCCGCACAAAGGCCAACACCTTGGGGTTGTCCGGATGCAGGAACTCGATCGTGCCCCGGCCGAAGGCCGGATGGCGCTTGCGCAGGGCGATCAGGCGCTTGGTCCACCAGAGCAGGGACTGGGGGTTGGCCTGTTGGATTTCCACGTTCACGGCCTCGTAGTGGTATTCCGGGTCCGTGACGACGGGGAGGAACAACTGCTGGGGATTGGCCGCGGAGAAGCCGGCGTTGCGGTCCGAGCTCCACTGCATGGGCGTGCGCACCCCGTTGCGGTCGCCCAGGTGAAAGTTGTCGCCCATGCCGATCTCGTCTCCGTAGTAGAGCACGGGCGTGCCGGGCAGGGAGTAGAGCAGGCCGTTGAGCAGCTCGATGCGGCGGCGGTTGTTGCTCACCAGGGGCGCCAGGCGGCGGCGGATGCCCAGGTTGATGCGGGCGCGGGGATCCGGCGCGTACATGCGGCGCATGTAGTCGCGCTCCTCGTCCGTCACCATCTCCAGCGTCAGTTCGTCGTGGTTGCGCAGGAACAGCGCCCACTGGCAGGAGTCCGGGATGGGCGGGGTGTCCTCCAGGATCTCGATGATGGGGAAGCGGTCCTCCATGTGCATGGACATGTAGAGGCGCGGCATGATGGGGAAGTGGAAGGCCATGTGGCACTCGTCGCCCCGGCCGAAGTATGCCGCGGAATCCTCCGGCCACTGGTTGGCCTCCGCCAACAACATGCGGTTCTTGAAGCCCCGGTCCACGTGTGCCCGCAGTTCGCGCAGGAAGGCGTGGGTCTCCGGCAAGTTCTCGCAGTTGGTGGACTCGCGCTCAAACAGATAGGGCACGGCATCCAGGCGCAAGCCGTCCACCCCCAGGTTCAGCCAGAAGTCCAGCGCGCGCAGCATGGTCTTGCGCACCTCGGGGGCGTCGAAGTTCAGGTCGGGCTGGTGGGAATAGAAGCGGTGCCAGTAGTAGGATTTGGCGACCGGGTCCCACGTCCAGTTCGAGGTTTCGAAATCCTGGAAGATGATGCGCGCCTGGCTGTACTTCTCCGGCGAGTCGCTCCAGACGTAGAAATCCCGCCAGCGGCTGCCCGGCGGGGCGCGGCGGGCGCGCTGGAACCAGGGATGCTGGTCGGAGGAGTGGTTCAGCACCAACTCGGTGATGACGCGCATGCCCCGCCGGTGCGCGCCGGCCAGCAGGGCTTTGAAGTCGTGCAGGGTGCCCAGCGTCGGGTCCACCGCGAGGTAGTCGGAGATGTCGTAGCCGTCGTCTTTTAGTGGCGATGGGTAGAAGGGCAGCAGCCACAGGGCGGTCACGCCCAGGTCCTGCAGGTAATCCAGCTTGGCGACGGCGCCGGGGATGTCGCCCACCCCGTCCCCGTTGCTGTCGAAGAAGGAGCGGATGCGCAGCTCGTAGACCACCGCATCCTTGTACCATTGCGGATCATCCGGCAGGGGCAGGGGCCGCTTCATGGCGCATGCGGCCTTTCCACCCGCAGGATGTGGGCCGGGAGCGCGTCGGGAGCCAGGCGCACGAAGTTGCGCCCGCCCCACGTGTAGCGGTTGCCCGTCAGCAGGTCCTCCACCTCGTAGGTTTCCCCCGTGCGGATGCCGATTTCCCACAGCGGCACGGTGACCATGGACTCCTGCGCATGGAGCGGATCGAGGTTCACCGCGATCAGCAGCACGTTGGAGCGGTCCGCGCTGCGCTTGGCGTAGAAGAGCACCTGTCCGTTGTCCGAGGGCAGGAAGTGCACCGTGTCCAGCCGCCACAGGGCCGGGTTTTCCTTGCGGATGTGGTTCACCCGCGCAATCAGCTCGTTGAGGTTGCCCGGCCGGTTCCAGTCACGCACCTTGATCTCGTACTTCTCGGAGTGGAGATACTCCTCCGTGTCGGGCACGGCCTCGTTCTCGCACAGCTCGAAGCCGCTGTAGATGCCGTAGCTGGGGGACAGCGTGGCGGCCAGGATCAGGCGCATCGCGAAGGCCGGCCGGCCGCCGCGCTGCAAGAACTCATGCAGGATGTCCGGTGTGTTGGTGAAGAAGTTGGGCCGCAAGTAGTCCTTCATCTCCGTCTGGGACAGTTCCGTCAAGTACTCCGTCAGCTCCGCCTTGGTGTTGCGCCACGTGAAATACGTGTAGGACTGCGTGAAACCCAGCTTGGCCAGCGTCTTCATGATCTTGGGACGGGTGAACGCCTCGCCCAGGAAGATCACCTCCGGGTTGCGGCGCCGCACCTGGGCGATCAGCCACTGCCAGAACGGGAAGGGCTTGGTGTGCGGATTGTCCACCCGGAAGATCTTCACCCCGTGGTCAATCCAGAACTCCAGGACGCGCAGCATCTCCGCCCAGAGGGCCTTGGCGTCCGCGCACTGGAAGTTCAGCGGGTACACGTCCTGGTAGCGCTTGGGGGGGTTCTCCGCGTATTGGATGCTGCCGTCCGGGCGGTGGTAGAACCATTCGGGATGCTCCCGCACCCAGGGATGGTCGGGCGAGCACTGGATGGCGAAGTCCAGCGCCACCTCCAGCCCCAGGCGCCGGGCCACCTCCACAAAGCGGTCGAAGTCCGCCAGGGTGCCCAGCGCGGGCTCCACCGCCATGTGGCCGCCGGCCGGGCCGCCGATGGCCCAGGGGCTGCCCGGGTCGTCCGGCCCGGCCAGCAGCGCGTTGTCGCGGCCCTTGCGGTGCGTCGTCCCGATGGGGTGCACGGGCGGCAGGTAGACCACGTCGAAGCCCAGGTCGCGAATGGCGGGCAGGCGCGCCTCGGCGTCGCGCAGGGTGGCCGCCTGGCCCGGCACCGTGCCCTGGGAGCGCGGGAACATCTCGTACCACGCCCCACACGCCGCCAGGGGGCGATCCGCCTGCACGGCCAGTTCCAGCCGGCGCGTGACCGGATCGGTGCGCGGCCCCAGCCGCTCCATCAGCGCCAGCACCTCCGGCTGGGAGACGACGGCCAGGGCCGCGTCGCCGTCCGCTCCGGCCGCCTCCAGCCGCTCCACGGCCGCCCGCAGCGGCGCCTGATCGTCGCCCGGCGCCTTCTCCAGCGTGTCCCGCAGCAGGCGCAGGCCCGCCTGGATCTCGCTCGTCACGTCCTCGTTGCCCTCCACCCAGCGCCGCAGGGCGGACAGCCAGGAGGCGAACGGATCGGTCCAGGCCTCGATCGTGAAGAAGTACGTGGCCGGCTCGGCCAGGGGGAACTCGCCCCGCCAGCGGTCGTTGGACAGGGGCGTCATCGGCGCGCTGTACACCGCCGTCTCGCGCTCGCGGTGCCAGCGCAGCTGGGCCCGCAGCACGTCCGCGCCGTCGCGGAAGATATCGGCCTCCACCACGCAGGTATCGCCCACGATCCGCTTGGCGGGAAAGCGACCCCCGTCCACGCACGGAGTGAGGTTCTCGATGCAAATCGGTGGAATCATCGGGAGGGGTCTCCTGGAGGCCAGGCACGCGGTGCGCGTCCAGTCGCTTCCGTCAGGACGCCCAGGCGCTCCGCCAAGGCCGGTTGCAGGTCATCGGGTTTCAGCCGCCAGGCCCAGTTGCCCCGGGCGATGCCGGGCCGGTTCATGCGGGCCGCGCCGCCCAAGCCCAGCAGGTCCTGCATGGGGACCATGCACAGCCCCGCCGCGGATGCCGCCGCCGCCCGCAGCAGGGACCAATGGACATCCCGGGCGCCGCCGCCGACATACGCCAGCACCCGCGCCCGGCTTGCGGCCTCCGGTGTGCCGCCGCGGGCCGGGAGCCCCCGGAACCAACCCACCGTGGTGTCGTTGTCGTGCGTACCGGTGTAGGCCACGCAGTTGCGGGCGAAGTGATGCGGAAGGTTCAAATTGCGCGCCGGATCGCCGTCGAAGCCAAATTGTAGGACGCGCAGTCCCGGCATGTCAAATTGCTCGCGCAGCGCGGTAACCTCCGGCGTGACGATGCCCAGGTCTTCCGCAACGAACGGCAGATCGCCCAGGGCGGCCCGCGCGGCCCGGAAGAACGCGGCCCCGGGGCCGGGCCGGAAGCGCCCGTGGAGCGCCGTGCGCGCCCGCCCGGGAATCTCCCAGTAGCGCTGGAAGCCGATGAAGTGATCCAGCCGCACGATGTCAAAGCGGCGGCAGGCCATGGCGATGCGCTCCAGCCACCAGCGGTAGCCGCCGCGCCGCAGCAGCTCCCAGCGGTAGAGGGGGTTGCCCCAGCGTTGCCCGGTGCGGCTGAAGGCGTCCGGCGGCACCCCGGCGACCACCGTGGGCCGGCCCCGGGCGTCCATGAAGTACTGGTCGCGCCGCGCCCACACGTCCGCGCTCTCCAGCGCCACGAAGATCGGCAGGTCGCCCAGCAGCGCCACGCCCCGCCCGGCGGCGTGGGCCCGCAGCGCGCCCCACTGTTCCGCGAAGCAGTATTGCAAGAACTCGTGATAGGCGATCGGCTCGCCCAGCCGCGCCCGCGCGTCCCGCAGCGCCGCCGGTTGACGGTCGCGCAGGGGGCCGTCCCAGTCATACCAGGGGCGGTCCCGCTGGGCGCCGCCCAGCGCGCGGTAGAGCGCGTAGTCCTCTAGCCACGGGGCGTTCTCCGCCCGGAACGCATCCAGCCGGGCGCGGCGGCGCCGGTTGCCCAGGCAACGCTCGAACGCGCGGCGCAGCAGCCGCGTCCGCAGCCGCGCCGCCGCGACGAAGTCCACCGGCCCCGGCCCCAGGCTCCCGGCGGCGGAGAGATCGCCCGCCGTCAGCAGGCCGCCCCGCCGCAGGTCCTCCGGGCTGACCAGCAGCGCGGAGCCCGCGAAGGCGGAGATGGAATTGTAGGGAGAATTGCCCCTGCCCGGCGGATGCACCGGCAGCATCTGCCACCAGTGCTGACGCGCCCGCGCCAGGAAGTCCACGAAGCGCCGGGCCGCCGGCCCCAGATCGCCGCAGCCGTGGGCGCCGGGCAGGGAGGTGGGGTGCAGCAGCACGCCGCTGGCGCGCACCTGGAGCAGCCGGCTCGCTTTCATGGCGCAGCATCCGACACGGGGCGGGGTTACGCGCGCGGTCGCCGGTGGTGGTTTCCGGCCCGGATCGGTGCGCCCCGGCGTCCGAGCCCGGCCCGTCAGCGGGTCAGCGGAGCGGCCCCACCCCGCTACAGTTGGCCCCGCCCGCCGGCAAAATGCAAGGGCGCGCTGCCGGGGCTGCGCGCCGACCTTGCCGGCGGAACGAGGCGCCCCTTCCTACCCTTGACAGCCCCCGGCCCACGGACTACCTATGCTCGCATCCGGCGCGCAGGGAGGCGCCCTGCCCGTGCCCGCGACTCGCGCCCACGGGCGAGCGGGACCCCCGGCGGCCGCCGCCAATCGAGGATCGCTCCCCCATGGCCATTGATTACGACAAGCTGATGGCCTGGCGCTTCCCGGAGGCGGAGCACCGCTACACCCGGCGCGACACCATCCTCTATGCGCTGGGCGTGGGGCTGGGGGCCGATCCGCTGGACGAGCGCCAGTTGCGCTTCGTCTACGAGGAGCGGCTCCAGGCGCTGCCCACGCTGGGGGTGGTGCTGGCTTACCCCGGCAACTGGCTGCGCGACCCGGCGACCGGGGTGGATTACACGCAGGTGGTGCACGGCGAGCAGTCGCTGCGGCTGCACGCGCCGCTGCCGCCGGAGGGCGCCGTGATCGGCCGCGGACGCGTCACCGGGATCGTGGACAAGGGGCCGGGCAAGGGTGCCCTGATCTATAGCGAGCGCCGGGTGGAGGACGCGGCCACGGGCCAGGCGCTCTGTACGCTCAACTCCACCACCTTCGCCCGGGGCGATGGCGGCTTCGGCGGACCGGCCACGGGGCCGTCCGGGGGAGCGCCCGCGCCCCCTCCGCTCCCCGCGGGGCCGCCCGACGCCGTCTGCGACCTGCCGACGCTGCCCCAGGCGGCGCTCATCTACCGCCTCAGCGGCGATTACAACCCGCTCCATGCCGACCCCGCGACCGCCGCGCGCGCGGG
>Ga0315281_10005085_pt1 | contig 18900 bp, 23 predicted proteins | sample YL17G07_0_MG_FD_204540 | JGI IMG/M metagenome (GOLD analysis project Ga0315281, IMG submission 204540) | Sediment microbial communities from Yellowstone Lake, YNP, Wyoming, USA - YL17G07_0 | ecosystem: Environmental > Aquatic > Freshwater > Lake > Sediment | place: USA: Wyoming | collected... | reverse complement strand
AGCCAGTTTTTGTAAATCTTACCGATAAAATCCGCCACAAATAAAGTATGCGAATATGCTTTAACTGCAAATATACAGTATTATGCCGCATTGCTTGAATTCTTTTATCGTATTGCGGAATTCCTGCTCTTCACCCTTTTCCCTTGAAATGTCGTAACGTTTATACTATTATTACCCCCATGGAAGAGCGGATCGGGTCAGTGATAAGATTTTTTGAAAAAACCTCCATTGCGGCGGTAAAGCTTGATTTCGGCGACCTCGCAATCGGTGATACCATCCACATCAAGGGAAACGATACCGACTTCACTCAGAAGATCGATGATCTGGAGTTCGACCACAAACCGGTCCAGAAAGCCATCCGAGGCCAGTTTACCGGCATCAAGCTTTACCAGCACGCAAAACCCTTCGATCTCGTGTACAAGGTCACGGAATAAACGCCGGCCGATGCTCTTCTACTTCATAAAACGCGCGCTCCTGATGGTCCCCATTCTCCTCGGCATCACCGTGCTGAGCTTCGGCGTCATGCGCCTCGCGCCGGGCGGGCCGGCGGAAGCCCAGATGGAATTCTCCGCGCGGGCATCAGCGGAGGCGAGGGAACGTCTCCGCAAGCTCTACGGCGCTGATCAGCCCTTTTACAAACAGTACGCCACGTGGCTCACAAAGTTTGTGACCCTTGATTTTGGCGAGGCCTTTGCCGACGGCCGCAAGGTCAAGGACAAGATCCTCGAACGCCTTCCGATCACGCTTACGATCAACCTGCTCTCGCTCGGACTCGTGCTATTGATCGCCATACCCATCGGCATCATGTCAGCCACCCGTCAATATTCGCTCCTCGACCGATCCACAACCATCTTCGTTTTCATTGGATTCTCCACGCCCTCGTTCTGGCTGGCGCTCCTGCTCATCTATCTGTTCGGCGTGCAGTGGGGAGCGCTTCCGATATCCGGCATCCAGGCCCTGGATGTGACGGGGCTCTCGGGCTGGGACAGGCTCATGGACAGGGCCCGGCATCTGATCCTGCCGGTCTTTGTGTTGTCCTTCGGCGGGCTGGCGGGCTTCTCGCGTTATATCCGGAATAATATGCTCGAGGTCATGCGGCAAGACTACATCCGCACAGCCAGGGCCAAGGGGCTTTCTGAAAAAACCGTCATTTACAAACACGCGCTCAGAAACGCGCTCATGCCGGTCATCACCATTTTAGGCCTGGCGCTCCCCGGCATCATCGGCGGCAGTGTGATCATTGAACAGGTCTTCGGCATTCCCGGCATGGGGCAGCTCATGTTCCAGTCGGTCATGTCGCGGGACTATAACCTTGTCATGGGGATTTTGGCGCCCGCCGCGTTTTTGACCCTGCTCGGGAACTTCCTGGCGGACATCGGGTACGCCTTTACTGATCCGAGGGTAAGGTTGAGTTAAGAGGGTCCAGGATCCAGGGTTAAGTAGCCGCAGGCTTCAGCCTGCGTTGCAATAAACAAGGCGGGTAGTATATGGCAATCAACACCCAATCCTTCACAGCCCAGACAATTCATTGCCTCATGAAGAACAGATTCGCCGCCATCGGCGGGATACTGGTGCTTCTTGTCTTTATTCTTTCCATCTTCGCGCCTCTGGTGGCGCCCTATGACCCCTCCGCCATCGACATCAAGAACATCCTCATAGGGCCGAGCTTTTCGCACCCTCTCGGAACTGACGACCTCGGCAGGGACGTGCTCTCGCGCATGCTCTGGGGCGGCAGGATCTCGCTGGAGGTGGGGTTCGTCGCGGTTGGAATAGCCACTATCCTCGGCATCGTCCTCGGCGCCATTGCGGGCTACTATGGCGGTTATGTCGACAGCGGGATCATGCGCGCCGTGGACATCATGCTGAGCATCCCTACGATCTTTCTGGTGCTGGCGGTGATCGCCATCCTCGAACCGAGTATCATCAATATCATGATCGTGATCGGGCTCACCAGCTGGATGGAGCCGGCCCGGCTCATCCGCGCGGAGTTCATTTCACTCAAAGATCGCGAGTTCGTTATCGCCGCGCGCGCCATCGGCGCCGGCGACGGCCGCATCATCATGAAGCACATCCTGCCGAACGGCCTGTCCCCTATCCTTGTCTCCGCAACGATGGGTATCGGCGGCGCCATCCTCATCGAATCGGCGCTGAGTTTCCTCGGCCTCGGAGTCCAGCCCCCCACCCCGAGTTGGGGCAGCCTGCTCTCCTCGGGCAAGGACAATATCGAGATCGCCTGGTGGCTCTCGGCCCTCCCCGGACTCGCCATCCTCATTACCGTGCTCGGCTACAACCTCCTCGGCGAGGGCATCCGCGATGCGCTCGATCCAAGGCAGCGGGAATAGCTTGCGCATTACTATACAATAATGCGCTTCTACTTCTTTCGAACATACACGTGGTACTCATCACCGTCTTTAATCTGACCAAGGTATTCATTGCCCGTCATCCGGCACCACGCCGGCATGTCTTTTTCAATGCCCTCGTCGTCGGACTGAACCTCCAGCACCTGGCCAGGCGACATCTCTTTGATCCTGTTCGAGGCCTTAAAGATCGGCATGGGACAGGCAAGACCGACACAATCGAGCACTTCATCGGGTTTAATTTTTTTTTCACTCATATGAATATGGATTTGGTTAGTGCTTAGCATCAAGGATGTGTCGTGAGCCTTCTACTCCATCTCATGTTCATGCCCTGTTTCAGAAGGCATATGTACGGGCGAGGCCTTGCCCTGCTTCTTGTAATAATCGTCGAGGGCGGACTTCAGCGCCTCTTCAGCCAGCACCGAGCAATGCATCTTTACTTTCGGCAGACCGCCGAGCGCTTCAGCCACGGCCGCATTGGATATTTTCAGCGCTTCGTCGATGCTCTTTCCCTTCACCAGGTCCGTCACCATGCTGCTTGTGGCGATTGCCGCGCCGCACCCGAAGGTCTTGAACTTGGCGTCCGTGATGATGTTGTTCTCCACCTTGATGTAAAGACGCATCACATCTCCGCACACCGGGTTGCCCACGGTGCCGACGCCATCCGCGTTCTCGATCTCGCCGACGTTATGCGGCTGGGCGAAATGCTCCATCACTTTTGAGCTGTATTGTTCCATGGGTCCCTCCTCATTTTCCTCTTTCTTTTTTGATCATATCTTCATAGAGAGGCGACATCTCCCGCAGACGCTGCACGATGGGAGGAAGTGTCTCTATCACGTAGTCGATATCTTCCGCGGTATTGCCCATCCCGAGAGACAGCAGCAGCGTCCCGTTCGCCACAGCCGCGTCCGTGCCGATGCAGGTGAGCACATGAGACGACTTGAGCGAGCGTGAGGCGCAGGCCGATCCGCTTGAGACCGAGATACCCTGCATATTCAGGAACAGGAGCATGGACTCGCCTTCCACATACCACAGGGAGATGTTCAGGTTGTTCGGCAGCCTTTTTTCAGGATGGCCGTTAATCACCAGGTGGTCGATCTTTTCCACGAGACCCTTCTGGAGCCGGTCACGCAGAGGGGCAAGGTAGGCCATACGGTTTTCGAGCTCAGCCGCCGCGAGCTCCGCGGCCTTGCCCAGGCCCACAATGGCGGGAACGTTCTCGGTGCCCGCGCGTCTCCCGTCCTCCTGAACTCCTCCCTCGATCTGCGGTTTGATCCGGACGCCCTTCCGCACAAAGAGTCCGGCCGCGCCTTTGGGGCCGTAGAACTGGTGGCCTGAGAACGAAAGGGCATCCACGCCCAGCGCCTTCACCTCCACGGGAATCCACCCCGTGGTCGCGACAGCGTCGGTATGAAACAGCACACCCTTTTCTTTCGTGATCCGCCCTATCTCCGAGATCGGTTCGATGGTGCCGATCTCGTTGTTCGCGTGCATGATGGAGACGAGGATGGTTTCCTTGGTGATTGCCCTGGCAACATCATCAGGGCTTACAAGCCCCTGTTTGTCCGTCGGCAGATAGGTGACCGTGAAGCCGGATTTTTCGAGTGTCTTGACCGGATGAAGAACGGAAAAATGCTCTATTTGCGATACAATAATATGCTTGCCCTTCTGGCTGTTCGCCTGGGCCAAACCCTTGATCGCGAAGTTATTCGACTCGGCGCCGCTTGCGGTAAAGAATATTTCGTCGGCCCTGGCCCCTATAAGCGTCCCTGTCTTGGCCCGTGCCTCGTCGACGGCATTCTTCGCCTCCCTGCCGATGTCGTGCAGGTTGGAAGGATTGCCGAACTTTACCGTAAAATAAGGAAGCATGGCCTCCAGCACCTTGGGATGGACCGGCGTTGTAGCCGCATGGTCAAGATATACGTTTCTCATGTTAGCATGCCCCCTTTCCCGCCAAAACCGCTTTTTTCCTCGGCCTCGGGCGGAACGTTTTTTTCTGATTTCTCCGCAAGAGGTCATCAAAGCTGATGCTGTCGAGCGCTTCTTCGATTTTCGCGCCGACTTTTGCCCAGACCATTCTGGCCACGCAGTCGTCCGCCTGACAGCAATCATCCGCTTCACCAGGCTCCAGACAATGGGACAAGGCTATCGGGCCTTCCAGCGCCCGCACAACGTCGCCGATCGTCAGTTCCGAGGGCTTCCGGGCGAGGAGATATCCTCCCGCCGGACCGCGTACGCTCTCGATCAATCCGGCCTTGCCGAGTTTGTGCAGAATCTGCTCAAGGTAGGAGAAGGATATTCCCTGGCGTTCAGCAATCTCCTTGATCGAAATAGGCCCATTGCCGTAGTGACGCACAATCTCAAACACCGCCCGAACTCCATATTTACCTTTTGTTGATAGTTTCATGCTATATACTCACCAGCGCTTCACCATCTTTGAAACAGGATGGATTCAGTCCGCGCTCTCTTCCTGTAAAACGTATCAAACTTGACTAATCCTGTCAAGTATATTATTTTCCTTTTTTACCCCTCCCTCGCTATGGTATACTCCCTTCCATGCAGCGGACCAGCCCACATAATCCGATCACGAGTAACGATAACACGGTCATAAAATACCTGCGCTCACTGTCCGACCCAAAGCACCGGAAAAAGGAACAGGTCTTTTTGATCGAAGGCGTTAAGATGGTCGAGGAAGCGGTCCGGGACAAGACCGGCGTCAAAATGGTCGTGGCCTCTCCCGCTCTCTTTCGGCATCACGGCATGTCGGCGCTCAAGCCGGCGGAAGCCGGATCAATCGATATTCTCTGGATCTCGGATAAACTGATGGACTGGGTATCGGACAGTAAAACACCTCAGCCGATGATAGCCGTAGTCAGGATGAAAGAGCACACCGCGGACGAGCTTTTTGCTCATCGCTCGAAGCTCATCGTAATCGTTCATCAACTCCAGGATCCCGGCAACCTCGGCACGATCATAAGAACAGCCGAGGCCGTGGGAGCGGCAGGCATAGCGCTCACCCCGAATACAGTTGACCCCTTCAGCGCAAAAGCCGTCCGGGCGTCAATGGGCAGCATTCTCCGGCTTCCCGTCGTACGCGTCGGGGAGCTGGAAGCATTCGTGAAGATCTGCAAAAAGACGGTATTTCAGACGGTCGCGACCGTCGTAACCGGTGAAAAGAGCCCATTTGACATCGATCTTACAAAACCGACCGTGGTCATATTGGGACGGGAAGGCGCCGGACTGCCACAGGACATCACGGCTGATGTCGACCTTCGCGTTCGTATTCCCATGGCGGAAACAATCGACTCATTGAACGTTGCAACCTCCGCCGCAGTTGTTCTGTATGAAGCCTTGAGACAGAGAAGGCATGGATAGCCGCGCGATACCGCGCCCACCCCTCCCATCATCACTCAATAGATATTTTCATCTGTAAATCCTTGCAACTGATTGTATTATCGTAGTTTGTAGGGCAAGGCTTTAGCCTTGCTGATCACCGACAGCCGCAACCCTGAAGGGTTGCCCTACAAAAACAATTAATTTACATCCTCCCTTGTGAACGTTAGTTCATGGAAGATTCATTAGATTATGCATGACTTTGCCGGGAATTCTGGTATGATAAGGACTCACAATGCACCCGAAGGGAGCCTAACAACGTGTCCCGTGCTTTTTTTTCGACATCCTGCATACTCTGTGTTCTCATAACTTCAAATGTTTTCCCCGCCTCAGGTTCCGCACATGAAGTCACTTCACCAGCAACCATGACAGACCGGCAAAGCCAACCAAAACAAAGGACGATGAACGAGGCCGCCGTAGCGTTCAATGGGGACTATTTCAAAGGGTATGTCACTGATTTCAAGAACATCGTCACGGCGCCTGTTCGGTGGGATTCGTCCGATTGGCTCACGGCGGGAATCGTCATGGGCATCACCGCGGGTCTGTACGACAACGATTCGAAGATACAGAAATGGGTGATGGACCATAAAACCACGACCACGAACAATGTCGGAGACGAGCTCACCGATTTCGGCCACGGCAAATATACTCCGGTGATCCTCGGCGGGATGTATCTGTACGGGCATGCCGCGGATGACGGAAAAATGCGCGAGACCGTTTTGCTCTCCGTTGAGAGCTTTGTTCTGACCGGCGTTTTTGTACAGACCATGAAATATGCGACACACCGGCACCGGGCGAACACCGGCGACCCCCCCCACACCTTTGACGGCCCCAGCCTTCACGGTGCGAGTTCCAACTCCTCACTCCCGTCAGGCCATGCGTCTTCAGCATTTGCGGTCGCAACGGTCCTCGCATCAGAGTATGACAACTTCATTGTACCGCCTCTTGCTTACAGTATCGCGGCGATCACCGCTCTTAACCGTGTCTCGCACAATGCCCACTGGTCATCTGATGTCTTTGTCGGTGCGGCGATCGGATATTTTACCGGGAAGACAATTGTGGCTTCCCACCGAAACGGCAAGGAAAGAGGCCTCAGTTTGGCGCCGATGATTAACAATGGAGAGCTTGGCATGGTTTTGAACTGCCTATTTTAATATAGCCTGTTGTTTTTTATAACCAAAGAAAATGTTATTCTCTGTTGCAAAAACCACCTCCAGAGATTTATAATAGAACGCTATTACGAGGGGGGTATCCAGATTTGAACAGAAAAGCCGTCGCTCTCATTTCAGGGGGTCTTGACAGCGTCCTTGCGGCAAAGGTCGTCATGGACCAGGGCTTCGACATCACCGGGCTCTATTGCACCTCCGCCTTTGCCAAAAGCTATGGCCGGGAACAGGAAACCCATGCTGCCAGGGTCGCAAAAGCCATCGGCATCGAACTCCGGATTTTTGACATGGGTCAGGACTATATCGACCTGGTCCGCAATCCCTTGCATGGTTACGGCAAAAACGTGAACCCCTGCATCGACTGCAAGAGCTTTATGCTCAAGAAAGCGAAGACCGTTATGGAGGAGTTAAACGCGCCCTTCGTCGTCACCGGCGAGGTCCTTGGGCAGCGGCCCATGTCCCAGCGTCGCGACACCTTCCCGGTGATCGAACGCGATGCGGACATGCGGGGCATGGTCCTCCGTCCCCTATCAGCCAAACTTCTCCCGCCCACCCAGGGCGAACTGAACGGCGCAATCGATCGTGAAAAGCTCCTCAGCATCAGCGGCCGCTCACGGACCGTCCAGCTCCGGCTTGCCGAACGTTACGGCGTCAGCGGGTACTCCACCCCGGCCGGCGGTTGTCTGCTCACCGACAAGAACTTCTCGGCAAAACTGCGTGACCTGTTCGATGACAATACCTCCGCCAATCCCAATGACATTCGGCTCTTGACCGTAGGCCGCCATTACCGGATCGACGCAGGAGTCAAGATCGTCGTCGGCCGCGATAATAATGAAAACAATCTGCTCATGTCACTCGCCCCTTATGGCTACCACCTTTTCATGCCCCAGGGTTTCCCCGGCCCGGTTGCCTTGCTGAACGGAAACCCCACACAGGACGTGAAGCAGACCATCGGCCGTCTTATCATCACTTACAGCAAGCAGGTTGCCGGCCGCGCCTATCATATCCGGTACGGAAACGAGGTCTTTGACCCAGGGGAACCCCTTCCGATCGATGTCCGGAGCTTGCGCCGCGTCGGGGCGGATTGTTAGCAACTACCCTGCCCGGATAAACCAAAAAAGCTTTTTAAACAGGATTAGACAGTCATTGATGCGCGGTAGAGAGCATGCCGTGCGCCAGAGGTCTCTTCTCGAGGAGAACATGACAAAGGTCACCATGCGGGCGGTCACTGAGTATCTCGCGTCCCTCTATGCCGGTCCCGTGCGCCTGCTCTCCATGACCACGGAGGGAAAGCAGGAAGCCGGCGATGACCTCAAGGCCTATGGATACGGCTCGCCCCTGTTTCTGGAGTACGAGGTCGCCGGTGCTCGGAAGAAGGCGGTACTCGAGACCATGACGCCATCGTCCTACGGCCATGACCACTTTTCAGATCGCGCTCAGGCCATCCTGTGGGAACACTCGGCATTCAATAACCTCCCGCGCCATGTGCGCTCTCTCGACAGCGGCGCTTTTTTGGATTCAGGAGCTGTCATTTCCACAGGCAAGACCCGGGAATTTTTTTTGCTTACCGAATTTGTGCGGGGGAAAGGGTATTTTAAAGACCTCGACCGAATAAGGGAAACAGGTATAGCCGAGGACGAGGATTTCACAAGGACCCAGGCCCTTTCGGATTACCTTGTCGAGATCCACTCCGCAAAACTTGATTCACCCGGACTCTACGCAAGAAGGATCCGTGAGCTCCTGGGCCACGGTGAGTGCATCATGGGAGTGATCGACAACTACCCGACCTCCTTTGAGTTCATCGACCAACAGCTCCTCAAGAAGATAGAGTTGGCCTGTGCCGAATGGCGCTGGCGCATCAAGCCCCGCGCGCACCGGCTTTGCCGGGTGCACGGCGATTTCCATCCCTATAACATTTTGTTCCGCGAAGGCAAGGACTTCACGCTGCTCGATCGCTCACGGGGAGAATGGGGAGAACCGGCGGATGACGCCACCTGCCTGAGCATAAACTATCTTTTCCCCTCGCTCCTGCGCTCGGGAAAACTTGATGGGCCTTTCGAAAAAATGTTCCTGTCCTTCTGGGACAACTACCTCGCCAGGACAAATGACCTGGAGTTGCTCGAGGTCGCGCCGCCCTTTTTTGCCTGGCGAGGGTTGGTAATCGCAAGTCCTGTCTGGTACCCGCGCCTGCCCACGGCGGTGCGCCGGACCATATTTAATTTCATCCAAAACATTCTTGCCGCCGACAAGTTCGATCCACAGGACATGAACAGGTATCTCACATGAGCATCCAACAGGGGTTCGCTATATGGATGACCGGCATCCCGGCCTCGGGCAAAAGCGCCATAACCCGGGAACTGGTGAATAAAATGGAGCTACGGGGAGTTCCCGTGGTTGTAATGGAGTCGGACGAGATGAGAAAGATACTCACCCCGGAACCGACATATAGTCAGGAGGAGCGGGATGCTTTTTACCGGTCACTGACGCTGATCGGTGAATTGATCACCAGAAACGGGGTGAACGCGCTCTTCGATGCAACAGCAAACAAGCGGGCCTACCGAGAGTATGCGCGTACACTCATTCCTCGATTCGTAGAAGTATTAGTAACATGCCCCCTTGACATCTGCATGCAACGGGACCCCAAAGGGATCTACCGCCGCGCTGCCACGGGCCAAATAAGCACGGTCCCGGGCATTCAGTCGCCCTATGAACCGCCCCTCAAACCCGATATCACGCTGGATGGCCGGAATCCGCCCGAAGCATCTGCTGATACAGTTTTAGATTACCTAAAATACCTGCTATACATATAAACAGTTCTTTTCCCCCCATTTGTGAAACTCATTTGACTGCCCCACACCTGTCCGATACAATGCGGGCCATGGGCAAAATTATAACGTATGAACGCTGGATGACCCTTTATCTTCCTGATGGGTGGGCTGAACGGGAGGAAATGGGGTTTGTTTTACTGGAAAAGGAAGGTTGGCCCGGCATGATGCAGCTCTCGTTTATTGAGAGGGACGAGAAAAAGGCATCGCCTGCGGAAGCGGCCCGCATGCTCCTCGAAGACACCCTGGAGGAGCGTGATGTGCCCTTCCCCCGTGAAGCGGTGATAGTGGAAAATCGGGGAGATATGGGAATAGCGGCGCTGGATTATACTTATGACGTCAAGGATGAAACGACCCATTGGCGCATCTGGTTTCTCGCGGACAAAACACGGGCCATCATGGCTGCCTATGTCAGCGATCCTGAGCACATCAATCCCTCTCTGGCCGAGGCCACCCGCATCATCGCGGATATCGAGTTCGTCCCGAGCACGAACGACTGAGCATTCCCGCCTTGCACAAACCGGAACATGACCGCGCTCATACTATATCCTGTCCGCAAAAAACAGCTCAGGCGGAAAAAGACAAAGGGCGCGGATGATAATCCGCGCCCTTTGTCTGTATTCTTTAACAATAGTTATCGTTAGACGTACTCCCGCAGCATCTTGCTCCGGGCGGGATGGCGCAACTTTTTGAGCGCCTTGATCTCGATCTGCCTGATCCTCTCACGCGTGAGATTGAAGTGCTTGCCGACCTCTTCAAGCGTGTGCTCGCTGTTGACTCCGATACCAAATCGCATCCTGATTATCTTCTCTTCCCGATCGGTGAGCGATGAAAGCACTTGTTCGATGCGGCTTGACGCCTCGTTGTTCTCAAGTGTCTTGAAGGGAGATATGGCTTTCTCATCGATGATTACGTCCTTGAGTTCCTTCTCTTCCGAGAGGATCGGTGTTTCCAGGGATACCGGCTCCTGGATCGCCCTCAGGATCTCGTTCACCCGTATAACAGAAAGCCCCATGATCTTCGACACTTCTTCGGGAGCGGGTTCCCTTCCCTTTTCGCGAATGAACTTGGCATAGATGCGGCTGATGCGGGTGCTCTCCTCGATAAGGTGCACCGGCAGCCGAATGGTGCGCGCCTGGTCCAGAATAGCGCGGGTGATCCGCTGCCTGATCCACCACGTGGAATAGGTGCTGAACTTGGTCCCCTTCCCTGATTCATACCGGTCCGAGGCCTTCATCAGGCCAATATTGCCTTCCTGGATAAGATCGAGGAGCGTCAGGCCGCGATTCACGTATTTTTTCGCGATCGAAACCACAAGCCGCATATTGGCCTGCACCAATACGTCCTTGGCCTCCTTTACCTTGGCCTCCACTCTCTCGATCCGGCTGACCATGTCCATGAGTGCAGGCTCGTCGAGTCCGAGTTTCTCCATCTCAACGGTGATGCCTCGCTCGGCCTGCTTGCCTAATCCCACGAGCTTCTTGAGCATTTTCTCAATCTCGCGGAAGGAGAGGCTCATCTCGTTCAGCGTAGCCGTCGCCCGATCCATGTCACACCTGGCCACCTGCCTCTTAAGCCTGTTGTAGAGGCGCATAAACTCCGCCCCATACGAGTCTTTCCACTCGCCGGGGAAACGAAGAATATCCTGTGCTTTCACGAGCCCCTGCTTGACGTTCGCGCCCAGCGCCAAGACCCGCGGGATAGCGAGCGGAGAACTCAGTGCGAGCTCTTTCAGCACAGCCTTTCCTTCCTCAAGGGCACGGACATATCCCTGCTCCTCTTCTATTTTAAGCATAGGGAATCGGCCCACTGATTTGAGATACGTATCAACCAGGTCGGCGCCTGTAACGGCCGCCTCTTCGGCAACCTCGGCTATCTCGGCTGGAGAAGGTTCCTCTTCTTCCTCTTCCTCTTCAGCGAACTCGTCGGCAAGGTCCTCTAACACTTCCTCCGGCACCCCATCGGGATATCCGCTCTTTTCTTCTGATAACGCTATTTTGCTCATACAACCCACCTTTCATCTCTTTCTGTATCAATTATAGCAAAAACAGCAACCAGGTCAAACATTAATTTATATCCGCAGGAAGTAGTCAAGGTTGTTGCTCGATTCAGCTCATTAAAAGCGCGAAAGAGGACCACTGCCGACCTGGAGCTACTTGAGTCCCCTGCTGCCAGGCTTTACCGGCTTACCGCCCCCCTTGCACAGCGGACAGGTCTCCGCTGTATACGTCGGAACATTCAGCGTTACAAGCGATGTATAGGGAACACCGATATCCGCTTTGCCGCCGGAGCGATCAACAAGCGAGGCCGCGGCAATGACGACCCCGCCCGCCTGCTGCACGACCTTGATGGTCTCCTTCGTCGACTTGCCTGTCGTGATCACATCTTCCACCACAAGCGCCCTCTCTCCCGGTTTGATCGTGAATCCGCGCCGGAGTGTCAGTTCACCGTTAGCTCGTTCGGCGAATATTGCGCGCACTCCCAATGCTCGCGCCGTTTCATGAGCGACGAACACACCGCCCAGCGCCGGCGCGATGACGACTTGGATCATTGAATTCTTAAAGTTTTCCGCAAGGGCCGCGCAGAGCTTCGTCGCGAGCTCCGGTTGCTGGAGTACAAGAGCGCTCTGCAGATACCGCTCGCTGTGGAGGCCTGATGATAGCAGAAAGTGCCCGGTCAGCAGCGCCCCGGTCTTTTTGTAAATGTCCAATACCTGTTCTGATGTCATGTCCTTACCCCTTGGATTCATTTGCCGCGGAAATTACAGAGAACACAGAGCGCTTTACGGTTTGAAGTTGATGGCCCGTGGGCGCTGGTTTCCGACAAGAGCCGCGAGCCATAAGCCAGGCGCCGCATCCCGCGACCTCCGCGCGCATCCGCATCCGAAATTTATTTTATTTCTTCGAGAATTTTCTCCACTGCGGCCTTCCGATCGCTCGCTTTGAGCACCGGCCTCCCGACAACGATATAGTCAGCGCCGGCCTTGACCGCCTCTCCCGGCGTCATGACCCGCTTCTGGTCGTCCTTATCCGCCCATGCGGGTCTCACGCCCGGCGTGAGAATAACGAATTCTCCGCGAACAGCCCGGCGCAGCATCTTGAGCTCCCGCGGTGAGGCGACCACTCCGTGCATCCCCGCACGCTGTGCAAGCCGCGCCAGGTGGGCGACCTCGCGCTGGAGCGAACGCGTTATTTTGAGCTCTTTTCGCATGCTTTTTTCGTCCATGCTCGTGAGCATGGTGACCGCGAGCACCGTCGGCGCCGGCAGGTTGTATTTTCCCGCTGTTTCCTTCGCCGCTTCCGCCGCGGCCTTCATCATGTCGAGCCCTCCCAGGCAGTGCACATTGAAAATGCTCACGCCGAGCTTCACGGCCTCGGCGGAGGCTTTGGCCACGGTGTTCGGAATATCGTGGTATTTGAGGTCAAGAAATACGCGACCACCCATGCCGATGATTCGGCGCACGATGTCCGGACCGTAGGCGGTAAAGAGCTGATGACCGACCTTGAACACACCAACCGAGTCCTTGAGTTCAGCAACGATAGCAAGCGCGTCCTTATCGTTGTCAACATCCAGGGCGAGGGCAATGCGATCTCTTGAGGTAATCGTATTGGCCATAAGATGACAAAGCTTTTATGTCGGCCTGACTTCCGACTCCGGCCCTTTAATAGATTCTGAGCAAGCTCAGCAATCGGTCCTTGAACACTTCCGCCAAGGCCTGCAGGCGCGGCGTCGGCAGAAACTCATTCGCGTTGTTGGAAAACAGGACCCATGCCTCGTGGGGGAAATCCTGGGTCTCCTGAGAAAGCTCCAGGCGCAGAGACACCTTCGGCAACGCCTGTATCGTGATCGCCATGTCGCTGCCGATGAGACTCGGCGCTGTTTTGGCATTCACCATGGGCAGGAGGGTGTTCGCGCGGGTAATGATCTCCGCCGCATAGTTGGCAATCGGCAGTTCCACTCTTTTCCTGAAGTCCGGCGATGGTTGGCCGGAGAAATCGCCGATCGTGCGCCAGGGTATCAGGTCCAGCGTCGTCCCGGATGAAAAAAGATAGTCGGAGATCACGGCCGCATGGACTTCGGGCGCATGCTGACCATGAAGATAAATACCGTCATGATGGATCAAATATTCCTGTCCAAGCATGCCGAGGAGAAGCGCATCCTCTTCGTCATTATAGAGAGCACAGACACGTTCCGCTTGTTCCGGAAATGAGGCATGCGCCAGGGAGTTCACGGGAGTCTCCGGCTTTGAATATTATGGGGAGGAATTAAACCGGTTCCCGGGGAAAAAGACATCAGAAAAGTCGGAAGGCCCATGGCATGGCCGGCGATACCGGTATGATAAGAAAATGACGAAACCATGGCGTCAGACTTCCCGTTTTATTTTCTGTATGATCTCGGCGATCAAATCCTGGAAATCGATCTGGAGCTGGATAATGTCGGAAGGAAAGCGGTCCTCAAACTGATAATCGCCTTCCTCCAGCAGAAAGAGGCTGTAAATAATATCTTTCACCTGGGCCTTTAGGCCGCCAAACAGGTCCCTGGAAGAGATAAGTCCGTTTTCTACCAGGATCGCCCCCAGTTTTTTCAATCCCGCGTTTTTCTTGTAGAGCCGGACCGCATTCTCCAGGTTCTCACGCGTAAGCTTGCCTATTTTAACAAGGATCTCACCGATCCGGTCATGGCTGCTGTTGGACGCGGCAAAAACAATCTGACCGCTCTTAAAATAAATGCACTTCTTCAAATCACCGCTGCTTATGGTCAATATGCCTGTAGCTTTTCTCTGGCGCAATATTTCCAAAACATCCACGAGCGGGGTAAACGATATTTTCCCTGAAAGCGCAATAGACATTAGATAATTTCAGGTGGGAGATACAAACCCATCCGCCTGCTCATGACCGTATCCTTGTCGTCAGCCAACCGCGCGTCCCGCAAACCCTCGCCGGTGCGGTAACGCTTAATACTCAAACCTGATCCCGGCGCCGCCCATCGGTTTGGACCCGGATTTCACTTCCAGGAGCAGCATGAATTTCTGGCTCAGCTTCCATTCGAGACCGCCGAAAACATTCATTGACGTACTGTTGTCATCAGGCAGCGATCCGCGCAACACGGCCATCTCGAGGCCGCCATAGGGGACGAACTTATACCCCCGGTCGGTCAGCGGAAAGCCCTTGCTTACAATGGTCGAAAACGTCGTGACAGTCGCGTTTTTGTTGTGGATGATCGTGTTGTCCAGCCCTAAGTCCACAGCCAGGTCTATGGGGACCCCCTCGGTTTCCTTGATGACCTGATACTTGAAATCAGCGCCGATCAGCGCCCCAACACTTTCGCTCGAATCGATCGAAGCGGACGTGACCCCGAACTTTACGCCGACTTCCATCATCGCGCCCAATCCATAGCGGACCTCGGGATAGTAGTTTTTGTAGTGGTCGCCGATGGTAAAGTGAATGCCGGCCTGAGTCATGCCCGCGTCGAGGCTCTCCGCCGTGGTAAATTCAGCCTGGGCAAAACGGGAACTCGCTCCCACTTGACCGGCTGACAGGATTATCATGATTCCCATGCACAGTAAAACTATTTTTTTCATTTTCTTGGCCTCCATGCCGTGGTAGTGACAGTCCAGCAAGGCAAAATATAACATCAAACGTCTTGATTGACAAGAAAAAAACAGTGGGGCAATCTGCCGGGGATGCGCGGATGGAGTCTGTAGTACAAAAAAAATCAGCGGCTGAAAAATGAAGCGGGAACACAGCCCCTCGAGGGCGGGGTATAAATCCATCACACTGCTTCAACCATCCCTGTCCAGTTCAACATTCCAGTAGAGGTAATCGCGCCAGCTCAAAGGCGCATTCTTGATCCCGAGCGTAAGCGTGACCACCGGCATCCACTTGGGCTTCACGGGCGGCCTGATCAGCCGCATCTTCGCCTCCCGCGGGGTCCTGCCGCCCTTTCTGTTGTTGCAGGCGAGGCAGGCGGTCACGATGTTCTCCCAGGTGGCGTCACCGCCCTGCACCTGCGGAATGACATGGTCGAAGGTAAGGTCCTCGGCATGATATTTCACGCCGCAATATTGACAGACGTATTTGTCGCGCTGGTAAATGTTGGCCCGGGAAAACCTCACTTCGCGGCTCGCTCGCCTGATCTTGACCAGCTTGAGCAGGCGGAGGATCGAGGGAAGCCTGAAGGTGAGGGTCACTCCCCGGATGTCCCGGTCGTAGGAGTCGATCACCTCTACCTTGCCCTGTGTGAGGAGCGTGATCGCCCTTTGCCAGGAAATGATCTTTAGCGGTTCAAATGTTGCGTTCAGAAGAAGCGTCCGTTCCATACAGACCCTCGGTGAATACCAGACTTCTTGAAATCGATATCCCCAGCGAACCGGAAACACAATAACACGCTCATTGAGGTATAAAAATACAGAAAAGAGCGCCATTTGTCAATAGGTTTGAAACTTTGTATAATGGGACCATGTCGGAATCCGAGGAGACACGAAGTTTGCAGGCTGCGGCCGCGAGCGAGGAGACTATCGCCGGGTATCTCCATGATCCCTCTCCCCGGATCATTCGCGCTTTGCTCGAAAACAGGCGCCTGGCGGAAGAAGATGTCCTGATCATCGTGAAGAGAAAGAACCTGCCTTCGGACATTCTTGAAAGGGTCTTTAAGGACAAACGCTGGGCCGAGAGCTACCCGGTCCGGCTCGCGCTCGCCAGGAACCCCCGGGCGCCGCTCTCGGTCTCGCTCACGGTGGCCCGCTACCTCCGCATCTTTGACCTGGAGGAGATAACACGCAGCCATTTCATCCCCCCTGTCTTCAGGCACAAGGTTGAAATGCTCATCAATGAGCGGGTCCTCACCATGCCGCTCGGGAACAGGAAAACGCTCGCCAGGAAAGCTGCCCGCGGCGTCCTGCTCAAATTGCTTCTGGACGCCGATACAGAGGTCGTGAAGCTTTGTCTTAATAACCCCCATATCACCGAGGGCCACCTCTTCAAGGTCATCAGCCGCACAGACACGCGAGCGGATACGATCCGGATGATCGCGGAACACCCGAACTGGTCAAGCCGCTCACTGATACGGTTCTCCCTGGCCCGCAATGCGAACACACCTCTCTCTTTATCCGTACGTTTTCTTTCGGAGCTGAAGGGCCTGGAACTGCGGGAGCTCCATGCCGACCCGTCAGTGCCCGTGACCATCAGGCCGTTCATACACCGCGAACTCCTGGCGCGTGGAGAAGAACCGACGCTGGATGTGAAAGAACAAGTTTTTGAAATAGACGAAGAAGAAATGGCGGAGCTGGAGGCTGAAGAAACGATGCCGGAAATAGTTGAGGAGGAGGAAGAGAAGAAGTGACGAGAACCTCAAACTCCAAATCTCAAATAACAAATCCCAATTAATTATTTTTTCACCACGGGAAAAGCCACGAGCTGTCACGGAAATAATGAGAGTCTTATCTTAAAGATAGTTTTGCTCTTTCCGTGCGCCTCCGTGCAACTCCGTGGTAAATTGTATTTTATGGTCTGAGGTTCACCTTGTTAACAACTACCGCAGAATCTTGAGCGCCCATCCCCTGCCTACCGTGATCGCGCTCTGGGGACAGAATTCCTGACAGCAGAAACAGCGAATGCAGTCGCGATAGCGTATTTCCAGCGCCCCTCCCCTGTTTTCGATCGCTCCCTGCGGGCAGTGGCCCTGGCAGATGCCACACTGGATGCAGACCTTGTTGTCGATCACCGGCTTCGTGGTCAATGCGTCCTTCAGCACCGTCCTGAGCCAGGGTGGGATCGGCATTTCGAGGTGCGTCTGCGGAGGCAGTCGAAACTGTTTGATCGCCACGCTCTCGATGGATTCGCCCAGGACCTGAATTCGGTCAGGCCGCGTTTCTCCATACCCCGTTGCCGCGGCCGCCCGGATAAGGGGAAGTTTTTCCGGAGATACGCCCAGCACACGGCTGGAAACCACATCCACTGCCACCGGGTCCTGGCCGGCGATCACCACGCCGATCCGGCGCGGATCGCCGCTGCCGGGCCCGTTCCCCTCCATCCCGATGATCGCATCCATGATCGTGAGCCGCGGCTTCAGCAGCGCGCAGAGTTCGGTCAGCATGATCGCAAACAGTTCATGATTCACGCCGGTATTGAAATGCCACTGGATCTTTCGCTTGCCGGGTACACAGCCGAAGAGGTTCTTGACCGCCCCCGTGAGCGTCATCTGGCCATGGGTCTTGAGCTTCGGCAGATTGATGATCGCGTCAGCCTCGTATGCCGCGCGGGCGAGCTCGAAGTGATGGAACCTTCCCGAATTTTTCACCTCCACCGGATCATCCAGTTCCACCAGCGTTGCGCCTTCCTCCTGGACCACGTCAAGGATACCCGTCTTCTCGCAGACTTTCCGCAGGTCCCCGAGGCCGGGGCTGTCGCCGACCATTGCCGCGCCTCCCGCCTCACGGACAAGCCTGATAACGGCCCGCACGAGCTCGGGGTGCGTAGTCACCGCCGCTTCCGGCGGCCTGCCCTTGAGCAGGTTCGGCTTGATGAGCACCCGCTCGCCGGGTTTCACGAAGGCGTGCATCCCTCCCAGCAGGTCAACGGCCTGCTTCACCGCGGCAAAGATCAGCTCACGGTCATACACCGCACACCGAACGATGGAGACATCTGTTGAAATATGTTTAGTCATAAGTTGCTATATTTCAGAAGTCCAGAGGGCTCTTTCTCTCCTTCGCCGTCCTCGACGGGACGCAGTGGGTATATATCATCGTTGTACGAACATCTGAATGGCCGAGCATTTCCTGAATCGTGCGAATGTCGTAGTTGGCCTGAAGCAGATGCGTGGCGAAGCTGTGGCGGAAGGTGTGGGACGTGACGCGCTTCGTGAGCCTGGCCCGTCGAACAGCTTCATGAAGCGCTTCCTGAACATGGGTTTCATGGACATGATAACGTCGCCGATTCTTTGCTTCATCCACGTCGGTCAGTGACCCCTGAGGGAGAAACCATTGCCAGATGAACTCTTTTGCGGCATTTGGATATTTCTTTTCGAGCTGGTCCTTGTTGCCTCTTACATTAATTCCTGCTTTATAGATTCTCCGCTCCTAAAATAATCCATCCCATCTTTTCGTCATTTCAGATTAAAATAGCCGCGCTTTGAGGAAGAAGAAAGGACGCCCGGAAGCGG
>Ga0315281_10005084_pt1 | contig 18903 bp, 16 predicted proteins | sample YL17G07_0_MG_FD_204540 | JGI IMG/M metagenome (GOLD analysis project Ga0315281, IMG submission 204540) | Sediment microbial communities from Yellowstone Lake, YNP, Wyoming, USA - YL17G07_0 | ecosystem: Environmental > Aquatic > Freshwater > Lake > Sediment | place: USA: Wyoming | collected... | reverse complement strand
CCTCTCCTGACGACGCCTTTGGTTCCTGTCGTCAGGAGAGGGGCCGGGGGTGAGGTTCTTCAATATGCTCTTTGAAAAATTCTTTCACCCGCTCCCACGAGTCCTGCGCCGCGTCGGCGTTGTAGCCGGCAGGCCGAGACTCATTGAAAAAGGAATGGTGGGTGCCGGGATAGATTTTTACATCGTGCGGGATTTTGTGCTCGGCCATGAATTCCGCCAGCTTCTGGCCTTCGGGCGTGGTGAAATCTTTGTCGGGGTAGGAGGCCACCACCGGGCACAACCGGCGCATGGCTTCCAGCGGGCGCGGACTCCGCCCGTAGTACGGCGCAATCGCGCGCAGGCGGTTGTCGGTGCAGGCCCATGCAATGGCAAAAGCCCCGCCCATGCAATAGCCCACTGCGCCGACGCGTTGGCCATCCACAAAAGGCTGGCCGCTCAACCAATCCAGCCCGGCTTTTAGGTCGTGGATGCCCTGATGTTCCAGCGAGTTGAACAGCATTCCGCCCATGAATTGAAACATACACACGACTTGATTGCGCCCGTAAAACAAATTCACGCCGAGCGCCGCGTAGCCTTCTCCGGCGAAGCGGTTGCAAATGCCTTTGATGTTGTCGTTTAGCCCAAACGCTTCGTGAATGACGACCACGCCGGGGAACGGGCCGTTACCCTCGGGCCGCGCGAGATAGGCTTGCAAGGGGTGAGAACCGGAGGGAAAGGAGATGAGTTGGGTGGGGGCCGGCATTATTTTTCACTTTTCTTGTCTACCGGTTTCAACATCTTCCGAATCTTGAGCGCCAAATGCACTGCCAACCGCGTGTCGGGGTTGTTCATGTCCAGCCCGGCCAACTGCTGAATGCGCTCCATGCGGTAGAGCAGGGAGTTGCGGTGGATGAATAATTTTTCGGCGGTCTGACTCAAGTTGCCGAGCCGCTCACAGAAGGCCTCCAACGTTTCGAGCAAATCGCCGCCGCCCTCGTATTCCAGCAATGGCCCCAACGCCTCGCGGCAAAACGCTTCGAGTTCGGGATTCCCTTCGAGCTGGAACAACAGCCGGTAGACGGATAAATCCCCGAAATACAACGGCTGACTCTCCTTCAAACGCACTGCCATCGAGAGCGTCTGCGTCGCTTCTTTATGCGAGTCTTTCCAGTTGGGCAGTTCTTCCGCCGGGCGGCCCACACCCACGTACAACGGGAACTGCGGATACTCGTCTTGCGCGGCTTTGCGAATCATGTGCGCCAGTTTGAGCGCGGCCTCGGCGCGACCCGCCTCCGCCACCGCGCAAAAAATTACCATTTCGTGGCCGCGTGGCCGCGCGAGCGCGTTCACGCTCACGTGCATCACCGATTGATTCACAATCGTTTCCAAACGGCGCAGAGTCGGTGCGCCCGCCTCGTCGGTCCAGCGGCACACCAGCGCGGCGTGCGGCGGCTCCACGTCGTAGCCGATGCGTCCCGCCCAGCGGTGCAGTTCCTCCACCGGCAGAGAGGCCGTCAATACCGAGTCCATGAAATCGCCAATCGAGCGCTTCTCGGCGTCGCTTACCGCTTTGGCCTTCGCCATCTCCAGCGCGCACGCCGCCGCGCCTTGTTCCACCACCAACTGATCGAGCGCGTCGAGTTCGCCCGCGTTGCCAATCACCGAGAGATACCCGCGCGCCATGCCCTTCGCCACGATGGGGCACACCAGGCGTTGGAGGCCGCCGGGCAGAGATTGGTCGCGCCACCCCCCGACGGCCGCGGCCTGTCGTCGGTCGCGTAACCCCTCGGGCAAATGACTCGACAGGCTCAACGCATCCGCCACTTGCGGCCACGTCGTCTTGAGCGCGGGCGCAATCGCTTGCGCCAAAGGCCGCAGACGCTTGTCCTGCACAATCACCGTCTTGCCCGTCACTTCAGCCATCGCCTGCGCCAACTGCGCCAGCCCGCCACCCTCCACCGACATCCGCGTCAGCGTTTGATGCAGAGCCGCGCCGCGCTCCACCAGATAAGCCTGACGATTGACGATGAGTTCCAGGGTAGCGCGTTGAATATCGCGGAGCGAAGATTTTTCGGGAAGGAAGACGATGGGAATGGCTGTCTCGGACGGGATACTGCTCCCCGCCGGGATGGCCACCCCCGCCACGTCTTTCGCGGCCCACGCGGCCAACTGTTTCCCTGAGGGTGGTTCCCCGCTTAACACAAAATCCCCCGCCTCGGGCGCGATGCCCGCTCCCGCCATCACCACCCACTTCACGGTGCGCTCCCGAAACTGGGCGGCGGGCGCAGGAATCCCGGCTGGAAAAGCCAGGCGGATAAGTTCACCGAGTGAAACTTGCGTAGTTGTAGTAGGCATGGCTATTAGTGAAAGCAATGGTAACAGAGGAGGGGAAGATCAGGCAAGAAGGACATTGGCTCACAATAGACACTTTACCCGAATTCCATTGCCCATCCTTCTCGTAATCTATCCGATGACATTGTGAAGCATCCCCCGTAAACTTTGCTCCAATCCCTGACCTATGCCTATCTTTTTCGCCAACCTCCTTGGCCTTATTGCCGCCGTCCTTATTGTGGTTCTCGTTGAGAACCTATTCGCGGTTGGGTTGGCAACAGTAATGGTCAAAGACAAGTAACACCTGCACGAAGCAACAAAGACCAACGAGCCGCCCAACCGCATGGGCGGCTCGTTTTGTTTAGGCAGACCTCGCAGATTTTCAAGATCCGTGAAGTCTTGAGGCAAATATGCGCTCCGACCAAATCAAACGCGGCATTGAACGCGCTCCCCATCGCGCTCTGCTCAAAGCCACTGGCGTCACCGACGCCGACATGGGCAAGCCCTTCATCGCCATTGTCAACTCCTACGTGGAGGTTGTGCCGGGCCACGTTCACTTGCAAGGTTTCGGCAAACTGGTGAAGGACGCGGTGCGTGCGGCAGGCGGCGTCCCGTTCGAGTTCAACACGATCGGCGTGGACGACGGCATTGCCATGGGCCACGCGGGCATGAAGTATTCGCTCCCCTCGCGCGAACTCATCGCCGATTGCGTGGAGACGATGATTGAAGCCCATCGCTTCGACGGCATGGTGTGCATCCCCAACTGCGACAAAATTGTGCCGGGGATGCTTATGGCCGCCATGCGCGTGAACGTCCCGGCTATTTTCGTCTCCGGCGGGCCAATGGCCGCGGGCCGCACGCCCGAGGGCGAGAGCATTGACCTGATCTCTGTCTTTGAAGGCGTCGGCGCATATCAAGCCGGAAAGATTGACGCGCAACGCCTGAAAGTCCTCGAAGATTTCGCCTGCCCCTCGTGCGGTTCGTGTTCGGGGATGTTCACCGCCAACAGCATGAACTGCCTCATGGAAGCCCTCGGCCTCGCGCTCCCGTACAATGGCTCCGCCCTCGCACTTTCTTCTGAACGTGAGTCCCTCGCCCGCCGCGCCGCCGGTCTCATCCTCGAACTTATCGCCAAACAAATTACTCCTCGTCAAATCGTCACTCCCGAAGCCTTGGACGACGCCTTTGCGCTCGACATGGCGATGGGCGGCTCGACCAACACCGTCCTCCATGCCCTCGCCATCGCGCACGAAGCGGGCCTTGATTACCCCCTCGCGCGCATCAACGCCATCGCCGACCGCGTGCCGCACCTGTGCAAAGTCAGCCCGGCGGGCAAGTGGCACATGGAAGACGTTCATCGCGCGGGTGGCATCCCCGCCATCCTCGCCGAGGTCGCCTCAGATGGGTACGGGCGACTCTCAGAGTCGCCCCTACATCTCGACCGGATGACGGTGACCGGCGCGACTCTCCGCGAATCAATCTCTGGCGCGGCAATAAAAGATGCCGACGTGATTCGGCGGCGAGAGACGGCGCACTCGCCCCGCGGCGGACTCGCGATCCTGTTCGGAAATCTCGCGCCCGCGGGGGCGGTGGTGAAAACGGGCGGGGTCAGCGCCCCGATGCAAAAGCACTCCGGCCCGGCGCGTATCTACGAGTCACAAGACGACGCCATGCGCGGCATTATGCATCACGAAGTCCAGCCGGGTGATGTCGTCGTGGTTCGTTACGAAGGACCGAAAGGCGGCCCCGGGATGCAAGAGATGCTCAGCCCCACGAGCGCCATCATGGGCATGGGCCTCGGCGACAAAGTGGCCCTCATCACCGATGGCCGTTTCTCCGGCGGCACGCGCGGCGCGTGCATCGGCCACGTCTCCCCCGAAGCCGCCGCGCGCGGCCCCATCGCCGCCCTCCAGCCCGGCGACATCATTGACATTGACCTGCCGGCCCGCACCCTCAACGTGCGCTTGAGCGACGAAGAAATCCACTCCCGCCTCGCGGCCTTGCCACCCTTCCAGCCAAATATCCAGAGCAAGTGGTTGAGGCGCTATTCGCATTTTGTTACCAGCGCGGATACGGGTGCGGTGTTGAGAGACTAATTACAAATTACCAATTATCCGTTGAGTAATTCGTAATTGGAGGAAACATGAAACGAACCGGCGCACAAATCATCTGGGAGTGCTTAGTCAAGCAAGGCGTGGACACCGTCTTCGGCTATCCCGGCGGCGCGATCTTGCCTGCCTACGACGCGATGCTGGACTATCCGATTCATCACGTCCTCGTCCGCCACGAGCAGGGGGCTACGCACATGGCCGACGGTTACGCCCGGGCCTCGGGCAAAGTCGGCGTGGCCATTGCCACCTCCGGCCCCGGTGCGACGAACATGGTCACGGGCATTGCCACCGCCATGATGGACTCGTCTCCGATCGTGTGCATTACGGGACAGGTGGGAAGCAAACTCATCGGCTACGACGCTTTTCAAGAAACTGACGTGACCGGCGTGACTTTGCCCATCACCAAGCACAACTACCTCGTCACCACCGCCGATGATATTGCGCGCACGTTCCGCGAGGCGTTTTACATCGCCGCGAGTGGCCGCCCCGGCCCGGTGCTGATTGACATCACCAAAGACGCGCAACAGGCCGCGTGCGAGTTCGATTGGGCCGCCGCCGCCCCGCGCCTCCCCGGCTATCGCCCCGACCTCCGCGCGTTGCCCTCGGAATACGCGAAAGCCGTTGCGTTATTTCGCGCCGCCAAACGTCCGCTCATCCTCGCGGGACATGGCGTCATCGTTTCGGGCGCGCTGAAAATCGTCCGCGAGTTCGCCGAAAAAACGAACACGCCCGTCGCGCTCACGCTCCTCGGCCTCGGCGCGTTCCCGGCCTCGCACCCGCTCAATCTCGGCATGATGGGGATGCACGGCGAAGCGTGGGTGAACAACGCGATTCAAGAAGCCGACTTGCTCCTCGCGTTGGGGATGCGCTTTGACGACCGCGTGACCGGCAATCTCCAGACCTACGCGCTCAACGCGAAAAAGATTCACGTTGAGATTGACCCTTCGGAAATCAACAAGAACGTGCGCGTGGACGTGGGCCTGGTTGGCGACCTGCGCGAAGTGCTGGACGAATTGCTCCCGCGCGTTCCCGAGGGCGACCACGCCGACTGGCTGGCGCACATTGACTCGCTGAAGGGGGAGGCCGCCGTGCGCGACATCCAGAATCTGCCCGACAGCGGCCACCTCTATGCCGCGCACGTCATCAACGATTTGTGGCGGCTCACCGAAGGCAACGCGCTCGTCGTCACCGATGTGGGCCAGCATCAAATGTGGGAAGCGCAGTATTACAAGCACGAACAGCCGCGCTCGCTTATTACTTCTGGCGGCCTCGGCACTATGGGCTTCGCGCTCCCCGCCGCCATCGGCGCGAAATTCGCCCGCCCGGATGACGAAGTCTGGGTGGTCGCGGGCGACGGCGGTTTTCAGATGACCATGCCTGAACTGGCCACCATTGTGCAGGAAGGCGTGAAAGTCAACATTGCCATCATCAACAACGGCTATCTCGGCATGGTGCGCCAGTGGCAGGAATTTTTCTACGAGCGCCGCTACGCCGCGACCCCGATGCTCTCGCCCAACTTCGTCGCCATCGCCGAGGCCTACGGTTTGCGCGGGCTGCGAGTGACCGAGCGAGCGCAGGTCAAAGCCGCGGTCACCGAGGCCCGCGCGCATCCCGGCACCGTCCTGATTGACTTCCAGGTCGAGCAGGAAGATTCCGTCTTCCCCATGGTCCCCGCCGGAGCGGACTTGAACGCAATGATTCGGCGGCCCAAGCGGGATGTGATGGTTGAGACCGGCGCGGATGCCGAATGGGAGATGGTGAAGTGAATTGAGTGATTTAGCGATTGGGTGATTGAATGATTGTCAATCGCCCAATCACCCAATTACCAATCAATAAATATGACTCAGCATACTTTCGTCGCCTACGTCGAAGACAAACCCGGTGTCCTTAATCGCGTCGCCTCGCTCTTCCGCCGCCGCGCGTTCAATATCGAATCACTCACCGTCGGGCATACCGAACAACCCGGCGTCTCGCGCATGACAATTGTGGTGGACACGGACGAAATAGGCGCGCGCCGGATTGAAGCACATCTCTACAAATTGGTGAACGTCCTGCGCGTGGACGACGTAACCGCCGCCCCGGCGGTGGCCCGCGACCTCGCGCTCGTCAAGGTTGCGGCGGACTCCTCCGCCCGCGCGCAAGTGATGCAACTCGTGGACGTGTTCCGCGCCCGCATCGTGGACGTGGCGAATGACTCGCTCATTGTGGAAATCACCGGCACCGAAGACAAGCTGGAAGGCCTCATCGAAGTTCTGCGCCCGTTTGGCATCATCGAAATGGTGCGCACCGGCCTCGTCACCATGACCCGCGGTTCCTTGTCTCTGAGTGCCAACCCGCCCCTCGTCGCCGCGCAAGTGCCGGAGGCCGTCGGTGCAATGGCGATGTCCGTGTGAGTCTATGATGCTTGCCCGCTCTTTAATTCTCTAATCACTGGAGTCGCAATGGCAAAAATCTATTACGACAACAACGCCGACCTCGCGCTCATTCGCGGCCAGAAAGTCGCCGTCATCGGCTACGGGTCGCAAGGGCACGCGCACTCGCTCAATCTCAAGGATAGCGGCGTCACCGTCAAGGTTGGGCTGGCGGCGGGGAGCAAGTCCAAAGCTAAAGCTGAGGCCGCCGGTCTCGCGGTGGACACCGTCGCCAACGTATCCGCGTGGGCCGATGTCATTATGCTTCTCGCGCCCGACACGAAGCAACCCAAAATTTACAAAGAGTCCATTGAGCCGCACCTCACCGCGGGCAAGATGCTCATGTTTGGGCACGGGTTCAATATCCGTTTTGGGACCATCACCCCTCCCAAAGACGTGGATGTGACGATGATTGCGCCCAAAGCGCCTGGCCACCGCGTGCGCGAAGTGTTCGTGGAAGGCGGCGGCACGCCCGCGCTCCTCGCAGTGCATCAGGACGCGACGGGCAACGCCCAGCCCCTCGCTCTCTCTTACGCCAAAGGCCTCGGCGTTACCCGCGCCGGCGTGCTGGAGACCACGTTTGCCGAAGAGACCGAGACGGATTTGTTCGGCGAGCAGGCGGTGTTGTGCGGCGGCGTCAGCGCGTTGGTGAAGGCCGGCTTTGAAACGCTGGTGAAGGCGGGTTATCAACCAGAGGTCGCGTACTTCGAATGTATGCACGAGCTCAAGTTGATTGTTGACCTTATGTATCGCGGCGGCCTCAACTATATGCGCTATTCGGTCAGCGATACTGCTGAGCACGGCGATTACACCGGCGGCCCGCGCCTCATCACCGAAGAGACACTCGGCGAGATGAAGAAGATGCTGTCCGAGATTCAGGATGGCACGTACGCGAAAAACTGGATTGCCGAAAACGAACAGGGCCGTCCCTGGTTCAACGAAATTCGCAAACGCGAGCAGGACCAGCCCCTCGAGAAAGTCGGCGCGGAACTGCGGGCGATGATGCCGTTTTTGAATCCGGTGACAGTCAGGCCGGACGAGCAGGGATAAACAACTTCAAATTCCAAAATCCAAAACGGAGTTTGAAATTTGAAGTTGGGAGTTTGGGCTATGGACAACTACGTCAGGATTTTTGATACAACTTTGCGAGATGGCGAGCAGTCTCCCGGGGCCACGATGACCTCGGCGGAAAAGTTGGAGGTCGCCCGTGCTCTCGCGCGGCTCGGCGTGGACATCATCGAGGCTGGGTTCCCCGCCGCGTCCCCGGATGACCTCGAGGCCGTGCGCCGCATCGCCATCGAGGTCGGCACGCCGCCCCGGGGCGAGACGCTCACCGCGCGCCCGCCCATCATCTGCGGCCTCGCGCGGGCGTCGAAGAACGACATTGATAAAGCGTGGGAAGCGGTGCGCCACGCCGCCCGTCCGCGCCTCCACACCTTCCTCGCCACGTCTGAGATTCACATGCAGTACAAATTGAAGTTGGACCGCGAACAGGTGGTTGACCGGGTGGCCGAGATGGTGGCCTACGCGCGCCGCCTGTGCGAAGACGTGGAATTCTCCCCCGAAGACGCGGGGCGCAGTGAGCCGGAGTTTTTGTATGTCGTCCTCCGTGAGGCCATCAAGGCGGGCGCGACCACGCTCAACATCCCCGATACCGTCGGGTACACGACGCCCGACGAGTTCGGCGCGCTCATCGCGGGCATCGTCAAGAATACGCCGGGCATTGAGAATTGCATCATCTCGGTGCATTGCCACGACGACCTCGGGCTGGCAACCGCCAACACGTTAGCGGGCATCCGCGCGGGCGCGCGGCAGGCCGAGGTCACCATCAACGGCATCGGCGAGCGGGCAGGCAATACCGCGCTCGAAGAAGTCGTCATGTCCCTCCACACGCGCCGCCCGATGTTTAATCTCACGACCGGCATTGACACCACCCACCTCATGCGCGTGAGCAAATTGGTGAGCAACTATACGGGCATTCCGGTTCAGCCCAATAAAGCCATTGTCGGCGCGAATGCGTTTGCCCACGAAGCGGGCATCCATCAGGACGGAATGCTCAAACACAACCAGACTTACGAAATTATGCGCCCCGAAACCGTCGGCGTGACTCACAGCCGCCTCGTGCTGGGTAAGCACTCGGGCCGCCACGCTTTCAAGACGCGCCTGAGCGAGATGGGTTATGCCCTGAGCGAAGACGAACTCGACAAAGCCTTTGCGCGGTTCAAGAACGTGGCTGACAAAAAGAAAGTCGTCACCGACGCCGACCTCGAAGCGCTCGTGGCCGACGAGGTTTATCAACCCCGCGAGTTGTACGCGCTCGACGGTTTGCAAGTGGTCTGCGGCACGATGGGGATGCCGACCGCGACCGTGCGTTTGCGCGGCCCGGATGGCGACGTGCGGACTCAGGCGGCGGTGGGCACCGGCCCGGTGGACGCGGCGTATAAAGCGATTGACGGGCTGGTACAGGCCCCGAACACTTTGCTGGAGTTTGCGGTTCACGCGGTGACCGAAGGCATTGACGCGCTCGGCGAAGTGACCGTCCGCATTCAGGGCCGGAACGGAAAGCACACGCTGGACGCGCAAAAAGAAATGGAACAACCGCGCACCTTCGGCGGCCACGGCGCGGACACGGACATCATCGTCGCCAGCGTGAAGGCGTATCTGGCGGCGGTGAATAAGATGATTGTGGCCAATAGCAGCGCGAGCGAAACGGAGAACGCGGCGGAGGTGGGGGTGATGCTGGTATGTTGACCCTCCTCCAAAAAATCTGGAACGCCCACGTCGTCGCGCAAGAACCGGACTCTCCGGCGGTGTTGTACGTTGACCTGCACTTGATTCACGAAGTCACCTCGCCGCAAGCCTTCACCGGCCTACGGCAACGTGGACTCCCAGTGCGTCGCCCCGACAAAACGGTGGCGACGGTTGACCACAGCCTCCCGACGCATGATCGCGCCCTCCCCATTCTCGACGCGCTGGCCGCCAAGCAAATTGATATGCTCGAAGCCAATTGCCGCGAGTTCGGGGTCACGCTCTACGGCGCGCGCAACCCCCAGCAAGGCATCGTCCACGTCATCGGCCCGGAACTCGGCCTCACGCAACCCGGCCTCACCATCGTCTGCGGCGACAGCCATACCGCCACGCACGGCGCGTTTGGCGCACTCGCCTTTGGCATCGGCACCAGCGAGGTCGAACACGTCCTCGCCACGCAATGTCTCCTGCAACGCCAGCCTCAGACCTATGAAGTCCGTGTGGAAGGCCAACTCGCCAACGGCGTTGCCGCCAAAGACATCATCCTGGCCCTCATCGCGCGCATCGGCATTGGCGGCGGCACGGGCCACGTCTTCGAGTACACCGGCCCGGCCATCCGCGCCCTCACCATGGAACAACGCCTGACCATCTGCAATATGTCCATCGAGGGCGGCGCGCGCGCGGGCCTCATCGCTCCCGACGACATCACGTTTGAATACCTTGCGGGCCGCGAGTTCGCGCCGAAAGATTTCGACTCCGCCGTTGCGCGTTGGAAGCAACTCCCCACCGACGACGGCGCGGCCTACGCCAAATCCATCACCCTCGACGCCGCCGCGCTCGAACCGATGATTACCTACGGCACCAACCCCGGCATGGGGATGGGGATAACGGGCCGCGTGCCCGACCCCGACGCTTTGCCTGACCCCAATCAAAAATCCGCGCTCGATAAGGCGCTCCGTTATATGAACCTGCGGCCCGGCGAGACTCTCCTGGGCCGTGCGGTGGACGTGGTATTCCTCGGCAGTTGCACCAACTCGCGCATTTCCGATCTCCGGCTCGCCGCCGGAATCATCCGTGGCCGCAAAGTGGCGGCGAATGTGCGGATGCTCGTCGTCCCCGGCTCACAAGCAGTTAAGAAGCAAGCCGAAGCCGAAGGCCTCGACCGCATTTTTAAAGAAGCCGGCGCAGAGTGGCGCGAAGCCGGATGCAGTATGTGTATTGCGATGAATGGCGACCAACTCGAACCCGGTCAATACGCCGTTAGCACCAGCAACCGCAACTTTGAAGGCCGCCAAGGAAAGGGAGGCCGTACATTTTTGGCAAGTCCTCTTACAGCTGTCGCGACTGCCATCACTGGAAAAATCACTGACGTGCGGACTCTATTATCTTGACAAGGTGACACGGTGAAAGGGTGACAGTCACCTTGTCAATCATAAAATGCCTCAATTCACCACTCTCACCTCCCGCCTCGCTCCACTCCCCGTCAACGACGTGGACACTGACCAAATCATCCCGGCCCGATTTCTCAAGGCCACGGATAAAGACGGCCTGGGCGCGAACCTGTTCGCCGACTGGCGCTATAACGCGGATGGCTCCCCTAAACCCGATTTTGTTTTGAACAAGACCGAGTCGCAGGGCGCGCAAGTGCTTCTCGCGGGCGACAATTTCGGGTGCGGCTCCTCACGCGAGCACGCCCCGTGGGCGCTCACCGGCTATGGCTTTCGCGCCGTCATCGCCACCTCCTTCGCCGACATTTTTCGCAACAACGCGCTCAAGAACGGTTTGCTTCCGGTGATTGTGGACGCCGCGACGCATCACGCTCTCTTTGAGATACTTGACGAAATCCCCAACGCGCAAGCGACCATTGACCTCGCCACCCAAACCGTTACCCTGCCGACTGGCCAAACCGTGACGTTTCCAATTGACGGCTTTTCTAAAACCTGCCTGCTCAAGGGGACAGATGAATTGGGGTATCTATTAGGGTTCGAGTCGCAAATAGCGGCCTATGAAGCATCTCATTGAGTGATCGGGCGATTGGGTGATTGTATGATTTTCAATCACCCAATCGCCCAATTTCTAAATCTCCCAATGATTCAGATTTACGACACCACTCTCCGCGATGGCACTCAGCGCGAAGGCATCTCACTTTCTTGCGCGGACAAGATTCGGATTGCCCGCAAGTTGGACGAGTTGGGAGTGGCGTTCATCGAGGGCGGATGGCCCGGCTCGAATCCCAAAGACGCCGAGTTTTTCGAGCGGGCGAAAGAGATCGAGTGGCAGACTGCGCTCATCGCGGCGTTTGGCGCGACCTGCCGGGTGGGCGGCGGCCCGGACGACGACGTGAATATCCGCGCCTTGCTGGATGCCCACACGCCTGTTTGCACTATCGTCGGCAAGACGTGGACTCTGCACGTCACCGAAGTTCTGCGGACGACGCTGGACGACAACCTCCGTCTCATCGAACAGAGCCTGGCCTACTTGCGCGCGCAAGGCCGCCGCGTGATTTACGACGCCGAGCATTTCTTCGACGGCTACAAAGCCGACTCGGCTTACGCGCTCGAAACGCTCAAAGCCGCCCTGCGCGGCAGGGCGGAGACGGTGGTTCTCTGTGACACTAACGGCGGCTCAATGCCGTGGGAAGTGGCAGAAATTGTGCGGGCGGTGAAGGTAGTGTTGGAACATCCTTCGACTACGCGGCGCGCTCAGGATGCAGTCATCCTCGGCATTCACACGCACAACGACGGCGAATGCGCGGTGGCCAATTCTTTAGCCGCCATCCGCGAGGGCGCGCTTCAGGTGCAAGGCACGATCAACGGTTATGGTGAGCGGTGCGGCAATGCCAATCTGTGCGCCCTCATCCCGGACGTTGAACTTAAACTTGGAGAGCGGTGCTTGCCCGAAGGCAATCTTCCCAAACTCTACGAGGTGGCGCACTTCGTCGCGGAGGTCGCCAACCTCGCGCCCGATGAGCATTTGGCGTACGTAGGCAAGTCCGCTTTCGCGCATAAAGGCGGGATTCACGTGGCGGCCATGCGACGCACGGAGAAAGCGTATCAACACGTTGACCCTACACTAGTAGGCAATCAGATGCGCGTGGTGGTCTCGGAACTGGCGGGGCGCGGCAATTTATTGAGCAAGGCCGAGGAGTACGGCGTGGAAGTTGGGCCGGGCGGGGAAGTGGCGGGCGTGTTAAATGAAATCAAGGCGTTGGAAGCGCGGGGCTTTTCATTTGAAGCGGCAGAGGCTTCCGTGGCGATGCTCCTTAAACGGCAAACGCCCGGGTACGCGCCACCCTTCGAGCTGATGGATTTTTCGGTGAACGTCGAACACCGCGTGGGCCGCGGGATCTTCGCCGAGGCCACGGTCAAAGTCCGGGTCGCAGATCAAGTCCACCACACCGCCGCCGAGGGCAATGGCCCGGTCAACGCCCTTGACGCGGCTCTGCGGAAAGCCCTACTCTCCAGTTATCCTGCGCTCGCGCATTTTCATCTTGCGGATTACAAAGTCCGCATCCTCGACGGCGAGAACGGCACGGGCGCGACGACGCGCGTTTTGATTGACACCCAAAACGGGACGCGGCGCTGGAGCACTGTGGGCGCGAGCGCGAACATCATCGAAGCGAGTTGGCGGGCGCTGGCAGATTCGATTGAATATGGGTTGATGGTTGCGAATTGAAACGGAGCAGGGGAGCAAGGGTGAAAGAGACTTTCCCCTGCTCCCTTGCCCCGATGCTCCCCTGCATTTGGAGAACAGAGTGAAGGCTAAAATAACGCTTCTCCCCGGCGATGGCATCGGCCCGGAAGTGGTGGCGGAGGCTGCGCGGGTGTTGGAGGCGCTGGCTCAGAAGCATGGACATACGTTTGAGTATGCCGAGCGGCTGATGGGCGGTTGTTCGATTGATAAATTTGGCGTGGCGCTGACGGATGAAACGCTCGCCGATTGCAAAGCGGCGGATGCCGTGTTGCTTGGCGCGGTGGGCGGCCTCAAATGGGACGACCCGCAGGCGCGGGAGAGGCCGGAGAAAGGACTGCTCGCGCTCCGCAAAGGACTCGGCGTTTATGCAAATCTGCGCCCGGTGCGCGTGCATCCGAGTTTGGTGGAGGCGTCGCCGTTGAAACCGGAAAAGTTGAAGGGCGTGGATATTCTCGTCGTGCGCGAACTCACGGGCGGGTTGTACTTCGGCCAGCCCAAACTGCGCGAGCGGGTGAACGGCCATGAGCGCGCAGTGGATACGCTTGAATATCACGATTACGAAATTCAACGCGTGGTGGAGTTGGCTTTTCGATTGGCGCTGGGGCGGCGTCGGAAAGTGAGTTCAGTGGACAAGGCCAATGTTTTGGAGTCGTCGCGGATGTGGCGGCAGATTGCCACAGCCATTGGCGCGGAGCACGAGGCGGTAGTACTGGAACACGTTTTAGTGGATACGGCCGCGATGCGGTTAGTGACTCACCCGGCGAGTTTCGACGTGGTGGTGACCGAGAATATGTTCGGCGACATTCTGACCGATGAAGCCTCGGTATTGGCCGGTTCGATGGGGATGCTCCCCTCGGCCTCGGTGGGAGATGGCGGCCCCGGGTTGTACGAACCCATTCACGGCTCCGCCCCCGATATCGCGGGTCAGGGCATTGCTAATCCTATCGGGACAATCTTGAGTGTGGCGATGCTTCTGCGGCACTCGTTACAACTCGAAGCTGAAGCCGTCGCGATTGAGAAAGCAGTGGACGACGCGATTACCGCCGGTTGCCGCACGGCGGATTTGGGCGGCCAGTTGGGGACGAAGCGGATGACGGATGAAATTATTGAACGATTGAGTGATTGAGCGATGGCGTAATTGCCCAATCACTCATTCGCCCAATGAGGAGAATTATCATGGGCATGGAATCAAAATACGTTTGGATGAACGGCGAACTGGTGGAGTTTGAAAAAGCGACTCTGCATTTTCTGACTCCCGCGTTGCACTACGGCGTCGGCGTGTTCGAGGGAATTCGGTGCTATGCCACCGCGCGCGGCCCGGCGGTGTTCCGGCTCAAAGAGCACGCCGAGCGGTTGGTGGCTTCGGCCAAAGTGCTGGGGTTCCGCGAATTGCCGTATACTGCCGAAGAACTGGCCGACGCGATTAAACTCACCGTCTCTGCCAACGGTTTCAGCGAGTGTTATGTGCGCCCGCTGATTTATCTCGCCGAGGGCGGCTGGAATCTCACGGTGGACACGGGCAAGGCCAGTGTGGGCATCGCGGTCTGGGAATGGAAGAATTATCTCGGCGAAGAAGCGTTGGCGAACGGCATCCGCGCCAACATTGCCTCGTTCACGCGGCATCATCCCAATGTGATGATGACCAAAGCCAAGATTACGGGCAACTACGCCAACAGCGTGCTGGCGAAGACCGAGTCGGTGCGGTTAGGCTTTGAGGAGGCAATTATGCTTGACCCACAGGGCTACGTGGCCGAATGCACCGGTGAGAATTTGTTCATTGTGCGCGGCGAGAAGATTTACACGCCCCCCACGGCGACTCTGCTCGAAGGCATCACCCGCGACTCGATTCTCACCCTCGCGGGCGATCTCGGTTATTCTGTGACTGAACAGCCCCTCGCGCGCGACCAGCTTTACATCGCCGATGAAGTCTTTGTCTGCGGGACGGCGGCGGAGTGCATTGGCTTGCGCGAGATTGACTTCCGCACCATCGGCTCGGGCAAGACCGGCCCGGTCACGCGCGCTATTCAACAAGCGTATCACTCGGCTATTCGTGGTCAACACGCGCGCTCGGCGGAATGGCTGGACTACGTGAATACGGTGGTGGAAATGCCGGTACAGGTGGCCGCTTCGCGTAGCCGCTTCGCGTAGCCAATGCGAGTTGCCTTTCAAGGTGAACCCGGCGCATATTCCGAGGCCGCCGCGCTGGAGCATTTTGGCGGCGGAACGGAAACCGTGCCGCGCGAGAGTTTTGAGGCGGTCTTTGCCGCCGTCGAGGCGCGGGAAGTGGAGTGCGGTCTCGTGCCCGTCGAAAATTCGCTCGCCGGGAGCATTCACCGCAATTACGATTTGCTCCTGCGCCATTCGCTCTCCATTGTGGGCGAGCAGTATTTGCGTGTACGGCATTGCTTGATTGCTCAGCCGGGCGCAACGCTCGCGGAGATTCGCCGCGTGCTTAGCCACCCGCAGGCGCTGGCGCAGTGCGAGGGATACCTGAGGTCGTTAGGGGATATTGAGTCTGCTCCGGCGTACGACACGGCGGGGGCCGTGAAGATGTTGCGGGATCTGGGTGACCGCGCGGGCGCGGCGATTGCGTCGCGGCGGGCCGCCGAAGTGTACGGGATGCAAATCCTCGCCGAGGGCATCGAAGATGACCCGTCCAACTTCACCCGGTTTCTGGCGATTGCGCGGGAAGCGGTCAGCCCGGCGGGGGAATCGAAAACGTCTATCGTTTTCACCTTGCAGAATGCGCCGGGGGCGTTGTTCAAGGCGTTGAGCGTGTTCGCTTTGCGCGAGATTGATTTGACTAAGATTGAATCGCGCCCATTGGTGGGCAAGCCGTGGGAGTATTTGTTTTATATTGACTGTGCCGGGTCGACAAAGGATGCCATGATGACGCGGGCGCTCGACCATTTGAGTGAGTATGCGCTCACGTTGCGCGTGCTGGGCTCGTATGCGCGGCAACGGTTGGACTCCCCTTCATAAGCCAAGCGACTTCCGCAAATTTTTTTCCTCGTTGTCCGTCAGCCACCGCCAGCGGCCCGGTTGTAAATCTTTCAACGCCAGCGATCCAATCGCCACACGCACGAGCCGCAAAGCGGGCAAGCCCACCGCCGCCGTCATGCGCCGGAGTTGGCGTTTCTTGCCCTCGTACAGAGTCACTTTGAGCCACGTCGTCGGATGATAGGCGCGCACCGGTTTGGGGCGCGGGGCAAAGCCGGGGTCGGGGATGACGGCGGCTTGCGCGGGCTTGGTGCGCTCGCCGCGCAACAGCACTCCTTGCCGCAACGGCTCCAGCATTGCTTCAGTGGCGAGGCCTTCCACTTGCACGCAATAGGTTTTGGGATGATCGAAGCGCGGGTCGGTGAGGCGGTGAATCGCGTCGCCATCATCGCTGAGGAGCAGGAGACCTTCGCTGTCGTAATCGAGGCGTCCGGCGGCGTAGACGCCCGGCACGTCAATGAAGTCTTTGAGCGTGCGGCGGCCGGCGGGGTCGGTGAAGGCGGGCATGACTTCGAAGGGTTTGTGGAAGAGGAGATAGCGCATCAGGCGTTTAGTTTCAGAATAAACTCTTCAACTGCCTCGCCGCCCGTGTTGGCTGACACCTTGTCCTCGCCAAATATCGTGAACCCGCATTTTTCCAGCACCTGACGCGAGGCCACGTTGTGTTTCGCAACCGCCAGCAGGTCGGGATATTTTTTTCAACCAGCGGTGGGCCGCCGCCCGCTTTACGAACCCGGCTACTCTCCGTCGATCGCTCAACCCGTTGGACTTCAGCGCGCCCACGCCGGATGGGTCGGGCGACTCAGCCCCGTCATCTGGCTGAGATGCTCAAGGCCGCCTCGTCCCTTCGGAAAAGTTATTCTTCGGCAGGGCCTTACTCTTTGACGCCCTGCCGCGTTTTCTATCTCGATGTTCGTTGTCACTCACGACAAAGCGCATGATTTGCCGGCCGTTGCCAGCGGTTGCCGCGACTTGAAAACCCACTTTCTTGAAAGTCGAAGGCGAACCCATGAATCTGTAACTTTCATGCGGTGCCACTGGATAGCCTTCAATAATCCTGGCTCCGCGTGAGATGGCATAGGCTGTAGCCGCCTGCAAGAGTTTAACCGACAAGCCTTGTCCGCGCACACTGCGGTTCACGAAGAAGCATACGACAGACCAGGTCGGCAAATCGTCAATGCGCTTCAGGGTGGTTGAGGCTTCTAGGCGCGTGTATGTCTCCCGCGGGGCAATTGAGCACCAGCCAACTGGCTGACCATCGAAGTAGGCTAAAATCCCCGTCGGAGTGCCTGTTTTGACAAGCGCTTCCAGCGCCTTTTGGCGTCCTGTGGAATCCAATTGCTTGTATTGGCCACTTGACAGGCGCCAGGTCATGCACCAGCAATAGCCCGGGTTGCCGTGATGCTCGAAAAGAGACGCCAAATCGCACCACCGATTAGCGGTCAGTGGATGAAATTCAAGACTGGGTTCTTCTTGCTTTGATGATGGCATCCAAACGCATCCCTATAGCCAAATGGGTGACATTGTTGGCTGGTGTGAGCGTAGCCGCCCAACGGGAGCATCCGCTCGGCGGGTCTAGTCCAGCACGGTGGCTCACCCGAACTTATGCGACGCTATGGCGCAGGTACAACAAGGCGATAGCCGAGTCGGCTGCATACCGGGTTGGGCCGCCAGTAATGCTTGACGCAGGGGTCTTGCCCGTTGGCCGGAACGTGACGGCCTTGCGATGGCTCACCGGCTCGACTCCTCCCGTTCACCCGAAACTGCCCAGTCGTTACCACAAGTTCATACGCTTTTGCCCGCCGGGTCGTGTTGTTGAAAGCCGCGCCCCGCCCTCAACCCCAGCAGCCTTTCGAGCGCGGCGCTCGTTCCGCGCGAGAAGGGCGAGGAGTGCCCCTGACTTCGATCATGCTGAAACCAGCGCACTTCGCGCCCTTTCCAGCTAAAGCGTGCTGTGCGTGACGGGCGCGAGGTGCGCACCCACGCGCTGAGTGCGGCGGCGGTCTCAACGCCGAACCCGTGACCTGCGTGTGACCTTGAATTGAAAACGTGCGACGACCTGTGTCACATTGGGAAAGGTCGGCTAATGTGCCGTGACCTTCAACCGATGCGCCGCCTTCAACTGAGTCAGCCGAGACGAGTGCAGATTCATCGCGCTCTTGAGTCACATCTGACCGGGCAGATTCTTTATGGCAGCGGCCCAACGGTTTGCGTTACTGGCGCTGGGGCGGGCGTGGATAATGTTCGGGAGCAGAAAAAAACCGAAGCCAGAAAAATGTTTGAAAATGCCGCAGAATCCCCAGCGTCCAGTGCACGCTGTGTTGGGCGGTTTAATTTTTTATTACGCCTTTTGTAGTTCGGCGCACAATGGTGCGCGTTCTCGTCACGCGGGAACGCCTCGTCCCGACCGACGATCCGGCCTAGGGCGGGGGCCAGTGGCGAGATCAGTCCTCAGCTCACCGCTTTCTTCACGAGCGCGCTGGTCCTTGCCTCTTCGGCGGCAGTCAACTCCTTCAGCGCGAAGGCGACCGGCCACAGGGCGCCTTCGTCGAGGTTCGCCGTGTCGCTGAAGCCGAACGTCGCGTACCTCGTGTTGAACTTCTGCGCGCTTTGGAAGAAGCAGACGACCT
>Ga0315281_10005083_pt1 | contig 18905 bp, 18 predicted proteins | sample YL17G07_0_MG_FD_204540 | JGI IMG/M metagenome (GOLD analysis project Ga0315281, IMG submission 204540) | Sediment microbial communities from Yellowstone Lake, YNP, Wyoming, USA - YL17G07_0 | ecosystem: Environmental > Aquatic > Freshwater > Lake > Sediment | place: USA: Wyoming | collected... | reverse complement strand
ATGGGGCGGTGTTCGCAAAGACTTGACTGGTAGAAGACTCCATGGCCGCACGTATGATGACATGCCGTTGGTATCGCAAAGGCTCAAGCTTACCAGAGAACACGAGTTGATAAAATTGTAATCCACGATTCTAAAATCAAATCGAGAAGGTATATCAATTTGACAGACCCTCGCTATCCAATCGGGAAATTTCAGGCCATCACAAGCGTCAGCGACGAGCAGCGGCGTGAATTGATCCAACAAATCGCGGAGGCTCCGGCGAGGCTCAGAACCGCGGTGGAAGGAATGTCTGATGATCAGCTCGATACTCCGTACCGGGAAGGAGGCTGGACCATCCGACAAGTCGTACATCATTTACCCGACAGCCACATGAACGCGTACATTCGAATAAAGCTCGCCCTTACCGAGAACGAACCGACCATCAAACCGTACGAGGAAAAATTGTGGGCCGAATTGGTTGACGGTCGCACCATGCCAATTGAGCCCTCACTCCAAATCCTCGAATCTCTTCACAAACGATGGGTTTTGCTTCTGCGCTCGCTATCACCTCCGGATTTTTCCCGCACGTTTCGACATCCCCAAAGCGGTGTGAGGAATGTGGACTGGATTCTCCAGTTGTATGCCTGGCATGGACGTCATCACGTGGCGCATATTACCTCCCTCAAGGAAAAAATGACGTGGTAATCACGCTATCTAGCGTTGTTTCTAATATTAAATCTCGTATTTCTACCGCAGAGGACGCAAAGATCGCAGAGAAGTTTCTGTAAAGACATTAAGGAATCTTTGCGGTGAATTCGTTTTTGAAAAATACAATATTATTTTTTTGAAATGGTGCTAGTTACCAAAAGGTCGGAACCTCATGCATTCATTGAAAGATAAGATAGTCTTTATCACGGGCGCGAGCAGCGGCATCGGCGCTTCGTGCGCGATTCAGTTTGCCGGGCAAGGCGCAAAGTTGTTATTGGCCGCGAGGAGGATGGAGAGGTTGGATGCCTTTGCTGATGGATTACGGAAGAAATTTTCGGTTGATATTCATACGATTCACCTCGACGTGAGGAAGCGCTCGGAGGTTGAATCAACGATGGATGCACTTTCCGATGGTTGGAAGAAAATATCCGTACTTGTGAACAATGCAGGGCTAGCTAGCGGAATGGCGTCGATACAGGATGGAGATGTAGACGACTGGGAGAAGATGATCGATACCAACGTGAAGGGGCTACTGTACGTTTCTCGCGCTGTTATTCCCGGAATGATTCGGCGCGGCGAAGGGCACGTCATCAATATTGGTTCAATCGCTGGCTACGAATTTTATCCGAAAGGAAATGTCTACTGCGCAACAAAGGCTGCCGTCAATGCACTGACGAATACCATGCGTTTGGATTTAAACGGCACGCCAATCCGCATAAGCACAATTGACCCCGGCCTTGTTGAGACTGAATTCAGCATTGTCCGCTTTCACGGCGACAAGGAACGTGCAGACAAGACGTACGAAGGAATCACGCCACTCACGCCCGACGACATCGCCGATGCGGTGCTCTACTGCGCAACGCGCTCGCTCCACATCAACATACAGCAAGTTGTTTTGATGCCGACCGCTCAAGCGTCGACTACGATGGTGCACAGAATGCAACCAATGCAAAAATAACGGACAGAAACGGACGACTCACAAGCATACTGAAAAAATAAAAAAGGACGAAGGGTAACCAACCTTCGTCCTTTTTGTCTTAAAACGGAGGTACGTACAGCCGATTAGTGATCACCGCTCGCTAAGTCTGCGGTAGCCTTCGTTCCGTCGTCAATCGTGATCGCAGCATTCCCGCCTCCTAGAATAATCGTAAACGATTTCGTTACAGTGTGTGTTTTTCCCGCCACGGTTACCGTTGCGGTGTACGTTCCCTTAATCGTCCCGCTGGTTGCGGCCGAACGATCACGTCTGAGGCCCCGCGGCCCTCGTACGTTGATGAAAGTCAACGAAATCGTTCGATTGATAATCCTTCCGGCGCGTGTAGTCACTTTTATTGTGTCAATTCCCGACCACTCGTACGAGCCGTTGATTGTCACCGTATCTGTATTTGTATTTGAAGCAGTCCAATTGCCGCTCAGGGAGACCAGGTGATGCACCAATCGTGGGGTCCAGAAATAACCGGTGCAGCCAGTCGAGATGGTTTTGTGGATGATTGAATCGGCAACAGATCCGCCGACCGGCGCTCTAAATTTTTGAGGTCTTCCGTTGGCACGGAATTGGAGTGTATACGTCCGGGACCAGACTCCGTAATAGAGGGGAAGGATTGATTTTTGTCGATAGAGGGACATTGTCCACGTTGCCGTTGTGCTATCGTACTGTTTCGCGACAAAGGTACTATCCGCGTAACCCTTACCCAACGATTCACTAGCTCCAACGCCGACACCTCCGGAAATTTCAAATACATCGTTCACTTGATCCATCGCGCCGCCATTGTTGCTTGCGAGTACATCAGAAACCGCGTCGACCGCATCGGCGTTGTCATCGGCAGTTTGCCCGACGTCTGTGATGCTGTCACTTTTCTTGCACCCCGTGATGAATGCTGTCCCTACAAAAAAAATCCCGATACAAAGCGCGGTGAAAAATTTTCCGATCAAAAATGTACGTATGTGCATAAAACCCTCCAAAGAATGTGAGTTTGATCTTTTGGTTATGATATATTCTGACACTTTTTCATTCGTCATAAATCTCCATCAGTCTCGCCTATTCTTGATCTCACACCTCGTGCTGGGTGACCCTTTATATTTGCATTCCATCGACAGTCGCTCGAACTTTTGCTGATTGGAAACGTCTAATTGTCGTTGTTCTCAATCTCGTCGCAATTTTTTCAGAGCACATGGCGCTCGACATCTACGGTGTTTTGATATATAACGGATTGTATGACAAGCGCCATGCCTATCGGTTTAACCGTTTAACAAGATATCTGCGTTGCTCTTTGCGTTTGATGATGTAGATCATAAGCCGTATCTTTAATGTACGAAGGAAATTTTCCACATTCCGCAGTAAATGTAGGTGAAGATGGAAGAACCATTCACACAGATGTTTCTCCAAAGGAGACTCTCTCAACGGCAAAGGCACGTCATGCAGAGAGAGTCATTTACCAGTTCCGCGGTTCTTGTCCCGATCGTGAAGAAGCCTGCGGGCATGGAATTACTTTTCACAAAACGAACAGACACTGTGGAACACCACAAAGGACAAATCTCTTTTCCCGGTGGGGCCGCAGATGAGACCGATACATCTCCGGCTGATACCGCATTGCGGGAATCGTCTGAGGAAATCGGGCTCGATCGGTCCGCCGTTTCCATTCTTGGAATGATGGATGATTTGCAGACGCCGAGCGGGTTTGTCGTGACCCCAGTCGTCGGTTTTATCGAGCAGCTTCCCCCATTACAGATTAATACTAATGAAGTCGCCGAAGTCATTCTAATCCCCATGGAGCTGTTTTTTGATGATAGCAAGAGACATTCCAAGATCATTGAGTTGAATGGAACGAAGAGGGAAGTGTATTTCTTTGATGTTTGGAAAGAGCCGGTGTGGGGCGCAACAGCTTTTTTTGTGAAGCAACTTGTCGATGTTGTAAGAAATCCGCAGTAGAACATCCAACCGAAAAGCCATTGATTTTCAACGCATTTATGGTTAATTTTACAGACTGAATGAACCCCCAATGCACATTATTAGTCAACAAAGGAGAAGTAACGTATGCGTTTTAGTAATCTTGCAGGTTTCCTTCTAGTTGGATTTTTCTTCGCGCTGATGATTGTGGGCTGCGCTTCGCACCAAAGCGTTGTTGTTGCGACAATCGGCGGAGACAAGGTGACTCTTGACGAGTTCAATGCGATGTTTTCCAAGAACAACGGCGGAATTGAAGCCGCTCAAAAGGCATCGCTCGAAGACAAGGAAAAATTTCTGGATCTCTACCTCAAATTTAAATTGAAAGTGAGACAAGCTTACGACCGAGGATATCAAAACGACTCGGACTCTCGCGCCGAACTGCAGGAGTACAGAAAAAATCTTGCCGTGACATATTTGATTGATAGCGAGATCAACGGTCCCGCCCTCCGACGTATGTATGAGCGCCGGCTACTGGAAATTCGCGCAAGCCATATTCTGATCCAATTGCGCTCCAATTCAGCTCCTGAAGACACGTTGCGTGCATACACGACGGCGGCAAAGATTATCGACTCTCTGAAAGCGGGACGCTCGTTCGAAGATCTTGCCGTGAACAACTCTCAGGATCCATCAGCGTCGTACAACAAGGGCGACCTCTACTATTTTACCTCGGGGGCAATGGTCCCGGAGTTTGAGGAGGCGGTCTTTTCAGTGGACCCCGGCATGGTTGTGCCCTACCCCGTTCGCACGCAATTTGGTTATCACATCATAAAAGTAACCGAGCGCCATTCGAATCCCGGATCAATTCACGTGGCCCATATTATGAAACGTCTCTCACCGGAATCTGGCCGAGACGATTCCCTGCGTACAATGGTAGACTTACAGAATGCGCTGGATTCCTTAAAGCATGGTGGAAAATTTGCGGATCTCGCAAGGAGCATTTCAGACGACAAATTTAGTGCAGAGCGAGGAGGCGATCTCGGATTCATTACTCGAAGACGAACTGTGCAAGAGTTTGACAACGCGGCATTTAAATTAACAGTCGGCGAGGTCTCGGGCATTGTGAAAACGCAATATGGCTTTCATCTCATTCAGGTCAGTGAGATAAAGCCTGTTCCGTCATTCGCGAGCATGGAACAGGAACTCAAGACCTCGTTTCAGCAAAACCGATTCCAAAAGGACTACGACGTCTACGTCAACGCGTTGAAGAGAGAATACAAGTTTGCACAATCGAACGAAGGGGCGGCCGTTTGGACTAATGCTCTCGATACGACAAAAACAACCAACGATGCTGCGTGGGACAGTTCGTTCACTGCTGCAGTGCGGGTGAGAGAATTATTCTCGTTTGCTGGTGAAAAAATATCAATTGATTCCGTCATTCGTCTCGTCAAAGCAAACCAGGACCTTCGAGGGTTGCCATTATCAAACCCAAACACCTTCACAACTATTGTTGATAAGATTTCGAAAAACCTACTTGTTGAGTTCAGGGCGAGGACCATGGAAACGCAATATCCGGACTTTGCTAGGATCATGAAGGAGTATGAAGAGGGAATTATGCTCTTCAAAGCGGAGCAGAACGAAGTGTGGAACAAAGTCACGATCAACGATTCAGCGATGCAAATATATTTTAATGCCAACCGATCAAAATACACCTGGCCGGACAGGGTCAATATTCAGGAAATATTTGTGCCAACCGACAGCGTCGGCAAGGTGGTTACGTTTCTTCTCAAGAAGCAGAAGCTGCCCTTCGACTCTGTTGCTGCACAATATAATACTCGACAATCGACAGCCGATAAACGAGGTGACTGGGGGATGATCCCTGTGACGACAAATGAGCTTACCCAACGAGGTTGGACGATGAAGCAGGGCGAGGTTTCGGAGTATTTTCCGTTTGAAAATGGATACACGATGATCAAGGTGCTCGGAAAAGACCCCGCGCGGGAGAAGACGTTCCATGAAGCCGGCTCCGAACTTTCAAGCGCTTTTCAGGAATTCGAATCGAAGCGCCTGGAAAACGAGTGGCACGAATCCCTCAAAAAGAAATATCCGATTATTACAAATAAAGAAGCGCTTAAAGACACCTCTGCGCAGGCGCCAAAGAAAGATAATTGACAGTGAAGTATGCCGGTCTAGCTTTGATTCTCCTGTGCGGGTTGACGCTGGTATCCTGTACACGTCAGCAACGGCAGCTGCAGGACGTTGCAAAAGTCGACGACCAGACGTTGACACTTGAGGCGATCTACCGGCAACTTGACACCACAAACGGCATTTCCGAAATGCAGGTACGGATGTTTGCGCGTCAGTGGGTGAACTCCGAACTCCTTTTTCAAGAAGCGAAACGGTTGGGACTCGATAACTCGGACGCCGTCCGGAAGAATCTTGAAGACGCGAAGCGTCAGCTCACGATCAATGCATTACTGGAAAAGGAAATATTTAACGACTCTCCGCAATCAGTGTCGAAAGAGGAAGTGGCAATATATTTCAGGAACCACCAGGAGGAATTTATTCTTCGCAACGACATCGTATATATTTCGCTTGCAGTGTTCTCCTCGCGCGAGCCGGCCGCGGCATTTCGCGAAGCGGCGCTTCAAGGAGATGGATGGGACGCCGCTGTTGTTGCGCTTCAGGACCCGAAGAACGCCAGCGCATCGCTAATTACGAAAACGGATTCCATATTCTATACACAAGCGACCCTCTTTCCATCAAAATTGTGGAAGGTCGCTTCGGCTCTCGGTACAAACGAGGTCTCTTTTCCGGTACGAACGAGCGCCGGGTACTTTGTCCTCCTCTCTTTAGGAAGTTACTTGCGTGGCGCGGTACCTCCGGTAGAGTTCGTCGACGGCGCGATTCGTGGAAGGCTCGTCATGCAAAAACGACAACAGCGTTTTGCGGAATACGTGGATGCACTCAGAAAAAAGCACACTGTCGAAATTAACCTTTCGGGGACTTTCACCGATCATGATAGCCTGTCAAAATTTGGCGAATAATCTCGGATTGGTCAGAGACGAACAACCATTATGAAAACACGAATGCTAAAATGTGCTCTGCTCACGGCAGCTTTTCTTACTCTCACCGACTCGCTCCTCGGCCAGGCGATGATTGACCGCATTGCGGCAATTGTGGGCAAAGAGATCATCACGCTTTCCGACGTAAACCTTACGGTTCAATCGGTGGCAATGCAAAATAAGCTCGACCCCAAGTCGGATGAATTGCGAAACAGAGTGCTTGAGGGATTGATCAACGATAAACTCATTCTTGCGCAAGCAATTGAAGATAGTATCGTTGTTTCCAACGACGAAGTGGCCGACCGGCTTGACCGGCAAATAAAAATGCTGGTGCAGCAGGCCGGTTCCGAGCAACGGCTTGAAGAGTTGTACAACATGCCCGTCAGCCGGATGAAACGAGATTTTCGTGAGCTGATTCGCAATCAACTGCTGGTGGAAAGAATTCGCCAAGCGCGGCAGGCATCGCTTTCGGTATCGCGCCGTGAGGTGGAAGAGTTCTTCGGAGCGCACAAAGACAGCCTTCCAATTATTCCGGTCGAGTATGAATTGAGCCACATCTTCATCAAGCCAAAGGCGGATTCGTCCGTTGTCCAATCGGTGTACAGAAAGGGACTTGCAGTACTTGACAGCATCAAAGCAGGGGGAGACTTTGCCGATTTCGCTCGCCGGTATTCGTCCGATCCTGGTTCCGCCCCCGGCGGCGGCGATCTTGGGTGGTTCCGCCGAGGTGTATTCGAAAAAGAATTTGAAGAGGCCGCTTTCGCACTTAAAGATGGCGAACTTTCCAAACCGATAAAGACAACCTATGGCTACCACATTATCCAATTGATGGAGCGTCGCGGCGAGTCTGTGCACACACGGCACATTCTTTTCTCGATCGAGCAATCGAAGGCAGATGACGATTCGACCATCGCGGAGCTCAACCGATTGCGCACACGAGTACAATCAGGGGAAAGTTTTCCTGTGCTGGCTAAGAAATATTCCGAAGACCCGGAATCGAAAGACATCGGCGGCGATCTGGGAAAAATTCCCGTTGACCAAATCGAGTCTGCGTTCATGGAAGTTTTAAAACCGATGAAATCCGGCGAAATCAGCGCGCCGGTGAAAGTGCCGCTCGGTGCGGGGTACGGCTACCACATTGTGTGGGTGCGTTCCATTTCACCGGAACATGCAATGAATCTGACGGACGATTACCGTCGCCTCGAACAGCTCGCACTTCAGTTTAAGACGAATGAAAATTTTCAAAAGTGGGTGGAGGAGATGAGAAAGAACATTTATTGGGAAAAGAAAATATAAAGTCGCCGCATGACGAGAGTGAGATTCTTCTCCTCTTCACCAAGAAATGGGAGCATGAACTGAATATTCGAGGATCCTGGGAAGACAGCAATATTCTTGCAGCTGAGGGGAGTATTGAGTATATTGAACACGACAAGCACACAACAACCAAGGTGATAAGGAAGCAAGATGGCACAACACAAATCAGCAATTAAGCGAATTCGTTCCTCGGCGCGAAGAAAAACGCGCAATACAGGGCAAGAATCCGCAATGAAAACAATGATCAAGAAAGTCCGGCAGGAAAAAGATAAGGTGAAAGCGGCGGTTGCGCTGAAAGAGGCGGTCTCCCTGCTCGATAGACTTGCACAGAAGAGAGTTATTCACCGCAACAAGGCTTCAAATCAGAAATCCAAGCTCACCAGGCTGGTGAACGCAATAAAGTAGTTGTGCCGGGCGGGGCCTGTTGGCCTTGCCCGAATCACCCCCATTTTACCCCCCGTCGTACAATTTCGCCTGCAATTCCTTTATTCGTTTTTCAAATCGGTCGCGCTCATTCGGTTTAGAGAGAATCAAAATCTCATACGCCTGGATTGCCGCACCGTATTCTCCCTGTGTTGCATAAATCTCTGCCAGAGTCGGCGTGATGACCAGCGAATCGGAAGGAACACTCTCTTTTGGAGACGTCTCCTCTTCGGATTCCTGAGGCACAATTCGCTCGGCATTCTCGAGCTTGGATGCGAGTGTATCCAATTCCGTAACGGGTGCCGGTGCAATTGCCGGCTGAACATTTCCAAGATACTCATCGAGCGAGATCGCTTTGTCCGCGGCGAGGTTCGCAGAATGAAGTTGGATGTAATCGTCGAGAGACATTAGAGGAGTAGGTTCGGCGGTTTGAGTCGCTGCAGGCTCAATTACTTCCGGGACCCGTTCTTCGGTAAGGGGTGCCGCGACGTTGCTTTCAACAATCGCTTCGATAACAGGAATTTGTTCAGGTTGAAGTATTTCCTGAATAGGTTCTTCGATCGCAGGGACGGCATTACTCTCTTCAAGTACCGGTTCAGGCACGTCCACGCTCGGCGGAGCAGCGATACTCTCTTCGATGGCACTTGCCGCATTTTGTGGTTCGGGCTGGGCTTCAGCGGAAGGAGTTGAGTCGCCACTGCTCTCGCCTCCCGCAGAGACCGGGATTTCATCTGGGGCGGTGACTATTTCAGAAAGGAGTTTCCGCGCGACTTGATTGAAGGGGCTAAGATGCAAGGCTTGGGTAAAAGCGAGTTTCGCTTTTGAGTTCTCGTTAAGCGCGAGATAACACTTCCCGAGGACAACGTAACCGGTGGCGTACGACGAATATGCTTGCACACCTGTTTCACAAAGCTTCAAGGCTTCCGACGACTGATTTTTAGAAAGATACAGGTCGGCCAGACGGGCAAAAAGTGGAGACTGGGGATTGTCTGAAAGTCTTTGAGAGAGAAAATCTATATCGAATTCTGATAAATCCATGGGGCCTGCAAAGTGAAAAAGCCGGTGTTAGAACACCGGCTTTATTATAGGTGAAGTGAAGGTGAAAATCAAGCCTACACCACAACAGCCTCGGCGTGCAGGGTGGCATTCAATTTCAATCGCCGGGCCTGCAACGCTTGTCGAACAGAAAGATACGAAACAAAACCGAACCCCATGAAGAACAGAAGTTGAAAAGGTACTGCCGCGATTTCGAGATAATACAACGACGAGACAACGCCGAACAAGCAATAAATCGCCAAGGCAATTTCGACGAGCACCGTCCAACTAAACTTGACTGGAACGTATTTCTTGTCGAGCCACGAATCCCTCTTTTCCTGAATGCTGTACTTCGGCGTTCTCACAAAATCGCTTTTCCGTTTAAACAAACCCTCGATCACTGCTTTGCTGTTGTTCACCGCGAAGCCCATGCTTCCTGCCATGAACAAAGGGAAGAGAAACAGCCGCCGCCGCCAATCGGAATAGACATCCTTCTGAGAGTACATATAGAAGAGGAAGGAACCGATGAACGCGAACACAAAGAGCGACATCATTTCAAAATACGATTCATATCCCCCCGCATGTTTAATGAACATCAGAGGGATGTTCAAGACCCCTGCCACGAGGATAAACGGGAACACAATATTGTTCGTGAGATGAAACGTGGAATGGACTTTGATTTTGAAAGGCAATCCGGACTTCCACACTGCCGGCAACATTTTACGCGCGGTCTCAATAGCGCCTTTTGTCCATCGAAATTGCTGGGTTTTGAGCGCGTTGATCTCCGACGGCAGCTCTGCCGGCGAAGTGACATTCTTTAGGAACTTGAATTTCCAGCCTCGCAATTGTGCGCGGTAGCTTAAATCGAGGTCTTCCGTCAGTGTGTCGGAATGCCAATTTCCGGCGTCCTCTATGCACGCTTTTCTCCATATGCCTCCTGTGCCGTTGAAGTTGATGAAGAATCCTGCCTTGTTGCGGATCGCCTGTTCGATAACGAAATGGCCGTCGAGCGCCATCGCTTGGGTTCGCGTCAACAATGAATACTCTCCGTTGAGATGTTCCCAGCGCGTTTGAACCATGCCAATTTTCTTGTTAGAGTAGAAATAAGGGAGAGTCTTGAGGAGAAATTCTTCCCGGGGCACAAAGTCGGCGTCAAAGATGGCGATGAACTCTCCTGTAGCAAGCTGGAGGCCGTCTTTCAGCGCTCCGGCCTTGAACCCCTGTCTCGTGCTGCGCCGAACGTGATGGATGTTGTGTCCACGCTCCTTCATCTCGTGCACAATGTTCTCGACAAGCTCCACCGTTTCGTCCGTAGAATCGTCCAGGACCTGGATCTCCAATTTGTCGGCAGGATACTTGATAGCGCACGATGCTTCGATCAATCGGCGAACGACGTACATCTCGTTGAAAATCGGGAGTTGAACCGTGACCATCGGAAATTCCGTGAGCGGCATTGTCTCCGCGTCCGTGGTGTCCCGATGCTTGAAATAATGATACACCATCACAAATCCATGCGACCCGAATGCAAAGAGAATGAGAAGAGAGATAAAATACGTCGTCAAAATTATATCATTCATTGTTGTTGTTTTTCAACCTCGTAGAGTATTGTTATTCGATGACCGATTACCATCCTGAAACAGTCTCGATCAGGATATCTTCTGTTACCTTGTTTAGGGCTTGTGTAAGAGCGACAGTCCGCAGTTCGATGCCCATACTGTACTCACCCCAATTTGAAAAATCTTTTTCCCACACTTTCTTCCGCAGCTTCAAATCCTGAAACACCACATGCACGGTGACATTGATGCGCCGTTTGCTGACTTGTTCGCCGGGTGCAATAACCGACGGGGCATCCGCGACTGCAAGAATCGATCCCTCAAGAATTGAATCTGCCGTGTTTCGGTCTGCGACTTCCAGACTGTTATCGTTAATGAAAAGATCGATGAGCTTCTTTGTGAAATTCTCTCGTAGTCCCGGCTCGCCGAATCCGCTCTGGTCCTCGAACAAAGGAATCGCTACCGTTTTCAGGTGCGTGGGAACAGAAGACCCTGAGAACGAGTAGGCACAACCAGAGTAAACAATGAGCAATGAACAATGAACAATGAACAGGGCTGTACGAACGGAGGCGTCAAAATTTTTCATTTTGCACTTTGAATTTTGCACTCTCACTATAGTCCGTACTCTTTGATCTTCCTGTAGAGCGTCCGCTCGCTGATCTTCAACGCCTGTGATGCAAGCCTGCGATTCCCTTCATACTTCTGGAGCGACCCGACGATCATCTTCCGCTCCATTTCCTCCAGCGAAATGCCTTCTTCTTCCGGGGGCACTGGATGGACAATGGCTTTGTCGTGAACTTCGCCCGACGCTCCGGGGATCGTGTCACGGCGGACGAGCGCAGTGGATGCGCCGCCATTGACAAGCAGGTTCTTCATGTCCATGATGTCGGTCTTAAGGTCGACGAGTGCTCGGTAAATTAGTTCCCGCTCCGCGGATTCTGCCGACTTGGGTATGTACACCGGCAGATTGCGTTCGTCTCCATTTGTGTGCGAGCCCTTCAAATACTTCCGCACATCATCGGCAGTGAAGCGTCTGCCGTTTTCAATGACGAGCATGCTTTCGACGACGTTTCGGAGTTCGCGCACGTTGCCGGGCCAATAGTACTGGGTTAGCAGCGCCATCGCTTCATCCGAAATCCCGAGGAATGTGATGTTGTTCTTCTCTCCAAGATCTTTCGCAAACCTGGCAAAGAAGAGGGGTATATCGTCGCGGCGTTCCCTGAGAGGTGGAATGCGAACGTTCACAGAACGCAATCTGTAAAAGAGGTCAGGGCGGAAGCGCTTGGTGTACACTTCATGTTCGAGATCCTTGTTCGTTGCCGCGATGACGCGGACATCGACCTTCCTTGTCGTCGAAGATCCGACGCGCATGAATTCCCCGTTTTCCAAAATACGAAGAAATTTCACCTGTGTTCCCGTCGGGAGCTCGCCGATTTCATCGAGGAAAATTGTTCCGCCGTCCGCAAGCTCAAAATATCCTTTGCGCGACTCACTCGCTCCGGTAAACGACCCCTTCTCGTGCCCGAACAATTCACTCTCAATAATCCCTTCGGGAATCGCGCCGCAATTTACGGTGACCATCGGTTTCTTCGCGCGCCTGCTGGCGGCATGAATTGCCTGTGCCACGACCTCCTTGCCAACGCCGCTTTCACCGGTGATGAGTACCGTGATATCCGTTGGGGCAACTTGCTGAATCACCTGCACAATTTCCTGCATCTCCAGCGATTCGCCGATGATGTTGTGTTCTTCCTGGAACGCTGTTCTCTCCACGCCCGAATCTCCGTCTCTCACATTATCTCGCGATAATAATTGATTCAATGTTATGCTTTGCTTTCAAATCTGCGATGAAACTTCGTGCATCTTGTTCTTTGGTGAAGCCTTCGATGGATACCACGTACAACGTCTTATCACCACTCATCTTGGTTGCGATGACAGCCTTCTTGCCGATGCTCGAAAAGAAATCGACTTGTTTTTGGGCGTTCTTTTCGGTTGAAAATGCTCCAGCCTGCACTGCAAATTTTACAACGATCGGGATAGGCGCGGAAACAACGCTATCCCGCACCTCCTTCGGCTGCTCCTCAGGCTTCTGCTGCGCCACTTCCGGCTTCTTCGATTCGATTGCCGGCTCTTTCTCTTTGACGACGGCTTTTTGATCGCCCTGAGTTCCGACAACAAAAAGTGAATTCGGATATTGTTGTTTCAATTTTTCGAGTTTCTGGTCGGCAGTTTTATAGAGACCGACGGAGTAGTAATACTGATAGACCTTGTAGAGCGCGTCATCGGCCCACTCGTTCTGGGAGAATTGGTCGACGATGGTCTGAAATTTCTTGACCGCCGCCGCGCCGTCTGTTGTCAGGATCGCGTCCAGGTACTGCACGCCGGCATCGTTCGGATATTGCTTTTCCAGGCTGGGTAATTCGATGCGGACGCGCTCGGCTTGTCCGTTGTAGATGAAGTCCAAACGTTTGTGGATCTCGGCTTCGGGCATTTGTGCGAGAAGGGAAACCGTCCCGAGAACAGACAACGAGATGGTGAAACATATCATTCGAAATTTCTTATGTGACATATTCATACCGGCGCTTGTGATCAACTGTTGACTGCTAGACGGTATTCGCTCATTGCATCCGGTTCACGTGCTAATGTCCCGAAGAGCGTCGCCGAATTACAATTGTGAATTTTTGTTTTCACGATTTCTCCGACACGCGCATTCTCCTTCGGGAACACGGTTACCTTATTCGTATCCGAACGCCCCATCCACTCATCGTTCGACTTTGCGCTTTCGCGTTCCACGAGGATCTCAATCGTGGCGCCAATATGCGCCTGGTTTCTCCGAAGGGAAATTGTCTGCTGAAGATCGATGACCTCATTTAATCGCTGGACCTTCACTTCATCAGGAATATCGTCGCCCATTTCCCACGACTTGGTGTTCTCCCGTGGCGAGTACTTAAACATGAAAGCGCCGTCGTAACCAACGTTGCGAATTAAGTCAAGGGTTTGTTGGTGATCGTCATGTGATTCGGTTGGAAACCCTGCGATAAAATCTGTTGAAAGGCTCACACCCGGGATTGCATTCCTGATTTTCTCAACGAGAGCGAGATAATGTTCAATAGAGTATGTTCTGTTCATCAACTGCAGTATCCTGTTAGAGCCGGATTGCACCGGAAGATGAATATTCTTGCAGATGTTCTCATTCTCGGCGATTGTTTGGATCAACGAATCCGACATATCCTGCGGATGCGGCGTCATGAAACGAACTCGAATAGTACGGTCTACCTCGGCGACTCGCGTAATCAGATCTGCAAAGTCGAACTCACCATCCTGGTACGAATTAACGTTTTGACCAAGGAGGGTAATTTCTTTGAATCCCCGCTCACTCAGGCGCCTTACTTCCTGCACAACGCTTTTCAAGCTCCTGCTTCGCTCGCGCCCGCGCGTGAACGGCACAACGCAAAAAGTACAGAACTTATCGCAGCCTCTCATTACGGAAATCCAGGCGTTGATTCCCTCGGTTCGCAAGGGCATAATATCATCGTAATTCTCTACACGGGAGAGTTTTACCGCAATTCCGCGCTGGCCGCTGAAGGCGCTCTCAACGAGCTCTGGAAGCCTGCGGTATTCGTCCGGTCCGACAACTAAATCGACAACATTTCCTTTATCAATGAGCTCGGTGCGCAGTCGTTCCGCCATGCATCCCAAAACGCCGATCAATACCCCGGGATTAGCCCTCTTGTAATTCTTGAGCGTGCTAATACGCTGGCGAACACGCTGTTCTGCGTTATCGCGCACACTACAAGTATTCACCAGGATGACATCCGCAACGGCGGCGTCTTGTGTGATTCCAAAACCGGTGTCGGACATAATACTTAGTACGACTTCGGAGTCCGCCACATTCATCTGGCAGCCGTATGTTTCGAGATAGACTTGTTTTTTTATCACTGGGAACAATTTTTCGGAACGAAATATATTCATTGCCTGACAGATAGTCAACGGATTGGAAGTTGATTAATGAAAATTAATAAGAACTTATATTTTTTTGAACAAAATCGGCTATTTTGGATTGACAAATCGTCACACAATTAGTGAGCCCTCATTGAATCTGACTTGATGTTCGGCTATATTTATGGCATGCTGTTACCGTGCTCTTCATCCTCAGCCATGTATACAGCTCAACTTCTCATATAAACATTTCACCCTACCATGAACCCAAAGAATTTCATTTCAGACATCCAGCAAAAATCAAGGCTATTACGAAAAACAATAGTCCTTCCCGACGCACTCGACCCGCGGGCAATCAAAGCCGCCAGAGTAATTGTCGACAAAGAACTCGCTTCGCCGATTCTTGTGGGTGAGGAGAGTCAGATCAGAGCAAAGGCGGAGACCGAGAGTGTCTCATTGCAGGGCGTACGAATCGTCGACCCTCTGAAATCGGATAAGCTATCGGATTTCTCTCACATCTATTTCAATTTGAGGAAGGCGAAGGGCATCCAGTTCACTGAAGCACAAGAGGTGATGAAGAAGCCCCTGTTTTTTGGAGCAATGATGGTTCGTGAGGGAATGGCCGATGGGAGCGTTGCCGGCTCGATTTCGACGACAGGCGATGTGCTGAGGGCAGGACTGCAGATCATCGGGACACAGGAAGGCATCAGTGTGGTGTCCAGCTTTTTTGTGATGGTCTTCCCGTTCCACATCTATTCGTTTGCCGATTGCGCTGTTGTGCCCGACCCGACGGCGGAACAGCTTGCCGACATCGCACTTACAACAGCGGAGAATCACAGGAGGCTGACCGGCGAGGAACCACGCGTCGCGATGTTGTCATTCTCTACCAAGGGGAGCGCTTCACATCCCCTCGTCGAAAAAGTCCAACGAGCGACCGAGCTGGCCAAAAAGAAGAATCCGAATTTGAAATTAGACGGTGAGTTGCAACTCGACGCTGCGATCGTTGCGGCGGTTGCAAAACAGAAAGCGCCGGGGAGCGATGTTGCCGGTAACGCAAACGTTCTCATCTTTCCAGATTTGAATGCCGGGAACATCGGTTACAAGCTTGCACAGCGGCTTGGCGGAGCAGAAGCGATCGGTCCAGTGGTGCAAGGACTGAAGCGACCTGCATTCGATCTTTCGCGCGGATGCAGTGTTGACGATATCGTGAACACCGCGTCGATAAACGCCGTGATCGGTGCAGTGTGAACAAGCCAAATGCGACTCACAGTGGAAGTGAGTCGCACTGTTGATTTCTGAATTACTTCTTCTTCCAGTCATCGATCAGTTTTTCCAAGGCCGCCGGGGAAAATTTTGGGTTGGCAGATTTTCCGACCTTTATAGCATTTTCAGCGACAGCAATAGCCTCTTTTGCTTTTCCACTCTGAGCGAGGAGTTCCGCTTTGGTCCTCAGATTGCCCGCAGTTTCGTTTATGGCAATTGACCTCTCGACAGCCTCCATTCCTTTGTCCCAATTTGTCTTTGAATCAAGGCAATAGCGCGCGTAGTTGTTTAACTGCTGCCATGCTGCGGTGACTGCAGCGTTATTGGCGTTGGTGATCTTTGCGTCGGTGCCCACTTCAATCGTTATCGGCAATGCAATTTTTTCCCATCGCAAAACGAGTTTCACTGAACTTATCGTCAGCTCGGAAAAACTGTACGAGAGCCACTCTTCGTTGGGTATGACTTCAGGCTTCACGGAAAATTTCAGCACGTCCTTTGTGGAATCGTAGTTGTACGCTCCCCACTGTTTTGGCTGTGAATTGAAGATGACCGTCCAATCTCCTCGACGCGGAGTAACGAAGAAACTGTATGTACCGGCTTTCAATTCTTGTCCGGCGATGATGACATCGTCGCTAAAGCTCACCGTAGTAGCTTCATTGGCGCCTGCACGCCATACCTTGTCGTACGCCTCGAGCTTGCCCCAGATCTCTCTTCCTTTGACGCCGGGCCGGTGGTAGCTCACAGTGATGTCCGTCAGTCCGACTGTCTGAGTGACCGAAGCGGCTTGGCTGAGTTGAAGCACTTTTTGTTGTGAGCGTGCAGCGGCGCTGAGGCACACAATGGCAACAACCGCCGCCACAGTACCAGAGATGTAGCGTGTAAATGACTTCATAAGAAATCTCCCTTCTGTAATTGAATAGAGTAATTGATTAATGAGTCGAATCTAAAAAGGTCTAATTTCAATTTTTAGATATCGAATCCAGTTTAAATTTGACAATTATTTTCTTAAAAATACCTTTTTAGAGCAGACTCATTAATGTTTCGCCTACCCATGAACTTTTTGCCACCAAGACACTAAGACACAAAGATATTATGGGGGCTCCTTTCTAGTTCACAAAACTTCTATTGTTCTTTGTGTCTTCGAGCCTTTGTGGCAAGGCTTCTATTGCATGGTGTAATGTGAGTCATGAATGGGACCGTAGAATCCGAACCTTGTTGTCACTGGACGTTCTTCCAAACGCACCACCCAAGCCAAAGCCATCCGAACAAAAAACAAGCTCCGCCGACAGGAGTGATTGCACCAAGCCATGGGAGACCGCTGACCGCAAGTGCGTAGAGACTGCCGGAGAACAAGAGAATCCCTGTAGCGAACCACCAGCCGGACGCGCCTGCGCCGCTGAGATTCCAGGCGTGCATTGCCCACGCAACGACGAACAACGCAAATGCGTGATACATTTGATACCTTACGCCGACCTCGAAGACTTGCAGCATATCAGGCGAAAGTTTCTGCTTCAGCGCGTGGGCACCGAATGCACCAATCGCGACACCGAGGAATGAGAAGATGCATCCGAGAAGAAAGAATGTTTTAGGCATAGTCATCTACGAGAAAGTCGGTGATGAGATTACAGGAGCCAGGATACAAGAGCCAGAATACAGGATACAGAATTCAGGAGAGAAGCCCAGCAAAAAATATTTAGATGTTCATCCCTTCTCCCTCTTCCCTCATAATTCCTAATTCATCCCCCATCCTTTTATTAGAGCATTCCGCTTCGTTTCCTGATAAACCATTCAACTCCAAACAACACTACAACAACGGAAAGAACCGCTGGAAAATTCCACAATTCAAATTCGTTTGTTGCGGTTTGCTCTTCCAATTTCATCGATTCACGGGAAGCAATATCGTTTATCAGTCGATCAAACTGCGTCGGATCGGCATATTCACCGCCGGAAAGGGCAGAAATTTGCTGAAGAAGCGATTTATTCATTCTTGTATCGGCGAACTCCACAGATTGTTCGCCAACAGAGAATCGTCCCTTGGTTTTTCCAGTTTCCACGCCGCCGAGGCTCGAAGATGCCGAAAAGGAATAATCGCCTTCCGGCAACGCTTCGATCGTTCCTTCGTAACGGCCTTTATCCAGAGGTTGAAGAACCGTCTCGTATCGCTGCTTTGACGTCGATGAAGTAATTTCCACGCGGATGTCGGCGTTGTCCATCGGCTGGTAATTGGCGTCGTAGGCTTGTCCGAGAAAATCAACCGTCTCACCTTGAGAAAAAATCTCTTTCGATGGATCTACCCGAAGCTGTTTGCCCTCTTCCCGTGTAACCAACCATCGCACGACGTTAGAAATCCATGAGTCGAAGAATTTCTCAGTTTCCGTCCTCGCTCCGGCGAGCAATCTCCATCGCCAGATACCATATCCTGTAGCCGCAAATGATTTTTTCTGAGCAACGTTTTGGGCGACAAGGAGCGGATTATCGATTACGACGTTGTTGACTTTCGCGTTGGAGAGTACGATTGACTCTAATTTTGCCCTGAACGTCGCAAGGGAGGAAAATACCGGCGGGAGCTTATTCCAATCGGCATAGGAATCACCCCCTTGCGGAGTGGAATTTCCATCTGCCTGGACCAGTACATGATTTTGGATCATCGGAGGAATGCTCGGAAAGACAAGCTGTTCGTCGATTCGCTCCGAGGCAACAGTAAACGGTAGCAACGCTTCGAACTGTCTCAACTTTTGCATGTTG
>Ga0315281_10005082_pt1 | contig 18909 bp, 13 predicted proteins | sample YL17G07_0_MG_FD_204540 | JGI IMG/M metagenome (GOLD analysis project Ga0315281, IMG submission 204540) | Sediment microbial communities from Yellowstone Lake, YNP, Wyoming, USA - YL17G07_0 | ecosystem: Environmental > Aquatic > Freshwater > Lake > Sediment | place: USA: Wyoming | collected... | reverse complement strand
CATCAGTCGTGGAAGGGTGATCTGCCTGAAGGTGGAGAACGGCCCCGACCCCAAGTCGTAGGCAGCCTCCTCCAACGTGTCCCCCATCCCCACGAACCGTGCGCGGATGATCAGCATGGCCAGCGAGGCGTTGAACACGATCTCGGCGAGGACGATCGTCCAGAACCCCAGCGGCGGGAACGCCGGGATCAGATTCCGGGCCTGCACGAAGAAGATGAGCGAGGCCACCGCGATCACGATCTCGGGAACCACCAACGTCAGATACACGATGACATCGAACGGGGCGCGGGCCCGCGGGCGCATGCGTGCCAGGGCGAGCGCCGCGCAGAGGCCCAGCACGGTCGAGACCGCGGCCGCCACCGCGGCGATCTTCAGACTGACGACGATGGCCGGGATGTAGTTCGAATCATGGAGTCCGGCGCTGAACCAACACGTCGTTCCACCGTTCCACACGGCGATGTTCCCGATCTTCGCGGACGGCAGGGAGCAGATGTTCGTGCCGTGGAACGTGGAGAGCGCAACCGGCGATGGCTTGTTGAACGCGAACAACGCCATGACCACGATGGGCAGGAACAGGAACAGGAACACGATGACTGCCCAGATCGTGAAGCCGGCCTTCGCCGTGGAAACCCTACGCACCGAATCGCTCCTCTTTCGTGGCGAACAAGATGTAGACCAGCACGAAGACCGAGAGTGCGATCATGAGCGATATCGCGAGCGCCGACCCGAACGGCCTGTTCTGCGCTTCGTTGAACTGATCCCCGATGAGATTCCCGACGAACTCGTACTTCCCGCCGCCCAAGATGTTCGGGATGATGTATTCGCCGGTCATGGGGATGAAGACCAGGAGGGCGCCCGTCACGATGCCGGGAAGCGTGAGGGGGAAGGTGATCTGCCAGAACGCCTTCAAGGGTCTCGCCGTGAGGTCTGTCGCCGCCTCGATCAGCGTCCAGTCCATCCGCTCCAGCGATGCGAACACGGGCAGGATGAACAGCGGCAGGTAGTTGTAGACCAGCCCCACTCCCACCGCGTACTTCGTGTAGAGGATGTTGAGCCCGAACGACTTGGCCAGATAGCCCTGGGGATCCAAGATGATCTGAAGCGCGTACGTCCTGATCAGGAACGACGTCCAGAACGGCACGACGATCAGCAGCAGGGCGAGCATCTTGTAGGTGGAGAGGTAGCGCGCCATCCAATACGCCACCGGATAGCCAACCAGGATGGTCAAGATGGATCCCATACCCGCCATCACCAACGTTCGGATGAAGATGGACAGGTACACGTGATCCAGGACCAGGCGGTACTGCGATACGTCGAACGCATACGTGACGGACGTGAACCCCGTCTGCGTGGCGAACGAGTACGCCACCAGGATCCCCATGGCGCCCAGGAAGAAGATCGCCTCGTAGGCGAACGAGGGCACGAGGAGCCATGCCGGATACCGCGGTGAGAACGACCGCCTTCGTCGAACGGACCCGGAGGCCACGGCGACCGGTGCCTCCGGATCCGCTCCCATCAACCGGCTTTGAACTCCGTGTAGATCCGCGTGCGCCCCTGCACGACCGCAGGACTGACGTTCAGGATGTACTTGTAGTTGTCGGTGTAGGAGGCCGGCACGTTGAAGAGCGGGTCACTGGTCAATGACGCAGGCATCTGCGAGAGGGCATCGGGGATGGGGATGGGGTAGTTGTGGTAGCCCATCTCCGTGACTGCGGTGCTTGGCTGGAGCAGCCAGTTGATCCATGCGTGCGCCGCGACCGGGTGTGGCGCGGCTGCGGGGATGCACCAGTTGTCAGCCCAGATCTCCGAGGTCCCCGTCGGGATGACGGCGGTGATGTCGCCTTCCTTCTTCCGTCCCTCGACGATCCGGCGCACGTCGCCGTTCCAGCCCTGACTGAGGATGATGCCTCCGGCGATCGCATCGTTGATGTACTTGTAGGAGCTGATCGTCGTGACGCCCTGGCGGATGGACAACAGGAACTGCTTGACCGTGTCGAAATCGCTAGCGGAGCCCGTATTGGGATCGAGGTCCAACGCCATGAGTGCCAGCGGCACTACCTCTTCGGCGCCGTCCAGGAGGTTGGTGCGTCCCTTGCTCACGTACTTGGGCAACGCCTCATAGAAGTCGTGCATGGTCTTCAGATCGTCGGTGACGATCGTGTTGTTATAGAAGAACATCGTGATCCCGAAGGCCTTGATGATGTGGAACTCCCCCGTCGGGTCGTAGTCCGGCTTGAGGAACGAGGGGTCCAGGTACTTCAGGTTCGGAAGCAGCCCCGGGTCGATCGATAGGAGCTTGCCCTCCTGGATGAGCTGGGCAACCGCGTTCTGGCTGGGGGCGATGATGTCGAAGTTCGAGCCACCCGCATTGAGCTTGGCCAACAGCTCGTCGTTGCTGGAGTAGAACGTCTCGTGGGTGGTCATGCCGACGGCTGCCTCGTCGGGGAGCTTCTCGAACAGCTTGAACGTCGACGGGTCGTCGTACTGGGACCAGTTGTAGATCTCCAGGCTGCTCTCGAGCGGCGTGCCGGCCAGGCCTCCCCCGGCGGAACCCGAACCCGTGGGACCGGCGCCGGTGGTGGTCTTCTTGCCGCAGGCCGCAGCAACGGCGGCGAGCATCGCCATCCCGCCCAACCCCAGCGCGTGGCGCCGGGAGATCGAGCGGCCGGCCGCCCGTTGGACCTCGCGGTGCAGATAGTCGAGCTTGGGCTTCATCTCGATGGGCGCGAGGATCTTCAGATCCTCCGGTCGTGGCTCGTTCATGCGTCCTCCTCCGAACTCGTGGCGGCCGAGAGTTCGCCGAGCAAGAGTGGGGCAGCTTCGTCCCAGCTCACGGCGATCCGGTCTCCAGGGTGGATGGTGTCGAGGGCCGGGTCGGCGCTGGCGCGCTGCTCCCGAACCACGACATTCGTGCCATTGACCAACGTGGCGACCACTTGGATCTGGTCACCGAGGTACATCTTGGTGATGACTTGTGCGTCGGCTGCGTTCGATGCCTCGGCGTTCGTCCCGGCGTGCGCGATCATGCGCTCGGGGCGGATCCCTACCCGGACCTGATCGCCTTTCATCGCGCTGCCGCGTCCGCGAACCACGACGCCCTGGCCGGCATCGACGGTGAACCGGTCATCGGTGGCCTCTGTTACCGCGCCGTCCAGGAAGTTCATGTCACCGATGAAGTCCGCGACGAACGGTGTGAGCGGCTGGTCATAGATCGCGCGCGGCTCGTCCAGCTGCTCGATCACACCGTTGGACATGACCGCCACTCGGTCCGACATGGAGAGCGCTTCCTCCTGGTCGTGCGTCACGTAGATGAACGTGATCCCGACCTGCTCCTGGATCCGTTTCAGCTCGATCTGCATCTCCTTGCGGAGCTTGAGGTCGAGCGCCCCCAAGGGCTCGTCCAACAGGAGAACGCGCGGGTTCATGACCAGAGCTCTCGCCAACGCCACGCGCTGCTGTTGTCCGCCCGAAAGCATCGTGGGGCGGTGGTCCTCACGGCCCGTGAGCTGAACGAGTTCGAGTGCCTCACGGGCCTTGGCGTGTCGTTCGGCCTTGGCGATCTTCCGCTGCTTCAGACCGTAGGCGACGTTGTCCAGGATCGACATGTGCGGGAAGAGCGCATAACTCTGGAACACGGTGTTGACATCGCGCTTGTACGGGGGGATCCCTACGGCATCCATCCCACCGATCAGGAGCTCGCCTTCGTCGGGTTGCTCGAACCCGGCGATGAGACGCAGTGACGTTGTCTTCCCGCACCCCGAAGGTCCGAGCAGCGAAAGGAACTCACCTTTGCGGACCTTGAGGTCCACAGCGTTGACTGCAGTGAGCGACCCGAATCGCTTCGTGATGCCACGGAACTCGACATCGTATTCAAGGCTTTGCTGCACCGAACCTCCCACCTCCCCGAGCCGGCCGGCCCGGTCGAGACTGGCGGAGCGTATCCCGGGCCCCCGCACCGGTCAACGCAGGTGCGTTGCGCCCGAGTGGCAAGACGACCGCCTGCCTTGCCACTCTCGACTACCCTGACGGTCGTGGAAGGCCTGGACTTCTGGATCGGGCGGTGGACCGGCACCTGGGAGGGCGGCCACGGCACGAACACGGTGACGCGGGAGATGGGTGGTCACGTGATCACGGAGCGCTTCCAGGCCCTGGAACCCGAGCCGTTCAGCGGTCTGAGCGTGTCCGTGCCGGGGCCCGACGGGATCTGGCGCCAGACCTGGGTGGATTCGAGCGGCAGCTACTGGCACTTCGAAGGTGGCCCACAGCAAGACGGCACGTTCGTGTTCGCAACACCCGGCCGGGTTGACGCAGACCAGCTGTACAAGCGCATGGTCTTCTCCGATATCGGCGCCGATAGGTTCGCATGGCGCTGGGAGTTCTCCGAGGATCGCGCGACGTGGGAACAACGCTGGGCGATCGCCTACCGGCGAGCATGACTACCGAGCAGCTCTCCACCGGGGGTCCGGAGGCGGCGTCTACGTTCTCATGGACCCGCGACGGCCGGGAACTCACGACGTGGTATCGGCTGGTCGGGGAGTCCAACGCCGCAGACCTTCCTCCGATCATCTTGTGCCACGGAGGACCTGGATTCGGCCACGACTACCTGGCACCCGCCGCGGACATGCTTGCCGCGGCCGGCTGGACCTGTGTCCTCTACGACCAGGTCGGGTGCGGCAACTCCCAACATCTGCCCGGCGCCCCGATCGACTTCTGGTCGGTCCAGCTCTTCAAGGACGAACTGACCGGTCTGGTCGAACACCTGGGGATGTCGGAGGACTACATCGTGCTGGGACAGTCCTGGGGGGGCATGCTCGCGATGGAGCATGCGCTGACGCAGCCTCCGGGACTCCGCGCGATCGCCGTGTGCGATTCGCCGGCCTCCATCCCGCTCTGGGTTGCCGAGGCCGATCGCCTGCGCGCCGACCTTCCACCGGAGGTTGAGAGCACACTCCGCGCGCACGAAGCGGCCGGGACCACCGCCGACCTCGCGTATACGGCGGCCGTTCGCGTCTTCTACGACCGGCATGTGTGCCGGATCCCGTGGCCCGAGGCGTTACTGCGCTCCTCGGCCCAGGAGGAAGCTGATCCGACCGTGTACCACACCATGAACGGACCGAGCGAATTCCACATCACCGGCGTGATCAAGGATTGGGACATCACGCAGGATCTCCACCGGATCCTCGTACCGACGCTCTTGGTGAGCGGACACCACGATGAGGCGACGCCGACGGTGGTGGGCCAGATCCACGAACGCATCGCCGGTTCGCAATGGGTCGTGCTCGAGCACTCGAGCCATCTCCCGCATCTGGAAGAGCCGGCTGGATTCCGCGACCACGTCGTGGCCTTCTTGGAGACCCTCGACTGACCCGCTGATGTCGCACCCGGGCACCTCGCGGGACCGGCGGGCTCAGCGGCCGCGCCAGATGGGGTCGCGCCCCTGCGTGAATGCGCGCGGCCCCTCCTGCGCGTCCTCGCTCTCGAGCGCGCGCTGGTACGCGGGCACACGCCCGATCCGGATGGCGTCATAGCCGTCCCGTTCGCTGAGTTCAGCGGTGGCATCCACGATGGCTTTCGTCGCACGAACAGCCAGTGGTGCGGCCTGCACGATCTCCTGGGCCATCCGGCGCGCGGCGACCATCACCTCTCCCGGTTCAACCACGTTGTTCACCAGCCCCCAGCGCGCCGCTTCCTCCGCCGACATGCGACGGCCTGTGAGGAGCATCTCCATCGCCACAGCGCGCGGAAGGCGCTTCGGGAGCCGGAAGACGCCGCCCGCATCCGCCACGAACCCCAGACGCACCTCCGGCAAGAAGAAGCTCGCCGTGGTGGACGCGACGATGAGGTCACAGGCCAGCGCCAGCTCGAAGCCACCGCCGGCGGCGTAGCCGTTCACCGCGGCGATGACTGGTTTGTCCAGATCGAACATCTCGGTCAGACCGGCGAATCCGCCCGGCCCCCAATCCTCTGTGTCGCCTGCAACCGCGGCCTTCAGATCCCAGCCTGCCGAGAAGAACCGTTCGCCCGCTCCGGTGATGATCGCCACCAACAGTTCGGGATCATCTCGGAATGACGCGAGAGCCTCGCCCATCTCGCGGCTGGTGGCCGAGTCGATGGCGTTGGCCTTCGGTCGGTCGATGACGATCTCCAGGACGCGGCCGGTGCGCTCGATCCCGATGCCGCCCACGTCAGATCGCCTTGTCCTTGCGGATCTCACGAACCACGGTCCCTCCCGGGTGCAGACGTTCCGCACCGTCCGCGCGAGCCTAGCGCGGGACCGCGACGGGGTGTGAACCGGCATTCCCCGGCTGCAGGTTTGGGCGCCGGCCCGTGGGGGTTATACGGTTGCCCGGCGCCTCGACCCGAAAGAAGCCCGCTGATGCGACACGCCGACCCCTTACACGAACGTGATCTTGCGTTCGCACATGAACTCGCGGATCTTGCCGCGACGATCACGCTCCCCGCGTTCGGCGGACGGATACCTGTCACGTTGAAGGCCGATCGAACCCCGGTGACCGAGCTGGACACGGCAACCGAGCGCGCGCTTCGGGGGCGGGTAGCCGAAGCGTTCCCGGATGATGCGTTCTTGGGCGAAGAGGACGGACGGAGCGGGCACGGCGACCGAGTCTGGGTGGTCGATCCCATCGACGGCACCAAGAACTTCGCGGACGGTGTGCCGCTCTGGAGCACGCTGATCGCACTGGTCCTCGGGGGTGAGCCAGTGGTCGGCATCATCGACGTGCCCACGTTGGGCGATCGCTACGCCTCGCGCCTGGGTGCGGGAGCCACCCGGAACGGAGAACAGATCCATGTGAGCACCACGCAGTCGCTGGCCGAGGCGTTCGTCGTTCATTCGGGTGTGGAGGAGTGGATGGCCGATGACCGGCTGGCAGATCTGGCCCGGGTGGCAAGCCGCGCGCGTCGCACCCGCGGACTCACCGACGCGTGGGGTCACGCGCTGGTGGCACAGGGCAGTGCGGACACCCTGGTCGACCACGATCCGTGCGGTGAATGGGACTACGCCGCCGGCAAGATCATCGTGGAGGAGGCGGGCGGTCGGATGACGACACTCGATGGTGGTCCGCTCCATCCGGGAGCCGACCTTCTGGTCTCCAACGGGGCACTGCACGACGAAGTTCGAGCGCTGCTCAGAGGCTGACGCCCTCAGAGCCGGTCCGGGGGAGGGGCCAAGAGCGTTTCGTCGAGCCCGGAGAAGATGAGATCCGCGGCCGTGTCCTGCACGGGGCCGCCGGCGAGTTCGAAGGCCAGAAGGACCGCGCCCACCACCGGGGGTCTGACCAAACGGATCAGTTTCACCTCGGGCGAGTCGGTCCGCACCGCTGCGACCAGTGGATCGACCAAGATCCTGGTCGCCGATCGGAACAGCCCACCGGCCAGGACGAGTTCGTAGTCCGACCCTGCGAGTCCCAGGTGTCCGGCAACCAGATTCGCGTTGGTGCCCAGCTCGTGGCCGGCACGTTCGATGATGGATCGCGCCACCCCGTCACCTGCCTCGGCGACATCGATCAGCTCGTGGGCCACATACGGCAGGTCTTCCTGCTCGCGGCTGATCTTCTCCAGCAGCTCGGGAACGGTGTGAACACGCTCGCGCGCACAGAGCAACTCGGTAAGTGCCGTCCGCGGACCCTTCCCCAGATACGCTTCCGCCACCGCCTGAACGGCCTGCTCGGAGATGTCCGACCCTGCTCCGTAGTCGCCGAAGTACGGGCCCAGACCCCAGGTTCGGAACGTGGCCCCGGTGGCGTCCCGGCCCGCAACCACGCTTCCGGTCCCGGCGACAACCACGACCCCGGCTGCCCCGCTCAGACCCGCCCGTAACGCTACGAACGCGTCGTTGGTGATGAGCCGTGACCCACTCAGTCGCAGTCGCGTGAGGACGTTGCCGATACGGTCCTGGTCGGAATCCCAGTCAACACCCGCGAGCCCGAAGACGCTCGCGGACAGCTGGTCACGAGCAACCCCTGCGGAGTCGAGCGCTTCGCTGACCACTCGGTCCAGGGTGTCGGCCGCTCGGGGAAGCCCGATCTCCTCCCAGTTGGACGGTCCTCGAACGGCGGCCCCCAGGACAGAGCCCTCCAGGGTCGAAACGACGGCAAGGGTCTTGCTTCCGCCGCCGTCCACGCCGAGGACGATCCGCGCGGACCCAGACACTCCCGCTCCAGTTCGATCTTCCATGCCTTCCATACATCGGTAGTTCGCGGCGGGTGTTGAGGAGGCGCCGGCCCACGGCGCCCGATCCGAGGTGAAAACCCCCAGATGTCCTACATCACAGCACCCATGCTGCTAGCCGATCGGGTACGGGGATCCCAAGAGCTCCCGGACCGAACCGTCCTGTTCGAAACTGAGGAATCGGTCCATCAGGCGCATGAACCACCGGTCGTGGGTAACGGCGACGACCGTCCCCTCATAGCGACTCAGCGCGTCCTCGAGCGCCTCGGCCGAATGCACATCGAGGTTGTCGGTGGGTTCATCGAGCAGGAGCATCGTGGGGCTCTCGATCTCCATGAGGAGGAGTTGGAACCGGGCCTGCTGCCCGCCGCTCAACAGCTCGAACGGGTTGCCCGACGCGCGCTCCAGTTCGTAGCGCTTCAGGGTGCCCATCGCTTCGCTCATGGTCATGCCGCTCTTACGGAGCACCTCGAGCACGGAAACCCCGGCCAGTTCCGGCCGGTGATGCAGCTGCGCGAACAACCCCGGCCGAACCCGTGCACCGAGCTGCCACCCGCCCGTGTACGTCACTTCCTCCCCCGCCAGGAGCCGCAGGAAGTGCGTCTTGCCGGTGCCGTTCGGACCGATGACGCCCACTCGTTCGCCGAAGAGGAGTTCGGTGCTGAAGGGCTCGATGAGCCCGGGGAGGCCGAAGTCACGGAGGCGCAGCGCCAGTTTGCCCGTTCGACCGCCCTCGATCTTCATCTTCACGTTCTGGACCGCCGCTTTCTCCGGCGGCGCCTGGCGTTCCTCGAACATCCGCACGCGGGTGACCGCTGCGCGCGCACGGCTCGCCATGCCGTCGTTGTAGGCGGCCTTGCGCTTCATCTCCTTCATGTAGGCGATGAGCTGTGCGTGCTTCTCGTTGTAACGGCGATGCTCCTCATCGATCTGCTCGAGGCGGGCTTCCCGCGCCTCGGCGTACGTGGCGTAGCCCGCGGGGTGCACCCACGCGCCATGTGCCTCGAGCGTCACCACGCGCGTCGCCGTCCCGGCAAGCAACGCGCGGTCATGACTCACGAACAGGATGGTCTTCGGGCTCTGACTGATCTGTTCCTCCAGCCAGTTCTTGCCGGCGATGTCCAGATAGTTGTCCGGCTCGTCCAACAGCAAGAGGTCGAACGGCGAACGGAACAGCACCTCGAGTGCCAGACGCTTCTGCTCCCCACCGCTCAGGGTGTCCACCCGGCGATCGGCGGCCTCGACGTAGGAGATGCCGAAGGCGGCCACGGTGCAGGTATCCCAGAGCACTTCGGCCGTGTAGCCTCCGGCTTCGTCCCAACCGGCAAGTGCATGCGCGTAGGAGAGCTGCGCATCCTCACCGGAATCCCCCCGCGCCAGCCGCTCTTCCCGCGCCTTCAGCGCGGCGCCCGCTTCGGCCAGCGGGCGCGCCGCGAACGAGACCAGGAAGTCGCGGACCGAGATCGGCTCCTCGGGCTTGGCCACGAACTGGCGCATGTAGCCAAGACGGCCGTCGATGTTCAACGCACTGCCCGCGCCCGCCGGTTCGACCCCGGCAAGAACCTTGAGCAGGGTGGTCTTGCCGATGCCGTTGGGTCCGACGAGCGCGGCGTGATGACCCTGCGGCACACGGAACGTCACCCCTTCGAACAGGGCCCATCCACCCGGAAGGGCGTAGGAGACGTCCGAGACATCGATGATCGGCATCCCGTTAGCCTACGGTCGCTCGACATCCCGTACCGTAAGGCCGCCGTGAGCAACGCCAGGGCACTGGGAGGTCGGATGGAACCCGAGCAGGTGGAGATCCACGTTAGGCCGGACGGGTCGTTCAAGGTCTACGGGCCCGTCACTGTTCGCGATGTGGATGGGAACCCCTATGACCTCAGCACGAAGACCGATACGGACGACCTCGGCGCCCGGATCAAGCTCTGTCGATGCGGGGCCAGCGCCACCATGCCGTTCTGTGACGGATCCCACGTGGCAGCGGGGTTCGTGTCGTCCCCGCGCGTCACGTAGAGATCGAGTCGCCACGGTCCGAGGCTAGGCGACCGGCGTCGTGGGCTCGGGTTCGTCGAATTCCGCGGGATCTCGCCGCCCCGCACGCATGACCAGCATGGCCGTGGCGGCGACCACCACTGCGCCGCCCGCGGCGGTGACGGGCCCCACCGATTCGTGGAGCACCAGCCACGCGAGCGCGGTGGACACCGCGGGCTGGCACTGGAGGATGAGCGAGCCCATCCACGCGGGCACGTGTTGGTGCGACCAGGCCACCGCACTATGTCCCACCGCGCCGGCGAACAGCGCCACCCCCCAGATCCGGAACCAATCGACGCCGCGGGGCGGGGTGAGCGCGTGTCCGGTCAACGGGACCAGCGCCGTCATCACGATGGCAGCAACCAGCATGACGGTGGCCATGTACTCGAGCGCGGTGGCGTTCGCCCGGGCTTTCTTCGAGAAGAGCCAGTAGCCGGTCCACGAGAAGACGCCGATCAACGCGAAGAGATCGCCCCTCAGGCTGAAGCTCGCGTCTCCTGATGAGCCGATCGCGACGAACGCCACGCCGATCAACGCGGCGCCGACGTACAACAGGTCACTGCGCTCCAATCGCTCGTCGAACCACCGCGCTGCTCCGATGATGATCGTGACGGTCGCGAGCGAACTGATGATCGTGGCGTCGGCGATGCTGGTGAGCCGGAATGCCGAGAACGAGAGGGCGACGTCCGCGGCGAAGAGCACGCCACCAGGAGCGCAGGCCTTCAGGGTGGCCCATCGGAGCCGCCTGCCCGTCGCCGCGAAGATGATCGCGTAGATCGCGACGCCCGCCCACAGCCGGTAGGCGGCGAAATCCAGCGGTGAGAGCGCCGTCTGCTTCAGGATGAGCGGCGGAACCGACCAGATCGCGGTGGTGAGGATGAGCGCGGCGACACCGGCCCGTCGATGTTGTTCATCCTGTTTGCGCTCCGGCATCCATCGACGCTACCAGCGGCCCATGAGGGGCATCTGTCTGGGCCTCCCTGCGTTCCACAGACCTGCGGTAGCCTCGCAGCATGGACACCTACATCACCCAGATCGCCGACCGCCTGCACGCGTCAACCGACGAGGTCCTCTCCTTCTTGGAGTCTCCTGCCGGGAAGCGTCTCCGCAAGACCATCGCCACCGGCCTCATCGTGTCGGTGCCGTTGGTGATGCGGATCCCGGGCCTGCGTAAGACATTCGTTGGGCGGGCCGTTGAGATGGTCGGCGGCGCAGCCCTCGTCATCAAGCTCGCCGAACTTATCCGGGATTGGGAGCGCGAGCAGGCAACAGCATGACGCAGAGCATCCGGGCCGATGGAGGTGACCGCCCGACCGTCGACGTCGGTCACGTGCGCGTCACCGCACTCCTCGACGGAACGGGCGATAGGGACCCGATGACGGAATCGTTCCCGGACGTGCCGGCCGAGCAACTCATGGCCTACAAAGAACGCTATCCGGGCGTCTACGGCGTGAACGACACGTGGCGCCTGCGGATCCGGGCGTGGCTGATCCGGGCTGCGGGTTCATTGATCCTGGTCGATACCGGTATCGGTGTGGAAGGGACGCCGGGGCCTGGGTGGTTCGGCGCGACCGGGGACCTGATGACACAGATCGAGGCCGAGGGCATCCGCCCCGCCGACATCAACGTCGTCGCCATCACCCACGTCCACGACGATCACCTGGGCGGAACCGTGACGTCGGGCGGTGAACCCGCGTTCCCCGCCGCTCGCTACGTGTTGCAGACCGCGGACCTCTCCTGGCAACGAGACCTCGCCGCACACAACGACGAAGATCGCGCCGTCTGGAGCACGCTGCTGCAGCCGCTGGTGGACAAGGACGTCATCCAGGAAGTGGCGGGCACAGCGGAGTTGGCGACCGGGGTGCAAGTGCAACTCCTACCCGGCCACACCCCAGGGCATCAGGTGGTCCGCGTCGTCTCGGAGGGCCGCCGGCTGATCATCAGCGGGGACGCGTTCACCCATCCGATGCAGCTCTCCCACCCGGACTGGGCCAACATGTTGGACGATGCGCCCGTCATCGCGGCCACCAGCCGGCGGAGGCTCATCGCCGAACTCGGCTCGCACCCCGGCATGGTCTTAGCACCGACGCACTTCACCGAACCGTTCGGTCGGTTGACGTTCGGACCGGATCATCTGGCGGGTTGGGAAGCCGTCTGAACGATGTCCGGGCGATGTCCGGGCAGGGACTCCGGATCAGCTGACCAGGGATCGGACCTGGCGGAGCGCCACCGTCACCTGGGAGAGATCGCTCACACCCTCCATGGCCAGACTCCGCATGAAGCGCTGCAGGCGCCCGGCCGGATCGGCGCGCGCCGTGAGGAAGGCGGTAACCGCTTCGCCGATGGGCGCACCCCCCGCCTCTTCCAAGACCTTCTCGGCCAGCTGACGCCGGATCGCGAACAGTTCGTCTTCGCAGGATTGGCGGGCCCAGCGCTGCCACCGGGTACTCACGCCCAGGGACTCGAGTTGGTCTTCGAGCCAATCGATCTCCAGCGCTTCGCCGAGCAGGAAGAACCCGCTGGCGACCTCGAGGGGAGAACGGCCGGTCGCGTGTGAGACCGCGATGATGTCGGGACCGTGAACCAGTTCCCCTTGGAACGCGTGGCGGCGTGCGACCTCTTCGGGAACGCCTTCCATCATCAGTCGCCGGGTATCTCGTTCGTGTTCCTCCCGCCAGCTGTCGGGGCCGATCTGTGAGATCACGTTCGAAAGTTCGGCGAACGAATCTCGCGCCTCGCCGATCGCCTCGCTCAGACGCCGGCCCGCGGCCTGCACCAGGTACCAACGCGAGGTGGTCTCGACCAGCCAATCCACGCCGGTCATGAGTTCGTTCTGAACCTTGGGATCGATCTTGCCGTCCATCGCCTCGACGTCGGCCCATCGCGCCACAGCTCCGGTCACGTCGCGAGCGATCCTGAACGCCTTCACCACATCAGCCGCTTGCGCGCCGGTTTCGGTCATCATCCGGCTCACGAACGTGACCCCTTGCGAATTCACGACATCGTTGGCGGCGATGGTCGCGATGAGCTCTCGGCGAAGCGGATGTTCCAGCATCAGATCACCGAACCGCTCCACCACCTGCGACGGGAAGTAACGGTGGAGATCACGCTCCAGGTACTCCGAGTCCAAGAGGTCACTCTCCAAGAGAGACTGGAAGACGTTCCGCTTCGCGTACGCCAGCAGCACCGCAAGTTCGGGGCGAACCATCCCCGTCCCCGCCGCGCGACGCTCCTGCATCTCCTCAGAGGTAGGCAGGAACTCGACTTCACGCTCCAGTTCGCCTTCGGCTTCGAGCTGTTGCATGAGGTCCTCGTAGGCCTCGATGCGCTGCGTACTCACCTCCATCTCCTGGCTGATGATCTGCGCCTGCAGGTAGTTGTCGTAGAGCACGTGGGAGACGACGTCCTGGGCGCACGTCTGCAGCAACTCGTTCCGCTGATCCATCGTGAGCTCGCCCCGTGCGACCGCGAGGCCCAGGAGGATCTTGAGGTTGACCTCGTGGTCGGAGGTGTCCACACCGGCGGAGTTGTCGATGAAGTCGGTGTTGATCCGGCCACCCGCCGATGCGTACTCGATGCGCCCTCGCTGCGTGCATCCCAGGTTGCCGCCTTCACCCACAACCCGAGCCCGCAGTTCTCCCCCGTTGATCCGAACCGGGTCGTTCGTCCGGTCACCGGCCTCCCCGTGGGTCTCCCGGGCCGCCTTCACGTACGTTCCGATGCCGCCGTTCCACAGCAGGTCCACCGGCGCTTTCAGGGCGGCCTTGATGACCTCGTTCGGCGTCATCTCGGCCGGCGCATCCTCGGCGATCCCCAGCGCGGTCCGAGCCTCGGGCGAGAGGGTCACGCTCTTGGCCTTGCGGTCGATGACGTCGCCGCCTGCGCTCAGCAGCGAGCGATCGTAGTCGTTCCAAGACGAACCGGGGAGATGGAAGAGACGCGTGCGTTCGTCGAAGCTGCGCCACGGGTCCGGGTCGGGATCGATGAAGACGTTCCGATGGTCGAATGCGCACAGGAGCTTGCAGGTGTTGGTGTACAGCAGCCCGTTGCCGAACACATCGCCCGACATATCCCCGATCCCCACGACCGTGAAGGAGTCCACCGTGACGTCCAATCCGACCTCGCGGAAATGCCGCTTGACCGACTCCCAGGCACCGCGCGCGGTGATGGCCAGCGCCTTGTGGTCATAACCCTGGGATCCACCCGATGCGAACGCGTCATCGAGCCAGAACCCATAGTCCCTGGCTACGGCGTTCGCGGTGTCGGAGAAGGTGGCGGTGCCTTTGTCGGCCGCCACCACCAGGTAGGGGTCCTCGCCGTCCCAGATCGCGACCCTTTCGGGGTGCACCACCTTCCCGTTCACCAGGTTGTCGGTGATGTCCAACAGCCCTCGCATGAACGTGACGTACTGCTTCGAGACCTCCTGACGAAGCTCATCCGGAGACGTGGGGGTTCGTCGAAGCACGAACCCACCCTTTGAGCCGTCAGGAACGATGACGGCGTTCTTGACCTTCTGGGCTTTCATGAGCCCCAGCACCTCGGTCCGGTAGTCCTCCTTGCGATCCGACCAACGGATCCCGCCGCGCGCGACCATCCCGCCGCGCAGGTGCACCGCCTCCATCTCGGGCGAGTAGACGAAGATCTCGAAGAGGGGATAGGGCTTCGGCATCTCCGGCACATCCGCCGATCGCAGTTTGAAGCTCAAGGAGCTCCGCTCCTGCAGATAGGCGTTCGTTCGGACCGTCGCCATGATCGAGCCGAGGAATCCGCGAAGGATCCGGTCCTGGTCCAGCGACGCCACCGAGCGGAAGTCCGTGTGGACCTGCTGCTTCAGCATGTCGACCTCTTCCCGCGAGGCGTTCCGTACCGGGTCGAATCGGGCTTCGAACAGCTCGATCAGGTGCGCGGCGATGTGCGGATTCTGGGCGAGGGCGTCGTTGCGGTACTCCTCGGTGAACTGGGCGTTCACGCGCTGCCCGTACTTCCGGTAGGCGCGAAGGATCTGGACCTGCCGCCAATCCAGCCCGGAGAACACCACGAGCCGGTTGAGCGAGTCGGATTCGGCCTGGCCTCGCCACACCGCCGCGATGGCCTCTCCCACGCGCGGGGCTTCGGTCTCCAGGTTCAGCACCGCGCCACGTCCGTCGAGCACGCCGAAGTCATGGATGTAGGTCTTGCTCTCGCCGACGAGCCCGGTCGGAACCTCCTCCACGGCGCGAAGGCCGAGCGCCTCCAGGATCGGCATGAACGCGGAGAGGTCGACCTTGCCACCGGTCTTGTAGAGCTTCACGCGCGTGAGGCGTTCGCCGCGGGTTTCATTGCCGATCCCGACGACGAACCCTTCGACGTTGGACTCCAGTTCCTCCAGCTTGAGGACGTCGTCGACCACGAGTCCCCACTCGGCGGTGGTCTTGTAGTAGTCGGGGAACCGCGAACCGTACTTCTCAGCCAGCATGGGACCGTGTTCGAGGCCCACTCGCGCCTCCAGCGCGTCCCGCAGATCGTCATCCCACGTGCGGGCCAGGCGTTCGACGGCTTCTTCCAACTCCTCGTACGGGACCTCGGGGATCTGCTGCTCGAGGCCCACGTGCACCGTGAAGAAGATGCGCGCGGATTCGGTCTCACCCAGCGACAGGTGGTAGTCCACGGTGGAACCGTTGAATCGAGCCATGAACAGTGCCTGCAACTTCTTGCGAAGCTCCGCGTTGAAGCGGTCACGCGGGAGGGCGACCACGACGCTCACGCTACGGCTGTCGATGTCACGGCGGACCAGGACCCGGATACCGCCGTGCTTCTCCAGCTGGAGGAGCCCGATCACCAACTGGCGCAGCTCCTCGGCCGACGCCTGGAAGAGTTCGTCCTTCGGGAAGGATTCGAAGAGCTCAACGGCTTGCTTGTAGTCGTGTGACCCGGGGATCAGATCCTCCGCGGTGATGATCTGTTGCAGTTTGTGATGCAGGAGCGGCGTCTTCGTTGCCGGCTCCATGTAGGCCTTCGAGGTGAAGAGCCCGATGAGCCGCGACTCACCCACCACGTCACCCTGGGCGTTCACCTTGCGAACGCCGATGTAGTCCATCCGCGCGCGCCGATGCACGGTGGAGTAGGCGTTCGTCTTGCTGAAGACGAGGAGGTCTCCGTCCTCGATTCGCCGTCGGATCTCCACAGGGAGCTGCTCCAGCGGGGTCGGGGCGCTGAACCCCGACCGTTCGACGTCGGACAGGATCCCGAGCCCGCTGCCGGGCACGGCCGAGATCGCCCGTCCGTTCTCCGAATCGACGAGCTCGTACTCGCGGTAGCCCAGGAGCACGAAGTTGAGCTGCAGCAGCCACTGCAGGAAGTCGACGGTCTCGCTCACGTCCTCGGGTGGATACCGGACGCCTGCCTGACGCGCACCATCGATCATGGCGGCGACACAGGCCTGCATCGGCTCGAAGTCACGGATGACCAGGTGAACGTCGTGCAAAATCTCTCCGACCTGATGCGCCAGGTCCTCGCGTTCCTCGCCGGAGAGCCGGCGGTCCAGCTCGAAATGCATGACCGACTCGCGGTGCTCGGCGTCGCGCGCGGGCAACACGCGCACGATCCTGCCCTGCGGGTCTCGGCTGGTGCCGATGACCGGGTGAAGGATCTGGCGCGCAGCCAACCCCCGTGCGGTCAACTCTTCCGAAACAGAGTCGACCAAGAACGGACAGTCGTCGGTGGCGGTCTCAAGGACCGAACCCGGGGTCTCGTAACCGTCGGCCGCAGCCGTGGGATCGAACACCCGGACCGCGCTCGGTGAGTTCCCCCGACCGTCGGCGAACTCGAACGCCGAGCGAACCATGCCCAGGAGCTGCTCATCCGGAGTCGCGGCGAGTTCATCGGCTGCGAGGCGGCGTGTGTAGGCCCTGGCGAACGCCGCAAGTGCCTCTCGACGGTCCGCAGGGGCGGCGTCCTGGATGCGCTCGACGAGCGCCTGGATCTTCAGGTGCGGCTCGGCCATCGTCGGCACGAGACCGGCGGAGGGCGCGGACGTGTCGGTGTGCGGGTCCACGAGGGGTCATTCTGGCATGTCGACGAGGCCTTCGACCGTGTGTGCGCCGGCTAACCGACTCCTCGTGCGTGCGCCGCCCTGTCCCCAGGGCGCCGGCCTAGGACGCCCGGCCCTGTTGCGCCCGGGCCAGCTCGACCACGTCCGAGGCCAAGTCGTAGCGGCCGAACTGAGGCATGACGTAGATGCCGGCAACGCCCTCGGCACGCAGCTCGCCGATGAGTTCCCCGGCCATGGCGACCCCCTCCCGCCCCGCGTCCTCGCCGGCGGCGGTCATCCGTTCCAGGGCGGAGTCGGGGATGACGATCCCCGGGACCTCGTTATGGAGGAACGCCGCGTGGCTGGCCGTCACCAGGGGCAGGACGCCGGCGATGAGCGGCACATCCAGGTCCCGCCCGGCGACGGCTCGGTACGCCGCTCGCAATCTGACCAGCGGTTCCAGCGAGTAGAGGGGTTGGGACAGGAGGAACCGGGCACCACCGTCCACCTTCTTCTTCAGCAGCCGTGCCTCGCGTTCCAGGTCGGGCGCAGAAGGAGCCACCGCAGCCCCGGCGAAGAACGACGTGGGTTCCCCGATGGAAGAACCCGCTCGATCGACACCTTCGTTGAACCCCTCGGTGATCAAAGTCAGGAGACCGGTGGCCGTCACGTCGACGTTGTTCGACCCCTGGGGGTAGTCGCCGATGGTGACGGGATCCCCGACGCAGACGAAGAGGTTCCGGATCCCGAGCGCGTGCGCTCCCAAGAGATCACCTTGGAGGCGAAGGAGGTTTCGGCCGCGCGTGGGGAAGTGCAGCACGGTTTCTATGCCTTGCTCCTCGATGAGCCTGCAGGCAGCCCAGGCGCTCATCCGCATCTTCGCCATCGGGGAGTCGGACACGTCGATGACGTCCGCGCCCGCCTCCCGCAGCGTGGTGGCCGCGGCGACCAACTTCGCCGCGCTGAATGACCGTGGGGGCTCCAATTCCACCGCGATGACCAGCTCTCCCCGCGCGAGCTTGCCTTCCAAACCGGTCGGGGGCGCGGTGGGAGCTGGCGGCTCCTCGATCTCAGAAGGACGCTCGCTCACTTCGAGGTGAGGGTGAGGCTCCAGGTCGCCGAGCGCCTGTGCCATGGCGGCGATGTGGGCCGCTCCCGATCCACAACAGCCGCCCACGATCGCGACCCCTTCATCGAGGAAGGCTCGAGCGTGTTCGGCGAAGTAATCGGGCGTAGCCGGGTAGACGAACCTGCCACCGACCTCGGCCGGACCACCGGCGTTGGGCCTGACCATCAGCGGTACGCCGGCAACGTATCCCCGCATCCTCCGAACGATCCGAAGCGCCTGCGCCGGCCCCTCACCGCAGTTGACGCCGATAACGTCGACACCCAGTTCGGCGAGCCCGGCGGCCACCTGCTCCGGCGTGTAGTCGAGCAACGTCCGGTCATCCCGTGTGAACGTCATGCTCGCCACCACCGCTAGGTGCGGCGCGGCGGCGCGCGCGGCCGCAACGGCCTGTTCCACTTCCCGCAGATCGGACTGCGTCTCGATGACCAGGAGATCCACACCGCCTTCGGCCAACGCGGCGACCTGCTCCCGATAGGCACCGAACGCTTCCTCGGGGCTCACTCGCCCGTAGGGCGCCAGCCGAACCCCGAGCGGGCCGATGGAACCGCCC
>Ga0315281_10005081_pt1 | contig 18911 bp, 51 predicted proteins | sample YL17G07_0_MG_FD_204540 | JGI IMG/M metagenome (GOLD analysis project Ga0315281, IMG submission 204540) | Sediment microbial communities from Yellowstone Lake, YNP, Wyoming, USA - YL17G07_0 | ecosystem: Environmental > Aquatic > Freshwater > Lake > Sediment | place: USA: Wyoming | collected... | reverse complement strand
TTTGATTTTGTGTGAGAACTGTGTATGTGGGAATATGTGGGACTATAAATAATCAGTAAATGTAGTCAGACACCTCTCTTTTACGGTTCTACACGATTCTCCCACCCTCTCCCACGTTCATTTCATTTTTTCAGGCAACCATCCCTGTTCTAACCATATACACGTTTGCTCACGATTCTACTTCGTTTTAACCGTTTCACCATTTTTGGTGTAAATAGTTGTTGACTTTTCTAATTCTTTCATATCTCTTCTGTTTTTAACACCATTTGTGGTCTTTTATTAATTTTATTATAATTTATTATTGAATAAATCAATTTTAGGGCCTATAGCTCAACGGTTAGAGCAGCAAACTCATAATTTGTTGGTTCCAAGTTCGAATCTTGGTAGGCCCACCATATTAGCATGTTTTATATTCCATTTGTGGTATTTTATTAATTTTGTTATAATTTATTATCAAATAAAGAAATCAACATTATATGCCTACCAGAAAGAAACGTTCTGATAGAAATCATATTGTATATAAGATAACCTGCGATACTACAGGAGATTTCTATATTGGTAATACAGTTGCTATTGGTCAAGCATATTTGAAAAGTGTTAAAGTAAGATTCCAACGGCATTGGTCTGCGGCATTATGTAATGATAAAGACTGGAAGATTGCTATGTTTATAAGAGAACATTTAGATGCTTCTTATAGATATGAAATAGTAGAAGTAGTACGAGGAAGGAAAAGTGCCCATAAACGAGAAAGACAAGTAATAGAATTATTAAATCCAACTTTAAATACGAAATAAGGAATGTATATGCCTAAATTGCAAACTGCTTATATGAAATATATTGTTTCTTTTAATTGTGATATTGATCAAGGATTTGGGGATTGTGATATGAATACAATAGACTATCAAGGAGATAATGTGGAAGACCTAGCAGAAGAAGTAATAAATTCTGATCCAACGTTTCCTATGATCTTTATAAGGAATGATGATTTACAAGACCCTGTGATAGGGTGGTTCGCCGAGGTTAATGACAACGACTATTTGGTTGCCATTATGGTTACACGTACCTCATTTTAAAAAAGGAAAGTATATGCAACTTACTAAAGAGGAGATTACCATATTGATGTCTATCATATAGTGATTTTGAACACTCAACGTAACTATGCGGGATTTTAATGATTTATCGATATTGTTTTATCTACCCCGGGTGAAAAATGACTCGAACGCAACTATGTGGGGTATATGAAAGATTATGTTAAAACCGCCTCCTCCCTATAGTGAAAAATGACTCGATTAACCGAACTATGCGGGAATTTATTCCATTTGTGGTCTTTTATTAATTTTGTTATAATTTATTATTAAAATTAAAGAGAGATAAATTAATGTCAAAATACATTCCAACATCATATCAAGATTGGCATGATAAGTGTGTAGCACATGGACTAACAATTCACAAGTGGTCATATTGTGAAGTAGCAATGAATGAATCTGGAGATAACTTAGGTTACTGGGAGAATGACATTGGAGATGGTAGAGAAAGTGATACATTAGTACCAAAATTATCCTGGATTTATGATAATGTGGATGAGATGTATAATGACTTACATAAAGATCCCTACCAAGGAGGTCAGGAACCAGAATGTATTAATGGAACTTGTGGGTGTTGCTAATGAACAAATTTACAGCAGTCTATGTAGAGAATTGGATGAGTGGTAGTCATATGCACTCTAATACAAAATGTATTAGATTGGAACAACAAGAAGGAGAATCTGTTGAGGATATGCTTAAGAGATCAGATGTGGATCAAACAGTTCAATATTTGTTTGTTGGACATCCAAAGTTTCAAGGAGAAGAGTAAAAGTTTAACCAACTACGAAAAGGGCAAGTATATGCGGAATATTAAAGATGGTTTGGTCCAAAGTCTGCCAGCATAGGCGATCTCCCGATGGTTCGACTCCAAACGTAGTTGGTTTTTATTAAATATATGCTTCTTTAGTGTAATGATAGCACGCGGGTCTTATACACCCGATTTCCAGCAGATTACTGGGTAGAGTTGGTTTGATTCCAACAAGAAGCACCAATTTCAAAATTATACAAAATAATTAATATTTGGGGGTATTTTTAATTGTTTTTCACCATTATTTTAGTATAATAAATAACCATTCTATGCGGGTATATTTATTAATTTGTTCATATTTTAACAAAAATAGATTTTAGCCTGCATAGGTCACTGCAGGTTTTTATTTCCGTTTTTTCTGTAAAGTACGAAAAAAGTTGTCCCAATTATAATATCGCAGGTTATGTGGTATTTAAAACATTTGTGTTCTTTTAATTTATTTGTTATAATTTATTATCAAATTTAAAAAGAGGATATTTTATGAAAAATATTCAAGTAATTCTTGCTACATTGTGGATATTAACTCTCACCATCTCAATGGTGGTATTTGCGACCCCTGAAGTTCTGGTTGTTGTAGGGATAATACTAGGTATAGCAATCACTGGGTGGGCATTGAGTGTTTTATTTGACACTTTTGTTTGAACTCTCAAAAAGAGGATATTTTATGTTAAATAAAACTTTAATATCCTCTTTACTTTCTACTTTATGTTTCGTTTATACATCAAACACTTTAGATGTTGCTCCACCAGATATTCCTCAATTAATTCCGAATAATCAAATTAATCTAACTAATTATATCTCATCAAAATATTCTATTGATGATGATAAAGCATATAATATATCATCTTGGATTATTGAAGCATCTGATGTTTATGATATTCCGATGGAGAAGTTAGCCGCAGTTGTTGCGATTGAATCAAGTTTTAGAGATAATGTTCGTTCTGGAGCAGGAGCATATGGATTGGCACAAATTAATAGAAAAGTGTGGAAGAATGATTTAATTGGTGAGATTTATGATTTTATGAATGACCCAAGAGATAATGTGTTCGCAGGAGCACACATCTTAAGTTTATATAAAGAGAAGTGTGGAGGTTGGGAATGCGCTATCAAAGCATATAATGTAGGGATTACGATGTATAGAATGAAAAAGAATATTGCTCAACATTATAATAATAAAGTAATCAATGTAGAACAAGAAATTAAGAATTACCTATCATAATATGAATTATGAAGATAAATTAGAAGAATGGTATGTAGAATATTATAATGATTTAACTGAAAAAGATAAGATAAAGTGTATTAAAAAATCAAGATATATATTGGAGTATATTAAAAAACCAACAAAAGAAATGAAGATGTTACATAATATGTTATGGAACATTTAGGAATTAAAAACATTTGTGATAATATTTGAAGTTAATTAAGAGAGAAATAAAATGAAAGTTAAGCGTTCAGTTGTATTCATTCCCGTTTCTGATATGGCATCTTATCGAGATTATGATGACGCTGTTGGTTATGGGGGGACTAATCAGTTAGACTTCCAAGATGGTATCTTGGTTAAGAAAGAAGATGAAGATATGTTTAGAGGGCACATCAAGAACTTTGAAGAAGATTAACCATCAGTCTATTTAGGAATTAAAAACATTTGTGTTCTTTTAATAAATTTGTTAAAATAGATTCATTAAGTAAATAAATTACTTAATATTCAACTAACTAAAGAGGTATTAAAAGTGGATCTTTCTAAATTGAATGTTCAAGCAGTAGCAAAAGTGAACAAACGAGTTTTGGCTGAGGCAATCTTTGTTGAACATTATGGTAAGAAACAACGTAAGGAAGTAATTGTGTTGTTCGTAACTGGAGCAAGTATGACACCTGCTGGTGCTTCTACCTACTATCAGAACTTTGTTACTAAATATAAGAAGTTGAATGAAGCCGCAAAGGCAGCAGAAGCAGTTCCAAGTCAAGAATAATAATTTAGGGGGACCGCAATGGTCCCCCATTTTTTAAGATTTAATTCCACTTGTGGTCTTTTTGAATTTTTGTTATAATTTCTTATCAAATTTAAATAGAGAATCATTTATGAAATCTTTGTTTAACATACAAAAATTCTGGACAACAACAGGAAATTCAAAAATTGTCAAAAATCCTGAACCAAAGTTTTATTTAACATTCACAACTCAAGATTCTAATGTTGTTCATATCTTCCACGATGGTAAGAAAGTATTATCAGTAGAAGAACCGACTGTTCCACGATTAGAACAAATGGCTGAAATGTTGGCAAGTAGTAGCCAAGTAGAGAAGACAAGGATTATTAAGGTTAAATAGATTATGGTTAAATAGATTATGGGAATGTAGCTCATCTGGATAGAGCATCGGTCTTCTAAACCGAAGGTAATTGGTTCGAATCCAATCATTTCCGCCAATTCTATGGAGAATATATGGTCACACGCAAACGAACTAATTGTGTATTAACGATTCAAGAAGTTTCTGATAGAGCAATTCTATTCTCTGCTTGGGTGACAATGTGGTTAGGAATTACATTCACAATTAGTTTGATGATTAAAGGAATCTCATTTATTGTTGGTTAATGATTTAAATGAGCCTATATCTCAATTGATAGAGCAAGCCACGCCTAATGGCTAGGTTATCGGATTGTGCCTGGTTGGCCCACCACCTTCATAATTAGGATTTTAAAACAGTTGTGGTCTTTTTAAATTTTTATTATAATTTATTATCAAAATTAACTAGAGAGAAATATATGAAACTTAATGAAATTATCCAAAATACAAAGAAATTGTTTATTGCCACCAACGATTTTGATGAAGATACAATTAATGTTGCCAATGTAGATGATGATGTTTTTATTCGTCATGTTGAACTTTCTCATTTAGAAGATAAAGGAGAGGATCATCAAGACGAAATGTTCAAACTGGAGAATAGGGTAAAACAACCTTTTTCGTTCCCCTATCTAACCAAAGAACAACTCAATAAAGTAAAACAAGGCAAAGTTGTATTCAATACTGATGAAACTTTATGTTGGGTGGTGGGATTTGATAAACAAAAAGTAGTGAATAAGATCAAACAAGAGATTAAAAAGTATGGTGAAGATGTTAAACAACTAAAAGTAATTGAGGTATAATAGAAAATGAGCATAGTTCCTCCAATAACCGTATTTCCATTATATCCTGATCTATCCATAGAGGATAGAATCAGGAATAATCCTTGTTGTATTATAGATATTGATAGTCCAACTGAAGCATATTTGATATTAGCAGTATCAACTAATGGATTAGTAATACAACATATCAAAAATCCATCTAGTGCTGTCCAGGTTGCCGCTGTTAAGCAAACAATACATGCTTTATATTATATTAAAAACCCAACTGAAGAAGCAAAGAGTGAATTCATTAAAACCTACAGTGGCTATGATATAAATGGATTTATTAGACTAAGTTGGCCGCCGGGAATGTAAATGGTTTATTAGGATTTTAAAACATTTGTGGTCTTTTTAAATTTTTATTATAATTTATTATCAAAATTAAAGAGAGATACAAAAATGTTCACTTTATATTGTGAATTTGAAAATGATTGTATTATTGTAGACGAAGCAATAACCTATGATGAGTTAATTCAAAAACGGGATGATATATCAAAATTAATTCAACAAACAACATCGAACTGAAAAATTATCAAGTAAATATAATCTCTTGTTCCAAGAACAAGACTTTTTCAGAACTAAAATCTTTATTATTAAAGATTGAGGAGATATTCAATATGACATTTGACAATATTGAACAATTCAAACACCACATCCATTGTATGGTGGTTGATTCACTTAATCCTCGTAACATCCTTACGATTATGCCAGAACCACATATTATCAACAATATCTGGAATATGTATACCAAGAAATTGGTAACGATTGATGATATTGTTGTTGAGATTGAAGCAGAATCAACATATGTTAATAACCTATTTTTCTCAAACGAAACATTTAAAGTAGTAGTACATTAAAGAGGTGTTATATGGTTGATCGTGGATTTTTTAAAGAACTTGGTTTGTTTATTGGAATATTATTTGGTGTTACAACCATATTGGTTGGTCCAGTTATGATTGCCAACATTATGTATAATTCATATCAATGTGATGTATATTCTGAAGTAACAAAATTGGAAACAAAATTTGTAGGTCAAATGTGTTTCATTAAGAATGGTGATTCGTATGTTCCATACGAAGAATATAAGTTGCGGAACATCACCCATAATTAGGAATAAATTCCATTTGTGTTCTTTTATTAAGTTTGTTATAATTTCTTATCAAAATTAAAGAGAGATACAAAAATGTTAAATCAAGAACAATTAAATGAAGAGTTCGATGAACTTATCACAGATTGTGATGATTTAGAAGAACAAGATTATCGTTTAGCATTACAACAGAATAATGGTTATTTCCTCATTTGTGAGGATGACTAATGGCTAAATATAAATCTTATGGCCATTATTCAAAGAATGAAGATGGTAAGATTGAAATTTATTTTGAATATAACGAAACCATTTTACAATGGTTATTCAACAAACCAACCACAAAAGAAACTTGGGTTAGAAGTAAAGGCACTTCAAATTGGAGAAATAAAGAAACACAAGAGTTCGCCACACTTAAAAAGTGGACAGAAGTAGAAGAACTATACTTATATAGTTGCAACGAAAGTCTCAAACTGGAGATGAATTAATGAATTGTCCAGCCCTTGAACAGTTTTTGTCTATTCATCAACAGAATCCACAAGGATTGCGGCTTGGGCAACATTTTTACAATCTGTATTTCCGAAGAGAAAGTTATCCAGATATGTTCTATGGTAAGGATGAACATACAATCGTTTTGATTCAAAAATGGTTAGAAGATAATCAATATACAGAAGAATTACCAAAAGTAGGTATTAAATCCATTTGAATTCTTTTTATATTTTTGTGATAATTACATATCAAATATCAAATAAGAGATATTTAAATGATATCACAAGAACTTCTTGAAGGAATTGTTATTTGGATATCAAACAATTCACAATATAACAAACAAGACGCATTAAGGGCGCTTTCTACAGTTTCGGTCGTAGAAAAGACAATGAGTGAATGTAAATGTCTTGGTGCTGCTGCTCAATATGATTATGAAACAAAAACAATCATATTAGTTAAGAAAGAGACACCAGATAATAAGATTAGAACATTACGGTCATTAGTTCACGAATTAGTTCATATGTTACAATTCAAATTGGCAAAAACTCCACTAATACCGTTAAATGAAGTTAATTCGATTGAATTTTGGAAATACACATTCTATAATATTGAACACGAAGCATATGTTATTGGAGATAAGTTTGATGTAGCATATTTTAATGTTCCTCCTATGACAAAAGAAAAACTTGAACAGAAGACTTGGGGTTCTGTTATTATTGATATGAGAAGTTTGGAATAAAAACCATTTGTGGTCTTTTAATAAATTTGATATAATATTTAAAGTTAAATAAAGAGAGAGATAAAAATGTCACAATATCATTTGTTCTCAATTGCTTATTTTTCTGAAGATTTACAAGATATTGGACCAATTGACTGCGCCAAGTTATGTGTAGCACCGCGACCTTCCATTGTTGATATTATAAACAAAATTCAAGATTTGAATAAACATGTATCTAAACAAGATATTTACTGTACCGATGTGAGTAACATAGTAAGAATATATTCTGACCACAATATGTATCCACATAAAGAAACAAATAATTTTATTAAAAATAATAGTAATAATATCTTGGCTGCTTATGGTGTAGATGCTGATGAAACTGATACATATGTTGTTGTTGAAATAAATGTAGATGAAAAAAGTTTGATTAATAAAAAGTTAGACCAACTTCATAAACTTGAACAAGAAGTTCGTGACTTGATTAATAAGTAATAGAATAGAATAGAACAAAATCCTACCTGAAAAGGTAGGATTATTTTTCATTTGTGTTATTTTAATAAATTTGTGATAATATTTAAAGTTAAATAAAAACAAATTTTACTCACACACAAAAGGAATATAAAAATGTTTAACCTCAAATCCAATTCTATCACTAAACCAATAACTCGTTTAGTTCCTAATGTATCAGAAAGTATTTCCGGAATCACACAACGATCTTTAACATCCACAGAAACATTGCATATTCAGAGCCATGGATGCGGATTTGCTCATCAACTAACATTTTCGACATGGGGTGGTGAATTGATTATTAATCTTCATATTACAGGAGGACATAAAGCAGTATATGGAGTGTCAGTTATTCTTCCTGATAATATTGATATTGTATTTAAATCATTTAGTGACCGTTCGTTAGCCATGGAGATGATCTACAACCGGATTCCAAGTGAATTTCATACTGATATTGAATTGTTTTTAAATCAAAGTTGATTAATAAGTAATAGAATAGAATAGAACAAAATCCTACCTGAAAAGGTAGGATTATTTTTCATTTGTGTTTCTTTCGTTATTATATGATAATTATTTAAAGTTAAATAAAGAGATAAATAAAGATGAATGGTAGATATTTATATCAAGTATCAGATAAAGTTGTTCATAGTGACTATCCAGATATATTTGGAGTAATTACTCAACTTCTTTCTATGGATGAAGGAGATCCGTGTCCAACATTAGATCCAAACGAACCTTGGTATCATATAGAATGGGATGAAGCAGGTTCTAAGTGGATTGGTTTTGAACATGAAGGGTCTCTTCTACCATATACCCATTGTATGGTTCCTGTGAAGGTTATGATCTATCTTTTTAATAACGATCCTCTGTTACACAAGAAACTTGTAGATATCTGTAAGTAATAAAAACCCACCAGAAATGGTGGGTTTTTTATTTTAAATAATATTAAAATATTAAAATATTCTTATTTTCTAATATTCAAAACAAAAAGAATGGACCATTATGGTCCATTCTTAAAACACAATCAGTTTATTCTAATTTACTTATTCATTTCTTGTTCAATCAATTTCTTATATTTAGTTACAAAATTCTGATAATAAGTTGAAGCACCAGCAAAGGTCAGATTAGCATTTAACATAAACAAACAAATAATATCTTTTCTTGGTATAACTTTATATTTTTCAACAAAAATTTGTTCAGATATTTCTCTTTTGTTTACTTTCTTTTCAATTTGAACATTCAATTTAGATAAATCAATTAAGTTTGTCATAAATTTAGTTCCTATTTAAATTAACTTGTTTGTTTTTGAATTGTTTTTATTCAATTCAATAAAGATAATATACAGATTTTTATAATTTGTTACAAATGAATAATTTTTATCTATTCAATCAAATTTTTCTATCACGTAACCCACCTTTGTCGCGGTAGTTTATTCTAAACTAATTCTACAGCCAAACATTATTATATTCTAATATTCTAATATTCGAATTTACGAATATTCAAAACAAAAAGAAACAACCAATTAAGGTTGTTTCTTAATACCAACTTTTGTTTATACTTTATTCAGTTACATTATCAAATAACTTTTCTTTATTCTGTTCAAGTTTAATCAAATTATCATACTTCTTTTTGAAATTTTGATAATAAGTTGAAGCACCAGCAAAGGTCATCTTAGCTTCACAAGACATAAACTGACCAATTATTTCTTTTCTTGAAACTTTAGTATAGTTCTCAACAAAAATCTTTTCAGTTATTTCAACTTTATTCACTTTAGAAACTTTCAAAACATTCAATTTAGATAAATCAATTAAGTTTGTCATTTTTTAAATCTCCAAAATTAAGTTAAACTAAGTTTTGTTTCTTTAAAAACTAACTTTTCAATTACTTATTTAATAAAGATATTATACTTTATTTTTAATTTGTTACAAATGAATAATTTTTATCTATTCGATTAATTTAATTTATTTGTTATAAATAATAATATTCGAATATTCGTATAAGAGACTATATACATTAAACTCATTCTAAAGTCAAGAGATATTAAGACCATTAACATCTTACTATATTCGAATATACGAATGTATAACACAAAAAGAGAGACACAATTAAGTGTCTCTCTTATACTTAATCTTACCACTTAAGACTTTCTACTTCTTCAACACTTTCAGTCACTTCACTCAAGATACTTTCTTGTTGAAGTTTGATTAAGTTATCATACTTCTTTTTGAAATTTTGATAATAAGTTGAAGCACCAGCAAATGTCATCTTAGCTTCACAAGACATAAACTGTCCAATTATTTCTTTTCGTGACACTTTAGTATAGTTCTCAACAAAGATCTTCTCAGTAATCAATACTTTGTTGACTTTAACAACAGAAGAAACATTCAATTTAGACAGATCAATTAAGTTATACATGTATGTATCTCTCTTTAGTTAGTTAGAAGTTAAGTAAGTTGTTTAATTAATTACTTACTTAATAAAGATAATATACAGTAACTAAAAAAATGTCACAACAGTTAATTAAAGATTAGTGATTACGATTACTTATGAGAGTGATAAAGAGAATGTTGTTGTAGTGTGAGAGATAGTATGAGATGATAAGTAAAGTTCAAGAGTGAGATACAAAAATGTGATAAGAGTGAACAGAAGATGACATAAGATAAACTAATCGGGGGCGGGCTAAAACTGATCAGTATAATGATATATGCGCATATGATTGTTCGTACCATTTTCCCCCACTCCCAACTTTTCTACCAAATCAAAAGGATACCCAAATGGCATTTAGTCTCATAATTAGTAGTTTAATAATCGCTTCTATAATGTTTGGTTTTCTACTAGGAAGACGATATAACCACCGTGCCAATCCAAAATCTGCCTCCACTTTCCACCAGCCCCTATAATTTTTTGGAACAATTTTTTATGTCTTTTGATCAATCACTTACAGACAATTTCCTTACAGAATTTTCTGATTTTTTCTCTATTCAAAAAGATTTGGGTGTTTACGCTTCATACGGTTATATAGGAAACTATCCTGCTTTGAAGCAACATATTCAACAACTGTTATCAACACATCCAATATCCACTAAAATTGCGATTGTCACAAACTATAAATGTGGATTATCTGTTATTACTAACCCTACTGAAGAAATGATTCAACTACATAATATGATATGGAATATATGACTCAACCCTCCCCATATGTAATACTATATCATTTCATTGAGTTGGACGATATACTGGAAATATGTGACATTTTAGATATATCTTACAATATCGAACATTTAGAGACTACCACTCCGCGGAAATTCTTCATTCCTAAAATTATCGAAACATTGAAGACGGTGTCAGAAGATAATAAAAAACAATTAATACACAACTTTAACTTTGCAATACGTATAATCAATAATCCATCTAAAGAACTAATTCAACTACATAATATGATATGGAAAGTATAATGAAAAATATATTGTTTAATCCACATAAAGTAGAAGTTATGTTTAATAAGGTCGGAATCACAAATATCATACAATTACAAAATTATTTACATAAGATGCTTAATATACCATTTTTTATACTTCATCCACAAACCATGACGCTTTCGTATAGATGGATGTATGATAGGGTAAAGTTTTGTACTGAACAAATTAACAATATGTCTAATGATGAACATAAAACATTAATATCTAAATTTAAGCATAGTATTATGTTTTTGAAACACCCATCTAAAGAACTAATTCAACTACATAATATGGTATGGAAAATTTAGAGACGATCAAAATTTTTATGTATATCTTTTAATTGAATTATTATAGAATTAATTATAAATCCACTATTTTAGTGGCCCTATAAAAATTTTGCGATATAAAAATTATGGTTATAATCTCTCCACACAAAAATGATTTCTTCGATACTGTATCATCTAATATTGGTGTGGCAGATATTATAGAATTGAGGATTTATAGGAAGAGCCGCGGTGACCATAATCCACATGAATTATATCCATCCAATACACCACTGGGACCAATTATATGGAAAAATCAGAATTTAGAGTGGTATATCGCCGGGATAAAGACATTAACAAATGAAGAACAGAGACAACTGGTATGTGATTTAGATTTTGGTATTCATTTATTTGAACATCCTACTGAAGAACTAATTCAACTTCATAATATGATATGGAAGGTATAATGAGCATTAATACGAATATGGTTGGAGATCTAATGGACATATTTACAATATTAACTGGCATGTCTATATCCGCATATTTGGCGAATCACGTGCAGCACCTACCTGAACGGAAATATGTTATTCAACATCCTCATAGATTACATAAGGTAATATCCAAAGAAGATTGGAGTGCTGATTGGCATATGTTGATTGATGAGATATGCAATAAGTTTAAGAATCTTTCAACACATAAAAGAAAAGAGTTGATATGTAAACACCATATATTAATAAAATTTGTCGATAAAAACGACGGCGATAAAAAAGAATTGACTCAACTCCATAATATGATATGGAAGATATGATAATTAAAACATTAGAAGAACTGATGTTATTATCAGTGGCAGATCGTTTTGAATATGGTGTATTGGATATTAAGTATCAGTTAAATATAACGTCTGAACTTAGTTCCATTATAAAAATGGTTTTTAAAATGGAGTTTGCTAAAGAAATTCTTGATAGTAAACAACCAACACACAGTATTCGTACTACGGCGGTCATTATATGCCAAAAAGAATTACTGAAGATTTCATTAGATGAACAAAAACAATTAATACATTTAAGTAAAATAATGATATATTTGATTGATCATCCAACGGAAGATATGATAAGATTACATAATATGATATGGGAAATATGAAAGACTTATCGAGATATACATTTTCGGGAGAAATAATACTAAGAGAACGCGTTGGTAGAACTTTAGATTATATTAACCACATAATAATTAAATATGATGGGAATCCAGTAGTAGCATCATTTACAGAAGAGTTACAAATGGAAGCTATTAGACAAAGTAAGTATATATTCCAATATATAGATAACCCTTCCGATAAGATAAAACAATTTCACAAAATGATCTGGGAAATATAATGATAGAAGAAAGATTGAAATGGGAGTCGCTCTCCACTAAAGAACAGGTAGAACTTAATAAAGTATGTATAATGTTTACGCAGGGCAATAACCGCCGAAGGTTTCATATACCTTTTAAAAGTTATGAATATGATACCATTTACACTTGCCAATGTTATATGAGAAACTTATCTGATTCGGTAATACCATCATTAATTAAAAAATATAGTGTTATATTAAGATTAGTGGATAATCCTTCCGAAGAAATGATTCAGCTTCATAAAATGATTTGGGAAATATAATGAATTCAATTATTGATAAGTTAGACACTATCTTCCCTAGTAGAAGGGAGGTTTGTTATATTATTAGTGATATTAATGATTTAATACGGGATAACTTTGATAATATTACAATTAATTATTTAAAAAATAACAAATATTGTTATTTAGAACAAGAAACGAGTGATATGTTAATAAATTTTCGCAGTAGTATTATACAAATTATGGATAAATTAGAAACACAAGACGCTAAACATCAGATGTTGATAATATCCACAGTTAAAGGAAGTGTATTTCTTATGAAGAACATAACAGAAGATATGATACAATATCATAATATGATTTGGGTAATATAGTAAAATAATTAATCGGAAATTATTAAAATGTCCCACAGAAATAGTGGGTGATAGTCGGGGAAAATCGGCGTTAGACGTGGAGATTAAACGGTTGCCAGATTCTGAAGAAGTATTAGAAATGATGATTTTAATGAGAGACTTAACTGGAAAAAGTTATTGGGACTCTCCATACGCCGCCGTACAAATTACGGCAGAAAATGTTACTTGGGCCTGTAAACAACAATTGAAAAATGTAGATGAATATACTTTAAAATTATTAGTAATGAAGTTTAGATGTTTAATACAATTAATAGATGAACCAACAGAAGAAATGAAAATGTTACATAATATAGTGTGGAATATATGAAAGATGATGATCTTTTGGATTTTACAATGGACACATTAGATATATTAATGATTAATAAAATAGATGATACCACTGAACAGCAATGGAAACATAATATATATGTTATCAATAATATATCTTTATTAAATAATGAATATAAACTCAAATTTATTCAGCGATATTCGGAAGGCATTTCGTATATTTCTAATCCGACGGATGAGATGATAAGATTACATAATATGTTATGGAAAATCTAACTAAATTATTCAGAGAATTGTTCTATGTCTCTCCTTACGAAGGTAGAGAGCAAGAGTTTTCAGATGATTTCTTGATTGAGCAAATATCAGAACAGGTAGGGTATACGACAACATTAATCATTAATGAATGTCAAGACAAAATTAATACTCTAACAATAAAGCAGCAATTGTCTTTAATAGGGAAATATCCTATAGTAATTAAAATGATAGATAAACCTACAGAACAAATGGTTCAATTACATAATATGTTATGGAAAATATGACTCCTACTCTAACAGAATTAGCACCAGTATTTCAATGGCTTCACAATGGGAAGCCATTATCACATTTCGTAACAGAGTATTGGTGGCCACATAATAGTGATTTTAAGTATCCTTACGAGAATCTATTACATATGTGTAAACAAAAAATATCTTTATTATCACAAAAACAAATTATTGAAGGAATTAAAATATGTAACACAACAATAATATGTATAGATAATCCAACAGAAGAAATGATACAACTACATAATATGTTATGGAAGATATAATTATGTTTAACTCTTATAGTGATAATGATCAATTAATGATGACCCTCGTTCAAAACGATATTAATACTTTCCCTCATATAAAAAATCCTTCCAGAGAGGTTATATTAACAGCACTGAAAATTAATCCAGGATACATAATTCAACACATATCTCGTTCAATTAAAGACGGAGATCTTGAAATACAAACAATAGCAGTTAATGATACTTGGTGGTCTATATGCTACATAGATAACCTTTATCCAGATATACAATTGGTAGCCATAAAACAAGATAAGAGGGCGTTGGTATATTTTAAATGTATCCCAACAGACCAAGCAATCCAATTACATAATATGATATGGAAGATATAATGGCTATTTATTATCGTTCATATCCTAATTTTATCCCTAACTATCCCCCACATTATATGGGCCTTATTAATAAATTGAACGATCTGCTTCCAGTGAAACAACAATTAATCTGGCCGTGGGAGGAGGATAATGGAGATGGAACAAAATTTATTAATAGTGCGTTGAGATCTTTATCATATGAGAAACAGAATGAATTAATATCACAAGATAGTGATACGATATTTTTTCTTGAAAATCCCACAGAACAACAGAATCAACTTCATAAAATGGTATGGGAGATTTAAATGTTGAACGATACTCCTATGACTGACGCAGAATTAGATAGTATGTACGAATTATATCGTGCTCTATATGATATTGTTAGAAGTAAATACCCAACGGTTCAAGATTATAAAAATCTATGGGTACATACAACTGCACATAATAGTTGTAGAAGGTTTATGAATTCTATATCAGTTGTTGACCAAATTGATTTAATTAAATATAATAAGATTGCGTATCATTTTATAGATTCACCAACAGAACAACAAAAAATGATTCATAATATGACTTGGGTCATTTAAACGTAGGTGTATAGGTTGGTAGATACCCAATACATAAAATGTGATTAAAAGGCAGAAGGTTGGTAGATAGGTTGGTTATATAGAGGGCTTAAAATATGTCAGTAGGTGATGATAATTATACAATAGGCAATGGTGTGTATTCAGGTGGGACAATAACTTCAGATAAGATTATCATAAGTAATGGGCGGTATGACAGTAGTATAATAAACTCGCCTTCAGGAGGTGAAACGGTTCTTCGTATAATGAAAGAACTTAACTATAGTGTAACAGTTAATATTCAAAATATATATACTGGGTATTTTTCGCACGAATTATTTCTTAAAGACGGATTACCATCATTATCCTTAGAACAGATTAAAACATTGATTACTAAATCAATGTTTACTATAAATTTCTTAACTAATCCTACATCGGACCAGATTCAATTACATAAAATGATTTGGGAAATATGAAAGACCCAGAATTACGAAAAAAGATGGTTCAAAAAGGATTAGAATCAAAAATATTTAAAATCAGGGGGAATGTTATTGATATTTCTGAATTTTTATTAACATACAGATTATTGATGTTAGAAAGGAAACAAAAACAATTGAAAAACATAGAATCAGAACAGTAAATACATAATTATTGGAATTAATTAAATGCGTATCAAAAATATCCCGCAAGGTGGCGTAGTATTAGATAGTAATAAGAATACTAACCTTATTTCTAAAGAGAATAGTATTCGGATGATGTCATTCAACATTGTTAGACAATTAGAGACAAGTGATATTTGGATTGCTGCTGTCAATAAGGGTGTTTCACAATCCACAGATACACTTATAGAAGATTATTGTGATTTAATGTTACAAGATGTTCCTTTAAAAACAGAAATTGAACAATATTGTAAAGAACATACGATTGAATTAGTTGATTATGTAAGATTAGCAAGACGTAAAGGGATGTAGTTTATTTAACCTCTTTTTTAGTTGTTGGATATGATGACACTATATATAGTGGCACTTATTGTGTTAATACTTGCGATATTGTTATATTACAATGTCTTATTTCTTGACGATATCTTATTATATGGTTGGAAAATAGCAACAACATATTTCTTTACTTTATTTATTGTATGGATTTTTAATCATCAAATAGAAATACCATATCCTCTATCTGTTTCTGTTACTTTCTATATTTTATTATTGTTTAGAATTATTTCTTGGGTGATATTATACTATATACAAGAACCACCCGAAGATGGATTTGAATAAATAGTATTTTATGGATAATGATATGGTTTCTGATAAAATTAAATATCGCGTTGAACAGAAGGTGGAGCAATGCCTCCGAATTCTTGGGGAATTTTATAATACAAAATTTAATATGCCTAAAATTGTATATGAGATTGATTCTGAATTCAAAGAAACTACAGGTGCGCATGTAGTTTTTGAAGATTGGGAATTACATTTTAATCCTATATTATTGGTTGATAATCTTGAAGATTTTATTAAGGATATAATTCCACACGAAGTGGCACATTTAGCAGATTTAAAAATTAATGGAGTTAAAGAAGATACGAAAAATAGAAGATTATTTCACGGAACATCTTGGAGAAAAGCGATGGAAGCGTTAGGTGTTCCTGCTAATACATATCATACATTTGATACAAGTTCTATTAAACCTAAAAAATCTGTAAGTTATGAATATAAGTGCGATAAGTGTGGAAAGTTAAAATATTTAAGCCCTATTGGATATTTTAAAACTGACCCAGATGACTTGCTGGCTCACGAAAAATGTCCGAAGAAGGGTAATTTTAAATTTATTCAAAAACACGGTAAAACTAAAAAAGCAGAAAAAATAGATTAATTATAAATCGTGCTTTGTGGTAAAATGTTCCACGGTTGTCAATAAATCTCCATATGATAATGGAGCATACATTACGGATTTTGCAGTTCCACCTACTTGGTCATCGTCAATAAAACCTTCAATTCTTTTACCCTTACCTTTAGTTATTTTACATTCTTTCTCTACAAATTCTGCGAACTTTTTAAATGGGTCTGTAATCATATCTTTAGCGTTCTTCAAATTTTTAACGATATTCTTTTCTACAACTTCAGCATCTTTAGACCTTGGATGTAATTTTACTTTTCCATCACCAAAATCTCCTACATTAAAATCTTCATATTTCCCATCAACATATGTTATAACTAAAGCAAGGGATTGTTGAGATGTTTCAGATAAAAACTGCTTAAATGATTGTTTCATTTTTAGGCTCCAACTTCATCAATGGTTATTAATAATGGGAATTCTTCTTTCTTTGCTTCATCCATAGCATTCTTTGCTTTTGATTCAGCAACATCTTTCGTATATGGACCACCACAAGGTGCTTTATCAAGACGATGTGCTTGAACCATAATCGTCATCGCGGCTTGTTCTCCGTGGTTAAAATATTTTTTTAATAAATCAACAACACGATGTGCGTGTGTAAATGGGTCATTATGGAGAATACAGATATACATTTTAGGCTTCTGTGTTTGTGTTTTTTCTTTTTGTTTTGGGTCCAAAATAGCAATTTCGTCAAGTTTCATTTTATTAATTATCCTCAATTATTAATTTAAATTATTTATACTTAAATCCCCCACCAATCTTAATAAAAGAATGGTCCGGTTCTGATTTAAACTTATTGCTATCACACCAAAAATTTCCACCTACTTCTTTAGGAGCACCAGATAGAGAGGTTAGTTGGTTATTATCACACCAAAAATCTCCACCTACTTCTTTAGGAGCACCAGATAGAGAGGTTAGTTGGTTATGCTTACAAACAAAATCTCCACATACTTCTTTAGGAGCACCAGATAAAGAGGTTAGTTGGTTATTATCACAAAAAAAACTTCTACCTACTTCTCTAGGAGCACCAGAAAGAGAGGTTAGTTGGTTATAATTACAAAAAAAATATCCACCTACTTCTTTAGGAGCACCAGAAAGAGAGGTTAGTTGGTTATTATCACAATAAAAATTTCCACCTACTTCTTTAGGATCACCAGATAGAGAGGTTAGTTGGTTATTACTACACCAAAAATCTCCACTCACATATCCAAATTGAACTGGAATTTTAGTTAGTTTTTTATGGGAAATATCAACATTACCCTTAACATTAACAACTCCATCTTCATATTTCCAATTTTTAATCTTCATATCTTCAAGCCATTTCAATTGAGATGGAGATAATTGATTAGTTATTTCAGATAGTTTCATTTTATTAATTATCCTCAATTATTAATTTAAATTATTTCCACTTAAATTCACCACCAATCTTAATAAGAGAATGGTCTGGTTCTGAT
>Ga0315281_10005080_pt1 | contig 18914 bp, 16 predicted proteins | sample YL17G07_0_MG_FD_204540 | JGI IMG/M metagenome (GOLD analysis project Ga0315281, IMG submission 204540) | Sediment microbial communities from Yellowstone Lake, YNP, Wyoming, USA - YL17G07_0 | ecosystem: Environmental > Aquatic > Freshwater > Lake > Sediment | place: USA: Wyoming | collected... | reverse complement strand
ATTTCAAGTAGATTAAATATAAATAGTTAAATATTCAAATATTTTATACAACTTATTGATTCTATTAAGTATTTTTTGTCATCCTTGCTCATTTTCAATGAATTAGATGGGTGCGAAACTTGAGTCAGTTATATATTGCTGAATATTTATCGTATTATTTTCCATTATTTCTGTAGCCATTTTAATATCCTCCTAATACAAACCATTTAACAATTATATCATAAATCTTATAAAAAAACTTTAATCATACGCTAACATCGCCTTCTCCAAATCTCTCTTGGGACATAAATTGGGGACAGGCGCAAATTATAATGCCCAGTTAAAATGTGGAAAATAATTTTGTGCTTGTATTCTCTCTTTTAATCAAATAGAGCCTCTTGCAAATGTAATATAAAAACATATTAAAAAGAAAGACTATTTAAGTAGTATCAAATTTTACCAGCCATAACCAATTCTTAACCCAAGTCCGCCATCAAATGTGTTTGCGCCAGTTGCTATAGCATAGCCTATGTAGCCTCTCAAACCTACCACAAACCCATTCTTTGAGATAAAATAATATCCAAGTTCAAGCTTTGGAGCCACAGTAAAAACAGAAAGACTGATGGCGTCAACGCTAAGACCCCAATATGGGCCAGTAAGCACAGTAGGATTAAAATATCCCCTATAGCTAAGACCAGCGGAGATACCATTAACACCTGCAGCGCTTGTCGCTGTTCCTGTTGGAAGGTCTTCTAATCTTATAGCCCATGCAGAGACATCGTTGATTTCAGCAGAATATTCTATAATAAAAACACTACTATGCAGCCCAAATGAATAATCATAACCAGTGGTAACCATTGATTCAGCGCCAAAGGCTGAACTATTTAATATTATGACCAACATTGTAGCTATTAATAATGCCTTTTTCATCCCTATACCTCTCTAAGTAAAATATTAATATAATAAAAACTATTCACCGCAGAGGCACAGAGTACACAGTGGAAAATAAAATCATTATTAAATCTTTTCTCTGTGATCTCTGTGTCTCTGCGGTGAAATTTTTTCTTTTTTTATAATTACCTTTCTGCGCCTCTGTGGTGAATTATTTTTTATTCAAATGTAATCTTACAAATCTCAGAAATCTTTTTTCTAATATCATCAGGCTTAAAAGGTTTAGTCATGTATGAATCTGCCCCAGCCTCCATTCCCTTAATTTCATCTGCCTTTTGACCTTTAGCTGTAAGCAATACGATTTTTACATCTTTCATTTCTAAATCTTTCTTGATAATGCTGCAAAGCTCATATCCATTCATTACAGGCATCATCACATCTAAAAACACAAGCTCAGGCCTCTCTTTCTTTATAATATCAAGCCCTATCCTGCCATTTTCAGCCGTAAATATTATAACATCATCGCCTGTAAAAGATGAAATAGTTCTTTTTAGCAAAAGCATGATATTTGGTTCGTCTTCTACCAACAGTATCTTGTGCATTTAGTCACCTTGTCAAAAAATTCTCTATGATATATATCATAAAAGTTTAGTGTTTATTAAATTGATTTGTCAAGACATTTGGTCTTTATTGCCTTTATAAACAGGTAATACAAAAATAAAACTATTTCCAACGTCAACCTTTGCCTCAGCCCTGATGCTTCCATTATGTAGATTAATTATCTCTTTGCTTATTGAAAGTCCAAGCCCTATACCCTTAGATTTATTGGTCAATACATCGCTTAATTGTGTAAATTTTGCAAATATTGCATCAAGTTTATCGCTTGGAATTGCAGTTCCAGTATCTGCAACCTCGCATCTGACCATATCGGCTTCTTCTTTAATTTTATAAACTATACCGCCCTTATCTGTAAATTTTACCGCATTATTGAGTAAACAGGTTACTACCTGAGTGATTCTCTCTAAATCACCCCAAATATAATAATTGTCAACATCTTGGTCTGCTCTTAGATATAATCCCTTTTTGTCTGCCATAGGTTTGATTTCTTGAGCAGTATTATTAAAGACTGAAACAATATTAATCTTCTCCCATTTCCAGAACATTGAATCAGAATTAAGCCCAGAGAGATCAATCAATTCGTTAATAAGAGATGTAAGGGTTATGGATTCTGAGGATATTATTCCAATTTCTTCTAAGGCAAGATTAATAGTATCTTTAATCTCACGGTCATTAATATTTATCAGATTTGGAATCAATATTTTTTTAAATCGTTCTTCCAAAATCTCAAGAAAACCACTGATAGAAGTTAATGGAGTCCTCAATTCATGAGATATTGTGCTGAGAAATGCGGCTTTTGCAATATTTGCAACCTCCGCCCTTTTGACAGCCTCTTTAATCTCAAGCTCTTGCGCTTGTATCTTAGTGTTTAATATTGTCTTATCACTGTAGGAACGAATAGAAGAGATTAAAGTTGAATAAAGCTCATCATTGGTTATACAGTTTTTTTCTTTATAACCGTTTATATTAAATTTTTCAATAGTTTCTTTTTGCGGAGCTAGTCCTGGCTGCCCTGTGCGAAGGACTATTCTGACTGAATCATTTTTTAAAGTTTCCCTAATATATGTTACAAGTTTAAGTCCGCTATCATCCTCCTCCATAACTACATCTAAAAGTATAAGGGCTGTATCAGGATTATTTTCAATTAATTGCCCTGCCTCTTTGCCAGAATATGCGCTGAGAAAATTCAGCCCCTTGCCCATAAAAGAGAAGTCACCAAGGACAAACCTAGTCATATTATGAATGTCAGGGTCATCGTCAACGATCAATATCTTCCAATAATCTTGCTCTATATTTGTAGTCATAATTGATTAGAATTTGTTTTAAGGTTGTGGATTTTCGGTCTTTTTACCTTTTAAGTCCTTTACTAACTCCTGACCCTTTTTAAACTGCTCTACAAAATAAGCCTTAACCTGCTCTGTATCAAGGTCAAGAATAGTTCCACCAGCCTCAAAATGTCGAACAAAGACATTGCCAATGGCATAGGTGGAAGCTCCACCAAGCGCAGGCAATGCAAGCAAACTAACTGGATATCCAATAATCGGGACAATCTTTATGGCGCTAAACACTGTCTCTGAAAGTGACACAGGCACAATGCTGCTTACTAAAGAACCAATAATTGACTTGCCCCTATCCTTAGAAAATTCTACATTATAGCGCATTGCCAGCTTTTTAATAGTATAAAGCTGTAAAGATGTCAGGGCTAAAACGTCCACAATAGGAAAAGGTAAAAATCCAATACCAACTGCGATAAAGACACTTTTTTTCACAATCTTATTTGCTTCTTCCTCTGTGCTTGACAGATTAATTGTCTTAGGATTGTTAGCTGCCTTGATCTTCTCTGCTGCGTTATCAGTTATAATGTCCTCATCGTGGTGCATATTATTTCTCCTTAGATATATTTATTAATAAATTATTCTAATTTGATTTTAGCATATTTATATTATAATTGAAAAGATTGATAAAATATAACTAAAAAAGAATATTTTATGATAATATTATTAGATTGGGGGATAAGCTCTCAAAACATGTAAGGCAGGTAAACAATTATGAATTTAATAAAAATGGTCTTAACATCTCTAATATTACCTCCGGGTATATTTATTGTCATAATATTATTTACCAGTAAACATTATTTTTTCAAAAAATCCTATAGCGCTGGTTTTTCTTTTCTGATAATGGCTCTGCTAATCTGGTCGCTTTCAATTCATCCAACCTCTGATTTGTTATTAAGCGATCTTGAATATTCAAACCCTATGCCAACCAGCCCAGACGCCCTTTCAGGAGATGTGATAATACTGCTTGGGAATGGGCAATACTCAAAATCGCCTGATTTAACAGGTATTGGCAGCCCTTCTGAGGAGATGTTTGTACGACTATTTACAGCATATAGATTATCCGATGAGCTATATATTCCTATAATTGTCTGTGGTTATGATATTGACACAGATAATCCTGACAGAATATCAATGATTGAAAGAATGCTCACAGATTTCGGAGTGCCAGAAGATCAAATCATAATTGAGTCCTCAAGCCGCGATACCATAGAAAACGCCAAAAATGCAAAGGCTATCTGTCATTATATGGGTTTTGAAAATCCAATTCTTGTAACGTCTGCCTTTCATATGAAGAGGGCAGTTTTGAGTTTTAAACATGCTGGATTAGCAGTTTTACCTATAGCAGCCAGTTTTAAGTCAATATCCGATAATTATTATACTTTTAGCAGTTTTCTGCCTGAAATTGAATATCTTAACAAGTCAACCATTGCTATAAGGGAATATATAGGGCTTGCGATTTATAATATCTTTTATTAAATAATTCACCTCTGAGACGCTAGTAGCGCAGAGGTACGCAGAGAAAGATAATACTCTCTATGGTGAATATTGGATGGCTGATTGAATGACCTTTATTGCTGATTTACATATTCATTCTCATTACTCACTCGCAACAAGTAAAGAGCTTACGCCTTCTAATCTAAACTATTGGGCTAAGCTCAAGGGTATTACTGTGCTTGGAACTGGAGATTGTATTCATCCGGGCTGGTTAGATGAGCTTAAAGATAAACTTGTGCCAGCTCAAAATGGTCTTTATTGTCTTAAAGAAAAATATAATCAAAAACATAGTCTATCAGACAAAAAGATGTATTTTATTCTTACTACCGAGATAAGTTGTATCTATAAAAAAAACGGCAGTGTTAGAAAGGTTCATAATCTTTGTGTATTCCCTGATTTTGATGCTGTAGAAAGGCTTCAAAGACGTCTCTCTAAGATTGGGAACATACATTCTGATGGACGCCCAATATTGGGATTAGACTCAAAAAATCTCCTTGAGATGGTTCTTGAAACATCCGATAACTCCCAGAACGACACACATAAATCATTTTTAATACCTGCGCATATTTGGACGCCTTGGTTTTCAGCGCTTGGATCAAGGTCTGGCTTTGATTCTATGGAAGAATGTTTTGAGGGATTGACTAAATATATCTTTGCTGTTGAGACAGGGCTTTCAAGCGACCCTCCGATGAATAGAAGATGCTCATTTCTTGATCCCTTTACCCTGATTTCAAACTCGGATGCGCATTCTCTTCAAAAATTAGGACGAGAGGCAAATCTCTTTGACACAGAGATTAGTTATCAAGGGATTTATAATGCCCTTAAATGTTGCAGTCCAGATAGTATTACAAAAAACGGCTTTAAAGGCACAATAGAATTCTTTCCTCAGGAAGGAAAATATTATTTTGACGGTCACAGAAAATGTGATATATGCTGGAATCCAATAACAACAATAAACAATAACTCCATCTGCCCTAAATGCGGGAAACCAATCACAAAAGGAGTTATGTATAGAGTGACGCAATTGGCTGACCGAGACATTGAGCAGGCTATAAAGAAATCAAATGATTTTTATTCCATAACCTCTCTTTTAGACATCATTGCTGAAATAACCCAAAAAAATACTAATTCCAAAACTGTTCAAAGAGAATATCTAAGATTAATAGAGACGTTTGCCCCAGAACTTGAGATACTATTAAATACTCCCATCTCAGACATTGAAACCGCTGGAGGCGAGTCTTTAGCTGAGGGAATCAGAAGGCTAAGGGCAGGTGAAGTGATTATTAAAGAAGGTTTTGACGGAGAATTTGGACAGATTAAGGTCTTTGGAGAATAAATCAACAATGAAACCCCAAAATTTGAAAATATGGCGGAGAAGGAGGGATTCGAACCCTCGGTGGGGAGTTACCCCCACAACCGCTTAGCAGGCGGCTGCCTTCAGCCACTCGGCCACCTCTCCATTAATAAACGTAGTATTATAGCATAAATTATTAAATGTGTAAAATATAGTTAGAAAAATAACTGAGAACAGACATTTTAGGGTTTGGTAAGAGAAAATCTGTAGTGATATGTAAATTTTAGTGTTTTGACTTGTAAAGGCGCTATGGAATTTTTAATTCCCCTTTTTAAAATGTAAGCGTCTAATATACTTCGCAGGACAAACAAAATGATACAGCAATAATTACACATTATAGCTCTTATGAGTATATGCTGGCAGAGCCAAAGTATCAGAGTATTTCTGTAAAAATTGAAATAATATTTTATAGAAAATCACAGGGTCTGTTAGTTAAAATGTATCAGTGTATCAACTTAACCAATGTAGCTACTATACCAATTCCAGCAACAAGCATTCCGCCAAGCCTAAGGGTAATGTCATGCTTTAACGAAGCTGCTACAGTAGTTATTTTTAAATCCAACTCTTTCATGTCGTGTTTTAAAGAAGTTTCTACAGTAGTTATCTTTAAATCCATTTCTTTTATATCGCGCTTTAAAGAAATTTCTGCAGCAGTTATCTTTAAATCTATTTCTTTCATGTCACGTTTTAAAGAAGTTTCTACAGCGCTTATCTTTAAATCTATTTCTTTTATGTCACGCTTTAAAGAAGTTTCCATTTCTTTCATATCACGCTTTAAAGAAGTTTCCATTTCTTTCATATCACGCTTTAAAGATGCATCTACAGCAGTAATCTTTAAATCTATTTCTTTCAAGTCACGTTTTAAAGCATAAAAATCTTGCTTAGTGGCCATCTGTTCGGTTATTAATTCAATAATTATTTCAGCCTGCGCCTCTGCTTGAGGCTCAGGAACGCCAACAGATTTAAGTCTTTTTACGTATGTCAATGTATCAAAGGTTAATGTTGTCATATTGTATTATCCATAGTATCAGTATTATAAACAAGAGCTTCTTGCAAAAGTATTTACAAAAATGACTTGCTTGTCCCTATAGACGTAGGGGGCAGGTCTTGTGCCTGCTCTTTCTTTAATTTCGTTACAGAGCAATCAACACGGTTACCACAACAACAGAGCAGGCACAAGACCTGCCACTACGACTCTGTGCCTCTGTGGTGAATTCCTTTTCTTTTTAATATGCTTTTTTATTACTTTTGCAAGAGGCTCAATAGTTAAGCAATTATTATTTGGAGCGGGCGACGAGATTCGAACTCGCGACCCCAACCTTGGCAAGGTTGTGCTCTACCAGCTGAGCTACGCCCGCTCTGTACATTATTAAGGCAATTCATGAATTGCCCCTACATAACTGCGAAACACTCTTGACATATAATATAATATAATATACAATATATTATATTATATGACATAATAAGAATAATTAGTTTGATTTGTCAATTAAAAAAATTTAAGATTTATGATTTTAGATTTTAGATTTAAAAGCATATAAAAAAAGCTTTTATCCTTTTTATTTTTTAAATCATAAATCTAAAATCATAAATCTAAAATACTTTATATGTATTACCCAAATATAAACGAATATAAAATATTAGCAAAAAAAGGCAATCTCATCCCTGTCTATAGGGAAATCCTTGCAGACACTGACACGCCAGTATCAGCTTATATCAAGATTCAACAAACTCAATCATTTCTCCTTGAATCCCTCTCTAATGACGAGAAATGGGCTAGATATTCTTTCATCGGATTAAAACCTAAGAAAATTATTAAATCTTGGGGCGAAAGTGTCGAAATCACAGAGAATGGCTCGTCTCCTATTATCAAACATTTTGACGACCCAATTGCTGCGCTTAAACAGGAACTCTCTAACTATGTCCCTGTTACAGTAGAAGGTCTGCCCCCTTTTTACGGAGGGCTTGTCGGGTATATAGGTTATGAAAATGTTAAATATTTTGAACGCTGTCCTGATAATAATAAAAGCGGCGTGGCAATTCCAGATATGTGTTTTTTACTCACTGACACATTATTAATATTTGATCATCACAAACTTACTATAAAAATCGTTGTCAATACATATGTCACTGATAATATAAATATAGAGGATGCTTATATTGAGGCTCTAACCAAGATTGACCAAATTGAACATTCCTTAAAACATAATAAGATAAATTATAAAACATGCGCCGCTATTAAAAATAATGACGGTGATATAGCTTATTCCTCATCATTCGACACTAAGCAGGATTTTATGGACGCTGTGGAAAAATCTAAGGAATATATCAAGGCTGGCGATATATTTCAGGTTGTATTGTCGCAGCGATTCAATACCAAAAGCGATGTAGACCCGTTTAATATCTACAGGGCGCTAAGGATTATCAATCCTTCTCCTTATATGTTTTATCTTAATCTTGACGATGTTAAACTAGTTGGAGCATCCCCTGAGATACTTGTTAGAAAAAGACAAGATAAGGTTATTCTCAGGCCTATTGCCGGCACTCGAAAAAGAGGGCTTAATGAAGAAGAAGATTTGTCCCTTGAAAAAGAATTACTTACTGACCCAAAGGAACTTGCTGAACATATTATGCTTGTAGACCTTGGCAGAAACGACGTTGGACGCGTTGCAAGGGCTGGCTCTATACTAATAAATAAATTGAAATTCATTGAAAGATACAGTCATGTCATGCACATAGTCTCTGATATTGAAGGGACTCTTCAACAAGGACTTGACTCCTTTGATGTGCTGCGAGCATGTTTCCCTGCTGGCACAGTAACTGGAGCGCCAAAGGTCAGGGCTATGGAGATTATTAATGAACTTGAACCGGTAAAACGTGGTCCTTATGCTGGGGCTGTAGGGTATTTTAGTTTTTCTGGGGATATGGATACTTGTATCACTATCAGAACCCTTTTTGTAAAAGACGGGACTATTTATTTTCAGGCAGGGGCTGGCATTGTAGCTGATTCAATTGCTGAAAATGAATTTGAAGAGACACTCAATAAGGCAAGGGCTATCATGAGGGCTATTAAAATGGCTCAAGAGGAATTATGCTATTAATGATTGATAATTATGATTCTTTTACTTACAATCTGGTTCAATATTTCGGTGAACTAGGTGAGGACATCAAGGTATTCAGAAACGATGCCATCACTATTGCCGAGATAAAGAGTCTAAATCCGCAGCGTATAATCATCTCGCCTGGTCCCTGCACTCCTAAAGAGGCAGGAATATCCGTTCCAATAATCAAAGAATTTGGGGGCAAGATTCCTATACTTGGAGTTTGTCTTGGGCATCAATCAATAGGATTTGCATTTGGGGCAGATATTGTCAGGGCGCATAGATTGATGCACGGAAAGACTTCCCTTATTCACCATGACGGAAAAACTATTTATAAGGGAATTAAATCGCCTTTTGAGGCAACCAGATACCATTCCTTGATTATCAAAAATAATACCCTGCCTGATACATTTGTGGTATCTGCTTGGACAGATAATGATGAGATAATGGGAGTCAGGCATATTGATCTGCCGATTGAAGGCGTGCAGTTTCATCCAGAATCTATTTTAACCTCATGCGGTATGGATATTCTAAGAAATTTCATAGAGATATATAGATAAAGTAAAAGTGAAAAATATTCTTAAACTCCTAAGACCAAGGCATTGGATAAAAAATCTATTTATCTTTGCCCCTCCATTTTTTGCTGACAGATTATTTTCTATTATCAATATCAGATTATGTTTATTGACATTTATAGGTTTTTCACTTGCTGCAAGTTCCATATATATCTTAAATGATATACGTGATTATAAAAATGACATATTTCATCCAGAAAAGAAAAAACGCCCTATTGCAGCAGGTATTGTCAATAGGACAACTGCCTTAATCATATCTGGAGTTCTTGCAGTTATAGCTATAATAATTGCCTCTATGGCTGGGCGATTATTTTTATATTTTGTAATTTTATATATGTTGATACAGATTGCCTATTCATTATTTATAAAAGAAATGGCAATAGGGGATATATTTTCAATAGCATCAGGGTTTGTTATAAGGGTGCTTGCTGGCACAGTTGCATTTGACATTACTCCTTCAAAATGGCTGATGTTGACGATGTTTATGATCTCAACTGTCCTTGCAGTTGGCAAGAGGTTTCAAGAAATCACACTATTAAATGATAACGCCCATCTACATAGAAAAACCTCCTTAAAATATTCAAAGGAACTGCTAAATGAATATCTAATGATCTCTTCTGGCGCATCTTTGATTGCATATTCAATGTATACAATTGAGCAGCTTAATATGATGGTATATACTGTGCCTGTAGTGATGTTTGGACTTTTTAGATATCTTATGGTTTCCAAACTGGGATTAGGCGATCCAACTGAGGCATTAACAAAAGACAAGGTCTTGGCAGTAACAGTTATTATCTGGCTAGTACTCGTAGGAATTATTATATATACATCAAAACATGGCGGGATTATGGCAGTGATTGTTCAATAATGATTTATCTCTAAAATTCTTAATGCCGAAGGGGGGACTCGAACCCCCATGGAGTTGCCCCCACAAGACCCTGAACCTTGCGTGTCTACCAATTCCACCACTTCGGCAATGCTTTAGAGATCAACATTGGTTACAGTAGAGAGTTATTGTATCATAGGGTATCTTATGGTGTCAAATTATCTTGGATTAAATTGACGCTGAGTTACGCAGAGAACGTAGGGGCAGACTTATGTGTCTGCCCTTTTGGTACAGACAGGGCTAACCATAAGAGTAGATTAAAATATTTGACCCCCAGAAAAGCCTGATTGGTTTTCTGAGGGTCGCAAGTTTTGCCCCTGTCCAAAATTGACATCCCGTCGCTCTTAGACTATATTTAATGCGTGAAACGTCCTTGTCTCACAATTCCTACAATCCATACTATCCGCTTGTAAGTTAATCTTTATCACCTCATGCTTATTCTTCTTTTGAAGCGCTTTGGCTTCACCTCTAAAAGTAGTGGAACAATTTATAGCGCCTTGTTTTATATTTAACGCGCTGCGCCTGCCTCTACCGTTAGTTGTAGATTTTTTAATATTATAATTTAATAAATCTATATAGCTTATTTCTATCTCTTCCATGTTGCACCTTTTATATATCCAATATTATATGACACTTTTATTGTTGCAATAATAATGCCAGCATGATTAACTATATTAAAGGCATCATGTATCTTATAAAACTGGAAAACATTACCGTGATTAGGAAAATAATTCCTAAATTAATTAGTTTTTACATAAACAATAAATACGCCCATTGGGAGAGATTAGATACCCATCCTTAATCTCCCACTTTTCATATCTTCGTACCGTACAAATGCTTAATCCATATTTTCTAACTACATCTTTATAGTTCCCATTCTCTAATTCTTTTTTAACCAAAGGAACTATAATACATTTAGGCAGCTTCTTTGGGATACGCACCACCTCGCCTGCAAGTGCGTGTCTCACTTTCTCCGCCTGTTCAAAGCCTAAAATCTCTATAAATCTCATCCATACTTCACTCATACATTCCTCCCCCGTTGTTATAGAACAACTCCTCCTGCTTCTACCTTAATACAGACAATATCATTTGTGTATATTTTTTCGGCCATTTCTTTAATTTCCTTTAATTTTCTAACAATTTTTAGAAATATCTGTTATGATTAAATAAGGATGAAAACATCTCACTTTTCAAAATATTGAAAGGCAACCTAATTATAAACGCTGGGGGTTGTTTTTTATTTATGGGCAAACCCAGCAAGGCGTGTAGATGTTCAAAATATTAATAGTTGAAGACTCATTAGTTCAGGCAGAGATGCTTAAAAGCAGTTTAGTCCCTGCTGGATATGAGGTTATTGTTTCAACAAATGGCAAAGAGGCTTTGAGTTTAATCCCTGTTATCAAACCCTCCATTGTCATATCTGATATCTTAATGCCTATAATGGATGGTTATGAGTTGTGCAGATTGATAAAGATGGATGATAATATTGCCCACATCCCTGTAATCCTGCTGACAGAATTAAATCAACCAAGCGATGTTATTAAGGCTCTTGAGTCAAAGGCAGATGGTTTTATCTCAAAACCTTATAATAATGAACACCTGATAACTAAGATAAAAAACCTCAAAGAGAAATCCCAGCTTATAGGCTCAAATCCAATTAAACTCTATCCAGTGCAGCATACTGTTACCTTTGACAATCAAACCCATATGTTAGCCTCAACTTATCAACAATTATTTGATCTCCTGCTTAACACATATGAAAATGTAATCATACAAAATAAAGAACAGACAAAACAAGCAAAACAACATAGTGATCTTGAAGGACGTTACAAGGCTTTATATGAAAACCTGCCAGACGCAATCTTCCTATCAGACCATGAGACTGGCATTATTGTTGACGCAAATATTGCTGCAGAGAGACTATTAAAGAAGACCCGTAAAAAGATTATAGGTATTCATCAGTCTCAATTACACCCTCCCATAATGGAAGATGCCGCTAAAGAGAAATTTAAAAACTTTAAAGAGACGTTAATTCAGGGACTCTCAACTAATCCAACTGAGATGGATGTTATATGTTCTGACGGCTCAATCGTCCCTGTTGAGATAATGGCGCATATAGTTAATCTCAATGGCAGGCAAATATTACAAGGCGTATTTAGAGATATAAGGGAGCGTAAAGAGAGTGAGAGATTAAAGATAGAAAGCGAAGAGTTTTATAAATCTATCTTTGAAAATAATAACTCTATGATGTTTTTAATCAATCCTGACAATTTAGCCATAGTTGATGCAAATATTAAGGCTTGCGAATTCTATGGATACACAAAAGAAGAATTTATCTCTATGACATTATTAGATATTAATCTCAGGGAAGAGGCAGAAATTTATGTGGACATAAATAAGGTAAAGGCATATAACAGCAACAATATAATAGTTAAACATCGCCTATCTAATGGCGAAATACGAGACGTTGAGATATATGTAAGCACAGTTATAAGAGATGGAAAATTTCTGTTCTATTCAATTGTCCATGATATAACAGAAAGGATAAAGATGGAAGCAGAGCTAAAAGAAGGCCAGAATTTGCTTCAATCAATAATGGATAACTCCCCTTCCGCTATATTTATTAAGAACCTTCAAGGTCAATATATAAAAATAGGCAGTAAGTTTAAAGAATTGTTTGGTGTAAAAACTGAGGATGCCCTATATAAAACGCCATTAGATATTATGCTTAAAGAAGATGCAGTATATGTTATGGAAAGCGATAAGATTATTATTGAGAAAGGACATTCTATTAAATTTGAGCACACTTTCAAACTGGATGACGGGGTACATACTTTTCTTACAGTTAAATTTCCATTATATAACCTACAAGACGAAATATATGCTATCTGCGTGATTTCTACCGATATTACAGGCATAAAGAAAAATGAACAGAGGTTATTGAGAGAGCTTTTGATTAATCAAACGATGTCAAGGCTGACACAGACCATGCTTGAGAAGAGATTAGATATTAGAAATATATCCAAATTAATCCTTGATGGAGCAATGGAGTTGACCGAAAGTGTTCATGGTTTTGCAGGAGAGGTCAAAACTGATACAGGAGAGGTAATTGGTCATACTTTGACAGATATGATGGATAAGGAATGCAAGACTGCAAAAGAAAAACAGAATATATCATTTCCAAAAGGCGCAGATGGTTATAACGGGCTCTGGGGACATGCCTTAAATACCTTGAAGAGTTTTTATACAAATACCCCTTCTGCTCATGAGTCTTATAAAGGATTGATACCCGATGGACATATAACGCTCAAAAATTACTTAAGTGTCCCTATCTTATTTGATAGAAGTCTTATCGGGCAGATAGCAGTCGCCAATTCTATACGTGATTATACGGATGAAGACATATTGATAGTTGAGAAACTGGCAGTGTTATTTGCAATTGCAATTAATAGGACAAGGATAGATACAAACTTAGAGAAAAACGAGTTTCTGTTTAAGACTCAATTTGATTTAGGGAATATTGGGATTTCAATAACTTCAATAGATAAGGGGTTTATAACGGTAAATCAGAAGATGTACGATATATTTGGATACAGTCAAGAAGAATTCTCTAAGATTACATGGGCAGAGTTGGTTCATCGGCAAGACATGGAACCAGGACTTACATATTTTAATCAAATGCTTAAAGGTGAGAGAGATAATTATGAAATAGACCTGCGTTGTATTCATAAAGACGGCAGTATTATCTATACGCATCTAAACGTATCGTGTTATAGAAAGCCTGATGATGGTCAAGCAGATTTCTTTATTTCTTACATTAACGACATAACAAAACGCATAGATATGGAGAACAAGATTCAAGCCTCCCTCAAAGAAAAGGAACTCCTTCTTAGAGAGATACATCATAGAGTGAAGAATAACATGGCTATAGTTGTAGGCATATTGAGCATGCAAAGGAATTTTATTACTGATGTTAAACAGCTTGAACTTTTTAGAGACAGTGAAAACCGCATCAAATCAATGGCTCTGATCCATGAAAGGCTATATCGCTCAAAGGACTTAGCAACCGTTGATTTTATGGAATATATTAACAGCCTTACTGTTGAACTATTTGATACTTATAAGATAAATCATAGAAATATTAAATTAAAGTTAGATATAAATAATGTCTATCTTGGAATAGATATTGCTATACCATGCGGGTTATTGTTAAATGAGCTTATCTCCAATGCCTTAAAACACGCATTCCCTAATCAAAGAGAAGGCGTCATAAATATTTCTATGAAACGCCTGCCAGACGGCAGGATAGAATTAATAGTAAAAGATAATGGAATTGGTATTCCAGAGGATATTGATATAAGAAATACAGAAAGTATAGGGTGGCAGTTAATAATAGGACTATCAGAGACTCAGCTTGAAGGCGAGATTGAATTAAATAGAGATAATGGGACTGAATTTAAGGCAAGGGTTAGAGATAATATATCAAAATTGGATATGTAGGAAAACTAGTGCAAAGTGAAAAGCAGTTAACATAGATTGATAGCTTAAGTTTGCATCGGATTGAATTTATTATAATCTTCAATGGCATGGAAGAGATTTCGCCCATCAATAAAAAAACTACATCGTTTCATTAAAATTTTCCTTAGTTAAAAAAACAAAAAAAACCCAGGAGCTCTGGCTGCCTGGGCCAATTAATATATTTTTTGTACATAATATTAATTGGGAAGATGTATTATATTAACTAAATTGTTTATGAAGTGTCAAGAAAAATGTTTCAAAAAAATTTTCTATTTATAGAATATCGTAAGCGTCTGGAAAAAGCAACCGAAAATTGACCACCTGTGCTAACCGAATATTGACCACCCTGAGTTTGAGTAAAATTCATTTAGATACCCTGTAGCTTGCTACAGGGAGGTTCTATTATGAAATCTTTTCTCTGTGTCTCTGTTGTGAATTCCCTTTCTAACCGCTTTCCGCTTATTTACACTGCCTTATCATAGACTCGATATGTCTTATAATGCCTTCCGCCGATCATCTTGATTGACATCTGGACTGGAGTATTATCCTCAAGTATCCATGAGAATTCGACGTTTTCGTATTTCAATCTCTTAACTCCCTTAAACGCCTCTCTATAAAGCAATGCATCTACGCCTTTTCTTCTGTACCCCTCTTTTATGCCAAGTATCATAAGTCTTCCATCCTTGACCTTTTTCTCATAATAAAGCGCCTTGGCTAGCGTTAGAGGATTAAGAGATCCGTGCATCTGTCTCAATACAACATTAAAATCAGGAAATAGACCAAGAAATCCAATAGGCTCTCCGTCTTTTTCAGCAATTGCCGTCATATCAGGGACTACAATCATCTTGAGCTTATTGCCCAAATAATCAAGCTCATCATTTGTTAAAGGAATAAAACCCCAATTTTTCTCCCATGCAGAGTTATAAACCTTTTTAAACTTTTCGAGTTCATTCTTAAAATCCTTTTTATTTAGATGACGGGCAGTGAGTCCTCGTTTTTCAGCAAGGGCTGCAACTCTCAAAGCCTTCTCTGGCAATTCATCTGGCACCTTTACTATATATGCGTATAAATCCTTAGCCTTTTCCATTCCATATTTTGTTATAAGGTCTTGATAATATGGAGGATTATAAGGCGTCATCAATATTGGGGGAAGATCAAATGCATCTATTAATAATCCACATTCTTCATTGACTGAAAAATTCATAGGTCCTCGCATGACCTTAAGCCCATGCGCCTTTAAATCTGCAGAAACCCTGCCTAAAAGGGCATTTGCTGCATCCTGATCATTAATGACCTCAAAAAATCCAAAAAAACCAACTCCGTCATTATGATGTTCAAGATGAAGGTCATTGACAATTGAAACTATCCTTCCAACACAATTTCCTTGTTTATAGGCAAGATAAAATTTTACCTTCGAATGTTTAAAAAATGGATTTTTATCTTTATTAAAATCAGTCTTTAAATCCATTGTAATCTGTGGCGTGTATAGAGGGTAGTCTTTGTAGAGGAATAGCGGAAATTTGATGAACTTTACTATGTCGCTTTTAGAGGTAATCTCTTTAATTTCAATCATTTTACATCCCCTTTATAAAAATCTTTTCATTATTGCCTTGCAAGGTTTGGGGACACAGCCCCCAATGTTATAAAAATATATCATATTAATATTTTAAATAGCAATATTATTACCTAAAATATAGATAAAAAAGATAATATACATATATAAAAGAGGTTAAGATAGAAAAGTTTATGACAAAAGTTAAAAATCATAGCGATATTATACTTGATGCAATTGCTGACGGAGTTTTTACTGTTGATAATCAATGGAATATAACATTTTTTAATCACTCAGCGCAGGTTATAACAGGCATAAATAAAGATGACGCTATAGGGCGGAAGTGTTTTGAGGTATTCAGGGCAAATATCTGTCAATCTACCTGCGCGCTAAAAGAAACAATAAATAGCGGGAGAAATATTATTGATTTACCTGTAGATATACTAAATAATAATGGCCATATAGTGCCAATTAGTATAAGCACCTCAGTATTAAAAGATGATAATGGCAAGATTATTGGGGGCGCTGAAACCTTTAGAGACCTGTCAATTGTTGAGATATTAAGAAAGGAACTGGCAAGCAAATACACCTACGAAGATATTATCAGTAAAAATCATGAGATACAAGATATCCTTCAGATACTGCCTGATATAGCGCTAAGCGGAAGCACTGTATTGATTGAAGGACCAAGCGGATCTGGCAAGGAATTGTTTGCTAAGGCAATCCATAACCTAAGCAAACGAGAAGGCGCCCTAATAGCGATTAATTGCGCGGCTCTCCCAGATACTCTCTTAGAGTCTGAGCTTTTTGGATACGTTAAAGGCGCATTTTCCGATGCTAAACAAGATAAGCCAGGCAGATTTAAACTTGCTGAAAAGGGAACAATATTTTTTGATGAGATTGGCGACGTTTCTCCTACGCTCCAGCTTAAACTTTTAAGGGTCTTGCAGGAAAGACAGTATGAGGCGCTGGGTTCAACAACTACTTCTAAGACAGATGCGCGCGTAATTGCAGCAACTAATAAAAATCTCTCCGACCTTGTAGCTTCTGGGCATTTTCGTCAAGACCTGTTTTATCGTTTTAATGTTGTCAGGATTACACTGCCGCCATTATCGCGCAGAAAGGAGGACATCCCTTTTTTAGTTGACCATTTTATACGCAAATTGAATATCTTAAAGGGTAAAAATATCAAGAATATCTCTGGAGAAGCCTTGAATATCTTGATGAAATATGATTTTCAAGGAAATGTCAGAGAACTTGAAAACTTCATTGAATATGCCTTTATTTTATGCCGTGAAAATCAAATCAAACCGCATCATTTTCCAAAGGAACTCCTATATAGTTTCTCTATAAGAGAGACAGAAGACATAAAATTAGCCTCTCCCCTGCTTCATCAAGCAGAGGCAAAGACAATTATCGAAGTTTTACATAGATATAACGGTAACAGAGTTCAAGCAGCATCTGACCTAGGAATAGACAAGACAACCCTCTGGCGTAAAATGAAAAAATATGGCATAACCTATCCTTAATGATTGCATATCTGCACCCTTTGCATTGCAAGCATTGCAATACTGCAATGCTTGACCAGTCTTAACAAACAATGAAATTATCCCAAAAACCGCTCCTGCCCTCATTCTATCTAAAAATACGTATCAAGCATGGAATATGCAATAGTTAAAGTGATACATCAAGAGGCAAGGATGAAGATAATATATGTAAAAATGAGTATCTAAAATTGGAGGTGTTATTATGTTAGAATTGATCGTTCCTGCTATGGTATTTGCAGTATTGTTTGCAATGTTTATGGTTGAAGCCTTGTATCAGTGTAAATAAGGTATTACAACTTATTGTATATGGCAAAGATACTAATAGATTTAGCATTAAACTGCCGCTAAAAATTGTTTAATATTTAGCGGCAGACAGAGATGTAGTTTAAACTAGGAAACCTAAAATGATTTGTATAATGGCAACTGAAAAAATTGAACATGATATTGAGGCGATAGGTCTCCCGAAGCCCAAATATATTCGGTTTCTGGAGTATATCCCATTTTATAGGTTAAAAAAAGATATTGATTATATAAACGATTATCTTGGTATCACAGTTACGAACCTGATTATCAGGGAGAACGTTATCAATCCCTGTAAGAGGACGCTGCTTGAGCACTTTGAGGAAGTTCACAAGCTGATTAATAAACTAGGTCATAATCACTTGACGTATAACATGCATATGTTCGTCAATTCGCTCAACATAAAGATTTACGAGTACCACAATGAGTTAAGACAAGGCTCATTTGGATATAGAAGCTCCTCCAGCACTTTTGCGTATGAGCTTGAGGAGAGGAGGCTGCCTGCGTTTGTGAAATAGGTAGTTATGAAAAAGATGAAGATTTCACACGGTTACCACAACAACATGGCAGGCACAAGACCTGCCCCTACGACTCTGTGCCTCTGTGGTGAATTCCTTTTCTTTTTAATATGCTTTTTCAGCAATTCTCGGTGAGAAAAAATACTGAGTTATAGCAAGGGATACAGAAGATGAAAAAATAATATTTTCGTAATGAATAATTATTTTATAGTGTCAAAATTTTGACACTAGATTTTTAATATTC